>Ga0163163_10003592_pt1 | contig 13179 bp, 10 predicted proteins | sample S65metaG_FD_119766 | JGI IMG/M metagenome (GOLD analysis project Ga0163163, IMG submission 119766) | Switchgrass rhizosphere microbial communities from Kellogg Biological Station, Michigan, USA - S6-5 metaG | ecosystem: Host-associated > Plants > Roots > Rhizosphere > Soil | place: USA... | reverse complement strand
GGACGCAGATCGCGGGAATCGTAACCGCCAGTTCGCCTTCCGGGATCACGTTGATGGGCGACGACAAGGTTTCGCATACGATGTCGATGGCGCAGGTGCAGTCTGTCTCTTACGACCAGCCGCAGGCTGCCCAGTCTGAGCCTGGCCAACCCGCGTCCGGATCCAGCCAACCAGCGCCGCCACAGCCTGTCCAATCTGCACCCGGCCGACCCGCCGCGGCGCCGGACACCACTCATGAGGAACATTACCATCCGCCCGTCACCGCCATTCGAACCAAGACCTACGCGCTACCTGCGGGATCGTTGATCCCGGTTCGTTCGGAGGAAACCATCGATGCCGCGGTCGCCACCGCAGGCCAGACCTACGCCGCCGAAGTGACCCGCGATATCCAGGACGCTGACGGCGCGGTGGTGATCCCGCGTGGCTCGAACGCGCAGATCATCATCCGTTCCGCGGATAAGGGCGGCCGTATCAAGGGCCAGTCCGACCTGGTGCTCGACCTGGATTCCGTGTCGGTCGAAGGCCGGCGGTATAGATTGGATACGCAGGATATGGTACAGAAAGGCCGCGACGGTGTCGGCGCGAACAAGCGAACGGCTACGTTTACCGGCGGCGGAGCGGCGGTCGGGGCAATTATCGGCGCCATCGCCGGCGGCGGCAGGGGAGCGGCCATTGGCGCAGCTTCCGGAGCGGGCGCCGGAGCGGGCACCCAGATTGTGACCAGGGGCAAAGCGATCCGCATTCCGGCCGAGACAGTCTTGACCTTCCAGCTCGACGCGCCCCTGCGGATAAGGGCCGCGAACTAGCCACTGGCGGCTCTCTCAGGCGCATGGCGGCTTGGTTCGAATTCAAACGACATTCGAATTCAAACCACCAGCGCAACAATTCCGGTGACTACCAATGCGATCGCCCAGATGAGGTCCAGATTGAACCACGACCGGCGAAGCATGGCCAGGCCAAATTTCTGATAGACGAGCAACGCCGCCGCCGCGGTCACGGTGAAGTAACCCAGCGTGTGGATGAGCGTGGCCCAGACGCCTTCACCCGCACTCTGAGCTACGGCCATATGATGATGCGCATGACGTCCCGTTAGCGACCCGGCTAGTACGACCGGCAGCACCATCAGGCCCGCGCCGTGCGCCGACGCCATGAGAAATGACCAGATGGTGAGCTGCCGAAAACCGACTTGCATGCCTCCCCAGCGGAAGTGCCGGCTGCGGACCAGCTTGAATACACCCAGTCCCACCAGCGTTACGGCCACGCCGATCCGGATGTACAGCAGCGGCACCGCTACCTGGGCCAGTTGAGCGATGAGAACTACCACGCCGATGGCGAGAGCGTGGCCCAGGGCAATGGGCGGCAGCGACCACGCCACGGCCCGCGCGCGATGCTCCTGCATGCCGCGAGCCACGGCGAACAACCACCCCATTCCGGGATTGATACCGTGATAGGCCCCCAGCAGGAAGAGAGTGGACCAAGCTCCTATGGATTCGCTCATGCGTAGCAGTAGGAGTCTGAAGAAGCGTCGCCGCCTTCCAGACGGACTTGGTGAGGTCGCAGCTCTCCGCCATCGACGAAGAACTTTGGATCGATCTCCATGCCGCCTTCAGGCTTGGCGTCGAGTTTCACCATCCAGCCGTTGATCCCTTCCGGGTAAAACTGAGCGTCCCACGGAGTGTACAGAGAATTGGTGAAGTAGATGCGCTTGCCGTCGCGGCTGAGCTCCACCATTTGCGGGGCGCCGTTCAACGGAATCTTCGGATTCTTCGGATGCGCCGCCTTGCGCACGATTCCCCCCAAGTGCACCGATCCGGTTTTTCGCGGCTGGTGCGGATCGGAGACATCAAATTGCAAAAACTCCCCGGTGCCAAAGCAGGAAACGTACAGGAAGCGGTCATCAAGTGAGAGATTGATGTCCGTGATCAGCGGCGGGACGGCCTTGAAGCCTTGGAGCAGCGGCGGCAGGGTTGCCGGATCGGCCGGCTCTGCGGGAATTTCGATCACTTTCTTGATTTCCCATTTGCCGTTGTCGCGATGCCACAGCCAGATCGACGCGGAAAGATCTTTGAGTGAGACCACCACTCCCAGAAAACCGTAAGCGCGCGTGGGGTCGTGCGCCGGGCGCAGTTCCAGCGTCATTTGCTGTTCGGCGCCTAGATCCAGTTCCTGCACATGACGCCGCTTGGGCAGATCCCACACGTGCAGCTTATGGCCGTAGCCACCCGCCAGCAAAATCTCCGGATTCACTCCCTTGCTCACCATGTTGGGCGTTCCCCATTCGCTGGTGAGGAGAGTGTCGAATCCCAGGTGCCACCAGAAATCATAAGAGAGTTTCTGCGGCCCTCGCTCCAGCTCCCACTTCCCGAGGACCTCGAAGCTCTCGTGATCCATCACGAAAATTCCACCAGGACCATCGCCGCCCGGAGCCCCTAGCGCGCTCATCAAAATTCCGTCGGGACCGCAATGGACCGTGTGCGGCGATGCGTATCCCGTGCGCGCCGCTAATGTCTCCGGCTCAATCACCTTGACGATTTGCGGGTTGCGCGGATCCGCCTTGGTGTCGAGAATATGAATGCGCGAAGAATGGATGCCCGGCACCACCAGATAGCGCCGCTCCACATGAGGATGCGCGGCGTGGGGGCATAGGCAAGCGCTGCAAGCATTCCAGCCGAAATGATGCAGCTCGTCGCCGGCATGCGGCATGTCCACCTGGCCGACGATATGACCGTAGCCTGAGGAAGAGGGATCGACATCCACAACGCCCATCGCGTCGTGGCGGCCGTTGTCCTTTCCGTTGACCATGGCGACATACGCCAGCTTTTCCGCGGGTGCTTCCATGGCCATCTTGGGCGAAGGGTAAAACGTGGGATCGGGACGCCAGATTGACATTGTGAAATCTTCTTTTGATTTAGCGTTAGAGCGAAATCGTGACCCGCATAAAGGTCGCGGGAATCAGGATGCCGGCGTCCTTACTCTTGTTCTGCGAATTCGCAAGTTCCACAAGTTGCTGGTGGAGTTCCGCTGCCTTGCCGTTCTTCTGGGCCGCTTCGACGGCGTTCATCGTTGGTCCATAGAAAGTTTCAAATAGCTCTATGAGCTGAGTTGGACTTTTGTCGGGCGAGGCAAAGTAAAACGTGTCCTTAACCATGGAGATGTTTTCTTTGGGCACTCCTGCCTGGCCAAAGCGTTCGATGATGTTGCTCTCCACGCCCCAGGTCATGGGACTGATGAAGCCTTCCGGCGGAGGAGGCGTGAACGCCGAGCTGATCTTCAGGATCTGCGATACGAACGTGGGATCGCCGGGAATCCAATTTGCCATGACGATGCGGCCGCCTGATTTGGTAACCCGCACCATTTCTTTGGCGACATCGAAGGGCTTGGGCGCAAACATGGCGCCAAAGACGGAGAGCACCAGATCGAACGAGTGATCGGCGACGCCTTCCAGATTGCACGCGTCTCCTTCTTGAAACTTCAAGTTGCTAAGACCGGCTTGCGCGGCGCGCTTGTTGCCGGCTTCCACCAGGTTCCTGGCAATATCGATTCCAAGCACTTCCGCTCCGGCGCGGGCCAGGGGAAGCGCCGTGGTACCATCTCCGCAGCCGAGGTCCAGGACGCGCAGCGGCGGCGCAATCGCGAGGCTTTGAACGAGTGCTTCACCGGACTGACGCATGAACGCGGCGATTTCGGTGAAGTCGCCTTTTTCCCACAGTGCTTTATTTGGATTCGCAATGGTCGGACTCATTTGAAACTCCTTGCTTTGACGTATGCTTCTTCGGACACTGTAATTGTGCGCTGCTTCTACTCAGAGCGCCATGCCCCAGCGTCGTCATCACTTGCTCGAACGGTTTCCGGGGGCAAGCTCACTTTGCGCGGGGACCTCGGAACTTTGCCGGCAGTCCATTTACGGATAATATTTAGGATTGAATGGACGCGTTCTCCGACATCCTGAGCGGCGTCAAGCTGAACGGCGCAGTGTTCTTCAGCGCTGAATTCTCTGCTCCATGGGGGTTTACGGCGGCTGACTCCAGCAAGCTCGCGGCCGAGCTTGCCCTGGGCACGGCACACGTTGTGCTTTACCATTTCGTTATCGACGGCGGCGCAGTCGTCGACTTGATGGATGGACAGTCCATCGAGCTCAGGCCCGGCGATGTCGTGATCTTTCCGCATGGAGATCCGCACCATATGAGTAGCGGTCCTGAGGCGAGGCGGCCGTTTCCGAACTACGGGATCAGCGCCAAAATCAAGGCGCGCGACCTGAGTACCTTGCAGGCTGGCGGGGGCGGCGAAACCTCGCGGTTTGTGTGCGGATACATGGTTTGCGACCCTGTCCTGAGCCGGCCGATACTGAACGGACTGCCGCCTGTAGTTACAGTCAACATCCGAACGGATCGCTCTGGGCACTGGCTTGAGAATTCCATCTTGCACCTGGTCGAAGAAGCAGCTTCGGGACGGGTCGGCAGCCAAGCCATGCTTGCCAAGCTTTCGGAGGCCTTGTTTGTCGATACCCTGCGGCGCTACGTTGCCAGCTTGCCCGAACAACAAATGGGGTGGCTCGCCGGAGCGCGCGATCCGATTGTGGGAAGGAGCTTGGGATTGCTGCATGGCCGCGTCGCCCACCCGTGGACGATTGCGCAGCTCGCCGATGAGGTGGGCATTTCGCGATCCGCGCTAGTGGAGCGGTTCACGCGCTATCTGTCCGAGCCGCCGATGGCGTATTTGACTCGCTGGCGGCTGCAACTGGCCGCACGGTCGCTTGAAAGCACATCGCGGGGCGTCGCCGAGATCGCGGCCGACGTCGGCTACGAATCGGAAGCGGCTTTCAATCGCGCATTCAAGCGCGAGTTCGGGCAGCCGCCGGGCCGGTACCGCAGCGAACGCAAGGCTCCGCCGGCGCAACGCCTTCAAGCCGCCGGGCTCGGCTAAATGCCGCGAATTAGCGGGAAAAGTCAGCCACCGCTCTGTTTCTTGAACCTCTTGACCATATCCACATATGGCTCACGAATGATGAACGGGGGCACGCGCCTGCCATCGGTGTCGGTGAACCCGTAGTGACGAGCCAACTCGCCGACATGGAATGCCTTCCCCGATCTCCGCATCAAGCGCGCGTCGCCGGCCAGGGCCGCTACGGCGCGACCAAGGTACTGGGCGATTCACTCTTCTTCAGCCAGGGGATCTTCTTCCAGTCCGTTTCGCCATTCGTATGCGACATCACCCTCTCGGTTCGCATGAATCCGGGAGCTAGGGCGATGGTTGCAATGTGGTGCTCGCGAAGTTCCATTGCAAGGCCCCAAAGCAGGCGCACGGTCGCGTGCTTCGCAAGATCGTAGAAGCTTCCGAGGTATTTGTCGTGATCCCACGCGATCGTACTGACGATGAGGCCGGGCGCATGCGAACTCTTGCTTCGCGGGGCTGCGGAGGTGGACTCGATCATCAGTGGAATCGCAAAATAGCTGGCCAGAATGTGAGTCTTCAGCCCGCGCTCGACCATGGCGTCCCAAAGATGCAGCGGCATCTGCCAAAAGTTAGTGGGCGCGTGACGGACGCCTTCGTAGCCTCCCCATGCATTATTCACAAGGATGTCGAGCCGGCCTTGCTCTTCGCGAACCTTCTCAAAAAGAGACTTGACGTCTATCTCGTTCGCGTGATCGCAGCGCACGGCGATGCCGTGTCCGCCGCGCCGAGTCACTTCCTCCGCCGTTTCTTCGATGGTGCCGGGGAGGTTGTCGGTGGTCGGCCGACCACGCACGCTGCGGCCAGTCACGTAGACGGTTGCGCCGCGCTCGCCAAGTACGGCAGCGATAGCGCGTCCCGCGCCACGGCTGGCTCCGGTCACCACGGCGACTCTATCTCGAAGACCGGCGGGATCAACTTTGCGCTTTCGCGGTTGCGCGTTCATTGCAGCCTCCTTCGACGCGGCTAGCTTCTGAGTCTATCAGCGCTGGCCAGGATTGGGTTCGCGAAACGCGCGCCATGTCCGGTCTTGGTTCGCTACCCGGCACTGAAAGTTTCCTGCCCGAGTCTCGCAATATTGATAAGCGCCGTTTAGCTCGAAGATAATTCCGGCGCCTTTATCGTTGATCGTGATGTTGAGCGTGTCTCCGCCGGGCCGGATATAGGCACCGGAGGATTTCCGCCACTGGATGGAGGATACGCTGTGGCCGAATCCTTCGATCTCGCTCTTGGTGAATAAGTCAGAGAGCTCATAAGCGCGGATTGTCTTGCCTAGCGGCGTGTAGAACGCCACGACCTTGCCGTAGCCGGTATTGTGCCAGTTATCCAAAGTTATGAGGTATCCGGCGTCGGTCACGAAGAAGTCAACCGGGGCGACGGGATTGAGCAGCGGAGAAGTGGCCGCCAAGAGATAGGAACGGTCTTTTTCGAGGCGATAAAATTCCGCAGTGGCATACGGTCCTTTGGCGGCTCCGCTGAATCCGAAGGTGTCGCCGATGCTCTTACCGGGAACTACGCGGACGAAGTAAGCGCGGGACTGACTGAATACTTCCCGGATAACGGGCGAGGGCCAATCATCAGCTTGAGCTACTGCGGTCAGCGTGAGTGCCAGGAGAGCGGCCCGCATACTCCTAGAAAAATCCTTTGTAGAAGAGATTCGCGCCCAGCAAAGCCATTGCTCCCGAAAGACCCATCCGCAATTTTTTCGAGGGAACTTTGCCGGCCAGGAACGCGCCGAGGATTGCGCCCGGCACTCCGCCAGCGAGCAGTTTCATCAACACAGGTCCGCTCAACGTGCCCATCGCGGCGTTGACGCCGCCGCCGATGAGCGAGAGCACCAGTCCGAAGACCAGATCGGTGCCTACTACGGCGGCGGCGCTCAACTTGGTCATACTCAGCAGCGAAAGCGCGCCTAACGCGCCGGCGCCTGCGGAGGAAAATCCGACTTCGGTTCCAATCGGAAGTGCAACCAAGGTTAGCCATTTCGTGTGATCGTGCCGGTTTTCCGTGGTCGGGCGGAACAGATTGAAGATCGCCACGATGACGATGGTGATGCCGATCACGCCGGTGATGATTTTGCCATCCACGCCGCGCAGCACTGATACACCGATCAAGACGCCGGGGACGCCGCCCGCGAGCATAATTCCGAGCGTGCGCCAGTCCACTTGACGCCGCGCCATGTAGACGGGAGAGGTGATGATCTTCACCACCGCGCCGAAGATCAGCGAAGTTCCGACGGCGATGCGCGCGGGCAAGCCCACTGCGAGGATTAAAAGAGGAGTGGTTAAGGTGCCTGCGCCTACACCGGTGAGCCCGATTGCGACCGCAATGACAAAACCCAGCAGGTAAACCATGCGATGGGGATGGCCGCTACTCGGCCTGAATGTGGATTCCGCACTCCAGCTTTTCTTTGCCCTGCCAGCGCCCGGAGCGCGGGTTGTTGGGATCGAACGGGAGCACCGTGCACGGCTGGCAGCCGATGCTGGTGTAGCCCTGGTCGTAGAGCGAAAGCGCGGGAATGTCGTAGCGGCTCAGATACTGCCAGACATCTTTATTGGTCCAGGCGGCCAGGGGGCTCACCTTTTCGAGCGATTTTCCCACAGGCAGTTTGAAGGGTTCCACCTCTTGCAGATTCGCGCGCGTGGGCGATTGTTCGCGTCGCAGGGCCGTGAACCAGGTGTCGTAATTCGCGAGTCCGGCGAATAATGGTTCCACTTTGCGCAGACCGCAGCACTTGCTGGGCTCGGTCTGGTTAAGAATGCCGAAGAGCGATTCCTGCTCCTTCACGCTCTGCTTGGCTTCGAGGTTCACCAGATTGAGATTCCAGTCGCGCGTCATCTGATCGCGGTACTCGAGCGTTTCGGGGAAATGGTAGCCGGTCTCGAGGAACAACACCGGAATATCGGGGCGCTGGTCCTTCACTATGTGCACCAGCACCACACATTCGGCCTGAAAACTGGAGGTGATGCACGCGGCGCGGTTCTTGGCGAGCTCGGCCGTAATGAGTTCACGTGCGTTTTGAATCTTGGTGTCTAGTTCACTCATGACGAAAGAATCCTTGCAGGGCCTTGCGCAGCAGCGCGATGGCGGCTTCTTCTTCCGCCGGTAAGTTTAGATGCGCGCCTGGAGGAACGGATGCACGGACTAACCGGGCGAGACGTTCCGCGGCGCTTTCGGTGCCGGCTTCGGTGGCCGAAATGATCATGCCAGCCGCCGCCGTGGCGTTGGTCTGGCGGTCGATCAGGATGAAGGCTCCGGCGCCGCGATTCTCGCGATAGGGATCGAAGAAGATGGGCCGCGCCGTCGCGAGATGCACCACGCCGACTTCGTTCATAGAGAGGCTGCGCACCGATTCGGCGTGCAGGGTGTTCACGTTCACGCGGTATTCTACGGATTCGATGCGCGCTGGAACCATCTGCGCCGTGTGTTTGATCAGATAGTGCCCTGATGGGTCGAGCGGCTTCGAATCGAACCAGACCATCGTCGCTTCGATCGCGCGAGCGGCCACCGGCTCGGGACCGCTGCTGATCATGTCGCCGCGGCTGATATCGATCTCATCGGCGAGGGTCAGCGTCACAGACATCGGCGCGTGCGCTACTTCGAGATCACCTTCCCAAGCCACGATGCGCTCGACGCGGGTGCGGCGGCCGGAGGGTTGAGTCAAAACTTCATCGCCCGGACGTACCACGCCCGAAGCAATCTGCCCGGCGTAGCCGCGGAAATCGGCATCGGGACGCACTACGCGCTGGACTGCCATCCGGAACGGCGCATGCACGGTGATCGGCGCGGTGTCGACGGATTCCAGATGATCGAGCAAGCTGTGGCCATCGAACCACGGCATGTTCTTGCTCTTCTCGACAACGTTATCGCCTTTGAGCGCGCTGAGCGGCAGGAAGTAGGCTCCTTCGACGCCGAGGCGCGTCAGGAAGGGAGCGAACTCGGCGCGAATCCGGTGGAAGACTTTCTGTTCGTAATCGACCAGATCCATCTTGTTCACGGCTATTACGAAATGCGGAATTCCCAGCAGCGACGCAATATAGGCGTGCCGCATGGATTGCGTGGTGATCCCGCGTTTGGCGTCCAGCAGAATGATGGCGAGTTGCGCGGTCGATGCGCCAGTGGCCATGTTGCGCGTGTACTGCTCATGACCCGGCGTGTCGGCAAGAATGAATTTGCGCTTAGGCGTGGCGAAGTAGCGGTACGCGACGTCGATGGTGATGCCCTGCTCGCGTTCGGCGCGCAGGCCGTCGGTCAGAAGAGAAAAATCGATCTCGCCGCCGCGGATTGCTTGCTTCAGTTGGTCTTCGTAGGCTCCACGAGCGTCGTGTAGCAGGCGGCCGATCAGCGTGGACTTACCGTCGTCGACACTGCCGGCGGTGGTGAAGCGCAGTAGATCTTTCGACTGCTCCTGGCGTAGAAATTCTTCGACATCGAACTTATCGGTGTCGATCTTCAGGGTGTTGTCGTAGATCCGGTTAGGGATTACCGGCAGAGTCGCCATCGTCAGAAGTACCCTTCGCGCTTCTTGAGTTCCATCGAGCCTTCGCGGTCGTGGTCGATGACTCGGTTTTCGCGCTCGGAATTCCTGACGGCTACGAGTTCGGCGATGATCTTGGGGATGGTGTCCGCGTCCGAGCGGATCGCGCCGGTACACGGCGAGCACCCGAGCGAACGCATGCGACACTTCACCATCTGCAACTTTTCGCCGTCGCGCGGACCCATGAACGTCTGCTCGGGCATGATCAGTGAAGTGCCACGAACGAGAACCTCGCGTTCCTTCGCGTAGTAGAGCGGGACGATCGGAATGTTTTCGAGGTGGATGTATTGCCACACGTCCATCTCGGTCCAATTTGAGAGCGGAAACACGCGGATGCTCTCGCCCGGCTCGATGCGGCTGTTATAGATGTCCCATAGCTCGGGACGCTGGTTTTTCGGATCCCACTGACCTAAGGTGTCGCGGAACGAGTAGACGCGCTCTTTGGCTCGCGATTTTTCTTCGTCGCGACGGGCGCCGCCAAAGGCAGCATCGTAATTGCCGGCTCGGAGGCCATCTAGCAAAGCCGTCGTTTTGAGGAGCCCGCAGCAGCGCTCGGTACCCAGGCGCAGCGGGTTGGCTCCTTCATCGAGAGCCTTCTGATTGGTGTTGACGATCAGCCTGACGCCCAGCTCTGCCGCCTGTTTGTCGCGGAACTCGATCATTTCCTTGAACTTATAGCTGGTGTCGACGTGCAGGAGGGGAAATGGGATCGGCCCGGGGTGGAATGCCTTCTGGGCCAAGCGGAGCATTACAGAAGAATCCTTACCGATGGAATAGAGCATCACCGGTCTCTGGAATTCCGAGGCGACCTCGCGTAGAATGTGGATGCTCTCCGCTTCGAGCACCTGCAAGTGGCTGATTTCCCACGCCATGAGATTATGCTAGCACGGCCATCATTGCATTGTCCATCTGGAAGAAGGAGTTAGGACGCGTACCACTACATGTGGTGTTTCCCTATTGACAGAAGCGACATATTGGGGCAACATAGCGTTCTGGCGGTGATTGTCGGAGTTGCCGCAAAACTTTTTTTGAAGGATCTCTCATGGGACAATTAGGTGTAGGCGTTGCGATGAAGCTGAAAGATGTGCGCCGGCCCGTGCCGGTTGGAGAGCGTGTTGGCGTGGATTTTCCACGCTTTTTCACCGCCCGTACGGATACGGGTAAGACCCCCTATGACGAAGTCGCGTGGGAGCTGCGCACCGCCTCCATCGGCAACGATAAGGGCGCGGTCATCTTCGAGCAGCGCGACGTCGAGGTTCCAGCCGACTGGTCGCAGACCGCGACCAACATTGTCGTCAGCAAGTATTTTCATGGGAAGATCGGCACGCCGCAGCGCGAGACCAGCGTGCGCCAACTGGTGGGCCGCGTGGTCAACACCATCGCCGACTGGGGCGCCGAACAGCGCTACTTCCGCACGCCGGAGGACGCCGCCAGTTTCCGCGACGACCTCGCGCACATAATGCTGACTCAGAAGGCGTGCTTTAACTCGCCGGTGTGGTTCAACGTGGGCGTGAAGGAAACGCGAGGTTACGGCTGGTATTATGACGAGGGCACCAACCAAATAGAGAAAATCGATCCGGCCAATCCGCGGCCGCAGTGCTCAGCGTGCTTCATCAATTCGGTGGGCGATACGCTCGAATCCATTTTGGATCTGGCTAAAACCGAGGGCATGTTGTTCAAGTGGGGCTCGGGCACGGGGTCGAATCTGTCGACGCTGCGCGAGGAAGAGGGGCTGCTTTCGGGCGGCGGGCGGGCGTCGGGTCCGCTGAGCTTCATGAAGGGTTTCGACGCTTTCGCAGGCGTGATCAAGAGCGGGGGCAAGACGCGGCGGGCGGCAAAGATGGTGATCCTCAACGCCGATCATCCTGACATCGAAGGCTTCATCTGGTGCAAAGCGAAAGAAGAGAAGAAGGCCCACACGCTGATTGATGCGGGCTACGATTCGTCGCTTGATGGCGACGCTTATAGCTCGATCTTTTTCCAGAACGCCAATAATAGCGTGCGCGTCACCGACGAATTCATGGAAGCGGTTATCAGCGACGGCGACTGGTGGACGAAGTCGCGGCTCGCAAATCAGCCCTTGAAGCGCTATAAGGCGCGCGACCTGATGCATCAGATCTCCGAGGCCACGCACCAGTGCGGCGATCCCGGCATGCAGTACGACACGACGGTTAACCGCTGGCACACGTCGAAGAATACGGCGCGCATCAATGCGTCGAATCCGTGTTCCGAATACATGTTCCTGGATGATTCGGCGTGCAATCTGGCGTCGCTGAATCTGATGAAGTTCGTGAAGGCCGACGGCGTTTTCGATGTGGAAGCGTACCGGCACGCGGTGGATACGGTGATCATCGCGCAGGAAATTTTGGTTGATAACGCGGCGTATCCGACCGAGAAGATCGCGCAGAACTCGCACGATTTCCGGCCGCTGGGTTTGGGCTATGCGAACCTGGGCGCGCTGTTGATGTCGATGGGTCTGGCCTATGACAGCGACCACGGACGCGATTGGGCTGCGGCGCTCACGGCGATTATGTGCGGCCAGGCGTACTTGACCAGCGCGCGCATTGCGGAAGGTTCCACCGGGCCTTGCGAAGGCTACGCGGTCAACGAAGAGCCGTTCCTCAATGTGATCCGCATGCATCTGGATGCGACGTCGCGGATCGACAGCCATCGCGTGCCCGCGGCGGTTTACGAGAACGCGCGCCAGTGCTGGGAGGAGGCGTTTGCGCTCGGCAAAGTTGCCGGGTACCGCAACGCTCAGACTACGGTGCTCGCGCCCACCGGTACCATCGGCTTCATGATGGATTGCGACACCACCGGGATCGAACCCGATCTCGCGCTGGTGAAGTACAAGAAACTGGTCGGCGGCGGCGTGATCAAGATCGTGAATAATACGGTGCCGACGGCACTCTCGAAACTGGGCTACAACACGGCGCAGATCAACGCTATCGTGGATCACATCGATTCGAGCGGGACGATCGAAGGCGCTCCGCTGCTGAAGCCCGAGCATCTTTCGGTGTTCGATTGCAGCTTCCGCCCGCAGAACGGGGTGCGATCCATCCACTACATGGGTCACGTGCGCATGATGGCGGCGGTGCAACCGTTTATTTCCGGCGCGATTTCGAAGACCATCAATATGCCGGAGGAGTGCACGATCGAAGACGTCATGGACGCCTACACCGAAAGCTGGAAGCTGGGGCTGAAGGCGGTGGCGATCTATCGCGACAATTCGAAGCGCGTGCAGCCGCTGAGCTCGGGCACGGCCAAGGGCGCGAAGGCGGCCAATGGTCCCGCGCAGGTGGAAGAGAGAGTCATCGAGAAGGTGGTCTACCGGCCGGTGCGGCGCAAGCTGCCCGAAGAGCGCGCCGCTATCACGCACAAGTTCTCGATCGGCGGCCATGAAGGCTACCTCACCGTGGGTCTGTATGAAGAGGGGATGCCGGGCGAGCTGTTCATTCGCATGGCGAAGGAAGGCTCGACGATTTCGGGGTTGATGGACAGTTTCGCGACGGCCATAAGCCACGGGCTGCAATACGGCGTGCCGCTGAAGTTCTTCGTTGACAAGTTCAGCCATGTGCGCTTCGAGCCCAGCGGTTGGACCGGCAACCCGCAGGTGCCTTACGCGAAATCCATCATGGATTACATCTTCCGCTGGCTGGGCGCGAAGTTCCTAGGCCCCGAGTACGCGGCGG
>Ga0163163_10003590_pt1 | contig 13184 bp, 7 predicted proteins | sample S65metaG_FD_119766 | JGI IMG/M metagenome (GOLD analysis project Ga0163163, IMG submission 119766) | Switchgrass rhizosphere microbial communities from Kellogg Biological Station, Michigan, USA - S6-5 metaG | ecosystem: Host-associated > Plants > Roots > Rhizosphere > Soil | place: USA: Michigan... | reverse complement strand
TTACGACAAAGCCCTTCAATATTTCCAAAATTTCGAAAAGGACACCCTCTACTCTAACCCATCCCTATTTTACCAGGCCCTCACCTTATTAAAGCGTAACCTACCCGGTGATAAGCAAAAAGCCAAAGAATTGCTTCTTGTGGTAGACAAAAATGAGCTTGGGGAATTCGAAACTGCACGTCAGTGGCTCAAGAAGTGGTGAGCATGCAACTCAGGTAAAAACGCCTAATTTTTTCTGGCAAGGAATTGTGCAAGGCATGTAAAAATCGTTCGAGCCAATAAAGGGAACATTTTTGTATTCTATAACTTCTAAAATCTTTATTATGCTAAAACACAAATTGAGTAAGTTCCACGAGCTGAAAAAGGAAGTCAAAAATCTGGCGCGAATACTTGCGGACCTATCGGTAAAAAACAGAAAGGACCGTATAAGTAAAGCAAAGGAGAAAGCTAAACAGATTGAGGCATTAGCTGCTGCCGTCCCTGACGACGTTAAGGTAGACGAAGTTAGTTGGACAGAGGAATGGGGCCCAATTTCATTTGCGGACCTAACTAATGACGAGATACTGGCAAAGCAGGCTGACGTAATGGATTACGTGCAGCAAAGCCTGTCTACTCAGGATCTTTTGGACGGCACCAGTCATACTATTCAAAGTCACAAATGGGATACTGTAACGACCAGTCCCTTAACGCTCAAATTAAGTGTATACCTTGATCCGGACGCTGTTCTAGTGACAGATGGGGGCCCAACAGGAAGTATAAGTCCTCAGCCGCCGCCTCCTCCGCAATAGTAATAGTGCATTATGACACTTTGCTAATTAAGTAGCCAACAAAGGCTGGTTGAATCACCCTTTTCCGTGGATCCCTCCACCATTTGATCATGTACTATGACAAGAAAGGCGTTTTTAATACTTAGTTTTTGTTTGTTGCATTGGTCTCTGTTGGCGGGGCAGTGCCCCGACAGAGATTCATTACTAAGACAGCTATTATGGATTAAAGGCTCATCATCGGGCTTACCTGCACAAAAATTGTCAGCTTTATTGAATTATGAGCGAATTGTTGGCAAATGCCTCGATAGACATGACTCCGTCAATGCATTTTTATTAAAATTAATCGCCGCCACATATGCGGACCAGGCTGATTTTATAAACGCTATTAAATATTGTAAGCGGTCCATTTCCATTTTGGTGCAGAACAAGAACGAATTTTTCACAAATAAGGAATTCGTTATTGAACGTTATTATCGCCTTTCTGCGTATTGTGATTCAATAAATGACGTTGCGGGGAAAATGGAGGCGTTGGATAGTTGCGCTAATATTGCTATACGGCTCAAATCAGTAAACGTCTATTGTCTTTGGGCATTATATACGAGGTCGGAATATTTTTTTGATGTAGGTGATTATGAACGCTGCATTGAATATGCTGAGATGTGTGAAAACCTGGGCGACGAATATGCAAACGAAGGGTCAGAAACGGCAAAATTGTATGGCTCCTGGTATGCCTCGGCGAGCGTCACGTGGCATGTGAATGCCCTAATAGCTCTAAAAAATTATGATGCTGCTAATGATCTTTTGTTGGCCCAGGTTGAGAAGGGTAAAAAGACCGGGTTAAAGAAGAATTCGGCTGCATTATATGACCAGTTAGCTGAAGTACAGGTAAGCAAAGGAAATTACAAAATGGCCCTTTCATATTATGGTCTTGGTCTCCAATACGCTCGAGCAGCAGGAAGCACTAATAATTGTAAGACGATACTCAATAACATCGGCGAAACCATTTATTTAAATTATTACAAAGATTTAGATAGGGCATTATACTATTTTAAAGAATCGGTCGCGATTAACGGAGGGAACACTCGTCCTGACAGGTTGGATTCCATCGAAACATTAAACGCATTAAATAGCGTTGCCACTTTATTTGTACGAAGAAGACAATATGATTCAGCAACTAAATATTTTCGATTGGCTTTCGATCATATTAAATCGGGCATCAATGAAAAAGAGATTTTATTTAATGCACTCGACGAGTTTGATCGACAAAAAAAGGTAAGATATATAACCAATCTGGTAATAGCGAAGGGGGATGCGAACCTGGCACAATTTAAAGATACAAGACAGCCGAAAATACTAAAGGACGCCATCCATGTTTATAAGTTTTCGGACAACCTTTTGGATCGGATCAAGGAAAAACAGTTTGATTTCGAATCAAAACTTTTCTGGAGAAAGGATAGCCGCCTATTGTATGAACACGCTATTGAAGCATGTTATCTGGCCAACAACATTGAGGATGCGTTTTATTTTTTTGAAAAAAGCAGATCCGTTTTATTAGAAGACCAGCTAAATGAGCAACGCTGGTTTGCAACTAATGATATCCTCAGACAAAATCAGATTAAAAAGAAAATTTTACAACTGGAAAGACAAAAGGCTGCGCTTGATAAATCGTCCGAGGAGTATAAACAGGTAACAAATGAACTTTTCTCAGCAAAGGATGAGTCTGACCGTTTGATCAATGCGATCAAGATAAGCAACCCTTTATATTACCAAAGCTTCATCGACACAAGTTCGTTAACGCTGCAAGATGTTCGCAAAAAGATATTGGCTGATTACAATGGAATAATCGAAATTTTTACCGGCGACAGCGCTGTATATTCATTAGTTATAACCTCAGAGAAAGTCTACTTTAAAAGTTATGACAAACACCGATTCAGAGAGCTGTCTGATTCGTACATTCATTTAATGTCGAATGCCGGTTTGCTGAACAGTAGCTATCATGAATTTGTGCATGTATCATCTCAACTATACCAGTTAATTTTTAGAGATATTACGATCCCCCCAGGACGAATTATTATTTCACCTGATGATTCTTATTTTCCTTTTGAGGCGCTCGTCACGAACAACGTGAAAAAGCAGGTAAGTTATTTTGTATCTGATTATGCCGTAACGTATAGCTATTCGACACGTTATTTGTTATATCCCTTCAACTTTAATTCATCGCCGTCATCGACTTTTATGGGGCTGGCGCCTGTGCGTTATGCTTCAAAGCTCAATTTGCAGGATCTTGCTGGGAGTGATAATTCTTTAGAGAAAATACGAGGGTACTTTACAGGGTCAACGACAATGACAGCCGGCACAGCCTCAAGAAGCAATTTTTTGCAAGACTTTTATAAGCACAAAATTATACAGTTATATACCCATGCAGCTGACCACAGCCTTCATGGAGAGCCGGTGATATATTTTGCAGATTCAGCGTTGTATTTGTCTGACCTTGTCAGTGAGTCCAAACCAGCCACTCGATTAATTGTATTGTCGGCGTGTGAAACAGGACTTGGAAAGGTTTACCAGGGAGAAGGGGTATTCAGTTTCAACCGGGGTTTTGCCGCGCTAGGAATCCCCTCGTCAATTTCCAATTTGTGGGCCGTCGACAACAAAGCCACTTACCGGCTAACCGAACTTTTTTATAAGTATCTCAGCAAAGGAATTTCTTCCGATGTCGCGTTGCAAAAAGCTAAAATTGAATTTATTGAATCGGCGCAAAACAGTGACAAGTTACCCTACTATTGGGCGGCCACAATAATCACCGGAGTGACTGACACAATTGTTACCAGGTCTGGAGTTTCCACAGCAAAACTATTGGTCATAGGCGGAATCGTTGCATTGACCATATTTACAATACTACTTTGGTTGAAAAAATCAAGGAAAATGATTTAACTGGAAAAAAATTAACCAATGAAAATGCTAAACATTATTAGGATCTTTTTTCCTACCGTCAAAGGAGGGATAATAAGATTATTTTATTTTTTTCAAATTGCCTTTTTGACCTCTCCTTGTTTCTGTTTGGGGCAAAACAATTTCGTTAAGGTGATAGAGCGGTCCAATTTTATCTTTTTGGGGACGGTCGTTAAAATGGATACGTCAAATATTCAAGCTCATGCTGTTGGCAGAACTGCGATCTTGAAGGTTAACCAGGTCATCGACGCGCCGAAACCGTATTTCAAAATGAAGGACATGGAGGTGACGCTACAGTTCGCAGCCGACACACCACATGCCGCGGGGGATAAACAAGTGTTCTACACGACCGCCTGGTATTTTGGAGAAACACTGGGCTTGCGGGAAATAGATAATTCGCTGCCAAAAAAATTTACTTCTAAGTTATCTGCACAAATACAAAAAGCCCGCAGTGAGGTTAGTGATCGGATACTTTATGCCCGTTTGGATAACGCTACTGTGGTCGTGAAAGGAACCGTCCTTCAAGCGAATCTTGACACAGCAAATTACCTGTTCTCTTCTTCCGAACACGATCCTGCATTGCGAAGAGCAATCATAAAAGTTGAGGAAAATTTAAAGGGCGATCAGTCAGGCACGCTAGATTCAGTATACTACCCAACCGGCAACGACATTATGTGGACGTACGCTCCAAAAATCACCCAGGGTATGGATGCAATTTTTGTTCTCCGCCCCTCATATTCTTTTTCGTCAGGTCTCGGTGGATATATCTTGCTGAATACCCTGGATGTCCAGTCCTCCTCCAATGTAAATAAGATAAAGCAACTTTTGAAATAAACCGACATAACATGGTCCTCCTCAAAACAAAAATTAATTATTCAATTAGGGCGTTTGCACTCACCTGCCTCTTTTTTTGTCAGGTACAGGGTCAGATAAAGGTCGTTAACATGATCCCACTGGCTCAAAGTCACGAAGGTAACCAGGACTCAGAGCCAAATCTCGCTGTAAACCCAGCCGACCCTAAACAAATCGCAGGGTCTGCGCTTACGCTTGCCCCATGGCCCGTAGGTCCGCTTGATACACCATATTGCAGCGAATGTCAACCATGCCCGGGATGCCGGTATCCGAAGTGCGCACCGATTTTCGTCTCAAAAGATGGCGGCAACACGTGGTGGCTCAACAACATCATTCCGGGCTATAACCAAACTTTTCCAACACATGACATCACGCTGCGATTTGGAGGTTTTAGCAATCAACTGTACGCTGCAATTTTGCGAGGAGACGTTACTGGAGGCCCAGGTACCGCAAAGCTTAACATTTTTCGCATTCCGGATTTTCTGAGCAATGCGAGAGCTGACAGCATTACTGGCAGGCAACCTATCGATCAACCTCATGTTCAGGCGACCACCGTTCTTGGTGGGGATGGAAGCCGGAGTGACAGGGTCTATGTTGGAGATAATCTTTATGAATCATCGATGATGACAACGACACTTAAAACCGCCTCGGTAGACTTGTCTCTGGATGCGTTTGATGCTCCAGCTCCGGCCGGGTTCGGAGTGCAAGTGATTGAGGAGTCAAATGGAGCTTTTAAGAATGGATCTGCCATCATGCCATTTATTCATCCACTAGGTTATGTCTACGCTCTTTTTTACCGGTATATCGATAATTTAGGGACGACTCCGGGGGCTGTGGAGGCTCACGCGGACTTAATCCTGGTCCGTGACAATAATTGGGGCCAAAATAATTTTACAGACCTGAAGGAAAGTGGAGTTTCTGGAAAAATCGTTATCCCAAACGTAACTGTGGGAAAGAATTCGATGTTGGGCAATAATCGTCTTAAAGCGTCCAATCTATCCATTGCGGTTGACCCGAACAACGACTCTGCAGTCTACGTAGCATGGGCGGATAACCAGGGATCACCTAATACACTTCATGTTGCAAAATCCACCATGGCCGGAGAAAATCCATGGTTGGAGATTTTATCGCCACCCATTCAAAATGCGATCAATCCCGCTCTTGCGGTAAATATGGATGGCAAAGTCGGATTCTTGTATCAACATTTAACCGGAACTACCACGGATGATAAATGGGAAACACATTTAAAAACTCTTGATGCGCGGAGCACAACATGGAACGACATTGTACTGTGTCAAACCCGATGGGATACACCATGCGTCAAAGTCACCGGGACCGAGGACTGTCCAAATCAGCCGTATTTAGGCGATTACGCACACCTGATGGCGGTAGGAAAGGATTTCTATGGTATTTTCAGTGCGTCCAATTATCCCGACCCGGACCACAATTTCCCTCAAGGTGTTACATACCAAAGAGAACATGATTTTACGCTGAAAAAACTTTATAGTAGCAGCACTCACTCGGCTGCAAATGAGGTAGCGATTTCCATTGATCCCTTCTTCTTTCACGTTGCAGGACTGGATTCAGCGAGCGATTTCTACGTGAGAGATTTCACAAATTCCGATTTGGATTTCGATTCGGGCCTTGAACCATCAACAAGTCCACGCTTTTGCGCAACAAGTGATGTGTGGAATCGAAGAGATGGTGGACCCGGAACCTATAATAGTGATGGTCCTGACTGTCAAGATCCACAATTGGCGACTGATGGTCACAACTTTGCATTTGCACGCGTTCGTCGAAATAAGCCTGCACGAGATGGGACCGCACCTGTCTCAGTTTTTGTTAACTACTATTATGCGGTCTTTGGAACCGGGAACAATTTTTTGCCGATTCCCGGCTTAATAACACTTCCTTTTTCATCCGACCAAACAGATCAAACGACTCCCTCACTTCAATGGGATTTGCCGGCAGCGTCCACACATCATGTTTGCCTCGCGGCGGAAATCCATACTAATGATGACCCATTTATTGGAAATACTCTGGATCACTACAAGCCAGGTTGGAGTACAGGAACCGATCTTTTAATGATCAACGATAATAACAGAGCCCAACGTAACATGAATTTATTTCCAGTTCCAATGGGCCTCCCAATTCCTCCCGGGATGCCGCCTGACAACATGGACACAACAAATGATAAGGAAAAAAGCAGTGCCGACTTTTATGCGGTCATCCACAACCCATCATTAGACGAGACAGACATACAATTGCAAATAGAGGGAGAGAATATAACAAGTAAAGATTATTCTAATGTTTCCATACTTAGCTACGGCAGCGAATTCGTTTCATTAGACACAAATAGAATCATTATCCTGCATCACATGAAGCCTGGTGAAACCAGAACTCTGAAGTTTCATTATATTTTGCCTTCCCGAAAAAGAGAGACAAAGTTTCCCGTTACGTTCAACCAGGTTAAGAATGGCGTTATCGTCAATGCGTTTACATTCATGCCGACATATGTCGCTGATGATACAGCCCTGCGGGAAATTACCAGATATGACGCTTCCGTATTTGCAAGGATAAATGTACAACTGAAATCTCGCGACACCGCCGATTTGATCAGAGAGCATGATCTAAAACTTATGGCGATGAAAATAACTTCCGACGAATATTTTAATCACCTCTCAAAAACTTTTCCTTTCATGCAATCTACCCTGTCATCTCTTATTGAGCCAGGCAAGGGTGATTTGTTCGAATTAAAAAAGGCCATGAATCAGTTGAAGGTGCAAATTGAGAGAAAGGATATTTCCAGGGCTGCGATTGCCCACATGTCTTTACTAAACACAATAGACGCATATTTAACGTACCGACAATTAGAAAAAGGGAATGTTGCTGATGTTTTACAGACGATGTATCTACAATCTTCAATGATTAATTACATAATCTCACAAAACAAAGACACTTCTCTTGGACATTTGATTGAACTCTCCGATGCCTTTATTGGTGGCTTTGAAAAAAGAGCACTGACAATTGACGATTATCCGGGTCAATTAAAGAATATGATTAGTGATCTTAAAGGCCTGGCTGTTCGGTTTGGAAAGAGGGATGATAGACTAATGAGTTCTTTAAAAACAATGGAACTGAAAACTGATCCTGCTGAACTGCAGGGTGAACATATCAAATTCTTATTGTTATTGAAGGAGCTAATAAAGCAGAAGTAGAGTCGGAGTTGCTACTTGTGTAAAAGGGTTACTTTATTTCTTGTTTGAATTTTCCTCTCATTTTGCTTTTCACCCGACGTTAAGATAATCGTCGGAAGTTTCAAAAGAACTGTTCGATTTTTTTACTAACCCATGACTTTCTCCTGTAAATAGAATAGTCGCACGAAAAAAAGTAAAGAAAAATTGTTTATCTTAGATTAAGTGATTACGACTAATCCCTGGCATATTTTCCATTAAGTGGAAAATACCCTTCTGCCTCGAGCCGATACTTTTACAATACCACACTCTATCAAAGCGAATCTGACCGGTGATAAACCGGCGCGCTAGGATTTGCAAGTGATATTACAAAAGAAATTGCGGGGACAACAAATTGCTTAGTGCTGGACAAACGAAGAAATCAATTCTCTCACCTCTAAAAATTTAGGTTATGGCAACGAAAAAAGCAAAAAGCCGTTTTAAAAAATTGGTAGTTCCGGTACCTATTTTGGCAGAAAACGCGGGCAAACCGGCTGACGTAAGAAAGCAGAAGGCCGAAAAGGAATTTAAGCAAATAGTATTTCCCAGGCTACCAAATCATGAACTCTGGGACATCACCAGCATTAATTGGACAGGGCCCATCAAGCCTCAAATGAAAAAATACCTTATGACAGTTGGACTAAAACGAAACAAGGTGGTCGGTCCGCCCAGTGATCCAAAAGTGACCCAACCAACAACACCTCCCCCCTCGGCGTAGAGATTTTTAATAAATAATTTATGACCAAGCCAATGTCGCGCGTCGTCGGGCCACACATAAAAGTTTTTAGGCAGCACCATTTGAGTGCTGAATCGATTACAAAAGAGAATAGGAAAAAGAGTGTCATCGGCGACGTTCTTCCGAACATAGTCGTCAAGTTTTATGATAATATTTCTTTCCCTTATTACGAAGATTCTGATGTGCAGGAATATTTTTCAAAAAACAAATTGTTTCCGTGGCGGGAACTGCACGAAAAATTTCCTGGAATTAAAGTCGGGAAATTATTTAACTCCTTCAAGCCAGAAGAAATAAAAAGGATAGTTGATAACATCAAAGAATCAAATCCCACATATCATGCTCCGAACTTTCTCTCTTGTGTTTCTATTGATTATCCCGAGGCGGCCTACGGCAACGAGTTGTTAGCAATGGTCAACAAATCTGAACTTGTTGAATATGCATACATCGAAAGTGATGGCGGCCCAACTTCTAATAACGCGGTGTCAGAACCCGACCTAAAAGAACAGGGTTATCTCAATCGTGCTCCCCAGGGGATTAACGCAAAATATGCCTGGAAAAAAAATGGTGGCAAGGGGCAAGGCACTGTTCAATTTATCGATATAGAACAGGGTTGGGCTTTGGACCATAAAGACCTTCCGCAGAATATTCCTTTGCTTTATGGTATCAATTCGGGGTTTGTTTCTCATGGCACAGCGGTGCTGGGAATAATTTTTATGCAGGATGACGGTAGCGGTGGAGTTGGAATAGCCCATAAGGCACGTCCGCAGTTAATTTCCCAGATAGTCGAAAAGACGGATGACAACGGAAGAGTAAGAAAGGCAAATGTCCTTAATGATGCCATACTGAAAGCAATCGATCAATTGAAATTTGGGGATATTCTTTTAATTGAGGCGCAGGTGAGTGATGAAGATCTCATTTGGCCGGTTGAGACAAGACGGATGACGTTTGATTTAATAGAACTTGCCACAAAGAAAGGAATCATTGTCATTGAACCTGCTGGCAATGGTGATACCAGTGCCGATCCGGTCGGCAATAACCTCGATGATTATAAGAATGCGTGGGAAAATAAAGTCCTTGACCGGACCCCGACGAATGGCGATTTCAAAGATTCGGGCGCAATTATGGTTGCGGCGGCATCCGATCGAAATGGGCATTCGAAAGTCAAGTCTACCAACTTTGGCAATAGGATTGACTGCTTTGCGTGGGGCACAAATGTCTTTACAACTAGCGACCCGGCAGAGTCACCAGACCCCGACCGGCCCTATCTGCCGAATTTTAACAGCACCTCGAGCGCTGCGGCAATAATAGCAGGAGCGGCTATCGTTGTTCAAAGTCTCGTTGAAGCGCGGGGTGAGCCACGCCTTAGTCCCAGTCAGATACGTGAGATTTTGAGTAAAAATGGGACTGCAAGCGGCAAAATCGGTGTAATGCCTGACCTTAAGAAAATAATTGATGATGTTCTTTGAGTTATAAAAGTTGTAAAATGCAAAGAAGATAATATGAACAAGACCTCAATTTAGTAAGCTATGAGGTATGTGTCTTTTTTCGCCCTTTTTGTTTTATTTCCTTTCATGTTCTTGCAAGGCCAGTGTCAGGACCAAGGAGTGTTATGGAAAAGATTGGTATTCCTGAGAGACTCGTCGCCGACATTATCACCGAGTATTAAATTAAAGGAGCTACTGCCGTACGAGGCCAGGATAAAAGACTGTCCTTATAAATTCGATTCAACTCATGCATTATTAATGCAACGGATCGGCGCCGCTTATTTCCACTTGCCTGATTACCTTAAAGCAACTTATTACACAAAACAGGCCATAGATATCATCAATTCAAACGCTGGTAAGCCCTCAATAAATGTTAGCCATAACATAAGAAATTATTACTATCTCGGTTGGTTTTATGACTCCCTGGGAAACGAGGGCGAAAAATGGAAAGCCTACGACAGCTGTATTTCCATTGCGATGAGACTCAATTCTTCGGATGCATATGGTGTTCTGGCATTGGACCGGAAGGTTGAGCATTTTTTTGACGTCGGGGATTATCAAAACTGTATAAATTATTCAATCATATTTGAAAAGATTTCTTTGCGATATGCTGACAATGAAAATAAAGATAAAGGTTACCAGTTTGCCTTGACAAGTGTCTTATTTCGGGTAAATGCCTTGATCAAATTTGGAGATTACAAAACAGCCGAGGAGCTTCTCCTTAGTAGAATTGATTATTGCAAGAAAACAGGACTTGCAAAGTATTTGGGCACGATTTATCAGCAACTTGCCGATCTTCAAATCCGACAAAGAAATTATAAACGAGCCCTTCTTAACTATAAGCAGGCTTTTAAATATGCAATAGAGGAGAAAGATAGCATTGCCTGTCTAATTGTTTTAAACAACTTAGGGTATGATATTTATTTTAAGGGGTTCAATGACCTGAATAAAAGCATCGCTTATTGTAAAAAGGCACTTGTATATGGTAGTAATGAGAATTCTGAAAATAGATTTGAATTATTAAATGTATTAGGCAATCTTGCCAGTTTATATGCCCATAAAGGACTTAATGATTTAGCCTCCTTTTACTTTCAAGCCGCATTGAATCAGATCAAACCCGGCATGAACGAAGAATCTTTGTTGAATAGCTCAATGGAAGATTTTTCGAGACATCGGCATATGCATTATTTAAGTGACCTTTTGTTAGATAAAGGGGATGATTTAATAGAGCAATACAAAGGTTCAAGAGAAAATAACCTTTTAAACGCAGCGATAAAAACGTACAAGTTAACTGATCGGTTACTTGACAAGATCAAGTATCAACAAACAGAGATCCAGTCTAAACTTTTATGGAGAAGCGATAGTCGTCGGTTGTATGAACATGCTGTTGATGCCTGCTATTTGCAAATGAATTACTCAGATGCATTTTATTTTTTTGAAAAAAGCCGGGCTGCCCTTCTGCAGGATCAGCTAAATGAACAAAATTGGTCGGGAGAGAATAATATTTTAAAGCAAACCCAACTGGAAAAGCAAACCCAACAATTGCAACGGGAACTAAGTGGTACTGATAAATCATCCCAGCGACATTCAGAACTAGAAGACAAGATATTTAGTGCAAAGCAGGAACTTGAGCGTTTAAGAGGTATTATAAAGACTAACAACCCGCTTTATTACCAAAATTTTGTCGATACAAATTTTATTACTCTTAAGGATGTACAAGGTAGAATTTTGAAGGATCGACAAGCGTTGGTGGAGTTATTTGCCGGCGATAGCGCTGTGTATACCTTGGTAGTTACATCACAACGATCTTACCTGCAAAAAATCAACAAAAATGATTTTGACCGTTTATCTGATACTTACCGAAATTTTATCTCTGATCCGAAACTGCTTAATGAGAAGTCAGATCTTTTTAAAAAAATCGCACTGGAGTTATATGAGTTAATTTTTCAAAATATCGTTCTGCCTGCTGGCCGCATCATCATTTCCCCTGATGGCAAATACTTTCCCTTTGAGGCATTGGTGACGAATGCACAGCCCTTAACCTATTTCCTGGAAGATCATGCGGTGAGCTATACGTATTCTGCACGTTATCTTCTGAACAATTTTGCGGTAAATCTTACTCTCCATTCAAACACATTTGTGGGTTTTGCACCCGTGCAATATGCAAGCGCCTTACCAGAGTTGGCCGGCAGTGATAAGTCATTGCAACGAATGCGAAATTATTTCAGTAAGACGACAAATTTTATCAGAAAGGACGCATCAAAAAATAATTTTCTAAACGAATATTATAAATATAAAATTATACAGCTATACACCCATGCTACGGATAGTGGCTACACCGGTGAACCGATGATTTATTTTTCAGATTCAGTATTATCACTTTCGGATCTTTTCTATGAGGGCAAACCCTCAACCAGTTTAGTTGTCCTGTCTGCCTGTGAAACTGCCAATGGAAAATTATATAACGGAGAAGGCGTTTTTAGTTTCAGCCGGCAGTTTGCAGCCCTAGGTATTCCCACCTCTGTTTCCAATTTGTGGCAGGTAGATAATCAGTCTACCTACAAGCTAACAGAACTGTTTTATAAATATTTGTCCCGGGGATTGCCTTCAGATGTTGCTTTACAGAGGGCCAAAAAGGAATTCAGAAAAACCATTTCATCTAAGGAGCAGGATCTTCCCTATTACTGGGCAGCACCGGTTCTGATCGGGCAGTCAAATGCCATAATTTCTGTAAAACCTTTTCAATGGCAATGGCTCGCGTTGCTCGGCGCACTGCTGTTTCTCGCTTTATTTATTTGGATAAAGAGATTCCGTAATAAGGGGCGATAAGAAAAGTATTCAACCCAGCTCAGGATACAACGGAAATTGCTTCATCCATTGCTTCACTTCTTCACTGACCGACTTGATCGTTTTTTCATCGTCTATTTTCATTAATACACGATCAACCAGATCAACTACTGTTTCCATATCTTTTTCTTTCAATCCTCTTGTCGTGATTGCCGGTACGCCTATACGAATGCCGGAAGTGACAAAAGGGCTTTTATCATCGAAAGGAACTGCATTTTTATTAAGTGTGATGTGAGCTTTGTCCAGCGTTTCCTGGGCTTTTTTGCCGGTGAGATCTTTATTACGAAGATCGATCAGCATTAAATGGTTGTCA
>Ga0163163_10003589_pt1 | contig 13185 bp, 7 predicted proteins | sample S65metaG_FD_119766 | JGI IMG/M metagenome (GOLD analysis project Ga0163163, IMG submission 119766) | Switchgrass rhizosphere microbial communities from Kellogg Biological Station, Michigan, USA - S6-5 metaG | ecosystem: Host-associated > Plants > Roots > Rhizosphere > Soil | place: USA: Michigan... | reverse complement strand
CGCCATCGAAACCGTAAAAGCTTAACAACTCACGGATTTCCATTTCTACTAACTCAAGTAATTCCGGGTCATCAACAAGATCAACCTTGTTCATGAATACCACCATACGAGGTACACCTACCTGGCGGGCCAGAAGGATGTGCTCTTTTGTTTGGGGCATTGGACCATCTGTTGCAGCCACAACTAAAATAGCACCGTCCATTTGCGCAGCACCAGTAATCATGTTCTTTACATAGTCAGCGTGACCAGGACAGTCAACGTGAGCATAGTGACGGTTAGCCGTTTGGTACTCAACGTGTGCTGTGTTAATGGTGATACCACGTTCTTTTTCTTCAGGAGCGGCATCAATTTCATCATACTTCTTGGCTTCCGCCATACCTTTCTTAGCAAGAATGGTTGTAATAGCGGCGGTCAAAGTTGTTTTACCGTGGTCAATATGGCCTATGGTACCAACGTTAACGTGGGGTTTGTCCCTCTTAAAGGTCTCTTTAGACATCTTTATCGGTTTTTAGTTGTGGAGTTATAAATTATTATTTTTCGATCGCCTTCTCTTTCACATCAGCAAGCAAGAAGGAAAATTTTTATGTTACCAGCAATGAAGCTTTCATCGGCTTTCGTTGCGTCGCACTCTTTTACATTAAATCTCTATTCAGCACAAAGGTCGTTCAAAATAGAGCGCCGTTCCAAAAGATCTTGAGCGGTGAAAGGGATGAACCCTTAACCTTCCGCCTAAAGCGAGATGCTCAATTATTGCACAACAGCATAAAGAACTTTTGAGCCGTTATGGGGAATTGAACCCCAGACCTCTTCCTTACCAAGGAAGTGCTCTACCACTGAGCTACAACGGCGTAGTTCAGTTGGCAGTTATCAGTTGGCAATTAGCAGTAGCAGCCTTAACAACTGCAAACTGCAAACTGCAGACTGCAAACTGAAAAAAGAGCGGAAGACCGGGCTCGAACCGGCCACCTATAGCTTGGAAGGCTATCGCTCTACCAAATGAGCTACTTCCGCAAATACAATTAGCAAATGTGATGATTAGCTGATTAGCTAATAATGACATCAACTTTTACAAAGAACTTTTTTATTCATCAGCTAATCGGCACATTGTCAAATTAGCTAATTGGTTATGTGGGCAGGAGTGGATTCGAACCACTGAAGTCGTAAGACAGCGGATTTACAGTCCGCCCCATTTGGCCGCTCTGGAACCCGCCCATATTTCAAATAACAAAAAACCAAAATTCAAATTCCCACTTCAGAATCTGGAATTTTGATTTGGTATTTATTCCGAGCCACTTGTCGGAATCGAACCAACGACCTACTGATTACAAATCAGTTGCTCTACCAGCTGAGCTAAAGTGGCAAGTCAATGTGCAAATGTGACGATGTGAAACTTTGCCAATGGCAACCACAAAAGCCCTGCACTTTACAAGAACTTCCTGAATCGTTTCGTTAACAATGAGACAAAACGAACTATTCACCCATTTTTTTGGGAAGGCAAAAGTAAAGGAAAACAGCAATTGAAAAAAATGTGAAGAAAAAAATCTGAGCGGAAGTTTTGATTTTGAAATGGTTTCAAAAAAAAATTAACATGGATAAAGTGAAATATGAACAACCAGTACCTGCGTTTTATCTTCCAAAATATTAGATGTCAGGTCGGGCTATGTTCCAAACTCTCCGATAAAAATAACAACGAACAACGCGTTGTTCACCGAGGATCATTTGTAAAAAACGTACGTCATTTTGGTTAACCAAGAGAAATCACGGATATAAAAAAGACCTTCCTATAAGGAAGGTCTAAGGTTTAAATATTTGGTTGTGTTATTTGTTAGGCTGCAAGTTTTTGTTTTTTTCTTTTTATTTGGTTTATCATTGATTCAAGAGCTTCATCAAAGGATGCTTGAAAAGACTTACTTGTTGATTTTACAAAGAACTCAGATCTTGGCACCCTCACTCTGATTTCTGCGATCTTGTCTTTAATGTTGTGAACTACGTTATCCAGTTTTAAAAATACATCCACGTTGATGATGCGATCGTGAAACTGGGGAAGCTTTTCAATTTTCTGACTGACGTACTGGATCAATTTCTGATCTGCATCAAAATGCACTGTTTGAATGTTAACGTTCATAATAAGTCGCATTTATAAATGAAACAATAAATAAAGAACTAAGAGATTTTCCTCACTATGAAGTTACTTTACATTAAGAGCTTTCTCAAATAAAAAAGCAAAATTTTTTTTCACCAATAGGTTTACACTTATGCTTTTGGATGAGCCTTCTTATAAACATTTTTTAGTTTTTCAATCGAATTATGAGTGTAAACCTGAGTTGCTGCCAAACTGCTGTGGCCCAGCAATTCTTTAACTGCATTTAAATCGGCACCATTGTTAGTTAAGTGCGTTGCAAACGTATGTCTTAACACATGGGGGCCCCGTTTATCGATGGTTGTTACCAGGCTCAAATATTTTTTTACAGATGAATAGACACTTCTTGGCGACAGCCTTTTTCCTTTTTCAGTAACTAAAAGAAAATCATCTTTTTGAGTGACGAATTTGTTTCTTTCGATTAAATAATTTTTGATTTCGTTCGCAACTTCCGGGCTAATTGGTACAATTCTCTCCTTATTACCCTTTCCTAAAATTTTTAAAGTATGATTTGAGAAGTTAACCTGACTGTCTTTAGAGTTAATTACCTCGCTTAAACGCATCCCGGTATTATAAAATAACAAAATTAGTAGGCGTTCAGTCTTGCCTTGCCAGTTATCAGGAAATTCTACATGGTTAAACAAGGTTTTTATATCCTTATCAGCTACAAAGTTTGGAAGTCGTCTTTCATTTTTAGGTGCAATAATCTTGATCATAGGTGTTTGTATGATAACACCCGTCTTCAACTGGTATTTGAACAAAGATTTTAATGATGATATTTTCCGGTTGATACTTTTTGCCGTAAGCCCCTGATCTTTTAATGATGCCAGCCAACTTCTTATATAAATATGCGAGAGTTGGTCTATGGACATTTCGCCGTATTGCGATTTGATGTAATTAAAAAAGCAGACTAAGTCAGTTTCGTAAGAAATAACCGTATGTTTTGAATAGCGTTTTTCAAACTTTAAATAATCGAGAAAAGGTTGGATGAGGGGATGTTCCGAACTCATAAAAAAACAATAGCTGCAAAGTAATAAAAACCTTGCAGCTATAAAATATGATGTAGAGATGTTCCGCCAATGCGGAATTACGCTTCTATCTTTCCGCTTGCTATCTTTTGCTTGTAAACAGCCTTTAATACTTCATTTCTACGTCTAACAGACGGTTTGGTGAATGACTGTCTCTCACGCAACTGTAATAAGATCTTAGCCTTTTCGAATTTCTTTTTATACTTCTTAAGGGCTTTGTCTATATTTTCACAGTCTTTCGAATCGATAATTAGCATGCTTTATACCTCCTTAAAGATTTTTTAGGAACGCAAATATAAGCCTCAAAGAGGTTTTATTCCAAAAGAAAATGCAAAAACAACGAATTTTACTGCATGTTTACAGGAATTGTTGAAGGCCTGGGAATTATTAAAGAGGTCGCTGCTTCAGGAACTAATAAAACATTTTGGATCGAAACCCCCCTTTCCTCGGCATTTAAAATCGATCAAAGCATTGCACATGATGGCGTTTGCCTAACGGTCGAAGATGTGCAGGAAAATATTCATAAGGTGACTGCAGTTGAAGAAACCCTAAAAAAAACCAGTTTGGGTCAATGGAAGCCTGGATTTCATATTAATATTGAAAGAAGCCTTTTGCTTAGCAGCCGTTTGGATGGTCATTTTGTTCAGGGACATGTAGACACTGTGGCTACCTGTAAAAAAATAAAAGACAGAACAGGAAGCTTCGAAGTTGAATTTGAGTTTTCCAAAAAATTTGCTGTTCTGGTAATCGAAAAAGGTTCGATTTGCATTAATGGTATAAGCCTGACTGCTTTTGATGTCAAAAAAACTTCCTTCAGGATAACGATTATTCCGTACACGTTTGAGCACACTACCTTGCAATTTTTGAAAAAAGGTGATTTGGTTAATTTGGAATTTGATATGATCGGAAAATATATCCTGAGACAATCGCAACTACTTAACAAATAAAAACGAGCTGTCTGTCCAAACCAGCAATGCATCATCAGCATTAATAGAATCCGGCACAAGAGTTTTTTCTAAAGAGGACCGAATACTGCTCGGGTTCCATTGGCTGGACTTGATTAAGTGGACCTTATTATAAACTTCTTTTTGGCTGACTTCAGTGAGTTGCCTATAATTTACACCAGGAGCAAGCCATTCGATATACTTTTCAAACCCTGTTCGAAAAATAAATGCTCCACGGTATTGAGTCGGTATGTCAATAAGATATAAATGATTATAATGGCCTTGGTTATTATTTAACTCCTCTATTGTATTTTTTGCTATTTGACTACTATATTTAAATGCAACAGCTGACCGGGACAGAAAAAATAATTGACTGATGATCCAAAAAATTAGAGTAGCAACCCTAATATTTCTCCATTTTATAAGAAATAACAAATCAGCTAAAATAATACTAAGAAAAAAAGAAGGCATGTACAAAAACCGTTCGCCTTCGGTATCATGAGTATCGATACCGGACATCACATACACTACTAAACTTAATAAAAAGGACATCCAAATAAACCGACGATACGAAAAGAATAATTTTCTTTTTAATAAATAGAATATAATAGCCATCAAAATACAAAGGACTGCTATGGATAAGGAAACAAAGAGCATGGTTGGTCCGGGGGGAATGAAGCTTCTTAAAAAGAGGGCAGCATAATTATATAGGTAATGCCAGACATTAAACTCTATAAACCCATTGCCTGCATATGTATTACCAATTACAGATCCCTGTGTTAGTTTTCTTAATAAAAGAAAAATTAAAAAAACTAGCCAGTAACCACCTAATTTTTTAAGTTCGCGCCCATTATTTTTCCATGGAACGGAACAAATGATAAACAAAGTCACAATAAAAGGAAGTATTAAAACAGACTCGTACGCAAACAATCCACAAACAAAAAAGAAAAGAGATAGCCAATAGTTAATTTTATTTTTGAATCGATCCAAAAAAAAAATCAACGATAGCCCTGCAAAAAAAACGGATAGGCTTCCTCCCCTACCAATAATCCATAATACAGCCTCGCTATGAAATGCGTAAATAAAAAAGAAACAGCATGCCAATCCTGCAATCTGTCCTGCATTTTTGACTGTGAAATGGTTGAGGCATCGTTTAGTAAAAAAATATAGAACTATAGTGCAAGCTAAATGAAGTAACAAATTTGTTAGATGATATCCCCAGGCTTTTGTACCATATAAATTTAGATCAACAAATAAACTCAGATCTGACATGGGCCTGTAGTAAGGTCCTATTTGAAAACGAAAATGCGAATTTTTAAAGATGTGAATGCCATCGTCGTTTAAAAAATAAAGTTCAAAAGGATTATAGAGCCAAAAAACAATGGGCAAGACAAAAAACAATAAATAAACTGACCTGATCCTGAAATTCATTTAAGCAAAATGGTTTAGAACTACAGCGTCTTTAATTTACAATTTTTCAGAGCCCGCCGTTAATTGTCATACTTCAAAAGTATAAATGGTTTGACTTGGAGCAGCATTTATTTGTTTTGACTTTAAACTTGTTTTTAAAATTTACCCAACAGATTTTATGCATATTGCCTGGCAGAGAACTTATCTCATCAAATACATCTTACCATAACCTTTATTGAAATATTTGTCTGTATTATCCTCTTTTGACGTGTATTTGTCAAGCGATTTACCATTAAGGTTTGTTATCACTCTATATAAATAAACCCCATTTGCAAGTTTCTGTCCGTATTGATCTGTGCCATCCCATTTAAACTCAGTTATGTTACGGCCAATGTGTAATGATCCTAATTCATCCTTTGTAATTTCACGGACGACCTTGCCCGTAACCGTCAGAATTTGAATTCTTATGTTTTGAGGCACTTCGCTACCTGTAAGAGTGAATACAAAAGCAGTAGAAGTAGTAAATGGGTTTGGATAGTTCATCATATTTGATATCATGGCCTTATTAATAACCTCAAAGGCTACACGATATTCCATTGGTCCTGCATTGTTTCGACTCATATCTCTACCTGTAACAATCAGTTCATATTCTCCATCCTTGGTGAAGTAAGGTTTGAAAACCGCCGTAGCTGTATTGTTGGTAACCGGCACCTGCTGGCCAGCAGGTGTGAACTGTAAAGTATCCGAATTAAAGGCATAAGGATGTAAGCTACCATCCGGATAACGAACCTGTATCTTCAAAGAAGACGGATCATCAATTGGGTACCATTTCGCTTCATCACGTAACTTGATAAGTATATTTGGTCGTGAGGAAACCAGGTCTCCATTTAAAATATGAATATTATCGAAGGTTACATCCAGTAAAGGATTAAGCGTATCACCGCGAACGTAAAAATTACGGTAAAAGAAATTATTAAAATGATATTGTTCCGGCTGATCAAAGTCAGGATTTACTTCTACGTACATGGTGTTTGAGCCGGTAAGCTGACGGGTATCTACAGGATAGCTTACCTGTAATGTATCAGGGCTGGCATTTAATTTTCGCAATTTTCCTGGTGGAAATACATGAGATACATTATTTCGGTCAACAACTACAACCTTTACTTTCATGCTATCTGAGAAAGGTATGTCTGTAACATTTTTAAATGCAATTTTGAATTGTAATGGCTCTCCTACCTCCACGGTATCTTTAATGGTAAAGTATTGACCTGGATTTAATCCTCCTTCAGGTACAGGGTCATAGGTCAATCTCCAGTATGCCAATTGGTACGGCGTATGGTTGGCGGTATCTATATTGTGCATTTGAAGTTTAATAAATGGATATTGAGCTGCATTCACCGACGAAAGGTCCACTGACTGTTGTGCAAGATTAAGGTTGGCTATTAAGGTATCGGCCTGGCCATTCACTTGCAGGCCAATAACATTTACCAGGGGATTGTCTGCTGATATATTTTCAGCAGAATATCCACTCCACTCCAATCGTTTCCATGATTTGCCGGGCCCAAAAACAGGAGAAGTGATATACCCGTTATTACTTATTCCTGTTACGTTAACCGATAACGTAGTTTTATCGTACAACCCTTCGCTAATAGTAAATTCAGGCTCCAATTGTTGCGCTCCCTTTTGATAAATTAAAATCCAGGAGCGTGGTGAATTAAGTGAGTCAATTAACGTTAACCCTGCATTTTTTAGTTTGTCATATAAAGAATTGCCGGGGCCAAACAGCGTAGTATCTGACCTCCAGGTGGCTGCAAACGAATTTGGGTCATTAAAATCCACGCTTCGCACAACAACGTATGCTCCTTGAGGTATGGAATCCATAAAATCCATCATCACCTTTCTGCTGGCGGGTGTCATGTAGGAAAATTCAAAATTATTTTGCCTGCCATGAGCACAATTGGCAGAGCCGCTTCCGAACCGGTATAAGTTGTTTCCATTCGCATCAACATTTAACCAGGGAATAGTTGTTTTTTCATCAAATACATTGAAAATTAAAGATCTTCCAACGCATGCACTCCTGATAAAAGGGTTTCCATCAACTGCAACAGTAAATTCCGCCTCCTGTGTGGCACCATAACCATATACCGCATTTCGTGCAAAAAGATTATGCATTACCGGCTCAAACTGCCACTTATTAGTTGTTGAGTCCAAATCTATAAACTGTGTAGCAGATTTTTGATGCTGATAAAAATGCGATTGATTGAATCCTGGACCACTATTTTGGAGATAGACAAACGAGGCTACACTCCAACTAGGGAGTCCGGTTGTTACAACAGGTGCTACACGCCAATAATAAACAGTATTATTTGTAAAGGTAATTACAGGAGTAAATTCTATTATGCCGCCACTTGAATCCACTGTTTGGCTAACCTTAACAGGTGAGTTGAACAATTCCGTCGTGTCTATTTCCATTTTATACTGGCTACGAGCTGCAAACGGATTGGCAGTGGAAGCGATAAACCTGATATTTTGTTTATTGACAATAGCAAAATTGTATGGGTAAATGGGCCTTGCATCATCCTCGTAAACCATCACATCTTTTGTAATTGTATTGTTATTTTCAAATAATTCATCCACTTTATTGTCCGCATCAACAGTTACTATGATTTTGTTCAGTCCTTTGTCTTTTATTGCATCAATAGGAACGTTAACTGACCATGATGTTGAATAGCGAATGCCAGGAATAGTGTCACGTTGAACGAGTACAGGAATGGTTTGACCAGGACTTAGGCGTTTAATTTCAAGTACAATTGTCGAGTCAGGAGACCTGCCAATATTTAAAAACTGTGCATCTACCTTATAAGATCCGTCTGCAACGGAAACAAATGCCGGGGAGACTTTCACCATTGAATCCTCAATTACATAATCGGGTTTCGTATGTGGATTTAGCCGAATTGCGGGATCTCCATGATATAAAGTTTCTTCAACATTAGACCTGGCATAAAAGTCTTCCTGGGTAGTAAATTTGAAAACGTCGGCAGCCGTTTCTTTTAATATGTCACCAATACTTTTACCATAACTTTTCAACCCGATTTGGCGATAGGCACGCTCAGCCCAAATATTTAGATATGGAACCAGGCCAAAATAAGTACTTCCAACTAAACCGATAGTTCCCCTATCCTGCGACAAGACATATTTTTCTGAAAGTGTTGATTTAGATTGTAAGCGCAATGTGCTATAGTCAAAAAAATTGCCGACGTTACATCCCAGGCCTATAAACAATGGATACTTTCCAAAATTGTTATAATTCTGAGGATCATCTAAATTAAATTCCAATGTAGAAGCAGATGAATGACCATAATAGGTTATAAGACTTACCCCGTTGTTTATGAGATTTTCAACAGTAGTGCTATTAATCTGAGAAACTGCATCAACGGTGGCTTTATTGAACGTAAAAACATCTGCACCAAAAAGGGGTCCTTTAATAATATTCTTGTAAACATCCATATTTTTAGAAAGAATAATGTCCAGGCCTTCCTCGCCTGCTCCTATGATGTGCATGACATTTTTCATCCAGGCTTTATCTTTTATCAATGGAGATTGTATGACTTGCGCCTGTTCAAAGTCTTTTACCTTTTTTAAATAAACAGCTACTTCAGCTGGAGTAATAACCGAAAGACGTCCAATTGACATTGCCGGCTGGGAACTGCCTGGATCAGCAGCTAATAAGATATCTGAAGCAGGAGTTCCAAAAGTGGGAACAATGTCCAATTTATTAAAATCCGGATAAGATTCATATGCCCTCTGCGCATCATACGTCATTCCCCTGCCAATAATAAAAACATGTTTTGGTGTTATAGAAAACTTTTGACGGCTGTATAGTAAGAAGTTTCTTACTGCTGCGGGATTCTTTTTGATTCCAAAGCCGAATTGATCTATGATTTCGTCGATGAGATAAATTTTTGCATTAAAAGATCCCCCAGCGGTAGAACTTCTGTATAATTTGTATTCATCAACAGGGTTGCTGCCGTTAGTAAATACAGGATCTGTTATTATAATATAATCCCCATGATTAGAAGCGTCGGTGTAATTAATAAAATTGCGGGTTTGCAAACTGCTAATCGAATTTATATTTCCGGCATCTTCATTAACCAAAACCAGGTTTCTTGTTTGCAAGGATGGCTCAAGTACAAATTTTAATGTAGGCGCAGATGAAATATCAGCCATGTATCTTTTGCCATTGGTCAAATCGTATAGCACCGGTGTTGAAGTACCATAATTGAAGTTGGTGATTTGCAGATAATTTCCTGCAGCATTGGGAGCCAGAGAAAATTCAAAGTTGGATTGCCCGTTAAAATTAAAATCCCGTGGGTAAGTTATTTCATACTGATGAATTACCATTCTGTCAACTGCAGGACAGCCAGTAGCCGACGGAATAGTATAATTGGATACAGAAACTGTATCTAATATTCCATTAAGACTATTAATTGAAAAATCGGTTGAATCAATTGTGTAATCAAAAAAATTTACGATGTTGCCAACTACCGAATCAGAATTGATTTTTGCGTTATAACGTCTTTGGTTAACATGATTTCCGGATACTGCGATTTTAAATTTAGGAGACGGAACTGATGTGCTTTTAAATACATGTAAGTTGGAAAAAATGATGGAATTTTTTCCATAAGCAGGACTACAGGCACCGCTGAATGTGGTGACTATATCTGAAGATGACCATCCCTCTCCTTTATCGTAACTGGAAGAATATAAAAACACACTTTCATTAATTGTGCCCACGTTAACCGCGTAACCGGGATTCAACCTATCCCGAAAATATTTACCAGTCGTGTACATAAAATACGCATCCACAGGTAGAGAAGTGCCAGAAACGTTGTTAGCGGTTGCCTGTAAACGCAGGTTTGCTGAAATATTGGTATTTGTTGTTAGAAAGTATGTTGCTGTATCTGTCTCGAGGCTCCACTTATCATTTAACTGCCATTTCGGATCGCGATATAGTTCCTTATCCGGCTTTCCATCATTCATTTCGCCCCAAAACTCTATATAATCAGATGGTGATAAACTACCATTTGCTACTGAAATGTAAATAGGAACCTGTTTTCCATTCCTCCAAAGTTGAAAATATTCAGCAGGGCTACTTCCCAGGCCTGCTGAGGAAAGATTGGTTTGGGAAATCCGGTACAAACCTGTTTTACCTACCTTGAATTTATAGTAAGTTTTAGAATAATCAATCCATTGATTATTGTATACCTGTGCTTTTGCTATGAAGCTTGTTATAAGCAGTAAGCCAAGTAAAAATTTTTTCATGAAGCAAAGATTTAGGTACGGTTTATTTTTTCTTTTTGTTTTTATCATTTACAAGGTCGAGTTGTAATGAAAAAACGTGGGTAAACAAGGGGTTAGACTGGTTAGCAAGGTTGGTAAAGGCATAATCAATTCTCACATTTTGGATTTGAAAACCAACGCCTGCGCTTGGCTGGTAAATCCAAACCTTTTTTTGGTTCAACGTATCGCCATCGGCCAATGCCTTTTGAAAATTATTGATACCACCCCGCACGTAAACAATTTTATTGATATTCAACTCAACGCCTAGTTTAGGGTCGGCACTTACAGGATCGGCACTAATTAATGTATTACGCTGACCATCGAACGTCACATCGAAATTGGCTTCAGCCAATAAGCTCAATTTTTTGCTGAAATAAAAATCACGAGCTACGCCAATCACTAATCTTGGAGCTGTTAACTCTGTGGACTTAACAGGGATTTCATTGTTGGTGAGGTATAATATTTCTTTCTCTTTTTCGGTAAAATTGAAACTCCAGGTATTGAAGGTTGTGGTTATATCTCTACCAACAAAACCAAATCTCCATCCATTATTATGTATTTGTAATCCCGCATCCAATCCAAAGCCCCATGCTTTAGCAAACTTCCCTACATTTCGATGAATGATTTTTGTATTAAGTCCAAAGTCAACACTTTTATTGGCGGTTCTTTTCAAATTCTGGCTAAATGACAGCAAAAAGGCATAATCGGCAGACGAGAATGCCTGTATGTTATTGTAGTTAATGGATCCATCGGGTTCTACCAGAAATAATGTATTCATGATGTCATCAACTGCAAATCGAAGCCCTGTGATAGCCAAGGCCCTTTTATTATTTGCTAAGGGAAAGGCAATACTCGCATAATCATATTTTCCTATTCCGGCAAAATATTCTGCGTGCATCAGATTTATGCTGGGGTGATCTTTTAAGTTGGTCAACCCTGCCGGGTTCCAGTACCCTGCAGTACCATCCTGAACAGAAGCCACTTGCGAACTTCCCATTGCCAGGCCACGGGCCCCAGCACCAATATTCAAAAACTCGTTGGAATACTTTCTGAATTGTGCAGAAGTTGTATTAATGGTAAGGATTAAAATTAGGCCTAAGACGTTGATTTTCATTTCTTCAATTTTCGATAAGCAATGGATTAATGGACGTGTTTTCAAAGGTTTTGGCTGCGTCGACAAATGTAATTCTTTCATTCTCAAATTCATAATGTCCATAATGTAAAATTACCTTACTGAAAACGAAAGACTTAGCTTCTAATTGCACAAGGCTAACTACTTTTGCGGCCTAAGTTTTTGGCTTATGAACCTTATTGATGAACTGCGTTGGCGCGGCTTGATCCAGGATATTATGCCTGGCACTGAGGAACAGCTACTTAAAGAACGGACTTCCGGTTACATAGGATTTGATCCAACATCGGATTCCTTGCATATCGGTAGCCTGGTACCTATTTTATTATTAGTTCATTTGCAACGAGCTGGGCATAAGCCAATTGCCCTGGTAGGAGGCGCCACAGGTATGGTTGGCGATCCAAGTGGAAAAAGCCAGGAAAGAAATTTACTTAGTGAAGAAGTATTACGGTTAAATCTGGAAGGAATTAAAAAGCAACTTCGAAGATTTCTTGACTTTGATTCGAAAAGTTTGACCGCTGCTGAAATGGTCAATAATTACGATTGGTTTAAAGAGCTGGGGTTTCTTCAATTCATCCGTGATGTGGGCAAACACATTACCGTGAATTACATGATGAGTAAGGAAAGCGTTCGTAAACGAATTGACAGTGACGCAGGAATTAGTTTCACCGAATTTACCTATCAACTAATTCAAGGTTATGATTTTTATTGGTTATACCAGAATAAAAATTGTAAACTTCAAATGGGTGGAAGCGATCAGTGGGGAAACATTACTACGGGCTCAGAGTTAATCCGGCGGAAAACAGGAGGTGAAGCATTTGCCTTTACTTGTCCCTTAATAACAAAAGCCGATGGGGGAAAGTTTGGCAAAACGGAAGCAGGCAATGTTTGGTTGGATCCTGTAAAAACAACTCCATATCATTTTTATCAATTCTGGCTCAATGCCGCGGATTCTGATGCGGAAAAGTGGATTAAAATTTTCACATTCCTTCCGCAGAACGAGATAACCAATTTAATTGAAGAACGTAAGTCAGATCAATCAAAAAGAATTCTGCAAAAAAGGCTTGGAAAAGAACTCACCATTTTTGTTCATGGCGTCGAAGAATATTTAAAAGCTGTTGAGACAACTGAAAAACTTTTTAACCAAAAGAATACCTCTGCTGAATTAATAACCGAAGAAGATTTGAAAAGTAT
>Ga0163163_10003587_pt1 | contig 13188 bp, 10 predicted proteins | sample S65metaG_FD_119766 | JGI IMG/M metagenome (GOLD analysis project Ga0163163, IMG submission 119766) | Switchgrass rhizosphere microbial communities from Kellogg Biological Station, Michigan, USA - S6-5 metaG | ecosystem: Host-associated > Plants > Roots > Rhizosphere > Soil | place: USA... | reverse complement strand
TCTTAGTCCATGTACATTCCGCCGTTGACCTCGATCGTCTCGCCGACCAGGTAGCCTGCGGCGTCTGATGCAAGGAAAGCGATGACCTTTGCTACGTCTTCGGATGTGCCGACACGTCCTAACGGAATCGAGTTTACGTAGCCCGTCATCATCTCGGCCGTGGAAAACTGCTCGTGATACGGAGTGTCGATGACACCGGGGGCAACTGCGTTTACGCGAATACCAAACGGCGCAAGCTCCTTCGCGAGTCCTTTAGTGAACGCGATCAAACCACCTTTTGCTGCTGAGTAGTGGATGGCGCCAAGTGCGCCTCCGGTGCGTCCTGCGATTGATGATAGATTGATGATCGCGCCGCTTTTTCGTTCGATCATCGACGGCGCCACAGCCTTTGAGCAAAGAAATGCACTCTTGAGATTCAAGTCAATAACCTGGTTCCATCGTTCTTCGCTCATTTCGCGAATCCGCACACGTTCAATCAAAGACCCGGCGTTGTTCACCAGGATATCGATTGGACCAAGCGCATCCGTCGTCTTGCGAACAAGTGCCTCGACATCATTCGCGAGAGTCACGTCTGCGTGAACAGCGATTGCACGACCGCCGTTTGCAACGATCTCCTTATGTAGAAGCTCTGCGTCGATTTCATTGCGATGAAAATTGATTGCAACGGCGGAACCACAGTTGGCCAGTGCTTGTGCGGTGGCGTGACCGATGCCGCTCGATGCGCCGGTTACGATTGCGACCTTGCCGCTTAAGTCCATGTAGGGTTGCATATTTGGGCGTCCAAAAGGTGGAGTGAATTTGAACTTGGAACTTTGTGCTTTGTGCTTTGTTCTTTGAACTTGGATTGGTGTTCGCATAGATCTCCAGCCGACAAGCTCAAAGAACAAAGCACAAAGAATAAAGCCCGGGAAAGGCGTGCCTGTTTTCCCGGCGAATATTACCGCTAATTGATTGAATGAGGTTATCTGAGACGCTGCGGGGATTCAGTGATGGTCGAAAATTTTCAGGTTGGGAAGGGGACCCTGTCCCCGCTGCGGGAATTACCTCTACCCGATTGAGACAGATTATCTGAGAGGGAGAGAGCGTGTGCGTGCGGGGACAGGGTCCCCTTCCCAACCTGAAAATTACAGCAAGCCCAATTGGAAATGACGTAAGCCAAGAATCTAATCTGAACACGACAAGCTAAAGCATGTCGGACAACGATTACGCCAGGACGCCAAACTCGCCCTCGTCTCCACCGAGCGCGATGCCGAAGCGTTTGATCTTGCAGTTGAGAGTGGTGACTTTTACTCCGAGAAGTTTTGCGGCGCGTCGTTGATTGCCTCCCGTCCGTTGCAACGCCTGGCGGATTAACTCCCTCTCGTAGCGTTGCACCTCTTCGTGAAGACCGAGGTTTTCCCTGGACTCTGCCTGTGACCGGCGCAATGTTTCGACTTCACGTAAAAGCGTCAGCGCAGCTTCCCTTACGCTGTTGAGGTTCTGTAGTGCCAACTCGGATGGTCTGGGCGGAGCATCGTCGGTCGGCGCATTGTGTTCTCGCCATGTGCTGCTCATCAGTTACCTCCTGATTGTTTCAACATGTCTTTTCGTCGTTTTTGGGGGGGGAAGCAACACAGAGTTCGCAGATCTTCAACTGATTATATTCACGCCTACTTGCTAAGAAGTTCCCGAAATAAAGCGACCGCTCGTTCATCACCCGATTGCCCAAGCACCTGGATTGCCTGTTTTCGCACAGGCATCTTTGGATGACTACGCGCCACACGGATAAGAATTGGCACCGCCTCGTCCTTAGGGCGTCTCCCAATTGCGATTACAGCCTGCTTCTGTAGTTCGGTCTCACTGTCGTTATCAATGGTGTTCGTAAGCGCAACAAGACTCTTCTGTCCGGCAACACGACCGAGTGCCGAGATCGCTGACTTGCGCAGTTCGAAATCCTTTTCTGATTCCGCCGTTCGTATCAGGTATGTTGCGGCCGCATCAGCGTTGTCGTTGTGGGCGATACCACTCAACGCGCGCCGCCGCATCTCACGAGAGGTCTGTGTCTCGTACGAGTTTTCCAACACGGGCAAGGTTGCAGGAGAGTGACTCATTGCCAGTCCTGACATAGCGTTCTGGCGCGCTTCATCGTCTTCCTGAGAGTTACGGATGATCTCCAGGAAGAACGCATTTTTAGCGGCGCTCTCCGGCGTATTGCCAAGCCAGTAGATCGCTCTCGATCTAATGGGCTCGTTAATGGAACGTTTGATCAGATCCATCAATAAAGGATCGACTCGAGCATCGTCATGTAACGCAATCGCGAATGTTGCTCTTTCAGCGAGTCGGCTCATCTCAGGCGCGGGCGAATCGATGATCGACTTGAGATAGTTCAAACTCTCTTCGTTTCCGACGTGTCCTGCCCAAAAAACGGGGTACCCGCTGAATTCGCGATTGCGTTTCAGGTTATAGACCTCAGCTCGCGTGAATTGTTCCCGCGGTACGTCGAAAAGGAAGAACAATCCCAGTTCCCGGGTCTCGTAGCGCGGATCAAACATCATCGACGAGCCATCCATGGATATATAGACGCCCCCCGCTCCGTCCACCACTTCGAAGTCGGTTGCAACACCGGGTCGAACTTCAAACTGGTACCCAACCCAAAACCTTCCGCTGAGAGCGTTACTGCGACCTTGCAAGACGGCGTTATCGATTTTTGCCTTGAGGTTCGCACCTTCGACAGGCGTGAACGTTTTGCTCTGACCCGAGGCAAAGATCAGAGAGGCTAGTAACAGTGCTGTAATGAGAACGCTTCTGAACATAAGGCATTAACTATTTGGACTGCTTAAATCTCAGTTGGAATTTTCGGGTCAGGAAGGGGACCCTGTCCCCGCAGTCTCTCAAACCCTTTTCAATTAAGAGTAAATAGTTTCAGGCGGGGACAGGGTCCCCTTCCCGACCTGATAATTTGTAAACTGAAGTCTCCCTAATCGGCTTAGACGGCCCTACTTCAACAACTCTTCCAAAAACTTTAAGACTTCCGGATCATTGCTCCTGCTCAACCAGCCAATTGCTCTCTTGCGACGTTCCATTGGTGTCTTGGGATCGCGTGCGATTTCAATTAGCTTTCGAATCACACGCTGATCATTCATCCGTCCCCGGCTTCCCATTGGAGCAGCAACGGGGGTAATCGTGGTGCCAAATCCAGACGCACTGTAGATCACCGTGCCTGTTCCCAGCGAATTCATGATCTGGTCTTTAAGCTCCTCGTTCTTCTCCGTGTCGTAAAGAGTGATTAAGGTATCGATGGCCTTGTCGCCGCCACGACGGGATATTGCGCTGATAGCTGCTTTTCTCAACTCGATAACGTCTGAACCTCGAGCAATCTCAAGGAGCTTCGCACCAGCTCTTTCACTTTTCCGGTTTCCCAAACCTGAGATCACGCTCCTGCGAATCTCGATTGTTTGATCCGTGTCGTAGATACGCAGCAATGCGTCTACCGCCGGTTCACCTGGACGTGACGCAATACTGGAAATAGCGACTTTGCGCACCGAGGTCGGCTTATTTGCGGACGATGCGATTTCACCGAGCACAACGATTGCGCGTTCACCAGTGTGCTTGCTCAATGCATAAAGCGAGGCTTCGACGATGTCGTTCTCTGAAGAGTTCAAAGCGAAGTCGCGAAGAGCATCGACAACGCTGTCGTCATTTGTGGAACCAAGAGCTGAGATAGCGCGTGCGCGAAGCTTGATGTCCTGTTCGCTTTTCGCAAAGTTCAAAATTATCGGAGTGACTGACTTGCCACCATTGCGTCCAAGGAGTGTAAGTGCAGCGCCTTTGCATCGGACCGTCTCAGTCGAACCAGGCTTGAGCCACTCGGTGGCAGCAACAATTCCACGCTGAACATCCGTCTGAAAGAGAGCCTGCAGCACTACAATCTTGAATTCACATGGATCGTCGTCGGCAACATTGCCGGGAGGTTCAACGCCAACGCCCCATGTTGCCGCGCTGCCATACGCCTGGGCCTGGGCCACGGCCATAGGAGCCGCGGGTGCATATGCGATGACGGAATCCACGGGCCGAATAGTCGCTGCGCCGGACTCGCTTGTATCAACGACGTAAGCTTGCGCGGTCGTCCCCAGGGTTTGTGCGAGCAGAACCTTCGCGTCTTCCTTCCAGCTTGTGTTCGGATACTTCTCCAATAGTCGTTTGATTGTCTGACGGCACTGGTCGATCTGTGAGAGCTTGTTCTGCGCGTACGCAGTCCAGTAAAGGGCTGCATCAATGTTTTTATCGTTGGGATATGCAGAAACAAGCTGGTCAAACCTCGCCTGTGCTTTGGCCCATTCCTGATCCGTAATCAGGTCCCGTCCACTGCGAAAGAGTGTGGCGGCTGCGTCGCTGTTACTTTGCTGCGCTAATTGATTCGCACTACCGCGGCCCGCACGTTGTTGTGCCGACGTGATACCAATGGTTCCAGATAACAGAACCAGGCCGACAATAAGTGCGGCGTAAAAAATCTGATAGCGAATCGTGTTTACAGTTATTCTCGTCCTCATCTTCTTCCTCACAGTCGAGGCGCAAAACAGCGAACCGCTGTCGAGCACCCGCATTGTTTTATTCATATCCGATCAATGCAGCTACGATTTCGGTTTTTTTAACGCGTTCTTTTATTGCCCTAACATCGTCTGGTTTCGCCTGGTCAGGGAGATTGGCGATGTCGATAAGGAAGGGCTCCAGATCACTCAATAAAGCTTTTGTAGGAAACTTTGCTTTCATCTCGGCATCGCGGCGAAGAACGATGTTCTCATTAAGCAAACGTCGCGAGAGTGCTTTGTCGTAACTAACATCAATGTCCTGGTCACTATCGTTCAGCTGGACGTTTCGAATTGATCGCAGGAGGTTCTGTGTTTGCTCGAGATGCTTCGCTGTATCTTGATCGTCAACGTCCTGGTAACCAAAGTCTGATGACAGCACATCAGTCTGATCGATTCGTGTGCGTTTGATTTCGATCAGCCGTTTCGATTTTGGCCTTCCTCCGATGACCGCTACGTTCTTATTCGGAACTTCAACGACTATTCGTTGCTGTTCGTTCTTTTGCGAAGCATCCATTCTTGACGGCGACCCGGCGCTTGCGGAAGTTGGTTCGGATTTTTGAGTTCCTCGGTAAACACTCCCGATTAATATCGCGATGATGACCAACGCAACTGCCGTTGCTACTGAAACGCTAAACGCCGGGACTCTTAACAAGCTTGAGAAACGGGCAACAAATCCATTCCCTGAAACCGGAGTTACAACCGGTGCGACTGTGTGCTCGGCAACTTGTCGCCACAACGCTGGAGGCACTTCAAGTTCACGGTCATAATGCGAGAACATTTCCTGTTCAGCCACAAGCGTCGAACTTTCAGCCGAACACGATCGACAGGTAATCAAATGCTCTGCGACTTCGCTCGCTTCGCGCTCAGCCAGCTCACGATCGAGATACTCTTCCAACAATTCCAAACAAGCTTCACACTTCATAACCAACTCCTGCGTACGGCTTGATGCGCCGTCGCATTTCCGCTCGCGCCCGATGCAAATCGGTCTTCAGTTTCGCCAACGAGAACCCGGTAATCGCGGCAATCTCTTCATAGCTGCACTGATGAAACACTTTCAGGGTGAACACCACTCGCTTGTCTTCATCCAACGCTTCGAGAGCTCGCCGGATTAGTTCATTCAACTCCTTACTCAGTAAACGATCGACTGGTATGGGTTCGTTGTCACTCAGATCCAGCACCGACTTATTCTCTAGATCGACGTGCCTGTTTGCTCGAACTCGCGCGCGAAGTGACTCACGAGCAACGTTGCGAGCAATTCCAAACAACCACGTCGACAGCTTTGTCTCGGGATTCATTGCTCGAATTCCACGGTAAGCGCGTACGAACGTTTCCTGGGTCAACTCTTCGGCGAGCTCGCGGTCACTTACCATGTCGTAGATGAATCCGATGACGGGTCGCGAATACCTATCAAAGATCAGACGAAAGGCCTCAGGGTCACCCTGGCAGACACGTGTTACCAGGTCTCGTGAGCTATTCATGAGAGTTCCGGCAAAGGCACCAGGCTGAGCTTCCAAATTTAGTTCGTCGAGCGCCAGCCGTTTCATCATCGTCTCGGTAGGTAAGTGATACGGATTGAAGAAAGGTTTCAGAAATTGGCAGTCATAGATAAAACACCGCAGGGCAGGGCTTTGCTTCAGAAAAAGTAGGCAATGGCTCTGCTTTTTTGAGGATAAGGACTAATGAACTGACTCGGCTAAATGTAAATCGGCAGGCTGGTGCTGGGAGCGCAGGCGTCCCCGCCTGCTAATTAGAATTTAGTAACTTTAATTGGTCCTCAGCAGGCGGGGACGCCTGCGCTCCCAGCCATCACTTCACTGTGGCCAGCTCAGCATCTGCCTTATCCAGGAACTCTGAAGGCGCAACGATCTTTCCAGCGATAGCCGATGCTGCCACAACATAAGGTGAGGCCAGGTACAGCTTCCCCGGACCGCTGCGCCCGGGAAAATTCCTGTTCTGCGCACTAACTGTAACTGTCTCTGCGGAAGGTGACGCACCAGGCCCGGCGTTGATACACGCGCCACACGATGGATCAATCAACTCGGCCCCGGCACGTTCGAAGATTTCAATGTAGCCCCGCTCACGCGCGTATTGCTTGATCTTCTGAGACCCAAACTGAATGTATAGATGAACTCCTTCCGCGACATGCTTCCCCTCAGCGAGTGCGTGCTGCAAGACTTCCGCATACATGTCCATGTCAGCCATCTTTCCGCCAGTACATGAGCCGCCGTACGCAGCGTCGATGCGCACCTCCTCAATGAGCTCGTCGATTGGAATACCGTTACGCGGGTCACCAGGAGTAGCAACCATCGGAGTGATCTCATCCAGGTTGATTTCAAAGACTGCCGCGTACTCCGCGTCAGGGTCGCTGTAAGTAAATCCTTGGCGAACTTCTACTGCATCCAGGTCGCGAGTGCGAACAATATATTCCAGCGTGACTTCGTCGGGTTCAATGATGCCGGTTGTTCCGCCCGCTTCGACTGCCATGTTCGTCAACGTGGCACGCTCATCCATGGGCCAGTTTTTCAAATCGTCGCCTGCAAACTCGAGCACTTTGCCAATGCCCTTGCTCGACTTCATATATTCCGTTGACAGGATGTGAAGCATTACATCCTTTGCGGCTACGTCATTCCGCTTCGTACCCTTCAAGACATAGCGCACTGTTTCCGGCACTCGAATGCGAATGTCCTTCGTGTACCAGGCGTTGGCCATATCAGTTGAGCCGACGCCGAACGCAAAACAACCGAGCACGCCGGCCATGCAGGTGTGTGAGTCAGTTCCAATGACGACTTGACCGGGCAACGCCAGATCTTCCACGACAGCGTTATGGCAAATCGCTTCGGAACCGCCTTCAGGATTCTCACCGTACAGCTTTATGTTTTGTGACGAAGTGAAACTCTCCTGGGTCGTAGCCAGGCCCTCCGCTTTCTCAAGCAGTCCCATTTCGCGGTGCTTTGTCGACATAACACGGCCGAGGAAAGTCAGGTGATCGCGGAAAGCAAAGACCGACTCCGGTTCCGAAACTCGCGCATTTGCACCAAGCGCCTGTTTGAAAAGTGACTCCGCCATCGGCGTCACATACTCGTGGGAAAACCTCACATCGGCGACTGCAAACAACGCGTCGCCTGGTTTGACTGCATCGACTCCGATTCTTCCCGCCGTAACGAACGCATGTCGGGCAATGATCTTTTCCACGATTGTCATAGGTCGCTTCGCGGTTGTGACAGCCGGCGGGGAAACCTGACCCGACAGACGTGCCTTGTTGTAATTGAAGAGACCGCCGTGTGAGACGATGTCTTGCGAGATTGGATCCAAGCCCTTCGTGAACTCGTTGAGAGCGATCTCTTCACCGCGCCGAATTCGTTCGATCAAGCTAAAGTCGGTTGATGTTAGCAGGCCGATGTTCTGGGAGTTCTGGCCGTAGATCTTTTCGATACTTTTGGCTATGACGAGTTGTACTCCTGCCGCTTTCTCGGCGTAGGGCGCAGTCTCTCTTGAGGAACCGCATCCTTTTGAAAGACCTGAGACTACAACTGCGAAGTTGCCACGCTTGACCTGATCTTTTTGTACAGCGCCCTCGCGCATGCCGACGTAAACGTATTGACCCAGGGTTTCATCGTAGTAGAAGCAAACCCAACCCGGTGTTATTTCGTCGGTTGAGATGTTGCTCATCAACGGCAAGTCGTCGTTTTGGAGACGTTGAGCGAGTTCAGCTTCGAGTTGGGCAACTGCTTCGGGCCCAGCCTCGAGTTGTTGTCTAATCAATGAAGTATCTTCGGTAAGGAATAGAATGCGTCCCGAGAATTTGATCTTATCTGGTCGTCGATTGATAGCGTCAGCCATTTATTTGCTCGTTTCCTTCGGGTGTGGGACAGACTTTAGTCTGTGAAGACTCAGACTTCAGCCTGTGCAGACTGAAGATTCCGGGATTCCACAGACTGAAGTCTGTGCAACTCCTTATGATCTGTGCCACTTCTTATGATGTTGTGGTATTTTTTCTCCAAACGAATCTAATTATAACCGTACGCGGATAAAACCCTTAGCGAGCTTTCCAGCGTCTAAGGTCGTGAGCCGGCTGAAGCAAAAGTTAAGGAAGACTGAGGAAGGTTAGTTATGAAGCTGATAAATCAGAAACTGATGGCGAGCATGGTGGTCTTGCTCTCGATATTCATAATCGGGTCGCGGTATCAAGTTGCCCTCGGTCAGGAAACCGACGATCCCGTCAAGATCGAAATCTACAAGAAGTTTTACGAAAACCGCGACAACAACAAGCCAGTCGCTTACCAGGCCGCGCGCGACTACCTGGCGAAGTACACCAAGGACAAGGATCAGTACGTTGACTATCTCCAGAAGTGGATCCTTTTTTACGAGCGAGACGATCGCAAGAAACAGCTGCCGGGATTGATCAACGAAAAGAAATTCGCAGAAGCATACAGCGTCGGCGCAAAGATACTCGCGGACGAACCTGACTACCTTCGAGCTCAAATCGATCTTGGTTACGCGGGATACCTGGCTGCCTCGTCAAAGAATGAAACCTTCAACGCAGACGCTCTTGGTTATGCCCGAAAGGCAATTTCGGCACTTGAAGCCGGGAAGTCGCCGACGGAATGGGCCCCCTTCAAAGGAAAAGATGACACGCTTGCCTATTTGTATTACGCGGTCGGTTACCTGACCCTCAAGACGACACCGGAGACGGCAATCGACGCACTCATCAAGGCCGCACAATACGACAGTGACATCAAGAAGACGGCATCGACTTATTACTTCCTTGCCGTCGCCTATGAATCAGGTCCTTACAAAACACAGTCGACTGCGTTTCAGACTGCCTACGGCAACAAGCCGGAAACTCCCGAGAGCAAGGCCGCGCTCGAAAAAGTTAATGTCTTAATCGATCGGATGATTGACTCTTACGCAAGAGCAATTGCCACGGCGGGCACCGATCCTAAGACGGAAGCACAGCGCAAGGAGTGGCTGGATCACATGACGGGCTACTACAAGTTTCGACATGACGGGTCAGACGCAGGGTTAACTGAGTATATCTCTGCGTCGCTGTCGCGCCCGCTGCCACCGAAACCGTAGTCGCTGTCAGATAAGCTTTATTAGCTTGTCGGTCCATGCTGATTGCAATTGCCGATTGCCGACTCTAAGACGATCCGGTATTCCATAGAATCAACAAATAAACTAGCAATGGGCAATTTAGCGACAAGCTGAACCATATCGCACAATCGATTCCTCAATCTGAGATCTGAAGTTTGAGATCTAAGATTTAACGTCCTTCACCAGGAGCTGCCCCAAAACAATGAGACCCCTACTACTTCTCTTCCTATCGTTCTGCCTAAGCGTGCCTTTATCTGTCCGAACCACCGAACTCAACTCGCATGGCAACGACATTGATTACAACACCCTGGTTGATGACAAGACGATGGACTGGCTTTTGACGACTTACAAGATGCTGCATGCCGCTCCAGAACTTTCTCATCATGAGGAGAAGACTTCCGAGTTCTTCGCCGCGGAGCTTCGCAAGCTTGGCTTCGCTGTTACCGAACACATCGGCAAATATGAGCGTCCGGAGCGGATCGGATATGGCGTTGTGGGTGTGATGAAAAACGGGACCGGCCCAACCGTAATGCTTCGTACGGAATTAGACGCCTTGCCGGTCGAGGAAAAAACAGATGTTCCGTATGCGAGCAAAGTAAAGACTAAGAACGATCTCGGCGTCGAAGTTAGTGTCATGCATGCGTGTGGTCACGATATTCACATAACGAGCATGCTCGGCACGGCGAAGACACTAGCTGCCTTGAAAAACAATTGGCATGGAACTTTAGTGATACTAGGACAGCCGGCAGAGGAGACTATCGACGGCGCTCGTGCGGTTTTGCGAGACGGTCTCTACACAAGAGTTCCGCAACCGGATTTTGTGATCGCGTTGCATGACAGCGCGGAGCTCGAAACTGGACGTGTTGGCTATGCGCCTGGATATGCAATGGCGAGCTCAACGGCAGTCGACATCAAGATTCGTGGTCTTGGCGGCCATGGTGCGCAACCGCAGTCAACCAAGGATCCGATCGTTGTAGCTGCTCAGGTAGTGATGGCTTTGCAAACGATCATCAGTAGAGAAAACTCGCCACTCGATCCGGCAGTGGTTACTGTTGGTTCAATACATGGTGGAACACGTTACAACATCATTCCGGATGAAGTTAACCTCCAATTGTCGGTTCGCGCGTACAAAGAAGAAGTGCGCAAACATGTCCTTGCTTCAATCGAACGCATCACCAAGGGAGTTGCGCTTGCTGCCGGCATTCCTGAGGATCGCGCACCGATCGTGAAGGTGAGTGATACGGAGGTGGCACTGGCCACGTACAACGACCCGCAGTTGACCGAGAGGATGGTTGGAGCATTTAAGAAGGCCTTGGGCGACGACAATGTTGTAAAGATCCCCCCGACGATGTCGAGTGAGGATTTTGGATACTTGAGTCTCGATCAGAAAATTCCATCGGTGACATTTTCACTGGGTGCAGTTGATCCTGTGAAAGTGAAAGCAAGTAAAGAAGGTGGGCCACCGTTACCGTCATTGCACTCCGCGCGCTTCGCGCCAGTGCCTGAATCGACGCTGCGGACAGGTGTCAAGTCAATGACCGCTGCTGTTTTGGACTTAATGAAATGATTAGAAGCGTCAAACTCAAACACTGCCATGGAAGCAGTCGGGAAGGGGGCAGAGCGGCCCCTTCCCGGACTTAAACCTACTCAAACCTAGCGCGCCCCCGCAGGACCTCTTTCAATGATGGCAGAGATTGGATCATGAGCTTCTTTCTTTGATGTCATGTGCTTTGAACCTGCGGGGGCGCTAGGTTTGAGAAGGTGAAAGTCATAGAAAGGGCCGCTCTGCCCCCTTCCCGACCGCTTGTAGGTGAATGGAAAGAATTATGGACCTCGAACAAATCCGCAAGTACTGCCTTTCGCTCCCCCACGTCACCGAACGTGTGCAGTGGGGAAACGATCTGCTCTTCTGCATTGGCGAAAAGATGTTTGCTGTTGCCGGTCTCGATGCGAAGTACCCGACAAAGCTCTCTTTCAAGTGCACACCTGAAAAGTTTTCCGAGTTGGTCGAGCAGGAAGGAATTATCCCGGCGCCCTACGTTGCGCGTTACCACTGGGTCGCGCTCAAAGACCTCGATGCGCTCTCACAGCGCGAGTTGAAGGAACTTCTCAAGACAGCCTACCAACTGGTCCACGATAAACTGCCCAAGAAAGTTCGCGAGAAACTCGGTAAGAAGTAGGCTCTACAGACAACCCTTATGTAACTCCACTGCTTCAAACCATCACTTTCCCCGCTCGAACACATCCCAAATCTCCTGGAGGTCCCGATGAGAGTTAAGTTCTCTTTGCTTTCGCTCCTCTTTGTCCTCGCCGTTTCCACACAAGTCACCTTTGCTAAAGAACCCGCTGAGGGCCTGGCCGTCAAAGCCATTTCCGAAAACAATGCCGAGGCAATGCCGGCTATTGAAGAACTCCGTTCCCTTGGTCCTGCGGGAATGCAGACTTTGATGCACCGTTACGACGACGAAATCGCACGTCACATCGCCAATCCAGGCATGGCGCCAACTCCTGAGTGGTTACGAATAACAGCTGCCCTCGACGCCGTAAGTCAGCAGCGAAACAGTTACCTCTCCGGGCTCTACTGGTATACCGACCTCGAACAGGCTCAACGAGTCTCGGCCCAATCCGGAAAACCGATTCTCTCGCTTCGACTGCTGGGAAAGCTCACCGATGAACTCAGTTGCGCGAACAGTCGTTTTTTCCGCACAGTCCTTTACTCAAATGCAGCTGTGTCGTCCATCCTGCGCGATCAGTTTGTCCTTCACTGGCAAATGGTCAGACCGGTGCCACTGATCACGATAGACTTCGGCGATGGACGCAAGCTGGAGCGCACGATCACTGGAAACAGCATCCACTATGTTCTCGACTCTGACGGTAAAGTGATTGACGCGCTCCCGGGTGTGTATGGTCCACAAGCATTCAGCAGAGTTCTCGCAGACGCGCAGGCCTTGTTCACAAACCTCAAAGGAAAAGATGAGGCGGCGAAACGCTACGCCCTGATTGAGTACTACAGCTCACGTGCAAACAAGATCTCTCTCGCATGGTTGGCTGACGTCACAAAGATCGGCGGCAAGAGACCGGAGGGAATTATCGTCCAAGTGAACGATAAGGGTGAGGCACTTAGCATTATGCCGCTTGCTGTGTCGAAGGCCGCGACTGAGGCGACGACACTTCGCGCAATGACGGCAGGCGCCGACAGTCTGGGCCGGATTACGGACGAGGCAACCTGGCAGAAAATTGCTAACTTGCACAGCGCCGATGCCGTACTCGATGAACGCAGTATCGCGTTGATAAGAAAACAGAATCCGGATCTGTCAGAGAAGATGTTGACCAGTCTGATTGACAGGTTCCAACAATCAGTGGCCCTGGACACAGTGCGTAACGAATATCGCATGCACCCACGCTTACTCGCCTGGATGACGAAGGAGCAGTGGCGCGGCGACGTCAATAAATTCAACGAAAAGGTTTATGCGGAACTCTTTCTTACACCACGAACTGATCCATGGTTGGGATTGCTGATGCCGGA
>Ga0163163_10003585_pt1 | contig 13189 bp, 11 predicted proteins | sample S65metaG_FD_119766 | JGI IMG/M metagenome (GOLD analysis project Ga0163163, IMG submission 119766) | Switchgrass rhizosphere microbial communities from Kellogg Biological Station, Michigan, USA - S6-5 metaG | ecosystem: Host-associated > Plants > Roots > Rhizosphere > Soil | place: USA... | reverse complement strand
GCGCAGGAATCGCTGCTGCTCCCGCTTGCGCATCCATCGAATTGAAAGGTGCCGCGAAAGTCCACTCGGGAGAATATATGCGAGGTCAAAGACTGGGTTATTTGCGGTTTTTCATATTCGCGTTCGTCTCGATATTCGCGGTCGCCGCTAACGCCCAAAAGGTCGATAAAGGCACCTGGCATCCATTCGGCGGGATCAGCGATGGCTGCAACAGCCTTTCAGCAGCGGCGGCAACCGCAGCGAACGGCGACTTGTATGTCGGCGGCGCTTTCAACGCTTGCGGCGATGCCCCGGCCGAAGCAATTGCACGTTGGGATGGAACGGCATGGCATGGTCTGGGTGCCGGCCTCGACAGTGAAGTCCTCAGCATCGCGTTCGCAGGTACGGACGTGTATGCCGGTGGGATTTTCACCCACGCGGGCGTGACGCCGGCAAACGGCATCGCCCGTTGGGATGGGAGCGACTGGTCCGCACTCGGATCCGGCCTCACCACGGCGGGCCTTCCCTCAACTGCGTCGGCCATCGCGGCGATCGGCACGGATGTCTATGTGGGCGGTTCCTTCGATGCCGCTGGCGGCGTTGCGGCGAGTAGCATTGCGCGATGGGACAGCATCGGAAAGACATGGTCGGCGCTGGGCTCTGGCATCACAGGCCAGGTGAAGGCGCTGGCTGTTATCAGTGGAAAAATCTACGCCGGCGGCTCGTTCACCCAGGCCGGCGGAAACCCGGCGAGCAACATCGCTGTATGGGATGGAGCCAACTGGTCGGCGCTAGGTAGCGGTGCCAGCAGTACCGTCAACGCTTTGGCCGTGTCCGGGACCACGTTGTACGTGGGTGGCAACTTCATCAAGGCCGGAGGCGCAACCGCGAACCATGTAGCTGCGTGGAATGGCGCAGCTTGGTCCTCCTTGGGCAGCGGCACGGCGAACGGCGTCGGCAATAATGTGTTCGCATTGGCAGTAAGCGCGGACGGGCTCTACGTCGGCGGCCGTTTTCTCTCCGCCGGTGGTGTTGCGCAAGCACGTTTGGCGCGATGGAACGGTAGTGCGTGGTCCGGCGTCGGCGCCGGAACGGACAGCGACGTGCGGTCGCTCGCTGCGGCGAATGGCAACGTATATGCCGCGGGGCTGTTCAATTCTGCTGGATCGACAGCGGCGCATTTCGTGGCGAGCTGGAATGGTGCAGCCTGGTCGACGCTTGGAGCGTCAGTCGGCAACGGTCTGACACCCATAGGCTCAGTATCCGGATATGCCGGCGAGGTTTGTGTCGGCTCGGCGCTTTGGCCGGCTCTTCTGGGCCAGGGCAATTTGGTTTGCTGGGACGGTAGTAGCTGGGCGCCTCTGGGTGGAAGCCCGTTCCTCGGGAACGCGAATGCTCTGCTTTCGACCGGCCAGGATTTGTATGTGGGCGTCTTCGACGGCTTTTTGGGTGGTATCGAAGATTGGAACGGCACGCTGCTCAATACCGTTGCATCCGGTTTGGACGGCGCCATCGTGGCCATTGCCAGAAATGGAGCCAATTTTTATGTCGGCGGCTCCTTCATCAATGCCGGCGCAACGCCGGCGGAGTTCATCGCACAATGGGATGGCAGCGCATGGCACGCCTTGGGAAGCGGCATGGATTCGCCGGTGGTTGCCGTCGCGGTCCTCAACGGCAAACTTTATGCGGGGGGTCCCTTCAGTACAGCCGGCGTTAACAGTGCGCCGAATCTGGCGGTTTGGAATGGCACAGCCTGGTCGGCTGTGGGTTCGGGCATCGATGGACCGGTAAACGCGCTGCTTGCCGTCGGCAATGACCTCTACGTCGGCGGAACCTTCACGCACGCTGGCGGTAACGTCGCCAACGGCTTGGCGCGCTGGGATGGCACAGCGTGGCACAGCGTCGGCACGCCAGCCGGCGTAACGCTCCAGGGCATTCCGGGCCAGGTCATCGCCTTGACGAATTCCGGCAATGCGGTTTTTGTCGGCGGGCACTTCGATGCCGCGGGCGGAATTCCCGCAAACAATGTTGCGCGTTGGGATGGGACCGCGTTCACGTCGCTCGGCGGACCGAACAACGGCATAGACGCTAACGGTCATGTCCAGGCACTGAGCATGAGCGGTCAGGACCTGATCGTGGGCGGATATTTCGGAGCCGCGGATGGACAGCCTTCTTCGTCAATCGCTGTCTACACACCCGACCATATTTTCAACGGCGCGTTCGAGAATCAGGACTACGTTCCGACGCACTGCGATTCCGTTGCCAATACGCTCAACATTTTCTGGGAGGCCGTGGCCGGCTCACATACCGGATGTACCGGCATCGAGTACACCGACGGCAGTCTGTCGGACGCGGCCGGTGGTACGTTTTCGATGCATGGCGTGGCATCCGTTGATCTGGCTTGCGTCCTTCCGGCTGCGTATACATTTACTCTTTCATTGGACCAGCAGACGTTGAGCGGCAACGACACCGTAAACAGTATCCCGATGACCCTGACGCTCGACAGCAGCGGCACCTGCTTCGTCGGCCACTGGGTTTCGGGTGCGGAAGACTACATCGGCACGATTTGGAACTTTGCGCAGTAATGGGGCAGGATCGAAGCGGCAGCGCGCCTATTCCTGCGCGCGAAAGTTCTTCGCGCGCTTCTGCATCGCGCGTAGCGCGAAACGATCCGGCAGCAGCTTGAGCAGGGTCTTGATCATGCGGTTGATGCGACCGGTGACGTAGACGATTTCGCCGCGCTCCACCGCGTCCATGCCACGCCGTGCAACTTCCTCGGCACTGAGCCACATCCAGCTCGGCATCTTCGATACGACGCCGCGGGTGCCGGTGACATCATGGAATTCCGAGTAGGTAAATCCGGGGCACACCGCGCAGACATTGACGCCGTGCTTGAGATTCTCCAGCGCCAGCGATTGCGAGAACTTGATCAGAAATGCTTTCGATGCGCCGTACAACGTGTGTCCCGCCGAGCCGGGGACGAGTCCGGCGAGCGACGCGACATTGACGATGCGGCCATAGCCGCGCTGCTGCATGCCCTTGAGCAGCAGGTGCGCAAGTTCGCACGGCGCCGTCATCATCACCTGAATGAATTCGGCGTGCTTCGGCCAGGGTTGCGACACGAATGAGCCGGGCAGGCCGTAGCCGGCGTTGTTGATCAGCGTGTCGATCGCAATGCCGCGGCGCTCGATCTCGGCGCAGAGTTTTTCCGGCGCCGCAGGCTCGGCCAGATCCGCGGCGATACACTCCACGTGGGTACCGTGACGCTCGAGCAATTCAGCCGCCAGGACGGCGAGGCGGTCTTCGCGCCGTGCGGTCAGCACAAGCGAGGTTCCACGCGAGGCGAGTTCGCGCGCAAATGCGGCGCCAATGCCGGCGGATGCGCCCGTGACTAGGGCCCAACAGGGCGTTTTTGATCCGCTATTCATCGGGCGATTCTAGCGCGTTGCGCTGACGCACCGACGCAGCTATTCTCGCCGCCCCCGAATGAGATGTCGTCATGCGCCGCAAACTCGTTGCCGGAAACTGGAAGATGCATGGCACGCGCGCGAGCGCGACCGAGCTTGCGCGCGCGATCGCCGCGCAGGTGCAGCGCCAAGTCGATGTCGCGATTTTTCCGCCGTCCGTCTACCTCGCCGAGCTGGCCTGGCAGCATGCCAAATCCGGCATCGCGCTCGGTGCGCAGGACGTGAGTGCGCATGATAAGGGCGCGTATACAGGCGAAGTCGCCGCGGCGATGGTCAAGGACGTTGGCGCGACGCATACCCTGGTCGGGCATTCCGAGCGCCGCCAGTATCATGCGGAATCGAACGAAACAGTTGCGGCGAAGTTTGCGCAAGCGCAGGCCGTCGGTTTGGTCCCGGTGTTGTGTGTCGGCGAAACGCTGGAGCAGCGCGATGCGGAGCAGACTGAAAGCGTGATCGCCGCGCAGCTCGATGCGGTGCTTGCGCGCTCGGGTATCAGCGCGTTCGCCAATGCCGTGATCGCCTATGAACCGGTTTGGGCCATCGGCACCGGGCGCACGGCCACCCCCGACCAAGCCCAGGCCGTACACGCGTTCATCCGTGGCAAACTGGCGCGCGAGGATGCTACAATTAGCGGCTCCGTGCTGATTTTGTACGGCGGCAGCGTCAAGCCGGACAATGCGGCTGCGCTGTTCGCCCAGGCGGATATCGACGGTGGTCTGGTCGGCGGTGCTTCGCTGGTCGCTGCCGATTTCCTCGCGATCTGCGCTGCGGCGCACGCGTGAACCAAAGGTTTTCTGCTCCATGCTCATAACGATTTTCAACGTGTTTTATGTGCTCGTCGCCGTGGCCATGATCATTCTGATCCTGCTGCAGCGCGGTGCCGGCGCACAGGCCGGATCCGGCTTCGGCGGCGGTGCGTCGGCAACGGTGTTCGGTTCACGCGGCGCGACAACGTTCCTGTCGCGCGCAACAGCGATGCTGGCCGGTGTGTTCTTTATTCTCAGCCTGCTGATGGGTATTTACCTGCACCCGGTTGCGACCCAGGCGGAAACCGATCTCGGCGTGATGAGCGGCGTGAGCACGCCGGCTCCGGCCAAGCCCGAAGCGGCTGCGCCGGCGAAGACCGACGTCCCGGCTGCGCCCGCCGCAGCCAGCGGATCGGACAAGCCCGCGCCGACGCCGGCCGCGCCAGAAAAGAAAGACGGCGGCGGTGAAAAGCCGGAGCCGAAGAAGAATTGATTGCTTTGCTCTTTCGAAAAGTCCAGTACAGGATGTACCGGGCTTGTACCAGGGAAGGTCATGCTGCCCAGGTGGCGGAATTGGTAGACGCACTACCTTGAGGTGGTAGCGACGACAGTCGTGAAGGTTCGAGTCCTTTCCTGGGCACCAATACCAACAAGAAAACCCGCTCCGGCGGGTTTTTTTGTGCCCGCACGTGATGGAATTTCGCCCGATTGCGCATTGCGCGCCCCCATGCGCGCATGCGAAAATTCCAAGGCTAAGAGCACCGCTTCAGAACCCGAGGTTTTGCGCACGTGTTGGCCGAATATCTGCCGATTCTCCTGTTCCTGTTCGTCGCCGGCGGCATCGGCCTGGCGCTGCTCGGCATCGGCGCCGTGCTCGGCCCGCGCAGCAAGAATGCGGACAAAGCCGCGCCGTACGAATGCGGCTTCGAGGCGTTCGAAGATGCGCGCATGAAGTTCGACGTGCGCTATTACCTCATCGCGATCCTGTTCATCATCTTCGATCTGGAAATCGCGTTCCTGTTTCCGTGGGCGGTCGTGTTCAAGAAACTCGGCGCAGTCGGGTTCATCGAGATGCTCGTGTTCCTGCTGTTGCTGCTTTTGGGATTTGTATACTGCTGGAAGAAGGGTGCGCTCGAATGGGAATGACCGATACCACCGTCGAGAAGAAGCTCTTTCTCAACCCGGTGCCGACCGGCCCGGTCGACGACATCCTGCGTCCGGATGGCGACAACCCACTGCTGCAACGCGGCTTCGTCACGACCTCGCTCGACACCCTCATCAACTGGGCGCGCACCGGCTCGATGTGGCCGATGACGTTCGGCCTGGCCTGCTGTGCGGTGGAGATGATGCACGCCGGCGCGGCGCGCCTGGACCTGGACCGCTACGGCGTCGTGTTCCGTCCGAGCCCGCGCCAGTCCGATGTGATGATCGTGGCCGGGACGCTCGTCAACAAGATGGCGCCCGCGCTGCGCCGCGTCTACGACCAGATGCCGAACCCGAAATGGGTGATCTCGATGGGCTCGTGCGCGAACGGCGGCGGCTATTACCATTACTCGTACGCCGTTGTGCGCGGCTGCGATCGCATCGTGCCGGTCGACGTGTACGTGCCAGGCTGTCCGCCGACCGCGGAAGCGCTGATCTACGGGATTCTGCAGTTGCAAAAGAAGATCCGCCGCACGAGTCCGCTTACCCAAGGTAGCGAGACGCGCAGCGCATGAGCACGCAAGGCTCCTCACTGGCGCAGCGCCTGGGCGCGCGCCTCGGCGACCAGATCGCCACCGTGCACGAGTCGCGCGGCGAAACCGTCATCGACGTGTTGCCGGAAAACTGGCTCGCGGTCGCGCGCATCCTGCGTGACGACGATGAATTCCATTTTGAGCAGCTGATCGATGTCTGCGGCGTCGACTACCTGAGCTACGGCCAGACTGAGTGGGACACGACCGACGTGAGCTCCACCGGTTTTTCGCGCGGCGTGGAAGGCGACGGGCCGGGCCGCTTCGACTGGGCCGATCGGCCGCGCGCAAAAGTCGGGCACAAGCGCTTCGCGGCCGTCGTGCAGCTGCTGTCGGTCCGCAACAACCAGCGTCTACGCCTGCGCGGCTACTGCCAGGACGACGCGTTGCCGGTGATTCCGTCGCTGACCGGCGTGTGGCCGGTGGCGAACTGGTTCGAGCGCGAAGCGTTCGACCTGCTCGGCATCGTGTTCGAAGGGCACCCGGATTTACGTCGCATCCTCACCGATTACGGTTTCGTCGGCCATCCGTTCCGCAAGGATTTCCCGCTGATCGGCAACGTTGAGGTGCGCTACGACGAGAAACTCGGCCGCGTGATCTACGAGCCGGTGACGAGCGTGGAGCCGCGCGTGCTCGTGCCGCGCACGATCCGCAACGACTCGCGCTACGACCAGGCGCACGCGGAATCCGCCTCGAACAACCCTGCACAGAAATAGAGAAGTATAAAAATGCAGGAAATCAAGAACTACACGATCAACTTCGGACCGCAGCATCCGGCTGCGCACGGCGTGTTGCGCCTCGTGCTCGAGATGGACGGCGAGGTGATCCAGCGCGCCGATCCGCACATCGGCTTGTTGCATCGCGGCACCGAGAAGCTGGCCGAGTCCAAGCCGTTCAACCAGTCGATCGGCTACATGGATCGTCTCGACTACGTGTCGATGATGTGCAACGAGCACGCCTACGTGCGCGCCATCGAGAAGCTGCTCGGCGTCGAAGCACCGCCGCGCGCGCAGTACATCCGCACGATGTTCGACGAGATCACGCGCATCTTGAACCACCTGATGTGGATCGGTTCCAACGCGCTGGATCTTGGGGCGATGGCGGTATTCCTCTACGCGTTCCGCGAGCGCGAAGAGCTCATGGACTGCTACGAAGCGGTTTCGGGCGCGCGCATGCACGCGACCTACTACCGACCCGGCGGCGTCTATCGCGATCTGCCGGAGCAGATGCCGAAGTACAAGGAATCGCGCTGGCACAAGGGCAGCGATCTCAAGCAGCGAAATGCCTGGCGCGAAGGTTCGATGCTCGACTTCCTCGACGCATTCACGAACGACTTTCCGAACAAGGTCGACGAATACGAAACGCTGCTGACCGACAACCGTATCTGGAAACAGCGCACCGTCGGCATCGGCGTCGTCTCGCCCGAGCAGGCGCTGGCCTGGGGTATGACCGGTCCGATGCTGCGCGGGTCCGGCATCGAGTGGGATCTGCGCAAGAAGCAGCCGTATGCGATGTACGACCAGATGGAGTTCGACATCCCGGTCGGCGTAACCGGCGACTGCTACGACCGCTACCTCGTGCGTGTCGAGGAAATGCGCCAGTCCAACCACATCATCAAGCAGTGCGTGAAGTGGCTGCGCGAAAATCCCGGCGAAGTGATGTTGCGCAACTTCAAGGTCGCGCCGCCGCGGCGCGAGGAAATGAAGGACGACATGGAAGCATTGATCCATCATTTCAAACTGTTCACCGAAGGCTATTGCGTGCCGGAAGGCGAGACGTATTGCGCCGTCGAAGCGCCAAAAGGCGAGTTCGGTTGCTATCTGGTTTCCGACGGCGCGAACAAGCCGTTCCGCGTGCACCTGCGCGCCCCGGGCTTCGCGCACCTGTCGTCGATCGACGAGATCGTGCGCGGCTACATGCTGCCGGACGTCGTCGCGATGATCGGCACGTACGACGTCGTGTTCGGGGAGATCGACCGATGAGATGCGATGGCGATCAGCTTTTTTCTTGTCATTCCGGCGAAAGCCGGAATCCAGTGTCTTTCGCTTTCAGAGCAAGGAACTGGATCCCGGCTTTCGCCGGGATGACGAGCTTTAGGGTTTTGCATTCATGAAAGCCACCGGACATTACAACGAAGTCAAGGACGTCGATCCCTGGCTCGTGCTCAACGAGCACACGCGCGAGCACATCGACCACTGGGCCGCGAAGTTCCCGGCGGACCGCAAGCGCTCGGCGCTGATCCAGGGCTTGATGGCGGCGCAGGAGCAGAACGGCGGTCATCTGACCGACGAACTCATGGCGGCCGTAGCGAAGTATCTCGGGCTGCCGGCAGTGTGGGCCTACGAAGTGGCCACGTTCTACTCGATGTTCGAGACCCATCCGGTCGGCCGCAACAACGTCGCGATCTGCACGAACATAAGCTGCTGGCTCAATGGTGGCGAAGACATCGTGCGTCACTGCGAGAAGAAGCTCGGCATCAAGGTAGGCGAGAGCACGGCGGACGGGCGCATCTATCTCAAGCCGGAAGAGGAATGTCTCGCCGCGTGCTGCGGCGCGCCGATGATGGTCGTCAACGGGCATTACCACGAGCGGTTGTCGACGGATGACGTCGATGAAATTCTGGACGGATTGAAGTAATGGCTGTCGGTCCCAAACCCCAGGAACACCAGGTCGTCTACACGACGCTGCATTTCGAGCGGCCGTGGACGCTGGAAAACTATCTGCAGGCCGACGGCTACAAGGCGTGGAAGAAGATCCTCGCCGAGAAACCTGATCCGGCGACGATCATCGACGAGCTGAAGAAGAGCGCTTTGCGGGGCCGCGGCGGCGCGGGCTTCCCGACCGGTCTGAAATGGAGCTTCATGCCGAAAGGCACGATGCAAAAGTATATTTTGTGCAACTCGGACGAATCCGAGCCCGGCACGTGCAAGGACCGCGACATCCTGCGCTATAACCCGCACGCGGTGATCGAGGGCATGGCGATCGCCTGCTACGCGACCGGCTCGACTGTCGCCTACAACTACCTGCGCGGCGAGTTCCACCACGAGCCGTTCGAGCACTGCGAGGAAGCGCTCAAGGAGGCCTACGCGGCCGGTCTGCTCGGCAAGAACATCGGCGGCAGCGGCATCGACGTCGATATTCACAATGCGCTCGGTGCCGGCGCGTACATCTGCGGCGAGGAAACCGCGCTGATGGAGTCGCTCGAGGGCAAGAAGGGCCAGCCGCGCTTCAAGCCGCCGTTCCCGGCCGGCTTCGGCCTGTACGGCAAGCCGACGACGATCAACAACACTGAAACCTATGCCTCGGTACCGGCAATCCTGCGCAAGGGCGCGGAGTGGTTTCTCAACCAGGGCAAGCCGAACAACGGCGGTCCGAAGATCTTCTCGGTATCCGGCCATGTCAACATGCCGGGCAATTACGAGATCAAGCTTGGCACGCCGTTCATGGATCTGCTGGCGATGGCCGGTGGCGTGCGCGGCGGGCGCAAGTTGAAAGCCGTGATTCCGGGCGGTTCGTCGATGCCGGTGCTGCCTGCCGAAACGATGCTGAACCTGACGATGGATTACGACGCGATCCAGAAGGCCGGCTCGGGCCTCGGGTCGGGCGCCGTGATCGTCATGGATGAGACTACGTGCATGGTGCGCGCCTGTCAGCGCATCGCGCGTTTCTATTACGCCGAGTCCTGCGGCCAGTGCACGCCGTGCCGCGAAGGCACGGGCTGGATGTACCGCGTGCTCACACGCATCGTCGAAGGCCATGCGACGATGGAGGACGTGCAGATGCTCAAGCAGGCCGCCGGCCAGATCGAAGGCCACACGATCTGCGCGTTCGGCGAAGCCGCCGCCTGGCCGGTGCAGGGCTTCCTGCGCCACTTCTGGCACGAGTTCGAATATTTCGTCGCGAACAAGCGTTCGATTGTGGATGAACAGTTGGGGGTAGCCGCATGAGTCTCGGCTCCTTTGTTTTTGCTCGTCATCCCGGCGAAAGCCGGGATCCAGCGACTTTGATTTTTTCCAGATGCACGCTAAAGGCACTGGATTCCGGCTTTCGCCGGAATGACGGAGAGGTGGCGGCATGAGCGCCCAACCGAGCGCCCCGAACACCGCACCCGACATGGTGAACATCGAAATCGACGGCAAGCCGCTGCAGGTGCCGAAGAATTCGATGATCATCGCGGCGGCCGACAAGGCCGGTATTCCGATCCCGCGTTTCTGCTATCACGAGAAACTGCCGATCGCGGCGAACTGCCGCATGTGCATGGTCGAAACCGAGATGGGCGGCAAGCCGGTGCCCAAGCCGCAGCCTGCGTGCGCGACGCCGGTGATGGAAGGCATGAAGGTTTACACGCATTCGCAGCGCGCATTGTCGGCGCAGCGCAACGTGATGGAATTCCTGCTGATCAACCATCCGCTCGATTGCCCGATCTGCGATCAAGGCGGCGAATGCGAGCTGCAGGATCTGGCGATGGGCTATGGCCGCTCGGTGTCGCGGTTCGTCGAACGCAAGCGCGTCGTGCCGGACGAGGATCTCGGTCCGCTGATCGAAACCGACATGACGCGCTGCATCCAGTGCACGCGTTGCGTGCGCTTCATGACCGAAGTTGCCGGTGCGCCGGAACTCGGCGGCATGGGCCGCGGCGAGAATCTCGAGATCGGCACGTACATTGGCCGCACGATCGACAGCGAGCTCGGCGGCAATATCATCGACGTTTGCCCGGTCGGCGCACTGACGAACAAGGTGTTCCGCTTCAAGGCACGCGCGTGGGAGTTGATCGCGCGCGAATCGATCGGCTATCACGACGCGCTCGGATCGAACCTTTGGCTGCATACGCGCCGTGGTGAAGTGCTGCGCTCGGTGCCGCGCGACAACGAGGCGATCAACGAATGCTGGCTGTCGGATCGCGACCGCTATTCGCATGAGGGCCTGTACGCAGGCGATCGCGCGACCAAGCCGATGATCCGCAAGGACGGTGAACTCGTCGAAACGAGTTGGGAGGAAGCGATCGCGTTCGTCGCCGAAGGCTTGAAGAAGAACAGTGCCGATCTCGGTGCGCTCGTCGCGCCGCTCGCGTCATGCGAGGAAGGTTTCCTGCTTGCGCAGATCGTGCGCGCTCTCGGCAGCGACAGCATCGACCATCGCCTGCGCGTTGCGGATTTCGCCGATGGCGCTGCCGGGGCCACGTTCGAGATGCCGCTCGCACTGATCGAGAAAGCGAATGCGGTGCTGCTCGTTGGCAGCAATCCACGCCACGATCAGCCGCTCCTCAGCCACCGTGTCCGCAAAGCCTCGAAACACGGCGCGAAAATCTACGCAGTCAATCCGCTCGATTTCGATCTCAACTACGTATTAGCCGGCAAGACGATCGTCCTGCCGAACCAGTTCACCGGCGAACTGGCGGCGCTGGCCGCGGCGGCCGGCGAGGGCGGTGCGCAGGCGCCTGCCGAACTCGTTGCGACGATAGCTGCAGCGAAGCCGACCGACGTGCATCGCGCCACGATCAAGGCGCTGCGCGATGCCGGTTCCTCGGTGGTCGTTTTCGGCGACTACGCCGGCCATCACACGCAGGCGTCGCTGCTGCGCGCGCTCGCGAAGTTCATCGCGCAGGCGACGAACAGCGCATTCAATGAAGTCACCGATGGCGCTAACGCCGTGGGTCTGGCGCGCGTCGGCACGCTGCCGAAGGCGAATGGCAAGGATGCTGCGGCGATCCTCACGCAGCCGCCGAAATCGTTTCTCGTCTACCACGCCGGCTCGCAGGACACGAGTTCGCCGTCGCGCTTCGATGAAGTGCGCAGCAATGCGGATTTCTGCGTCTATATCGGTGCGTATGCCTGCAACGGGGTCAAGCGCACCGCGCACGCCGTGCTGCCTGTCGGCTTGCCGCCGGAAATCGACGGCACCTATGTGAACATCGATGGCGTCGTGCAGACGATAGCGGCGGGCGGCAAGTTGCCGGGCGAAGCGCGTCCGGGCTGGAAAGTTCTGCGTGCGTTGGGTGGCGCGCTCGGCGTAGCCGGTTTCGACTTCACCGATATCGCCGAAGTGCGTGCGCTGATCAAATCCGCGGCGGAGACGAAGTATACAAAACCGCAAACCGGGAAGATCAATGCGATCGCCCCACAGGCGGCTGGCTCTGGCCTGCAACGCATCTCGACCGTGCCGATTTACCGCAGCGACGCCGTACTGCGCCGTGCGTCGGCTCTGCAGGCGCATCCGCTGACCGGTCATTGCGCGATCGCCCTGCATCCGGAAGACGCGATCGCGCTCGGACTCGCCGAAGGCGCCAAGGCCAAAGTCAGTGGCGGGGCAGGCGAGGTCGAGTTGCCGGTCGTCGTCACGCGCGTGGTGCCGAAAGGCGGCGCGTGGATCGAAAAAACCTGGCCGGAGACGCGCGCGCTGCCGGGTAACGGCGGCCTGTTGACGGTGACGAGGGCCTGAGCGTGTACGATTGGATTCACAGCAATATCCATGATCCGCTGCTCGGCTTCGGCGCGCCTGGTCTGATCGTTTGGCTGGTCGCCTGCATCCTTGCCATCGCCGTGCCGGTGATTCTTTCGGTCGCGCTGTACGTGTGGTGGGAACGCAAGGTGCTCGGCTGGATGCACGTACGTATGGGGCCGAACAGCGTCGGCCCCTTGGGCCTCGCCCAGACGTTCGCCGACGTGTTCAAGCTGTTGCTCAAGGAATACCTCATTCCGGCGAAGTCGAGCAAGCTGCTGTTCGTGCTAGCCCCGCTGCTTGCGCTGACGCCGGCGTTCGCAGCGTGGGCGGTGATCCCGTTCGACCAGCGAGGCGTGCTCGCGAACGTCAACGCGGGTCTGCTATATCTGTTGGCGATGACCTCAATGGGTGTCTACGGCATCATCCTCGCCGGCTGGTCGTCGAACTCCAAATACGCGTTTCTCGGCGCGATGCGCTCGGCCGCACAGGTCGTCTCGTATGAAATCGCGATGGGCATGGCCCTGGTCGGCGTGCTCATTTGCGCCGGCAGCCTGAACATGTCCGATATCGTGCGCGCGCAACTCGGGCATTACGGTCCGTTCAGCTGGTTCTGGTTCCCGCTGCTGCCGTTGTTCGTCATCTATTTCGTTTCCGGTGTCGCCGAAACCAATCGCGCGCCGTTCGACGTCGCCGAGGGCGAATCGGAAATCGTCGCCGGTTTCCACGTCGAATATTCTGGCGCGCCGTTTGCGGTGTTCTTCCTCACCGAATACGCGAACATGATTCTGATCTCGTTCCTCGCCGCCACGCTGTTCATGGGCGG
>Ga0163163_10003584_pt1 | contig 13190 bp, 8 predicted proteins | sample S65metaG_FD_119766 | JGI IMG/M metagenome (GOLD analysis project Ga0163163, IMG submission 119766) | Switchgrass rhizosphere microbial communities from Kellogg Biological Station, Michigan, USA - S6-5 metaG | ecosystem: Host-associated > Plants > Roots > Rhizosphere > Soil | place: USA: Michigan... | reverse complement strand
TCCGGCTCGCCGGTTTGCGTTCTTGGAGAAGACGGCGCCATCTGGGTGGTCAGCAACGAACACAGCAGCGTATCGCGGGTGGATCCGAAAACGAATCTCGTCACCGATACCGTCGATGTCGGTCCGAAACCGCGGTTCACGACTGTGGGGGGCGGTTCCATCTGGACCTTGAATCAGGGCGACGGCACCGTGTCTCGCGTCGATGTGAAGACGAAAACGCTGGTTACCCATATCGAAGCGGGAATCCCTGGAACCGGCGGCGAGATTGCCTACGGCGAAGGTTATGTTTGGGCGACTGTTTTCGAAATCCCGATAACGCAGATCGATCCGGCCAGCAACAAAGTCATCAAGCAGTGGTTTGGCGCCGGCGGCGATTCCATTCGTGCCGCCCATGGCTCCGTGTGGATTTCGAATCTCCGCCAGCAGAATCTCTGGCGGATTGACGCCACGCAACCGTAAGAACATTGCCCTCCTGAGTCAGGAGGGCAGCATGATCGCGAAGCGCATCTGTTGTAGGCGCGGTCTATGACCGCGCACAAACCTTCGGTCGGATTTGGTGTGGATGATAAAGCGTGCGCGGTCATAGACCGCGCCTACAACAGAACTTCGAAATGGAGGCGTCATTATGAAAATCATTCGATCGTTTGCGTTTCTTCTCCTTCTATCCCTTATCGCATTCGGACAATCGGCCACGTCATTGCGAGGAGTGATCACCGATCCACGCGGAGACTCCGTGCCCTCAGCCGTCGTTTCACTCACGAGCGTCGACACAGGCTTGAAGCGGCAGGTGACCACCAGCTCTGACGGTGTCTACCAGTTTCTCCAGACCCCGCCAGGTACTTACAAGCTGACCGTCGAGAAGCCCGGATTTGCCACAACGGCGCGCGAGAGCGTGCAGCTTCTTGTGAACACGCCGGGCACGCTCGATTTGCAAATGGCAGTGGGCAACACCGCGGAATCCGTCAAAGTGACAGCGGACACTCCAGCAATCAATAACGTCGATGCGTCGATCGGGACCGCGTTCAATGAACAGCAAGTCCGCCAGTTGCCGTTGGACACTCGAAACGTTGTCGAACTGCTCAGTCTGCAGGTTGGCGTTACTCCCTCCGGAGAGGTTTTGGGGGCAAGGCGCGATCAAAACAACATCACTCTGGACGGCGCCGACGTGAACAACAACCAGAACTCGGGACTCATCGCGCAAGCCACCGGCACAAGCACCGGCGGATACCAGGGTTCAAATGCCAACGGGACGCAGGTCAACGCCGGTTTCAATGCGGTGTTGCCAATCCCACTGGACTCGGTTCAGGAATTTCGCGTGACGGTCGGTGGGGGCGGCGCCAATGAAGGACGCTCATCGGGCGGACAGGTCGTGTTGATTACGAAAGGCGGCTCCAATCAACTTCACGGCTCGCTCTATGAATACAACCGCAATACCGTCTTTGCGGCCAACACCTGGTTCAACAACAAGTCCGGCGTTCCGGTTCAGCCCCTTAACCGCAATCAATTCGGCGGATCCCTCGGAGGTCCCCTCGTTAAGAATCGCGCCTTTTTCTTCTTCAACTACGAGCAACGTATCGACGCCAGTGGCGTGTCGCAGTCGCGCGCCGTGCCGTCCGATTCGCTGCGCCAGGGTCTGTTGACGTTTCAATTGGCCGACGGTTCGAATCAGACACTGACAGCGGACGAAGTCCGGCAGGTGGATCCTTTGGGAATCGGCGTGAACTCCAGCATGCTTGGTGCCTTGAATCAATACCCGACGGGTAATGACCCGGCATTCGGGCAGGATGGCGGGCTCAACTTCAGCGGCTTTCGTTTTAACGCGCCGAGTCACCGGAACGACAAAGCGATTGTCGGCAAAATGGATTTTCACCTCGACGCCGCCGGCAGGCATACGCTCTCGGTTCGCGGTACCGTCGCACACAATGTCGATGACGTGATTCTTTCCCAGTTTCCGGGACAAAGCCCCGCTTCTATTCTGCGTGACAAGAGCTGGGGATTTGCGGCGCAATATACCGCCATTTTCAGTTCGTCACTGATCAACCAGCTGGCTCTCGGCTACACCCGTTACGCGCAGGACACTTCCGGGATTACAGGGGCGGTATTGTTCATGAATCCGCTCGACTCGCTTCAGAACTTTAATGCCCGCCCAGCCAAACAGGCCATGCCGACATTTAATCCATCCGACGATATTACCTGGACCCGGGGCAAGCACACGATTACCACCGGTGTGAACTTCCGGTTCATTCGCAACGATACGTCTCTCTCAACGTCTTCGTTTGCGAAGTTCGGATTCGGAGCCACCGAGCTGATAGGACTGGGTGCGGATATCCAGAATGCGCTGACCGCCTTTATTCAGGCGCGCAGCGGAGATCCGAATGCGCAACTCGCCGATCCCACTTCCGCAACCTACGGTATGGCATCCCTGCTGGGCCTGGTGAATGACAATTTCTATACCGATCAGTTCGACAAGCTGGGAAACACCCTGCCCCAGGGCACGCCTCAGGCGCGATCGTTTATCGAGCGCGATTACGGTGCGTACGTGAGCGACAGCTACCGCGCAACGCGGGAACTGACTCTGAACTTCGGTGTTCGATATGAAAACTTCCGGCCACCTTACGAGGCGAACGGAACACAGGTCGCTCCCACCGTCGGCCTGAATGACTACTTCGCGATTCGAGATTACTTTTCAAGACAGGGCGTTCCTCAGAATGCGATGCCCAACAGCATTCTCAGCTGGGATCTGAATGGACCCTCCAATGGAAAAACGTCCTGGTGGAAGCCGAGCAATCTGAATTTTGCGCCGCGCGTCGGCTTCGCATATTCACCGCAGGATCGCGGCGGAACTATTGGAAAGATATTCGGAAAATCCGCGGCGTTCCGTGCCGGCGCCGGCATGGTGTATGACCGCTTCGGCAGTGACATGGCTGCGCAATACGACACGTACGGTTCGATCGGCCTGGCGACAGCAACGAACTTCCCCGACTCCTATAGTTTTTCGACAAGTCCGCGCTTTAACGGTTCCGCGCCTGTCATTCCGGTCAATGCGCAGCAGCCTTTCCCGTATACGCCGCCGCCGATTGCCGCGATTTCAGGAGACTTTCTCGGCATCTCGCCGGATCTGAAGCCGCCCTATTCCTATGTGCTCAACGCAAGTTTTGAACGAGAAATTGCCCGCGGTTTGACGTTTGAGATCGGCTATACGGGACGGCTGTCGCATCGTTTGTTACTGCAGGGCGATGTTTACACGCCGCTGGAGTACTACAAGGACCAGAATTCGGGGCTCACATGGGAGCAGAACAATCTGGTGGTGCGGTCTCTCTTCGACGCAGGGTTGACTCCGGCCGAGGTTCAGAACGATCCGAGCCTTGTGCCGACACTGCCGTTTGTCGAGAACATGTTCCCGAAACTTCAAAATATCTCGTTTCCCGGCAGCGCGTCTGCGAACTACTTCCAGTGCGTCTATGGCGATTACAACGGAAGCTATCTGGATTGCCTTCACGCGCTGGATCGCAACACCACGAGTTCCTATATACCGGGTGAGTGTCTCACGATCTCGGGCTGCTACACGTTCTTCAATATCCAGGGGAGTTCCATGCCCACATGGATGAACAGAGGATGGGCGGAGTACCATGGCATGACCGTTTCAGTTCGCCGATCGTTTCGGAATGGACTGGCGTTTGACTTCAATTACACCTGGTCGCATTCCATCGATAACGGGTCGGCCGCCGAATCCGGGGCGGGGAAGCAGGGCGCTTCGATACAAAACATTTTCGACGTGAACGAGTTTCGCGGAGCTTCGGATTTCGATGTGCGTCACAACATCAGCGCGAACTATATGTTCGAGCTGCCGGTGGGAAAAAATAAGGCACTCTTGCGCGATGCGCCGGCGTGGCTCAACCACATTGTCGGCGACTGGCAGCTTTCGAGTGTGATGCGATATCGAACGGGACTGCCGTCGACGGTCGCCGGGAATCTCGCGTACAACGCAAATTACTGGTTGAGTTCGCTTGCGATCGTGACCAGCCCTGTGCACGCCAGCGTGACGCACGACGAGACAGGGACCCCGAGCCTGTTCGCTAGCACCAGCGCCGCGGAGAATTTTGCCGATGAACTGCCGGGACACAGCGGAACGCGCGCCGCGGTGAGGCTGGCTTCCTACTTCAATACGGACTTCACGCTTCAGAAGACGTTCGTGATAACGGAAGGACACGTATTGCGGTTCCGAGCCGAGGCGTTCAATGCATTCAATACGGTGAACTTTACAAACCCCAGCCTGGCGCTGACAGCGCCACTGACGTTCGGTCAATTCCAGCAGACAACGCCACCGCGTGAAGTGCAATTTGCATTGCGGTATGAGTTTTAGGGTAAATCCCTCTCCCGAAGGGAGAGGGTGCCGCGAAGCGGCGGGTGAGGGGTGCAAAGAATCTTCTCTTCACCCCTCACCCGGTGCTTCGCACCACCCTCTCCCTTCGGGAGAGGGATTCGCAAACACATACCTCTGATTCCTCCCAAGCTACAAAACCGTAGGTCGATTTTTAAAACGCATCATTTGTACTGGCGTCAAAGGCAGCGTATGGAACTATAATCCGCGTGTTGCGTATCTCAACGTGGAGATACGGAGAGAAGCCAATGTGGGCCATCGCACGAGCTACGTTGCTCATGATATGTCTCTCGCATTTTGCGGGAGCTCAAACAGGAAGTCTGGCGCTTTATACCGGCCATGCCACCGGACTGGATGATTCGGCGATCCGCTCCGCTCAGCGCGAACTCGATCGACTCCTCGCCCCGGCCGGTATCGATATCGCCTGGAGATCTCTCGCCACTCGAACCTCAGATGAGCAATTTAACCGCGTTGTCGTCGTCTCTTTTGACGGATCGTGTTCTGCGCCCGACGCCGCTGCGACGATTGGAAAGTTTCAAGACTCCCGCCTCACATTGGCCGATTCCTCGGTGTCGAACGGATATGTTCTGCCGTTCATTCGTGTGGACTGCACAAACCTGCTTCATATTCTGGCGCCGGCCTTGCGGCCGATGAGCGTGCTGCAGCGGAATACCGCATTCGGGCGCGCGCTGGGGCGAGTCCTGGCGCATGAGCTGTACCACATTGTCGGTGAGACGACCTCGCACCAGACCAGAGGCGTGGCAAAGCCATCGTTGTCCGTTCAGGACCTGATCGGCGTCAGTCTGGATTTTGATATCGCGAGTCTGACTCTAATGCGGCCGCCGTTGCCGCCGGTGTCGCTGGCGCGATCCTATACTCGTCCGGCAAGGGATCTGGTTCCAGCTGCAGAGAAGGTCCGCGAACCTTAGTTCATTCTCAACTCAGTCTCAACTAACTCTCAATGTCGCCAGATTCTGTCCTGCCAGGACCATTCCGCCTTTCGCGCAGTGAACCAGTTCAACGACTCCCTCATTCGGTGCCGCGACCGCGACTTCCATTTTCATGGCATCCAGAATAAGAATGGTTTGCCCGGCTGCGACACGCTGGCCCGCTTCGACAACGATCTGCCAGACGCTGGCGGCCATCGGAGAACGAACGGCCTCGCAGCCTTCGGGGATATCGGCGGGTTTTTCAGCAGGTGCGCCATTGTCGGAGGCGGGATCGACGAACTCCGGTTGTCCGGCGGCGGCCCATCGTTCTCGTTCCACAAGAAATGCCGCCTGCTGAGTGCGTTTGAATTCCGCCGACTCCTCTTTTATGGAGCGAAGAAAAGTATGGTAGTTCCTTAAATTGAATTCCGACGGTTCGATGGAGATGCTGTACTTGCCATGCGGAAATGCGTTGCGCATTTCAATCAGTTCAGCCGCGGTGACCGGAAAGAAGCGGATCTGATCGAAGAATCGAAGCAGCCAGGGAGACCCGGGCTCAAACTCGGCGGTCGTCCGATACGTGTTCCACATCTGAATCGTACGGCCGACAAACTGATAGCCGCCTGGACCTTCCATACCATAAACACACATGTAAGCTCCGCCGATCCCCACCGAGTTCTCCGCCGTCCAGGTACGGGCCGGGTTGTACTTCGTGGTCACGAGGCGGTGGCGCGGATCGAGCGGCGTTGCTACCGGAGCGCCCAGATAAACGTCGCCAAGTCCCAGAACCAGGTAGCTCGCGCTGAACACAATGTCGCGAACGTCTTCGATCGAATCCAGTCCATTGATTCGCCGGATGAATTCAATGTTGCTGGGGCACCACGGCGCGTCGGCTCGAACCGACTTCATGTATTTTTGAATGGCGAGCAATGTCGCAGGGTCTTCCCACGACAATGGAAGATAAACGGTGCGCGATGGGACGCTCATGTCATGGAGATTGGATAGAGCTTGTTCGCAGCAGTCCAGACAGGCGATGAGTTCCTCGCGCAGCAGAACGCGGCTATCGTAATGGATCTGGAGCGACCGGATGCCTGGAGTGATATCCAGGATTCCTTTCAGCCGTTCCTGCCGGAGCAGTTTCTCGATTGCATGAACTCGCATTCGCAGGTCCAGGCTGAGTTGGTTGGGTCCGGTCTCGAGCAATAGATAACGGTCGCCGGCGGCGCGATACACGGTGATGCCGCTGCGATGCAGAATGGCGGATTCGGGAATATCGCTCTCCGGCTTCGGCAGGCGTTCATTGAGACTGACGACCGCCGAGTCGAGAGCCTTCTCCATGTCTTCGGCCTGCGCGTTTGAAATGCGGTGGAAGCGAACGGTATCGCCCGCCCGCAGTTGGCCGAGTTTCCATAGCTCCGCCTGTGCAACGACGGCCGGACATACAAAGCCGCCAAGGCTGGGGCCGTCGGGACCAAGCAGTATCGGCATATCGCCGGTGAAATCCATGGAGCCTACGGCATACGCGTTATCGTGAAGATTGGAAGGGTGCAGGCCGGCTTCGCCTCCATCTTCACGTGCCCATTTCGGTCGGGGCCCGATGAGTCGCACGCCAGTTCGATCGGAGTTGTGATGAACCTTCCACGAGGATTGGAAGATCATGTCGATATCATCGTCGGTAAAAAAATCGGGTGCGCCGTGTGGGCCGTAAAGGCTGCCGATCTCCCAGTGGTTGGAATACGCGGGACGCAGGTCTTCCGGCAAAGCGGTTGAAGGCGGAGACGAAGGCGGCGACGGAAGCGGAGGCAATTGATCCGAGCTGCGCCAATGCAGCATGTCTCCGATTTGCAAAACGCGTCCGGCATGTCCGCCGAAGCGGCCGAGTATGAAAGTCGATCGGCTGCCAAGGTATTCCGGCACGTCGATGCCGCCGCGAACGGCGATGTATGCGCGAGATCCAGGTCCTGCCGCGTGGTGCAACCGTAGTTCCGAGCCCGCCTGAATTTCAAGGGCCTGCCAATACGGGACCGGAGAGCCATTGAGTGTCGCGGACATGTCTGCACCGGCAAGGGCAATATATGCGTTCGAATAAAAACGCAAGGCCGGACCGGCAAGCGTGCATTCGAGAGCGGCCGCGGATTCCGGATTTCCGACCAATCGATTTGCAAAGCGGAAGGCCAGTGTGTCCATCGGTCCCGATGGAGGCACTCCGACATGCCAGTATCCCGTGCGTCCGGGATAATCCTGCACGGTGGTCTGCAGGCCCGGTTCAAGGACCTCAAATGCCGCCGGCGTGTAGTTCACGCGGTTGAGAAAACTGGTGGGAAAGCCTCCGGCCTGAAACTCTTCCTGCGCAACGACGTGACGGAGATATTCGAGGTTTGTTTCCAATCCTCCGAATCGGCACGACGCGAGCGCCTTTTGCAGCGCGCCAACCGCGTCTTCTCTTGAGCTGCTGCGGACGATGATCTTTGCCAGCATGGGGTCGTAGTACGGCGTGACTTCCGTTCCATTTTCGACCCACGTTTCGCACCGCACATTCGAGGGCAGGCAGACTTCAGTCAGAAGCCCCGACATGGGCCGGAATCCGCGGGCAGGATCTTCGGCATAGATTCGCACCTGTATGGATGCGCCCTGGGGCACGCAGATGAGCTTGTCCAGTGGAGGCAAATCACCGGATCCCAGCTTCACCATCCACTCGACAATGTCGACTCCGGTGACTTCCTCCGTTACGCCATGTTCAACCTGAAGGCGCGTGTTCACCTCCAGGAAGAAGAACTCTTCCCGCTCGGCGTCATACAGGAATTCGACGGTGCCCGCGGAGCGATAGTCCAGTGCGCGCGCGATGGACTCGGCGGTTTTCCAGAGCCGATCGCGAACGGCGCTGCTTAATCCGGCGGCGGGAGTTTCCTCGATGACCTTCTGGTTGCGGCGCTGCGCGGAACAATCCCGTTCACCGAGGACCCGCACGTTTCCTTTTCCGTCGCCGAATATCTGTACTTCGATGTGGCGCGCTTTTTCGACATAGCGCTCCAGGTAGACGCCGGCCTGGGCGAAGTTTGTGACGCCCATTCGTGCGACGGCAGCATAGTTCGAGTTCAGTTCGTCGGCGTTTCGGCAGACGCGCATTCCAATACCGCCGCCGCCGGCGGTGCTCTTCAGAATCACGGGGTAGCCGCAACGCTCGGCTTCAATGAGCGCGTGGCTCTCGCCGTCCAGCAGGCCTGTTCCCGGTAACAAGGGCGCTCCTTCCCGCAGCGCAATTTCGCGGGCGGTGTGCTTCAATCCGAGTGCGCGCATCTGTGCCGGCGTTGGACCGAGAAAAACGATACCGGCGCTCTCGCATGCCTCTGCAAAGCTGGCATTCTCACTGAGAAATCCGTAGCCAGGATGAATCGCTTCGGCTCCGGTCTGTTTCGCAACGGCGAGAATGGCGTTCTGGTTCAGATAGCTTTCCGCAGCGGGCGGCGGGCCCAGCAGCACTGCCGCATCCGCCTGGGCAACATGAAGCGAGTGACGATCCGCGTCGGAAAATACGGCGATGGGAGATACGCCAAGCCGCCGCAGCGTACGAATGATTCGGCATGCAATGACGCCGCGATTGGCAATCAGGACCTTTTTAAACATCAGTCCGTCGGATCCCAGATCATCACCCGCACGGGGGTCGGGTTGTAGGCATTGCAGGGATTGTTCAGCTGCGGACAATTGCTGATGATGGCGAGGACGTCCATTTCCGCGCGCATCTCCACGTATTTACCCGGGGCGGAAACACCATCCTCAAACGTGAGCCGTCCGTCATGGGTCACAGGGACATTCATGAAGAAGTTGATGTTGTGATCCAGGTCTCGTTTCTCCAGGCCTCGGCCCCATCCGATGATCGCCTTCAGGAAGCTTTGCCGGCACGCGTGCATGTGCCGTTTTTCGATCGCGTACCGCACCATATTGCTTTCTGTTGCACAGGCGCCGCCGAGTGTGTCGTGGCGGCCGCAGGTGTCGGCAACGATCGTCAGAAGGGCATTGCCCCTGTTCGACATCAGCCGGGTACCGGTGGTGAGATAGATGTTGGCCTGCTCGCGGATGGTGTTCTGGGCGGAGTAGCGTTCTTCGTAGTCCCGCGCATTATAGAAAAGTGTGTCGGCGGCCTGATTGCCGTCGCAATCAATGATTCGAAAGTATTGTCCCTTTGCAATTTCATGAATCCAGGGCTCGCCTGCCGGGACAATGGCATCGTATCCGGACTTGCGGGAATCGAGTGTGCTGGCCACAGTGGTGTTCATAAGAAATATTGTTCCGTGAGAGTAAAGCCCCGGCCGTTCTCCGGTTGGTAAAGCCGGCACGGGTCGTTGGCTGTGGCGGGCGCCGTTCTTCGTATGGAAAGGTGAACCGGTCGCGGTTCATATTTCGGGTTCGGGTCCAGCGGGTGCTGGCATGTATTCAGGATGACGAGAACGTTCATCTCCGCTCTCAGTTCCACGAACATGCCGGGCTGGGAATTGCCGGGAATGAAATGCATCGCACCGGTTTCATCATCAACCACTACTTTGCTGAAGAAGTTGATGGGGGCCGTCATGTCCCTCGGGCCGAGGCCATACTTGGCCAGTTCGATGACAAAACTGTCGTACGCATTCCGATGATAATCGTTGCGATGCTCCTGGTAGCGAGCTTCTCCGTACTTTGCCCGGACAGCGGCTTCATTGGAGCAGCCACTGATGGGATCGTGCCATCCGACGGTGTCTTCGGTAACCGAACAGAGGATTCGGCCCATATCGGAATAGAGCACATTCCCACGCGTCAGTCGGGCGATGTGCTGCGCCTTCAGCGTGTCCGACATGTTGTACCGTTCCGCGAAGTTTTCCCGATTGTAAAAAATGGCGCCGACGTTGGCGTTCCCCTGAATATCCCTGATCCGAAGCGATGTACCACGCTTCATGTTGTGCGACCACGTGGCGCCGGGTTGCAACAGGTCCTCAAAGAGCTGGTCTTCGTTCATCGTCCCTTTCCCTCTCGGAGGATCTCTTGCAATGGAAGGGCCAGTCGTTTCGATATCCCTAACAGTTTCCGCTGATCCCTACAAACATGGCGGTTTCCAGCACATCCATGCGGAAATGCACGAGACGGTGGGAGTTCTATTGTCGCGTTTCCAATCTTCCTGAAAGACAACTTTGTATTCCCAGCGCTGTTTTTCCGGCAGATTTGTAGGTTTGCGATTGGGGACTATCACCGTCGGATGGAAGTGTTTGCGGAACACATCTGGTAGAATCCGTCCCGCAGGCTAATGCAGAAGGTCCGACCCACAACAAAGGAATCATCATGAGTGGGATCGTCAAGCCAGTCGAGAAAGGATTGCTGTTGCGCCCCGACGCCGTTTGTCAAAGATAGAAAGAGAATCAGAAGCCCAACCCAAAGTAGTTTCAGCCGCTTCATCATGGATGTTCCCTGGAACATCCCTTTGACCCGTAGTTTACGGAGGCGTAAGTCCTATATTGATAAAGAACGAGTCCGCACAGGCCGCACCATCTCGTTCAAATGCAACGATACTACTACGGCACTGAGTTGGCGTTTATCGCCGAAATTCCAGGTGGTACATTGCTCTCGAATCGCAGCTGACGAAAGCAACCAAGAGTCAGTTGATTCTTATCGCTTACGTGAAATACTCGATGCGTCGGCGTTCGATGCTTGCCTCGACATAATCCGCCTTCGACTTATCCCAATTCCAGGTGACACGCTCCGTCCAGTTACCCTGGGTATCGTATGCGCATTCAAAGCGCTGATGATTTTCGCCGGAATTGACTTCGATCATGTTGTCGCGATCGTCATAAAGAAAGGTGGAGTTAGAGGTGTGACCTTCCCCAAAGTCCATCCGCATTGTGCTGCATCGGACGCGTGAATCATATTCGTAGCGCAATTCCATTGAGGGCACGTCGAAATCCGTTTGAGGGAAGTGAGGATGACTGGTTTCACTGATGAGACGTCCGTTCGTATCCCATTTTCGCGTCATGCGGCATTGAAGCTCTCCGTCGCGCATGTAGGAGAGCGTTATTGGTTGTCCATGGCTGTTGTACTCGATGTCGACGCCGGTAGCGTTATCGACCCGAAATCCCCGGGAAGTACACTCGCCTTTGAAGACCGATGTCGAAAAACCACCCCAATGCGCAGCCGCCGAGAAGGTGTCGACGGACTCTTTGTGTTTGTCCTCCTGAGTTTTCTCCACTCGGACAAGGCTTGCGTTGTCGTCATAGTTGCAGAGGAAACGTCGAGGCTCGTCCTCTCCGGAGGCTTCAATCGAGAGAAGCCGGGCGTTTTCGTCGTAATGACAGGTCAGATCCAACAAGGTGCCGCGAGATTGTTCGAGTTGCCCGTCGCGCCGGAACAATGAGGTCTCCCGGCGCAGTGGTAATCCCCATTCCGAGCGATCGCCATCCCATACCGCGAATTCGATCTGAACCTCCCGTGCAAGCCCTTTACCCTCCCAGCGAATCGGTAGTGCCGCGAGATTCAACGTTGTGAATGCCTGCGAGGCCTTTGCGAACTCCATCGCGGGCGAATCTTCGATGGGTCTCGGAGCTCGGGAACTTCCTCCCAGTTGTGGGAGTCCCACCATTCCCGCGATAAGTTCGATTTTTGCCAGGAGCCGGACATCGGGATGCGGGATGCGGTCGACGCGTGCTGCGGCATCGCGGCCTTCGTGGCGTCCGGCCCTGTACATCAACACGCGAAACTCCTGCGTTGAAGGCCACACTTCGTGTGGATGCATATTCGGCATGCGCGGCTTTGTGTCGACATCGAGCGATACCATCGCCTGCGAGAATGCATTTTCCCAGCTCGTGTTCATCCATTCGGCGACGGGTATCCAGCGGAAGCTACGGTCGTCCCACTCTATCGCTTCTTCGGGAAGACGATTTTCCCTTCGCGGTGCGGACACTGGAGGTTGTATGGATGCACTCGCGACGAAAGGGCCGTACGGACAGATCTCGACGGCTTCGGCCAACTCCGTGTGTGTCTTCAGCAGGGACTCTGCGTATGGGGGATCGAGGTGCCGCAGCGGGCCAAACACTTCAAACAACTTTTGCTGCTGCATCGAAGTGAACCGCACGTCGCGCCCGTGGCCGCCAAAGCGCGAACTGCCTTTCTCATCTCGCTCATCCAGCGTTCGCTGAACGACACGACGGACGAACGCTTTCGCCTCTTCCGTTGGTAGAAGCATCCAGTAGGAATTGAAAACCTGAAGGAAAGCGTGGCCCCCGAAACCCTGGGTCCCACTCTCATCTTTCTCGATGGCTTTCATTGCGGACCGCAACATCGCGCGTTGCGCGTCGTGGTTGTCGCGGCAATCCGCCATAGCGTTCATCAGGGCTCCATAGGGGAAAGCGGCACTGGGCCTGGAGCTGCTCAGATACTCGACCGCTTCGGCGATATGGCCGTGCGCCAGCATCGCAAACAGGAGTCTGTCGGAGCCCCGCTCCGCCTTTTCGAGCGACATAAAAAGCGCCACAGCTCGGTTTGGATCTGCGCCCGCTACGACCGAAGGGAACTCTTCGAGAAGAAGGGAACGTTCATCGGGAGGTAGTGATTGCGCCAAAGAGATTCCGCGTTCGAGGAGCTGCTCGGCAGCCTGTTTATCGAACTTTGCCATCACACGCGCGCAGTGCACCGAGGCCGCGGCCTGGATGGCCGGAGCAGACTGCTCGGCTTGTCGAAGCACTTCCAGCAAAAGTTGTTGAGGCATGAATGAAATATACCGCGAGCCCAGCCATCCAACGGCGAGCGCTGACAGGGTTATTTTTTCTCGTCAGGAATCAGGGGAAGCACCGTCTTAAGCTGCATTCCTGCGTCGATGGCGACGGGTAAGCCGCGCTCTTCGTATTGCTTTAAAAAGTCCGAGT
>Ga0163163_10003583_pt1 | contig 13190 bp, 9 predicted proteins | sample S65metaG_FD_119766 | JGI IMG/M metagenome (GOLD analysis project Ga0163163, IMG submission 119766) | Switchgrass rhizosphere microbial communities from Kellogg Biological Station, Michigan, USA - S6-5 metaG | ecosystem: Host-associated > Plants > Roots > Rhizosphere > Soil | place: USA: Michigan... | reverse complement strand
TCGCGATAATTCTCCGCCAGATCGACCACGCGCACCAGGTGATCGTAAACGTCGCGATAGAACGGGCGCATCTCTTCCGGGATCAAAACAAACTCACCGCGACTCATGCGATGAAGAATGTCCATCTGTTTGCCCGAAATGCGACGCAGGCGCAGCACGCTGCGTTTCAGATCCATGATCTCCGAGAGGATCTGATTGTTAGGTCGCCGCAAAGTGAAGATATCGTCCTCGAGCTTGTCGATGCGATCGTCGAAATCGTCGAGCACTGGTGAGTAGTAGTCGACTACCTGGTCCAGGATCTGGTGCAGCAGAAAAGCCGTACCGCGTTGGCAAGCTATCGGCGTCGTGCGCAACTGCTGCTTCACGTTGTTGATGCTGCGAAACATGTCGTGGTGATAAGTGATGACGTAGTTGGGACCGAGGAAACCGTCTAATTCGATCGTGTTGAAGCGGTCCGGGCTGGTATTGGCGGTCACGCCGTGGACGATGAAGTAAATGTAGTCGTGAAACTCTTCGACCTTTGGATAGTGACGATTCTCGCGACAGTCTTCCACCGTCAAAGGATGAAAACGAAAAACGTCGAGCAGCACTCGTTCATCAGCTTCAGTCGGCGCTTCCATGTCAACCCAGATCACGGAAGATTCTTCTTTGAGTAACTCCGGCAGATCGTCCACCGTAAAGTTCTCTTGAATCTTCGGAACGCCCTTGCGATAAACGAGAATCTCCATAGTCATCTCCTCAGCATAGCCACAAAAAGGCACAAAAGGCACAAAATGATTGATTGAGGGTTCGCGCCAAATCCCTCACACGCCCTTCATTGCTTCTTCTGTTTTGTGTCTTTTGTGCCTTTTTGTGGCTCAACTCTTTGTGCCTTTTTGTGGCTCAACTCTGTTACCATACCGGGCTTTTACTGGCAAGCACATGACAACAAAAATTTTCGTAGCGGATGACGTGAGCGAAAGTGGCCTCGGACCACTGCGCGCCGCGGGTTTCATCGTAGAGAAACGGCCCGGGCTCGCGCCGGCGGAATTATACGAAGCAGTCAAGGATTGCGAAGGTCTCATCGTACGCAGCGAAACGAAAGTCACTGCGGAAGTGCTCGACAAGGCTGGCAGTCTGCGCGTTATCGGCCGTGCGGGAGTGGGCGTCGATAACATCGACGTCACTGCGGCGACGATTCGTGGGATGGTCGTGATGAACGCGCCTGACGGCAACACGATCACTACTGCCGAACACACGATTGCCATGCTCATCTCGTTGGCGCGTTCGATTCCGCAAGCGACCAGCAGTCTCAAAGCCGGTCGCTGGGATCGCAAGAAATTTATCGGCGTGGAACTTCAGGGCAAGACGCTCGGGATCGTTGGCCTCGGCCGCATCGGGCGCGTCGTCGCTTCACGGGCACGCGCGATGGGAATGTTGATTGTCGCGTACGATCCTTTTATCGCCCCGGAACAGGCGCGCGATCTCGAGATCGAACTCGCGCCGCTCGACGACGTTTATGCGCGCGCCGACTTTCTCACGGTCCATACACCGCTGACGTCAGAAACACACGGGCTCATCGATCGCGAAGCTCTCGGCAAGATGAAGCAGGGCGCGCGAATCATCAACTGCGCACGCGGTGGTCTGATTGACGAAGACGCGCTTTACGAAGCGTTGATGAGCGGCGCGATCGCCGGCGCCGCGCTCGACGTTTTCAGCGAGGAACCGCCGCCGCCCGATCACAAGTTGTTGCAACTCGATCAGGTAATCGTCACCCCTCATCTCGGTGCTTCGACGAAAGAGGCGCAGGAGGGCGTGGCGTTTACGGTAGCCGAGCAGATGCGCGACTTTTTATTGACCGGGGCGTTGCGTGGCGCGGTAAATGTGCCGGCGATCAGCATGAAAGAGTTCAACCTGATTCAGCCTTACGTCGGACTGGCCGAGAGTCTCGGTCGGTTTCAGGCACAGCTTGTTGATAAAGCGGTGAGCGAAGTCAGAATTGAATACGCTGGCGACATCGTCGAGATCGATGCGACGCCGGTGACGCGCGCGTTTCTTGCCGGGCTGTTACGCGACGTCAGCGCGCGTGTGAACGTCGTCAACGCGTTTCTGATCGCCGATGAGCGTGGGATCAAAGTGACGACTACTTACGTTCGTCCCGCGGGTGAGATGGCGCCGGCCATTCGCACTGAAATCAGCGCGGGTTCGTCGACGCAGAGCCTGGCCGGGACACTGTTTGGTTATGGCGGTCAGCGACGCGAGGGCCGCATCACGGAGATTGACGGGTTTCATCTCGAAGCGACGCCACACGGCCACATGCTCGTGACGCGCAATCACGATGTGCCTGGTGTGATCGGTGGCATCGGAACGATCCTGGGCCAGGGCGGTGTGAATATCAGTCGCTTTCATCTCGGACGCCGCGAGCGCGGCGGCGAAGCGATGGCCGTAATCGAAGTCGACGCGCCGTTGAGCAAAGAGACACTGCAATCGTTGCGTTCGCTCGAACAAGTCATCTCCGCGCAGCCTATCGAGTTATGATTAGCCACAAAAAGGCACAAAAGTCGCAAAAAGGAATTTGACCATGGAAAACAAAGAAATCCGACTGGCCAGCCGTCCGACTGGTATGCCAACACTCGAAAATTTTCAGTTCGCTGAAACTGAAGCGCCACAACCTTCCGAAGGCGAAGTGCTGGTACGCTTGCTCTACATCTCCGTCGATCCGTACTTGCGCGGCAGGATGCGTGAGGGCAAGTCGTACATTGCGCCGTTCGAGGTCGGGAAGGTCATTCAAAGTGGCGCTGTGGGCGAAGTGATCGAATCGAAGTCGCCAAAGTTTCAGCAGGGCGATCTCGTGACCGGGATGTTCGGCTGGCGCTTGTACGACGTTGCCAAAGCCGATGCGCTGATGAAGGTGATTCCGGGAACTTCACCGACCGCCGCGCTCGGCGTTCTCGGCGGACCGGGGTTGACGGCTTACTTTGGTTTGCTCGACATCGGCCAGCCGCAGGAAGGTGAGACTGTGGTTGTGTCGGGCGCGGCGGGCGCGGTTGGCATGACGGTGTGCCAGATCGCAAAGCTGAAGGGTTGTCGTGTCGTAGGTACTGCGGGCAGCGACGAGAAAACTGAATACCTGCAGCGCGAGTTGGGTGTCGACGCGACGATCAACTACAAGACCGCGGGAAACATGTTTGACGCACTGAAGGAAGCTTGTCCTAACGGTATCGATGTTTACTTCGACAACGTCGGCGGCGACGTCTCTGACGCGGTGCTGCCGCTCATTAATAACGGCGCGCGCATCATCATCTGCGGCCAGATCTCGATGTACAACTCTGACAAGCCATCCATCGGCCCGCGGCCGCAACCGTTTCTGCTCGTCAAGAGCGCGATGATGAAGGGCTTCATCATCACTCAATATATGAACCGGTTTGGTGAAGGCGTGATGCAGTTGGCCCAGTGGCTCACGTCAGGCAAACTGAAACACGCAGAGACGATCGTGGAGGGTTTTGATAACACGCCAAGCGCATTTATCGGACTGTTCTCCGGCGAAAACCTCGGAAAACAGATCGTCAAGGTTTAGCCACAAAAAGGCGCAAAGTTACACTGCCTCTCTTAGTTCGCGAAACAACTTGGCGAGCTGAGCCGGTTGGTAGTTAGCGTTCAAGCCACTCGGATTTGGTAACACCCAAAGCACAGTCTTGCCGATGACATCTTCCTGCCGGCCCACACTCGCTTTTGGTTGATTGAACGCCGTGCGATACGCGCCGACTCCGAGCACCGCCAACACTCGCGGGCGATAGCGAAACACTTTCGCTCTCAACCTCTCTCCACCGGCGACGATCTCTTCCTTCGTCAACAAGTCTGCAGTCGCGGTCGCGCGCTTGACGACATTCGTTATGCCGTAACCATTCTTCAGCAGTTCGCGTTCGTCAAACGGCGACAACAAACGATCCGTGAAGCCCGCCGCATACAACGCGGGCCAGAATCGATTTCCGGGACGCGCGAAGTGATGGCCCACCGCCGCAGTATAGAGTCCCGGATTGATCCCGCAAAACAACACACACAAGTCCGGCGCGATCACGTCGCGAACTGTTTTTTCAGTAGCGGCGAGGAGTTGTTCTTTTGTCGGTTTCCAGGGTTTGGGCACAGGTGAGGGCTCAGAATACGTCAAAGTGAGTTTGTCTTGCCGTACTCTGTTTCGACACGCGATCGATTACTGTAACTCTCAACTGATAACGACCAGTGGGCAGTTCACTCAACGGAATCTCCGCGGCGTAAGGAAGTCGCGCGAGATCGAGCACGCCTTCGACGTTGACCTTTCGCAAAGCAGTTGTCAGGACAGGTTGATCGTCGCGTATGACCTGGACTTGCACGGCGATGTCCGGCTTTTGATCGGCGGGCGCCGGCGTCGCGTTGTAAGTAAAGATCAGGAAGCGCAAAGTTGACTCGTGTCCAAAGCGGTGGCTGGCGCTGAGCGCAACCGGATTACTGCCGCCCGGACGCGAAACATTCGTGACGGTCGCCTGCGTACGTTCGCCCAGAAGCAAAGTACTCATTGCCAACTTCTTCGTCGTCAGGTCGGGTATTTCAATCCAGGCTTGTGCACTTCCGACCTTGCCACTCTTATCATCACGTACCGCGACTCGCACCTGGTAAAGGCCTGGCGGCAACTTTATCGGGTACGTGAAGGTGATGTCGTTTTGGTAGCCTTTCGTCGCTTCAAGACTCGGCGCGGTAGTCACGATTCTCTCGAGGAAGCTGTTCTTAACGGTTCCCTTGTCGTCGAGGAAGATGCCGCTCACATCGACGATACCCTGAATTTTTCCGCCCGCCTGTTCGCCAAAGGCCACGAACTCGCCGGGGATCAGAATGGCGGTCGAGAGCATTGGTCCTTTGTCGGCGACGTCATAATAATCAGCACTCACGAGAATGGGAACCGATCGTTCCGGATAAGCGGCGTTGAGCGCTTCGCGCAACCTTGCGGCTGTCATTTGCCCCTTATCAGTCGGCGTCGCGGGCCCTTTTGGCGTGGTCGCAACGGGCTCGGCATCGAGATCGAAGTAGCCCTTACGAACTCGCACAGTCAGATCCGGTCGACCGACCAGCTTGACCTCGACGTTTCGAAATCTAGTCTGCTTCTGCGCCTCCGTATCCGGCTTCCACGCGATTAAATAATAGTTGGAAGTTTCTTTCAGCGCGGGTGCTAAGCCTTGTCTCAGATCGTTGGTGTCGAAGACCGCTTTGCCGCCGGTGTCGACTGCGAGCGCATTCATCCCATTCTGCGACTCAAAGAGTTCGCCGTGCGTCGCTCGCTCGAGCCGGCCGGAAGTATCGACGATTGAATCAGTGCTGGCATCCCTCAGAGACGCAACCAGCCCACGCGTATCCATCGAATAGATCACGACTCCGCTTTTCGCGGCGGCATTAGTGACGTCGCGCAACTGGGTAGTCAGATCTCCGCGCTGGTTGTGTATTTGAAATCCTCCCGATAGCAGAAAAACAATTTTGCGACCCGGCAGGTTACGTGCGGCTTTTACGAGCGCCTTGAGACCCAGGAGTGAGTTTTGGGTTAGCGAGGCGCTGTAGGCCAGCAATGCCTGCGCCCGCCCACTAACAAGTGATTCAGCGGCGTCACGCGTCATGCCAGGATTTTGTCGTATGGTTTCACTGACGAAGATCTCGAGAACGTCGCGATCGCGTCTTTCGATCAGTATCGCTTCATACTCACTCATGGGCGGTCGAGCGCCATCGCGCACGTCAAGCGCTTTGGGTTTGAGACGACTCAGCGCCGTTCGTAGTACCATGCGATCGTTTGTCAGTTGTTGCAGAAACCCGATCTGCCCGCTGGCCGAAGCGATCGCAGCTTGATCGTTTTGGCCCATGTCTTTGTCGATGAATGAGGTGATTGTCTTGGTCGCGGCCCGCATTCCGGCGAGATCCATGTGCAAGTCGTCAACGTAGAAGAAGACGATACGACCGCGATCCAGGGGCACGGGACGTTTGAGATTGACGGTCGTGGCGCCGCGTGCGGCCGCCAACTGGCTCTCTTCATCGCTGCCGGCGGTGATCTGTTCGAAGGCCTGAATCGGGCGCGGTTTGCCGTCGATGCGCAACTCGAAATTATCGGCTTTGAGGTTGTTGACAAACTTCCCCTGCTTGTCGAAAACCATCACGTCAGTCTGGACGAGTTCGGTGTAAACACGTACGACTTCGTCCTGTGGCTTTTGCGGCGGCGCAGTTTGCGTTTGAGCCGTCGTTGTTGACCAGACAGCCAACAGCAACAACAACGATAGATACCTGGAAGAATTGCGACGGGCGAACATAATGTTTTCGAGTTAACCGAAAGTCAGGGGTGACGTGGGTTAAATATGTATCAGATGAGGTTCCGGTGGCAATGGAAAACGATCATCTGATAGGCTCTGGCAGCCCCAAAATTGCACAAAACACAAAATCATGGTTGCTAATGGAACAACAGTAAAACTCGATCGCGTAAGCAAGAGTTTTGGGGAGTTCATCGCGGTTCGCGAGCTGAGTCTCGACGTGCGTGCCGGGAGGGTGTTCGGGTTGCTCGGTCCGAACGGCGCCGGCAAGACGACTACAATCCGCATGATCGTGAATATCACGGCGCCCGACTCCGGAAGTATCTCATTGTTTGGACGACAGATTGACTCCACCACGCAGGATCGCATCGGCTATCTACCAGAGGAGCGCGGTCTCTATCGCCGCATGCGCGTCGCCGACCAGTTGCGGTTCTTTGCCGAGTTGAAGAACGTTCGTGGCAAAGAAGTCGAAAAGAAGATCGACGAGTGGCTCGAGCGAGTAAAGCTGTCCGAGTGGAAGAACAAACGATCGATCGAGTTGTCAAAAGGAATGCAGCAGAAGATCCAGTTCATCACGTCAGTCATTCACGATCCGGATCTGCTGATTCTGGACGAGCCCTTTTCCGGTCTCGATCCGATCAACGTCGAGTTGCTGAAGGAGATCGTGCTCGACCTCAAACGCAGCGGCAAGACGATCATTTTTTCGACGCACCAGATGGAAGTCGCCGAGAAGGTTTGCGACGACATTTGTTTGCTCAATCGGTCGCGGAAAATCTTCGAAGGCAGTTTGCGTGAAATCAAACGCAGTTTTGGACGCAACTCAGTCGCGGTTCGTTGCGAAGGCGGCGACGGCGTGCTCGATGATCCGGAACTCGTAAGCAAACTCGTGCGTCATGCAGACGAAGCTCAAGCACTGCTTGCACCCGGAGCGGACGCCCAGACGTTGCTAAAACGTTTGCTAACGTCCGGCGCGGTGATCGGAAAGTTTGAGATGGTGGAACCGAGTCTAAACGACATCTTCATCACGAAAGTGACTGAATCGGCATGAGAAAGTTTTTGGCAGTAGTGAAACGCGAATACGTTCAGCGCGTGCGCGCGAAGATGTTCATCGTCACGACCATTTTGTTGCCGGTAGTGATGTCGCTGTTCGGCCTCGTGCCTGCAGTGATCCTGAGTATTGACGCCGGCTCACCGATGCGAGTGGCGGTACTCGACCAGACCGGTAAGATGTACGGACCGCTGCGACAAGCTGTCGCGAGCGACGATACCGATCAGGACACGCCCGCCACGCCGCAGAACGCCAACAATGGCCGGACGCCCGCAAGGCCAGGCTTGGGGAACTTCATTTTCGAGCAAGTCTACCCTGCAAACCAAACCCCGGAGCAGATTCGCCTTAACCTCGATCGGCGACTGCGCGAGAAACAGATCGATGGCTACGTGATCCTGCCGCCGGATTTTCTCGACCACGGACAGGCCGAATTCTTCAACCGCAATCCGGGCGACGTGATCTCTAGACGCATGCTTCAGAGCGCGTTGAATCGCGCCGTACGTGAACAACGATTGGTCGAAGCAAAGGTGGATTCGCGCACTCGGCAGGATCTCTTTAAGCCGGTGGAGTTGCAGGCAGTGAAGATTGGCGCGGCGGGGCGAGAACGCGATTCGGGCGGCAGTTTCGCGCTCGTGTTTGGCATCGGGTTCGTGATGTATCTCGCCATTCTGATGTACGGGCAGGTCGTGCTGGGCGCAGTGATCGAAGAAAAGGAAACGCGCATCGCCGAGATCCTGTTTTCGTCAGTGAAGCCGTTTCCGTTGATGATGGGCAAGTTGGTTGGCGTCTCGCTGGTCGCGTTGACGCAGCTCGCGATTTGGGGACTGGCCTTCAGTGCCTTCGCGCTGTACGGTGTGAACCTCCTCGCCTCGAGAGGTTTGAGCACGAACATTCCCAGCATCCCTTTTTCACACTACCTCTATTTCGGACTTTTCTTTCTGCTCGGCTACTTCGTCTACGCGACCATTTACGCGCTGGTCGGATCAATGGTGACGACGGCACAGGAAGGCGGCCAGTTGGCGATGCCGATCATTCTGATACTCGTCATTAGCTTTTACTTGTTTTTTCCAGTGAGTCGTAGTCCTGACTCTTCTTTTTCGTTTTGGGTGTCGATGATTCCGTTTTCAGCGCCGGTGGCAATGCTGGTACGAATCGTGACTCAGACGCCGCCGTTCTGGCAGATCGCTTTGTCGCTGCTGATCGGGTTTAGCAGTGTGCTGGTGATCATGTGGATCGCCTCGCGTGTGTATCGAGTGGGGATGTTGATGTATGGCAAGCGAGCGTCGATTCCGGAAGCTGTGCGTTGGGCCAGACAAGCATGATCGAGGTCGAGAAAAAATTTCGTTTGACGAAGCGGCAGCGTGACGCGGTGTTGAAGCGTTTGCCTGAGGTTGGCGCGAGTCTCGAAGGCGAGGACTTCGAAGAGAACACGCTTTACAAAGGCGAAGCGCTCAACTCAGGCTCATGCGTGTTGCGCTTGCGGCGCGTCGGGAGAAACGCCACGCTCACTTATAAAAAACGCATCCCTGGTTCATCTGCCATCAAACAGCAACGCGAAGAGGAAACGGCGGTCGACGATCCGGAAGCAATGGAGGCAATCCTGGGAGCGCTTGGGTTTACGCCCGCACTCGTCTATGAAAAGCGGCGACAGACGTGGCGATTGGGAAAAACAGAGATCGTGATCGACGTGTTGCCGTTCGGTCTGTTCATGGAGATTGAAGGAAGAGCCACCGAGATCAAAGCCGTGGAGCGCAAGCTAGGCGTTAAAGGTTTGCGCGCCGAGCACGCCACCTATCCGCAGTTAACGGAACAGCACGGCGAATCGTACGACGGCCTGATCGAAGCACGTTTCTGATCCGCGTAATCGATGCCTAAATCAGTAGCCCCGCGATCAGTTCCTTCAACCAATTAACATCGATCGGCTTAGTAACGTACGCGTCAAATCCCGAAGCCTTTGCATCGGAACGAAAGTCGTCCTCCTGATGCGCAGTCACCGCAATGATCGGCACAGTCTTGAGTTGTTCGTTCTGCCTGATCAACTTCGTTGCCGTGAACCCATCCATCAGCGGCAGCGTGAGGTCCATCAGAATCACGTCAGGAACTTCGCGTATCGCGGTTTCAACTGCCACCTGACCATTCTCAGCTTCAAACACGATGAAGCCCTGGTCTTCGAGTTCCAGGCGCATGAAGAGCCGCGTGTCCTCAAAGTCCTCCACCAGCAATAGTTTCAAATCTCTTGCATCCCGCCCAGACATGATTGGCGGGCATTGTGGCATGGCATGCGCCATGAAAGGAAGCAACCACGCGTGCGAAAATCGAGCGAAACAATTTCCTCACGCCGGTCGTTAAAGACCCCGAGTGCCTATTTTTACACCTTTTTGAGGCCGGAAACATGAAACGTATAGTCATATTGGTTCTGCTTGTGACCGTGGCCGGTGTAGCTGGTGTCGTGGTTCGTTCTTCTTCCTGCAGCGTCGCGGAGCTGCGCGGGCTGGTTTCGCACCAAAACGCGGCCGACGTACGCCAGGAGATTCGAAAGAGTTTCGAGCTTTCACCCGGCGCGCGAGTTGAACTGACGGGTCTGAACGGCGCGGTGAAGGTTGAAACGTCTGACACAAAGACCGCCGAGATCTATATCGAACGCACGGCAGCGTCGCAGGAAGCAATGGACCGGCGCAGAGTCACGATCGAGGCTGACGCGAATAGCTTGCGAGTTCGCGGTGAGAAAGCTGAAGGTTTTCTCGCTAACATCTTTGGTTCGTCAGCCGCAGAACGCGTGACTTTAAAGTTGCCCCGGCAGATTTCGCTTTTGGCTAAGGGCGTGAACGGATCGTTCAGCATCGGTGACATCGATGGCGCGGTGGAAGTTGCGGGCATCAACGGCCGCGTGCAAGTTGGCAGCGCCGTCGGACGCGCGACGTTCAAGGGCATCAACGGCAACATGGTTGTCGGCTTTAGGCAGATCGATACGGACGGCGTTTCGCTCAGCGGTATCAATGGCAACATCGAGTTGCGATTGGGAGTGAACGTGAACGCCGACTTCGATGCGCACGGCATGAATGGACAAGTTATTTCCGACCTGCCGAACGTCGAGATCGAGAAATCCAAACGCGGCAATTACTCGGCGCGCATCGGCAGCGGCGGCGCCGGTATTAGCGCGAAGGGAATTAACGGCAACATCTTCTTCACCCGCGGATCCGTCTAAAAAAATCAGCCACGGATGGCATCCGTGTTTATCTGCGGCTGAATTTTAGAATGGTTTACGCGTCGTAAGCGTCGGCGCATTCCACGCGCGCAGCTTTTCGTTCCACTGCGGCAACGTACCAGTCAAAAACTTATTCACCTCGTCAACGCGGGCACGATACACCGGCTGGATTTCGGCAAAGTATTGCCGCTGTCCAGCCGTTGGTCCAAAATTAGTATCGAGGTTAAAGAACAGACCGCCAATATCGTCGATCACCTGCGATTTACCACCGAGCCCGAGGCCTTCATTACGCGCCGATAGTTGATCCTCCAGCCTGTCGCCTTCCTTGAGGTAGTCCTCCAGCGCCTTCATCATATCTTTGTCGGGTTCTTTGTTCAGAGTCTTCATCGTCGTCTGCGTTTGCTTCAGTTGTTCTTTGATACTGTCGAAGAAACGCAGTGACAAATTAATCGTTGTCTGCATGTCGCGCAGCTTTATTTGCATGTCCTGTGCTTCCTGAAGCGCTGACACGGGTGTCGTGATCGCCGGATCCAACTTCACTTCAACTTTCTCTTCGTAAGTCTTGTCATTAACCGTGAGCCGGACGGTGTAGATCCCGGGCAGCACTTGCGGTCCACGCGGTGCGCCTCCGAAAGCAATTTGCTCTTCAGTTGGTGGACGTCGAACTTCCGGGCCGCCGAGTCGCAAGTTCCACGCCATGCGATTCAGTCCCTTCTCACGCGACGGCCGCTCGATGTCCTGCACTAGTTTTCCCTCGCGATCGAAGATCTGAAGCTTCAGCGTGGCTTTGTCGTCGAGCTTGTCCTTCAGGTAATAAGTTACCAACGCGCCTGCCGGCGGATTTGGCCCGGTGAACTGTTTGTCGCCGATGCCGTAGCGAGTAAAGCGGCTTGTGTATCGCAGTGCCGGCCGCACTGAAAACAGGTATGCGTTGCTGCTCAGGATCTGCGGCGTCATCTGCTGAATCGCGGTCGCATCGTCGAAGATCCAGATGCTGCGTCCATGCGTCGCGAGAATGAGATCGTTATCGCGCGGGTGTACGAGGATGTCATGCACTGAAACGTTAGGAAGATTCTTGAGGTTCAAAGCGAACCAGTTTTTGCCGCCGTCGTACGAAGCAAACAGTCCGAGTTCCGTGCCTGCATAAAGCAGGTTTGTATTCTTTGGATCCTCGCGCACCACCTGCACGTAGCCTGTTGCCGGTAGATTGCTGCTGATGCGGGTCCAAGTCTTACCGGCGTCGGTGGTTTTGAAAATGTAGGGACGGAAATCGTCAAACATGTGACGGTCGAATGCGACGAACGCAGTGTTCGCGTTGGTGCGCGAAGGTTCGACGTGCGAGACGGGCGAATTTGCGGCAACGCCGGGAACGTTTTTGATCAGGTTCGACCAGTTCTTGCCGCCGTCGGTGGTGAGTTGCAGGTTGCCGTCGTCAGTACCCACCCAGATCTGTCCTTTTTGAACTGGCGACTCGGCGATGCTGATGATCGTCGAGTGATACTCGGCAGTCGAATTCTCAAAGGCGACTGGCCCACCGGCATCTTTCAGTTTTTCTGGATCGTTCGTCGTCAGATCCGGACTGATCTGTTCCCACGTCTTGCCGAAGTCCGGCGACTTGAAAACGACGTTGCCGGCGAGATACACGCTGGTCTTCTCGTGTGGTGAAAACACGATAGGCGAGTTCCAGTTGAAACGATACTTCTCCCCGGCCGCCGGACCACCGCCACTGCCGCGACCCCACGGGTTAACGTTCTGTTGCTCACGACTGGACAAGTCCGTCCAGACAATATCGCCGCCCTGAGATTCTGAAAGATACTGTTCCGGATTCTCCGGATTGTTGATTACATAAAAACCATCCCCGAAGCTGACCATGCGCCAATCATCATTCATAATTCCCGCTGGCTCGCGAGTGCGGCTCGGTCCCGACCACGAGCCGTTGTCCTGCAGGCCGCCCATCACGTAATAGAACGGCGTCCGATTGTCCGCGTGAATCTGATAAAACTGGCCCACGGGAATGTTGTAAACCGCTTCCCACGTTTCGCCGCCGTCGTAAGTGACGGCAATACCGCCGTCCTGCCCGTTCCACATGCGTTTCGGATTCTTTGGATCGAGCCAGAGCGCGTGATAGTCGATGTGAGTGCGCCCCGTGATCGAGCGGAAGGACTTGCCGCCGTCGACAGAACTGAACAACGTCGAAGCTACAGCGAAGATGTGGTTCTCGTTGGTGGGATCGACGCGCACGCGCGTGTAGTAAAAACCGCGCGAGACGATGTCGGTATTCTTTGAGACGAGTTTGAATGTCTCGCCACGATCGTCCGAGCGATAGAGCGTGCCATCTTTAGCCTCGACAATCACGTAAACGACATTTGGATTACTCGGCGCGACGCGCACGCCGATGCGGCCCATGAGTTTGGGTAGGCCGTTGCTGAGTTTGTTCCAGGTGCGGCCGCCGTCAATCGATTTATAGACGCCGCCTTTTTCGCTGCCGCTGTGATGCGTCCACGGCTTCCGCTCAAAACTCCACATGCCCGCGTAAAGAATGTTTGGATTGGTGGGATCGATCTCGAGATCCGCAACACCGTGCTGGTTGTCGATGTAGAGCGTCTTGGTCCAGGTCTTACCGCCGTCCGTAGTCATGAAC
>Ga0163163_10003580_pt1 | contig 13192 bp, 10 predicted proteins | sample S65metaG_FD_119766 | JGI IMG/M metagenome (GOLD analysis project Ga0163163, IMG submission 119766) | Switchgrass rhizosphere microbial communities from Kellogg Biological Station, Michigan, USA - S6-5 metaG | ecosystem: Host-associated > Plants > Roots > Rhizosphere > Soil | place: USA... | reverse complement strand
CTTCGGCTGGATCTCCTTCTCTGGCTCCGATTCCCTGGGCGGGGATGTGACCTGGATCCGGCCCGGCCTCAATACGGCCAAGTATTATCCGGGCGGCTTCACGCTGCAACTGGCCGCCAGCGGCTCCCACTACACCCGGCCCGCCGCCGGCGGAACCATCCTCGCTTTCCAGGATGCCCAAATCGTGCTCAGCGGCGGCGACCTCAGTGATCAGGTAATCGATGAGTTTCAATTGTCGGCCGGCAGCCGGGTGCTAAACGTCGGCCCCGCAAAATTGACCCTCACCTTTTCCGCCTCGAACGGCTCGTTCAGCGGCAAACTATCCGACCCTTCGACCTCGACCACCGCGACTTTCCGCGGCGTCGTCCTGCAGGATCAGAACATCGGCACCGGATTCTTCCTGGGCACCAGCCAAAGCGGCCAGGTGTTTCTGGGCCCTTAGCTCCGGGCGACCCGGTTGCCCGCCGCTGGCTCAACCGCCTGCTTATAGGCGAGGATGCCGTCCACGATGGCCTTGGCCATCTGCCGACGGTAGGCCGGGTCGAATATCTTTTTCCCTTCGGAAGGATGCGACATGAACCCGCCTTCAATGAGCACCGCCGGCATCACTGCATCCCGCAGCACGGCATAACGGGCCCGATGAACGCCGCGATCCTCGACGCCCAGATTCTTCGTCAAGGTCCGCTGCAACAGGTACGCCAGAAACATATTTTTATCGTTGTTTCGATTGCCCGCAAACCACCCCGCTCCCCCGCCCTCTCCCCGCGCATTGGTCGAAGCCGCTCCCGCGGGTGTCAGGCAATACACTTCCGCCCCGCGGACCGTGCTGGCGGAACTGGGCGCCGCGTTGAAATGCAGGCTGACAAACAGGTCTGCATTGCGCCGCCGGGCCAATTCCGGGCGAACCGGCAATTCGATGAAGCTGTCGGTCGTCCGCGTCATCGTCACTTTGAACCCAGCCCGGACCAGCTGTTCCCTGACTTCCTGCGCCAGTAAGAGCGTATATTTCTTTTCCTGGTTCGAGCCCACCCGGTAGCCCGGATCTTTGCCCCCATGCCCCGCGTCCAGGCAAATGCTCAGGACGCGCGACCCAGGCCGGTTTTTTGGCGGCGCCAACACCGGTTGCACCGCCGTCTGCAAATCCAGCTGCGACAAAAACAACACGCCTCCACGGCCCAATACCGGAAACGAAAGCCAGGTCTCGATGCCGTTGATCAGCGCTTCGCGAGAATCGATCGAGAACTGCACCCGGAACGTCCCTTTGACGAGTTGGACCGTTTCATCCCGCTTTATCCAGCGCACCTCGAAGTCGTTGGCCCGCGCCCAGTCCGTCAGCCGCACATACTCCTTGCCCGCGACCTGGAGGCTCGAACCCGCCGCCAAGGTCCGTTCTCTCCCCGGCCCGGCCAAAAGGCCCAGGCTCAGCAACAGGCAAGCGGCGCTGGATTTCATGCGCGCGCACTCTGCATGCCTTTCCGGCCCATTTCAAGCGCCGAGAATCGCGGCGCGCCGCCCCCGCCGCTTCCCGGGGGCCCCCGATGCTGCCGCGCAATCGTCGAAGATGGGTGGGCGCTTTGAGGTTGCCTGTCGCATCCGGTTGGAATATTTTCTGGGTTCGGGCCGATTTGATCGAGGACTTTGTATGGATGAAAACGCAGAACTGAAGGTTAACGGAAAAACCTGCCAACTCCGCATCGTGGAGGGCACCGAAAAGGAAAAGGCCATCGACATCTCCTCGCTGAGAAGCGCCACCGGCCTTATCACCCTGGATGATGGTTACGCCAACACCGGTTCGTGCCAAAGCCAAATCACCTTCATCGACGGCGAGACCGGCATCCTTCGCTATCGCGGCATCCCCATCGAGGAACTCGCCGAAAAATCAACCTTCATCGAGGTCGCCCATCTCATTATTTTTGGCCACCTCCCCAACAGCGCCCAGCTCCGGAAGTTCTCCGATCTCCTCACCGAAAACGAGCTGTTGCATGAGTCGTTAAAACATCATTTCGAGGGGTTTCCGGCCACCGCCCATCCCATGGCCATTCTCTCCTCGATGATCAACGCCACCAGTTGCTTTTATCCCGACCTGCTTTCCGCCCAGTCCAAAGAGCATTTCGAGGTTCAGGCTGCTCGCCTGCTTTCCCAGGTCCGAACCATCGCCGCCTTCGCCTTTCGCAAGTCCCGCGGCTTGCCCACCATTTATCCCAAACCGGAACTCAAATACACCGCCAACTTCCTGCACATGATGTTTTCGGTGCCGCACCAGGATTACGATCTCAAACCCGAAGCGGTCAAGGCCCTCGACCTCATTTTCCTCCTCCATGCCGATCACGAACAAAACTGTTCGACCGCTACCGTCCGCATGGTCGCCTCCAGCCGGGCCAACCTTTTTGCCAGCGCCGCCGCCGGCGTCTGCGCCCTTTGGGGTCCCCTCCACGGCGGGGCCAATCAGGCTGTGCTCGAAATGCTCGAAGAAATCCATCGCTCCGGCGACGACGGCTCCCGCTTCATCCAAGCCGCCAAGGACAAAAACAGCGGCAAACGCCTGATGGGCTTCGGCCATCGCGTCTATAAGAATTACGATCCCCGCGCCAAAATCATCAAGAAAGCCTGCGACGAATTGCTCAGCAAACTCCACATTTCCGACCCCTTGCTCGCCATCGCCAAACACCTCGAAGAGGCCGCCCTCCGCGATTCCTATTTCGTCGAGCGCAAACTCTATCCCAATGTCGACTTTTACAGCGGCATCATCATGCGCGCCATTGGTATCCCGGTCGAGATGTTCACTGTCATGTTCGCCATCGGACGCATGCCCGGCTGGATCGCCAATTACAAAGAAGTCATGGAGGACGGCCAGACTCGTATCTACCGGCCGCGCCAGGTCTATACCGGCCCCACCCTCAACCATTACCTCCCGATCAAGGACCGGAAATGACGCGCCTGGGGCTCCGGCCTTCATCGCCGGCGGGGATTAGCACAGCCCAGGGCCCGGCTTTTCGCCCCGGCTCCCGGGCTCGGCTTCGTCGACCATGAACCTCCACGAATACCAGGCTAAACAGTTACTCGCCCAATACGGCGTCGCCGTCCCCGCCGGGGACGTTTGCAGCACCCCGGAAGCAGCGCGGACTATTGCCGAAAACCTGTTGTCGAGGGGCGCCACCCTGCTCGCCGTCAAATCACAAATCCACGCGGGCGGCCGGGGCAAGGGCACTTTCAACACCGGTTTCCAGGGCGGCGTTAAACTCTGCAAAACCGCCGACGACGTCTTCGAAAAAGCCAGGGCCATGCTGGGCAACGTCCTGGTCACCAAACAAACCGGGCCCGAGGGACGCCTCGTTAGCAAACTGCTGATCGCGGTTGCTCCCCATATCCACAAAGAACTTTACCTGGCTGTCCTGCTCGACCGCGCCTCCTCGCGGCCTGTCCTCATGGCCAGCACCGAAGGCGGCATGGACATCGAAGAGGTGGCCGCGCGGACCCCGGAAAAAATTCTCAAAGAAACCATCGATCCCGCCGTCGGGCTGATGCCTTACCAGGCGCGCAAGCTGGCCGCCGGCCTGGGCCTCCAGGGCGATCTAATCGGCCAGGCGGTGAAACTCCTCTCGGGCGTCTACAAAGCCTGGTGGGAGTCCGACGCCGCCCTGCTCGAAATCAACCCGCTCTGCATCGTCACCGCCGGTGATGCAAAGCAGGGGCTGCTGGCGGTCGACGCCAAACTCTCGCTCGATGACAACGGCCTGGAACGGCACCCGGACCTGCTCGCGATGCGTGATCTCGCCGAAGAATCGCCGCTCGAGGTCGAAGCCAGCAAATTCAGTCTTAATTATATCAAACTCGAAGGCGACATCGCCTGCCTCGTCAATGGCGCCGGCCTGGCCATGGCGACCATGGACATCATCCAGCATTTCGGGGGACGTCCGGCCAACTTCCTTGATGTCGGCGGCGGCGCCAGCAAAGAGCAGGTCTCTGCCGCGTTCAAGATCATCCTCCAGGACCCCAACGTTCGCGGCATCCTTGTCAACATTTTCGGCGGCATCATGGATTGCAACGTCATCGCCACCGGCATCGTTGCCGCCGTAAAGGAAACCGGTCTCAAATTGCCGCTCGTTGTCCGCCTCGAAGGCAACAACGTCGAGGCGGGCAAAAAGACCCTGGCCGAATCCGGCCTGACCATTATCGGCGGCACCTCCATGGCGGACGCCGCCCAAAAAGTTGTGCGGGCTGTGGCGGCCGGCTCAAAACCATGAACCCAGCCCGACCCGGCTCGAGTTCGGATTCCCAACCCTCAACCACGGGCGCTCATGGCCATTCTCGTTAACCCTAAAACCCGCCTCCTGATCCAGGGCATTACCGGCGCCTTTGGCACCCGTCACACCCAGCTCAGCCTCGCTTACGGAACCCAGGTGGTCGCCGGGGTCACCCCCGGCAAAGGCGGACAACTGTTCGAAAACAAGGTCCCCATTTTCGATACCGTCGCTGAGGCCGTCCGCCAAACCGGCGCCACCGCCTCGGCGATTTTCGTTCGCCCCGCCTTCGCCGCCGACGCCATCCTCGAAGGCGTCGACGCCGGCCTCGACCTGGTGGTTTGTATTACCGAGGGCATCCCGGTCAACGACATGGTCCGGGTCAAACGCGCGATGGAGGGCAAAAAGACGCGGCTGGTCGGCCCCAATTGTCCAGGAGTCGTCACACCTGGCGAAGGCAAGGATTCCACCGGCGGCTGCCGAATCGGAATCGCCCCCGGCTATATCCATAAAAAAGGTAACATCGGCGTAGTCTCACGCAGCGGCACGCTGACCTATGAAGCCGTTTGGCAGCTCACCTGTCGCGGCGTCGGCCAATCCACCTGCGTCGGCATTGGTGGCGACCCGGTCAACGGCTCGTCTCACCTCGACGTCATCAAGATGTTCAATGACGACCCGGAGACCCACGGTATCATCATGATCGGCGAAATCGGCGGCTCCGCTGAGGAAGATGCGGCCGAATGGATTCAACGCCATTGCCAAAAACCCGTCGCCGGTTTCATCGCCGGAGCGACCGCCCCGCCCGGACGCCGCATGGGTCACGCCGGCGCCATCGTCAGCGGTGGCAAAGGCACGGCCGCGGCCAAAATCGCAGCCTTTAAAGCCGCCGGCATCGGCGTCGCCCCAACCCCGTCCGAAATGGCCGAAACGCTGCTCAAGATGATGGGCCGCTAACCCGTGGCCCAAATCGTGAGCTCACTGCTTATCGATTACTAATTACTGATTACTGATTTCTAATTACCGATCCCTGACCGTCCTCGATTTCATTTTAAACCTGGTCTGCCTGGCGCTTTGGCTCAGTTGGCGTTCGGCCCGGCTGGATCCTTTAATACGAACCTCTGCCGCCACCCTCGTCGGCACACTCAAACGCGCCGAACCCCGTCGGATGACCGGCTGGCTTTACCTGCTCGCCTTGCCTCTCCTGGTTTGTTTCCGCGCCTGGTTATACTGGCAGATCGGACCCGCGGTGAACTGGATGCCGAAGCTCGACCTCGGCGTCATCGTGCTGCCGTTCCGCAGCGATCTGTTCCGGCCGGCTCTCGCGTATTCCGTGCTCGGCTTCGTCCGCCTCATCCTCATCTTTTATACCTGGCTGCTGGTGCTCTCCGCCATCAATCGCCGGGCCGCCACAATCGATCCCGTCCTCCGATTGATTCGTCTGCAACTCGGGCGTCTGGCCGATTGGCCCGGCTGGGTGCAGTTCCTGATCCCCCTGGTGCTGGTGGCCGGACTTTGGGCTGCTTTCCAGCCGCTGCTCATTCAGTTCGGCATCACGAACCGTGCCCATTCGAACCTGCACCTGTTCGAACGCTGTCTGCTTATCGGCGGCTCGGTTTATTTCAGCCTGAAATACCTGCTCCCGGTTATCCTGCTCTGTCACCTGGTGGCCAGTTACGTCTACCTGGGTCGCAATCCGTTTTGGGATTTCATCACCGCCACCTCGCAACATCTGCTGGCGCCGCTCCGCTGGCTGCCGCTGCGTTCCAGCAAATTGGATTTTGCGCCCCTGCTGGGCATCGTCCTCCTCCTGGTGCTTTTGCACACCTTGCCCTACCTCGTTCTCCGCGACCTGCTCGCGCGTAACCTGCCGGTTTGGCCCGGCTAAGCAGACGTTTTCGCCGTGGCTTTGGGCAGCTTAACCGTGACGGTCGTGCCCGAACCCTTGTCGCTTTGGAGCGCCAGCGTCCCGCCGTGCAGCTCCGTCAATCGTTTGGCGATGGTTAAGCCCAGGCCCAGCCCCTGCTGTTCGAGGATCTTCCGATCGAACTGCATATAGGCCCCGATCCGGGTTATTTGCTCGGTCGAAAACCCGCGGCCTTTGTCGGAGACCGTCAAAGTCAGGTTCCCCGCCTGTTCCGACAGCGCCACCGACACCTTTGAGCCAGGCTGAGAAAACTTGAAGGCATTCTGCACCAGCTCATCCACTATCTTCGCCAGGTAATCCTCAGAAACCGGCGCCGGCGCGTCCACCAACTCCAGGCTGAGGTCCGCGGGCCGTTGGGCGAGTTGAGCCTGTTTTCGCGCGCGGTCTTCGATCAGTTTGGCCGGATTTTGGGTCAGCTTGCTGCGCAGCAGGCTCAACTTTTGAGCGTCGGCTCCCAACAACTCGATTTGAGCGTAGATCAAGAAATTCTCCACCAGCCGTTCGAGCCGCTTGCCTGAATCATGAATCACCGTTCCCATCTCGGCGATTTCGGCCGGTGGCAGCGTGTTGGCCTCGGTCGCCAGGATTTCGCCGTAGGCCAGGATTCCGTTGAGCGGGGTCCTCAGCTCGTGCGGCAGCATCAAGCTGATGTTGTCTCGCAAATCCGATAGTTTCCGCTCCGCTTCCTGGCGCAATGCCTGCGCTTTTTTCAACCGCGCTTCGACCGCCGCGTAAAGCGCATCGATGGTAAACGGTTTGGGCAGGTAATCGTCCGCCCCCAGTTCCATCCCATGGCGCATCCCGGCATTGTCGGCCAGGCCCGTCATGAGAATGAATGGAATCGCTGCCGTGCCCGGTTCGCTGCGCAAGGAAGAAAGCGTGCCGTAACCGTCCACCCGGTCCATGTTCACGTCGCACAGGATTAAGTCCGGCAATTCCTTGCGGGCCATTTCGATGCCGGTCGCGCCGTTTTCCGCCTCGATCACCTCGAATCCCTTCTGGTTCAAAGCCAGTTGCACCATTTCGCGCAACCATTCTTCGTCATCGATAACCAGAATTCTTTTCATCTTCTTTGCCCGGCGATCAAGCTAAGCCACCCACTGTCAAGTTGTCTATATCGAACCCCCACCACCCCGTTCCCGCGGCCCATCGCTGCCAGGCAGCAATTTCTTTGCCTCTTTCCAGGGCAATTAACCCCCAAAAACCCCTCGATCGCGATGCCAATCAGGCCCTCGCTGCCTCCAAAGTACCGAGCAAATTCATCAAGGCATGCAAAAAAAGACCGGTGTAAACCGAGTTGGTCCTCAACCGCGCCAGGCCTAACACCAGTCCAACCACGAAAATTGTGCCCCGCGCGTACGCGTCATACTGCAAATGGATCGCCGCCCAGGTGCCCGCCGTCACCAGCACCGCTCCCACCGCACCCAATCGTGAATGGAGCAGGCCTTTGAACATGAATCCTCGGAATATCGCTTCCTCGTACACCGGCGCGGCCACCACCACCGCCAACCAGAGCAACGGCGGAAAACCCGCCGTCCGGTAAACATCCTTCATAAACTCCGTCCCGGCCTCCTGGTGCAATGCCGAGGTCACCCAACCCGCTCCAAATACCACCGCCAGAAAAACCACTGTCCATCCCAATAACACCCGAAACGAAACCGGGCGCAGCGCGAGATATTCGGCCAGGCCGATTCCTTTTCTTAACCGAATGAAAAGCCAAACCACTGCTAACGCCACCGGTGCGCCCGCCAGCGTCACGATCGAAACCAGGGACCCGTTCGAGAGGGCCTCCTTGGAGGAAATATGATGGCCCTGCGCCGTATTCACCAGGACCCACACAAACATGACTGCCACCTGCACCGGAAAAACTGCCAACCCGGTTGCCAGCGTCAGCCACAGAGTGATCCAGGGACCCCACGGTCCACGGGCCTCCTCAGCCGGACTCAACCCCGGGCGGATCGCGTCCGCGCTTTCCGCAATAACCGGCGGCAAACCCACCAGGTCCTCGACCGTGATTTCCGAAATCTTCTCGCGCACCAGGTCCGCCTCGTTCAACTGGTCGGCCCCAAAAGTCTGCGCCACGGCCAGGCAACGCATTCCCGCCGCTTTGGCCGCTTTCACCCCGTTCACGGCGTCCTCCATCACCACGCACTCAGCGGGGGACACACCCAACCGCGCCGCCGCGGCCAGAAAAATGTCAGGCGCGGGTTTCCGGGCCAGGACGTCCTCGCCGCTGACGACCGCGTTCCAGCTTTCGGGCGGCAATCCGATCTTGCGCAAGTTGGCGTCAATTTTCACCCGGTCCGCGCTCGAGGCAACCGCCACCGATAATCCCGCCGCCCGACAGGCGTGGACCAATTCCACGGCGCCGGCAAAGGCTTCCAGTTGGCCCGGGACCAATTCCAGGTAAATCTCGTAGGTCCGCCGTTTGGCTGCGGGAATGTCGAGCGGAAATTGGTAACGCTCCGCCACGCCTCCGATATACCGGTCTTCCCCGGTGCCCACAAACGGCAGGAAATCCGACGGTTGCACCTCCAGCCCCTTTTCCTTGAACATCGCAATGGCCGCCGCGTTAATGAGCGGCTCGGAATCAGTCAGCACTCCGTCCATGTCGAAAATGATCGCTCGCCGGGGAGCATTCATACGCTTTTGGACGGCTTCGAAGCAGCCGCGGCACAAACCTGCTGCAGTGCTTCGATCACCCGGGCCACCTCCAGGCTGGCCAGGCCGGTCGGCCCGCGGATTAACAACATCTTCTCACTCGGCGGCCGCCAGATTTCCTCCGCAGTTTCTCCCCAAAGTAATACCCCCGGCAATCCCAATGCTGCCGCCAGGTGCGAAATCCCCGAATCATGGCCGACGAATGCCACGCAGCCTTCCAACCGCCTCGCCAGTTCAGGCAAAGGCAGGCTTTGGGCCAGGGTAATCCGCGACCCTGGCAGTTCCCGCGCCAGCCGTTGCAGGCGATCCCCCTCCGCCTCCCCTCCCACCATCAAAAAGCTGAAAGGGGTTTCCTCAAGCAGGCGGCCGATAAACTCATGCCACTTCGCCTCCGGCCAATTCTTGCTTTCGCTGCCGCTGCCGGGATGCAGCGCTAATTGCGCCGAGGGGCGAACCGGCGCGGCCAACGCCAGGCGCGGCACCGGGTCAGCTTCAAAAATCGCCAGGCGTTCCAACGGCTGCAGGAAGACCTTCGCCGCATGAACTCCGGTGTCCTCGTCCGGCCGGTGGGGGCCCGCAATGAATTGCCCGGTGATGCATTTGGCCACGTTCTCCTGAAAAATTTCGTCCGGATCGTAAAGGTAGGAAACGATTAGATCGAATTCGGAAAAGTAGTCGATCAAATCCGGATCCAATTCGCCGTGGCGGGCGAAGAAACCGGCCAGCGCCCGGGCTTCGATCGAGCGGACCGCATTGACCAGCCCCCCTTCGATCGCCAGCGGGACAATATGGGGATAGCCCAGCACTTCCAGCCAGCTTTGTGGAAATTGCCCCCGCAACGCCGCCAGCGCCGGAAGGGTCAGGATGAAGTCGCCGATCGCACCGCCTCGAACCACCAGGATCTTGCCGCGAAACGAAGTCACGTTCGCGGTCAAAACTTGGTCAGCCCCAGCCCGGCCACCAGCAACCCAAACGCCAGCCGCAGGCCGCACCCGACCTTGATCCGCTTTTCGTTCGCAGTCCCCCACTCGAGTAAATCGCGCAGGCGCCAGGGCGAAACCGTAAACCAAATGCCGCCCAGGACCATCAGGTACGCCCAGCTCTGAATGATTAACACCCACGACGTCTCGCCCAGGCTCGGCCGGCCCGCATCGACCATCACTCGCGCCAGCAACAGAAACACAACCGCCAACCCGCGCACCGCCAGAAAATCCTGCACGAACAGGCAGGTCCCAATCCCAATGGCCGCGAAACCGGCAAACAATACATTCTTGTAGGAAGCAAAGTCCGAAATCGATTCCTGGCTCAGGTTCCACAGAAACCAGGCCGTCCCCAGCAACATCAACGCCCACCCCCAGGGCATTGACCTTGGAAATTTGCGCACCGCCGAACCGAATGCCGCCGGCTTGACCAGCCCATAAATCTGCGGCAACCCCATCCCGAGGCCCAGCACCACACTTAAAGTTGAAAGCTTCATGTCAATAAAGGCCACGCAGGATGGAAGATATGCGGGCGCTAGGCAAGCCGGCATCGGTTCAATTCTATCCGGGGTGGCCTAACCCAGGATGGCCGGGTCGCCATACAAAGTGAAGGAACCCGCCCGCGTGATCGCCACTTCCAGCAGCTGCCCCCGATGGCGATCCGAGCCCTCGAACACCACGATCTTATTGCAGCGCGTCCGGCCCATCATCCGCGCGGCGTTCTTTTTGCTCGGCCCTTCCACCAGGATCTCCACCTGTCGGCCAGCCATTTCACCGTGCTTTTCCGCGGCGATTTCGTTCACTACTGCCAGCAACCGTTGATTGCGCTCCTCCTTGACCTCCTGCGATACCTGGTTGGCCATGCTCGCCGCCGGGGTGTCGCGCCGCGGTGAATATTTGAAAATGAACGCCTGCTGAAATCGCGCTTCCCGCACCAGCGACACCGTTTGCTCAAAATCCGCCTCGGTTTCCCCCGGAAACCCGACAATCAAATCCGTGCTGATCCCCATGCCCGGACGGATGCCGCGCAACTTCTCGATAATGCGCAAATAGCGCTCGCGTGTATAACCACGGTGCATCGCTTTTAAAATGCTGTCGCTGCCGCTCTGCACCGGGATGTGCGCGCTCTCGACCAGTTTCGGCAACGCCCCATACGCCTCCACCAGGTCGTCCCCATATCCCTTGGGATGCGGTGAGGTGAAGCGGATCCGCTTCAACCCCTCAACCTCGTGCACCGCCTCGAGTAATTGCACGAATGCCGTTTTGCCATCTTTCACCGGCAAATCGCGTTTGCCGTAACTGGTCACTATCTGCCCCAGCAACGTGATTTCCCGCACCCCCTGCGCAACCAATTCCCGGCATTCCGCGACAATCCCGGCAATGGCCCGGCTCCGTTCCTCGCCGCGCGTATCGGGAACGATGCAGAACGTACAGCGCTGGTTGCAGCCCTGCATGATGCTGACAAACGCGGTCACCGATTTCTGCGCATTGCCGTCCAGCAAATGCTCCCGGATCGCCCCTTCGCTCCCTGCCTCGGCCTCCACATCCACCACTTTTTCGCGCCGACCCGCCAGCAGGTCATCCAGGTGATCGACCGTCCGATGAAACTTCTGCGTCCCCACCACCAGGTCGACGTCCGGGAGCCGATCGATCAGCTCCTGCCCCCGGCTCTGTGCCATGCAACCCATGAACCCAAGCACCACACCGGGCCGGCTCCGCCGCATTTCCGCTGCGAGGTTTTCCATTTTTCGCAACGCCTTTTGTTCCGCCAAATCGCGAACACTGCACGTGTTCAGCAGAATGATGTCGGCCGTGGCCTCGCCCGCCGCCAGTGTATAGCCCCGGGCCACCAGTTGAGCGGCCACGGCTTCACTGTCGCGCTCGTTCATCTGGCACCCGTAAGTCTTTATGTAAACACTCGGCATAATGCGGAAAGCAGCAGGGAAAATTAAGCCAGCCACCGCCGATTGGAAAGGACGAACATGGTGATTACTGACCGATTACTGCTTGCGACCAGGGTGACGCTGCGACATCATACTGGCCGGACAGCTTCGAGTTTTCCTCGGCCCGATCGCTGAAAGAAACGACTGTGCTATGGCGCCGGATCGGTTGAAGATTTTATTGATCGAACATGACCCTCGGTTCGCCCGGACCCTGGGCGAAATGCTGGGCCAGGCGCGCGATATCCACGCCGAAATGCGCTCCGCCAACAACCTCCGCGCCGGCCTCTCCGTCCTGGCCGACGACCATTTCGACCTCGTCATGTTCGATGTCTCCGTCCCCGACGGCGCCGGCTTGGCCAACGTTTCCCTCATCCGCGCCGAAGCCCCCGACCTTCCCATCATCGTCGCCGGCGACTCCGACAACGAAACCTTCGCGCTCGAAGCCGTGCACGCCGGCGCTCACGATTACCTCGTCAAAAGTCAAATCACCCCCAGCTGGCTGGAACGTTCCATCCGCTACGCCATCGAAAGACACCGCATGGACACCGCCCTGCTCGACGCCGAAAAAAAATATCACGGGGTTTTCGATCACCTCATCGAAGGCATTTTCCAGACCTCCCCGGAAGGCGCCTACCTGATGGCCAACGCGGCCCTCGCCCGCATCTACGGTTATGCTTCCCCCGAGGAACTCATGCGCAGCCTCACCGACATCGGCCGCCGGCTATACGTCGACGAAGGCCGCCGCGCCGAATTCGTCCGCGTCATGCAGGAACACGACACCATCACCGGCTTCGAATCCCAGATTTATCGCAAGGACAATTCGGTCATCTGGATCTCCGAAAATTGCCGCGCCATTCGCGACGCCAAGGGCCGCCTCCTCTATTACGAAGGCACCGTCGAGGATATTACCCAGCGCCGTGAGGCCGAGGAAAAACTGCGCAACTCCGAAACCCTTTACCATTCCCTGGTCGAAACGTTGCCCCAAAATATCTTTCGGAAAGATCGCCAGGAAAAGTTCACTTTCGGCAACCAGCAGTTTTGCAAAGTCCTCGGCAAACCGCTCGAAGAGATCGTCGGCAAAACCGATTTCGACTTCTTTCCCCCCGAGCTCGCCGCTAAATATCAAAGTGACGACCGCCGCGTCATGGAAACCGGCCAGCCCTATTCCATCGTCGAGGAACATCGCCCGCCGGGAGGCAAAAAAATGTTCGTCCAGGTGGTCAAAACACCCCTCTACGGGCCGGATGGAAAAATCAACGGCTTGCAAGGCATTTTTTGGGACATCACCGAACAGCGCCTGGCCGAAGAGAAAATCCGCCGCGTGAACGCGTTGCTCGCCCAAAACCGCAAAGAGCTGCGCGCCCGGAATCGGCAAATGCAGGACGATTTGAAGATGGCCCGGGAGATCCAGCTCACCATGCTCCCGCAGCAATACCCGGCCTT
>Ga0163163_10003579_pt1 | contig 13192 bp, 17 predicted proteins | sample S65metaG_FD_119766 | JGI IMG/M metagenome (GOLD analysis project Ga0163163, IMG submission 119766) | Switchgrass rhizosphere microbial communities from Kellogg Biological Station, Michigan, USA - S6-5 metaG | ecosystem: Host-associated > Plants > Roots > Rhizosphere > Soil | place: USA... | reverse complement strand
TTCATCCATGATACCCGGGCTTCTTCTGAGTGGGATTAGGCCGCAGCTTTTTCACTCAGGAACGACATGGCGGTGCTGAGCGCTATGTCAGCTTCCAGACCTTCCGAGAAGGGGGCGTCCGGCAGTTTCGTCCAAACGCCATTCATCAGTTCGAAGATGTGAACGTAGTACGGAATGTCAGGGTTCGCATAAGAGTGCCAGAGTTCAAGCTTGTACCTCGTATCGTTCACCACAACCAAGCCGGTACGCTGCAACTCCCATGCCTCGGTAATGCCGTCAAAATGGCGAAAGTTTTTAAGCGGATTCTCTCCCATCGCGTCTTCTCCTGTCGTACTTTGGATGACGAAGGAGACGGAAAGAGTGCGGAAAATGGGGATTTTACGCTGTAGGTGCGAGAAGCTGTTTTAGCTCCTCGCGGAATCGTTGCAACTCTTCGAGGCGCTCGGTGGTAGCCTCGACGATCTCGGCCTTCGCCTGGAAAACCTTCCGACCCTGCTGCTCGGTAAGCACCCCGAAGACCTCGCCCATCTTCCAGCCAGGCGTGCCGATGGTGGTGAGTCCGGTTGGAGTAGGGGTCAGCAAGGCGACGCAGTTCCCTTTCACAACGCCAATCGCCTTGGGAAAGCGATCAAACGTTTGCAGTTCGAAACCAGCCATGTAGATGCGTTGGAGTTGTTCAGCAGGATCCATAGGAGCATTTACGGATTGTTCGATTTACGGATTGACGGATTTAAATTCGGAAATTTGTCGATTCGACAATCCTGGATCACATCTTGTATCCGCCGGTGTCCTCGTCGGTCAGGCCTTCCAGCATCTTCTTCAGATCTTCGCTGGACAATCGATCGGTAGCGGCCGAAACGACCTTGGAGACTCGCAGTACTTCGTCATCGACAAAGATGGGGCAATCAACGCGCAGCGCGAGAGCCAACGCATCCGAAGGACGTGAGTCGATACTGATGACCTGGCCATCGCGTTCAGCCCAGATGACGGCATAGAAGGTGTCGTCCTTCAGTTCGGTAACCACAATCTTGCTCACGCTTGCGCCGAAGCCGGTAAGAACGTTCTTGAGCAGGTCATGTGTCATCGGTCTGGGCGTCGTGACCTTCTCGATCTCCAGGACAATGGCATTGGCTTCATAGACACCGACCCAGATCGGCAGAACTGACTCGCCCTTCACGTCCTTCAGAACGACGATGGGCATGTTCGTAACTGGATCCATCATCAATCCGCGGATTGTCATCTCGACTTCTGCCATTGTGTGCTCCTAGACCTGCTCGCCGACCAGGCTGTTCGGCAACGTCTTGGTAACGCGAGTCTGTACATATTGTCCGATGCTGGGAACAGGTCCGCCGTCTAGCATCGTAAAGTTCAAAGTCTTATTCTGGGTGGTCCGGCCGATCCACTGGCCCCTGGCGGTGTTCTCGCCTTCGACCATAACTTCAAGAACAGACCCTAAATGCCTGTTGTATCGGGACCTTTGAATCTCACGCTGCCGCTCCATCAAGACCTGCAACCGTCGAGATTTTTCGTCCTCGGAAATACTGTCTTCGTATTTCAACGCGGGCGTATTCGGCCGCGGTGAGTACTTAAAGCAGAAAGCGCTGTCGAACTGAACCTCGTCCATCAACCGAAGCGTGTCTTCGAAGTCCGCTTCGGTTTCACCCGGAAACCCGACGATTATGTCGGTCGTAATGGAGATGTCTTTATTGCGAGCTGCCTTCATCCAGGCAATGCGCTCGAGATATTGCTCGCGTGTGTATTCGCGGAACATCGCTGCTAGCACGCGGCTGGAGCCGCTTTGCACCGGAAGATGTACGTGATCGCAAAGGCTGGGAACCGCGTCAATTGCCTCGATGATGTCGCGAGTGAAGTCTCGTGGATGGGAGGTGGTAAAGCGAACACGTTTTACGCCTGGAAGTTCGCCAACGGCAGAAAGCAGCTCCGCAAATGATTTCTTTGCCAGAGGGTCTTTATAGGAGTTCACGTTCTGGCCGAGCAACTGAATGTCCGTGTATCCAGCGTCGGCCATTTGCCGGGCTTCGGCCAGCACTGAGTCGGAGGTTCGACTGCGCTCCTTGCCCCGCGTGTAAGGCACAACGCAGTAAGCGCAGAACTTGTCGCAGCCTTCGATGATCGTGATGTATCCGCGATGAGGATTGGTTCTGGCAGCGAACTCGGTCTCAAACGTTTTGTCGGTCTGGCGATCGTCCAGTCCGGTAACGCGGGTCCCGGCCCCGATCTGGATCAGCATCTCGGGCAGCTTGTGATAGCTTGCCGATCCCGCGACCATGGTTACGTGCGGGGCGCGCTCGAAGATCTTTTCGCCCTCCTGCTGGGCCACGCAGCCGATGACGGCAAACTGCTTTCCCTGCTTCTGGAGGCGCTTGTACTCAGCCAGGCGGGCGAAGACTTTCTGCTCGGCTTTGTCCCGAATCGAGCAGGTGTTGTAGAAAATCAGGTCGGCGTCGTCGACCGACTGTACTTGTTGGTAACCCTGCTGGACCAGAGTTCCTATGACCTTTTCCGAGTCATGGAAGTTCATTTGGCAGCCGAAGGTTTCGATGAAAAAGGTCTTAATCTGGGAACTCACTGCGCAGATTCCTTGGAAATACGGCTTCAGTATATCTAAAAAGACCGAGTTCCATGTTTGGCCGGAGCTGAGGAGTGCCAAAGAAGCCGGGGTTACTGGACTAACACTCTTACCAAGGTCCCACATCAGGCGACCAATGTCCCACGGACCCGGTGACCAAAGGCATCTACCCGAGGGGGTTCCGGGGGAGGATGCTATGCAAACCCTGATTGCAAGTGTCGGGTCTGTGGGGGACCAAGGAGCGTAACCGATGCTTGACTGGAGCAACAAGGATACAAAGTACGAACTGGTTCGATGCGATCGCGCGACAGGCAAGAGACAGACGTTGCTCGATCATGGTGAAGTAGCAGGCCGTTGGCCGGCCGAGGCGGAATTGAAGAAGCTTCGGGAAGCCAATCGGGACCCTAACGTGGAATTTGAGTTGAAAGTTGTATCGGACGAGAAGTCATTCCGTGGCGCTTCGTTTGGTGAAGGCGCGGAACGACTGGCTTAGCAGAAGTATCGACCCCTGAGCGGTGCGAACTTGCGCTCCCCGCGCATCACGCAATGTTCGCCCGCACCGCTTGCATGTCACGCTTCGTGACAGAGTAACCTCTCTTCCCCACCACCAGTACTAACTCGCCACTGTACTAGCAGACTGCCCTTATAGCCCATTGAATGAGAGTAGATGGGGTGTCACAGTCTCCCGCCTGCCGGAAAACCTGACGTGTTCGTGCTGGAATTCTATCTAACAAGAAAGAGGACGATTTTGAGAGTTCAGTCGACCCTTGTTCTATGCATTGCGCTTGTATGCGGCGTTGTATTGATTGGCGCCGCGGCGAGCGATTCCGATGGTTCCCAGAGTCGAGTTCAAACGGGCCTTCGCATTTCGCCGGTTCCGCTGGATCTACAGGGAAAGAACCATGCGAAAGTCGGTCTTGGCAGCTATCTCGTCAATGCCGTTGGTTCCTGCAACGACTGCCACACTTGTCCGTCATTCACGCCAGGTCACAACCCATACTTCGGTCAACCGAAGCCCTGGGTCAATGGGACCAATTACCTCGCAGGTGGCATACATTTTGGTCCGTTCACTTCGGCGAATCTGACACCGGATTCGAACGGCCTACCAGCAGGACTGACTCTGCAGGAGTTCATCCAGGTCATCCGCACTGGACATGACCCGAATCCTGAACCGGGTCATCCGCCGCTATTGCAGGTCATGCCCTGGCCCATCCTGGGCAACATGACCGACCATGATCTCTCTGCGATCTATGCCTATCTCACCGCCATTCCTTCGGCACAGCCGGGGACGTGCGGCGGACCGAGTGAATAGTTTGAACTGGAGAAAGTGCGGGCACCCGAAAGGGTGCCTTTTCACTTTTCGATCAACTTCAAGAATTCGGCGTGAACGCGCGGGTCATCGCTGAGCTCGGGGTGGAAGGTGGATGCCATGACTTTGCCCTGACGAACAAGGACGGGGTATCCATCGCGATCCGCGAGCACCTCGACTCCTGGACCGGCACGTTCAATGCGTGGGGCGCGTATGTAGACCTGCTCGAGCGGAGCCGAGCCAAGCTTTGTCGCGAGGGTGAGAATGGTCGAGTCAATCTGACGACCATAGGCGTTGCGCCGCACAGTAATGTCGATGGCGCCGAGACCTTTTTGTGCTGGATTCTCAACGTCTTTAGCCAGAAGGATCGAGCCGGCGCAGGTTCCGAATACGGGCTTGGAATGCACGAATTCGTTCAATCTCGTGAATCCGCGCTCATCGAGCAATTTCAAGAAGGTGGACGACTCACCGCCCGGAATCACCAATCCGTCTATGCCATCCAGTTGTTCAGGCTTACGCACCTCGACAACCTCAGCACCGAGCTCTTCGAGCCGGCGACGATGTGCGGCGAAATCCCCCTGTAGCGCTAAGACACCAACCTTCATAGCTTTTAGATTAGCAAACTGGAAGATTCGATTGACGAAAACGAGGGCATTGACGAATACCATTGTCGGATTGACGATTGAACATTCTGGAGACGACCCAATGATTCGCTGGATGGTAATCGCTCTTTTCTTATCTACTACATTGGCGTACACGCAGACACCAAGCGCGGCTCCATGCAAATCAACAGTGAATGGGGACGTCCGATTTCATCAGCTGAAGAGCGAAATATTCGGAAACACTCGGACCGTGCGAGTGCTGGTGCCCGCAGGCTATGAGGCTACTGAAAACAAGGATCGTCGGTATCCAGTCCTTTACATGTTCGACGGCCAGAACCTGTTCGACGCCTGCCTCGCGCATATCAGCAACCACGAATGGGAGATTGATGAAACTGTGGACCGGCTGGTGAAGGATAAGACGCTACCGCCGCTCATTGTCGTTGGTATCGACAACGCCGAAGCAAAGCGCTCCGAAGAATACCTGCCCTATAAGGACTTTGTTGGCCAGCCGGATATGCCTGAGCCATATGGAAAGCGGCTGCCGGACTTCGTCACAAAGGAAGTGATGCCTTTGGTTGATGGTCAATACCGTACGCTGAAGGGTCATGACAACACCGGCATCGGCGGATCGTCGTATGGGGGCGTGGCTTCCCTGTACGCATTGATGGCCAAGCCGAATGCCTTCGGCTACGGACTGATCGAGAGTCCGGTTCTGTGGATCGGCATGGGGCAGCTGGTGCGCGATACGAATCCGTTCATGGCTTCCCCGAACAAGATATACATCGCTTTCGGGGGCAAGGAAATTGAGAACCCGAAGGTCGAGGAGCACCTGATCGGCCTGGTGCGGACGGTTGAGACGAATCTGAAAGCCGCGGGTTACAACGACACGAATCTCAAGGTGATCATCGATCCCGACGCTAAACACACCGAAGCGGCTTGGGCAAAACGGTTTCCGGATGCGGTGAAGTTCTTGTTTGGAGATTGGAAGGAGAAGAAGGGCAATTGACGCTTTCGCGAGGTCAATTGCCCTTCTCGTGTTTCTTCTGCACCATCGAATAGAGGTTTGCTTCTTCTTCCAGATTGTCGATGGCCATCGTGGTTTCGCGCACCATGAAGGCGCAGGCGGTGCTGAGTGCGGCCACGGCGCCGACGCCGATCAGAAGTCCAAGTAGCGCAGCCGAGCGATAACCGGGAACGAATCCGAAATAGCTGAGAGCGCCACCAATCACGGCGATCAGGGCAGAGAAGGCAAAGCCGCCTAGCGCCAGATAATCGAGCCTGAGCGCGCTTACGAGAAGACGAGAGCGTACCCGTAGGAGACCCAACTGATGTTCGAGATGGGTCCGCATGTAGTCGTCTTCGCCGACGTGTCCCATCTCAGCCGTGACGGCGCGCGTTCGATCGACGACTCGTGCGACGCGGTTCGAGGTGCCGAGTGCGAGCACGGAGCAGGCGTTGGTGAGAACGGCCGGGGCAACGATGGCGGTGAGGATCGCAAACGGGTTTTCGGTCAGAGGGACGGCGAACATGAAGGGATGGTAAATCTAAATTGCTCTCTGAGAGACGAGAATCAATAAAAAGGCGCGACTGAAGTCGCGCCTATGTTCTTCGATGGCCCTATGGACGGGGGCAAAAACGCCCGCTCAACCTACCAGCCTCGAGTTTGCAATAATTCGCCTTCGGGGATTGCCGATACGGCTAAGCCCTTCATTGCGCTCGAGACCTGCTCGCTGACTTCTGCGAGGACCTTGGGGTCGTTGAAGTGGGTGGTCGCCTGTACGATTGCCTTGGCTCGAGCCTCGGATTCGGCGCGCTCTTCTGGGTTCTTCAGGTCGAGGGCGGTCTTCCCTTCTTTCATGAAGATACCGGAGCCGACGAAAACGGCCTCCGCACCCAACTGCATCATGAGCGATGCATCGGCCGGTGTAGCAATGCCACCTGCCGAGAAGTTCGGCACAGGCAGTTTGCCGAGCTTGGCAACAATGCGGATCAGCTCATAGGGCGCCTGGTGATTCTTGGCGGCGGCGAAGAGCTCTTCCTCGCTCATCACCGTCAGCTGCTTCATCTCTTTCACGATCTGGCGCATATGCTTTACGGCGTGGATGACGTCGCCGGTACCGGCCTCACCCTTGGTGCGGATCATGGCCGCGCCTTCGCCGATGCGACGCAATGCCTCGCCCAGGTTGCGCGCTCCGCAAACGAAGGGCGTGGTGAAAGCGTGCTTGTCGACGTGATGTTCTTCGTCAGCCGGGGTCAGGACTTCAGACTCGTCGATGTAGTCGACGCCCAGTTCCTGAAGGATCTGTGCTTCGGCAAAGTGCCCGATTCGGCATTTCGCCATGACCGGGATCGAGACCACTGACATGATCTCTTTGATCTTTTTAGGGTTGGCCATGCGGGATACGCCGCCCTCAGCGCGAATAATCGCGGGGACGCGTTCGAGCGCCATGACGGCAACCGCGCCAGCCTTTTCGGCGACTTCGGCCTGTTCGGCGCTCATTACATCCATGATCACGCCGCCCTTGAGCATTTCGGCCAGTCCGGTTTTCAGGCGAAGGCCAGTATTTCCATTGTTCTGGGACATAACTAATCTCCAACCGCGCACACTACCAGCGCGGGCGCTGACACACAGCGATTCGGTTCACTGGGAACGTCTTATTGTAGCGCGTCCGGGGGGACATTTACGAATTGCCGAATCGACGAATTGAAGGCACCAAATAAGCGCAATTCAATCGTCAACTCCTTCTTGCCCACTGTCCGCCTGTTTTCTTGCCCTTCAAGTATTTCTTGAACATTTTTTCCGGGTCGATGGCGATGAACTTTCCCCGGCTCCGCGCCAGCACTACCCCGTCTTCATTGCGAATTTCCGCGATGTTGATGTGCTCACGGCCGCGAACGCACTTCTCATGACCCTCGGCGATAAGAGTCTTGCCCAGAGGCACCGGCCTCAGATACTCGACCTTCATCTCCCGGGTGAGCGCGATGACATGCCGCAGCTTATTCACCTTGCCCATGGCTTCGTCGAGGATGGTGGCAATGATGCCACCGTGGGCGTGGCCGGGGGGTCCCACATATCGCGCCGACAGTTTGAAGCGCGCGACGAAACTTCTGCGAGACTCGTCGAGCTTGAAGTTCAACTGCATGCCCTCAGGATTATCAGGGCCGCAACCGAAGCAATGGTTCTTGGGTACCTTGTGGTGCTTAGTCTCGTGACCTGTGTCGGAGCGCTTAGAAGTGGTCGGCATAGTGGAAGTCAACTTTGGAAAGATGATGGGACTGTGCGAGCGGGTTCAGAAAAGGATTTTGCGTATTCAAGAACCATTCACGTCAGGTTCACGCAAACGCAATCTGGAGATCATAGTGTGGCTTTGCCTCGCAACTCTTTAATTCTTCCCTCGGTGCCCTCCCGGGCGCCGACTTTTTTGCAATGCGGATAGGCTTTTTCTTTGCACCTCGTCCACGGGGTCGTTGCATCTGAGCTAGTACCCGTTTGCACAGCGCGCTATGTCCCAGTTGACTCGTAGTTCGCGTTCGGTGGCGCCGTCCAATGGTGGACGAGGCACACTTCCACCTCTGCCACGTGGCGGAGGAGGCGGTGGGGGCGGCGGTCGAGGCGACGACCGGGAACCGGATTATTCCTGGAAGCTGCGCCGATATCGACTGGGCGTGCTCTTTGCAGCTATTTCGATCTCGCTGCTGTTCGTGACGCTTACCGTCGGCTTTATCGTAATCAAGAACGGAACACGCTATGACGCCGCCAGCGGGCGGTTTCTCCCAAGCTGGCTGCCCATCCCCATACCGGTTACCCTTCTGCTGCTGAACACGGCTGTCCTGCTCATCAGCAGCCTTACCCTGGAGCGGGCACGGCGACTGGCCCGCCTGGAGTCCATCCTGGTGCCGGCAACCCATATCCCGGGAATCGCACCTGTTGGTGAGAACGCTTTGCGCTGGGTGCACGCCACGACGCTGCTTGGGCTGGGCTTCCTGGCCGGACAATGGCGTGCATGGCAATGGCTCCGCGCCCGAGACCTTTTTGCCCATAGTGGTCCAGCTAGTTCATTTCCATTTTTAATGACGGGAACCCATGCCGTGCACCTGCTGGGCGGCATCTTAGTTCTCCTGTACGCCAGCTTTGCTCCTGGCCCGAGACATTCCCTCGATCGCCGGCGCATTGTGATCGACGTTACCGCGTTCTACTGGCACTTCATGTCGATACTCTGGCTGTATGTGTTTGGGTTGCTGTGGTGGTTCGGGTCCTCGACTGCGATCTAGCTGAATGCGAAAACTTACATCTTTGTCACTGGTTCTTGTGCTGCTCGTGTGCGCACTTCCTCAGCTGTGTTCAGGGTACTCTGTCCTGACCCATGAAGAAGTCGTCGACCTCGTGTGGCTCGATCAGATCCGCCCCCTCCTGCTACAGCGCTACCCGGGCACCACGACAGAAGAACTTCGCAAAGCTCATGCCTTCGCTTATGGCGGTTGTCTCGTTCAAGATATGGGTTACTACCCATTCGGAAACAAGTTCTTCAGCGACCTTGTGCACTATGTTCGAAGCGGAGATTTCGTTATCAACCTGCTCAACGAGGCGCAGGACATCAACGAATATGCCTTCGCCCTTGGTGCCCTGGCGCACTATACCTCCGACAACACCGGTCATCCGGCGGTAAATGTGGCAGTCGCGAACGAATTCCCCAAGTTGCAGAAGAAGTACGGGCCAGAGATCACGTACGAAGAGAATCCGAAGGCGCATATCCAGACGGAGTTTGGGTTTGACGTCGTGCAGGTGGCGAAGCAGCGATATACCTCAGATACCTATCACGATTTCATCGGCTTTGAAGTCGCCAAGCCGGTTTTGGAGCGTGCGTTCCAGAAGACATATGGGCTCGAGTTGGACGACGTGTTGGGTAATGTGGACAGGACGATCGGCAGCTTCCGTCGTGCAGTCAGTGGAATCATCCCGCAAATGACGAAGGTCGCGCTGGCCACCCACAAGGTTCAATTGGTGAAGGAGAATCCGAACTTCACGAAGCAGAAATTTCTCTACAACCTGTCGAAGGCGCAGTATCAGCGTGATTTTGGAAACAACTATCAGAAGCCGGGAGTGGGCACGCGCATTCTGGCGTTCTTCATGAGAATCATCCCGAAGGTTGGTCCGTTTAAGGCACTCGCCATAAAGACCCCCAACGCCAAGACAGAAGACATTTATTTGAAGAGCGTGAACAATACTGTGGATCAGTACAAACTTTATCTATCGCAACTGCGCGGATCCGGATTGCGATTAGATAATCGCGATCTCGACACGGGAAAACCGACCAAGCCCGGTGAGTACAAGTTGACTGACGAAACCTATGCGAAGCTCCTCGACAAACTGGCTGACAAGAAGTTCAACGCACTCAACCCTACGCTTCAGGCCAACATACTCACGTTCTTCGCTGACCCGAACGCGGCTACAGAGCTGAAGAAGAAACCCAAGAATTGGGAAAAGACTCAGAAAGAACTCTCGCTGCTGAAGACGCAACCAGCCCAAGGCACAGACTTCCTGAAGTAACGTCAGTCCTTGGTTAGCGTGTAACCCTTTTCACGCCATTCCCGGATCCCGCCATCCATCGAAATGACGTTCGTGTATCCCATCTTCCGCAGATTGTCGGCGGCGAGAGCAGAGCGAAACCCTCCACCACAATAGAGAACGATCTCGGCATCGAGGTCAGGCACGCGCTGCTCGATATCGCGCTCGATAATCCCCTTCCCAAGATGAATCGCTCCGGGCAAATGGTCCTTTGCGAACTCATTGTCCTCGCGAACGTCCACGAGGACGAATCTGTCGTGGCGGTCGAGGCGACCGTGAATCTCATCGACCGTAGTTTCGCGAACGCGCGACTTGGCATCGTTAACAATCGCTAGAAATCGAGGTGGGTGTTGGTGGGCCATGCACAAATATTAACGCGAAGACTACCCTAACTGTCATCAGTTTGAAGAACTACTGCCCGAGCCGCTCAGAGGAGTGGAAGGAATGACTGACCGGTTCCATCCTTTTGTGTTATCGTTTGCCACTAAAACTGGGGATATACATGCAGACTCTCGGTGAAGAAGTCTGGAGTCCCGGTGACCTCCTGCATCGTTTGGAGGCCCGTGAGAAGTTCTTCGTCTTCGATGTTCGCAATCGTGACGAGTTCGAGCGTTTTCGCCTGGAAGGCCGGGCTCTTTTGCCCGCGCTGAATTTCCCATATTTCGAATTGCTCGAATCCGGCGGCAAGGACGACATGATCGAGTCGATCTCTGCATGTATCGATCACGATCTGCGCGATAAGCTTCCGAAAGACACTCCAATCCTCACCGTTTGCGCCAAGGGCGGTACATCGGAATTCGTTGCGCAGGCGCTCCGACAGATGGGATATGCGTGCGCAAATCTCGACCATGGAATGAAGGGTTGGGGAGAGTTCTATTCGACCGTTCCCATTGTCGAGGCTCCCACACTCTCCATCTACCAGATCAGTCGCCCCGCGCGAGGATGCCTGAGCTATGTGGTCGCCAGCAATGGCCATGCGATCGTTATCGACCCGCTGCGGCACCTTCAACCTTATGTTGAACTGGAGTCGAAGGCGAAATTCAAGATCGAGCAGATCATCGATACCCACGGTCATGCGGACCATGTGAGCGGCGGCCCGGCGTTGTCAGCGGCAACCGGCGCGTCTTATCATTTGCATCCCTACGACGCGATCCATCCCATCGACATGTTGCCGGCGACGATAACTTACGACGCCATCTGGGACGGCGAGGTCTTCCCTGTCGGCGCCCATGAACTTCGCGCCCTCCATATTCCGGGACATACGCTCGGCCTGGTGGCTTTGCAGCTCGACAACCAGTATCTCTTCGGTGGCGATAGTGTTTTCATCAATTCCATTTCGCGTCCCGATCTTGGGGGGAAGGCGGAGCATTGGGCGCGGCTGCATACCCGCTCGCTTCGCCGACTGATCGAGCTGCCAGGTTCGATTCAGTTGCTGCCAGGACACTTCAGCTCGATGAACGAGGGTGGCGACAAGGGGCTGTTCGGCGCTAGCATCGATAATTTGAGGAGCAGTAACGAGGGTCTAAGCACGCTGCTCAAGTCTTCCGACGCCGAGTTCGAACGCTACCTGCTGGCGAGCCTGCCGAAGTTCAACGCAGACTATGTCGAGATCAAACGCGTGAACGCAGGACTTGTGGCTCCACCGGAGGAAGAACTGGAAACCCTCGAACTAGGCAAGAATGTCTGCGCGCTGGCGCAGGCATACGGAGGAACCCGATGACGACTACATCTGACAAGACTATGGATGCGCGCGGGCTGAACTGCCCTATGCCACTCGTCAACGCCCGCAAGGAGATCGGCACCCTGGCACCCGGCCAAGTGCTAAAGGTTTTGGCCACTGATCGGGGATCCGTCGCCGACTTCCAGGGTTGGGCAAAGATCGCCAAGAATGTCGAGCTTGTCGCGCAGGAAACCGAGTCCATCGACGGGAAGAACATTTACGTCCATTACGTGCGACGCACGAGCTAGGAGAACGAAATGAGCACCAGTCTGGCCACAAATTCTTACGCGGATCCATCGCGCATTCAGGTTCTTGAGGAGCGCATCAAGGACCTGGAGAAGCGTCTGGAAGGACTCGAAGAACGTGCTCCGGACGACCGCGTCTCCATCATCATCTTTTCCGGCGACCTCGATCGGGTTCTCGCGTCTTTCGTCATCGCGACCGGTGCGGCTGCGATGGGCCAGCAGGTGAGCATGTTCTTCACTTTCTGGGGGCTGAGTGTCTTAAAGAAAGACACGCAGCTAGGCGGCAAGACACTCTTTCAGAAAATGATGGCTGTCATGTCTCCTGGTTCCAGCCAGTCGCTCCCGGTCTCTCAAATGAATTACTTCGGGGTCGGGGCGAAGATGCTGCGCTCAATGATGAAGGCCAAGAACGTGAGTTCCCTGGAAGAAATGATCGCCCTGGCTCGAGAGATGGGCGTTCGCATGATCGCCTGCGAGATGTCCCGCGACGTTATGGGCATTAGTGAGGCCGAGATGGTGAGCGGGATCGAGTGTGGTGGGGTAGCGACGTTTCTCGCAGATTCTCTTAAGTCGCGAACCAGCTTGTTCATTTAGATAGTTGACTGAGTCAAGTAGTTACTTGACAATAGCAAGCAGAGGAGAAGGAGGTCTGCCCTGTGCCTGCTCTGACCACCAAACCCTCGCTTAAGAAACACGTTCAAGCCGTTCGGCGCTTCAATCGGTTTTATACAACCCAGATCGGAGTACTGCGAGAGGCCTACAGCAGCCCGTTTTCCTTGACTGAGGTCAGGGTGTTATTCGAACTCGCCCATCGGGAGAGCCCGAGTGCGAGAGACCTGGGTCGAGATCTCGGCCTGGATCCTGGCTACCTGAGCCGGATATTGTCCCAATTTGAGCGCAAGCGATTGGTTTCCCGCTCAGATTCCAAAACCGATCGCCGTCAGCAACTGGTCTCGTTAACCTCCAAGGGCCGCCGTGTCTTCACTGACCTGGATTCAAGGACAAACGCCGAGATCCGGTCGATGCTACGCAACACTCCGGTACCTGAACGCGAACGGCTCGTCCGCTGTATGGACTCGATTGAGAATGTGCTTGCGCCCCAGGCTGCGACGAAGGCGCCCTACGTCCTCCGACCGCATCGCCCCGGGGACATGGGCTGG
>Ga0163163_10003577_pt1 | contig 13193 bp, 8 predicted proteins | sample S65metaG_FD_119766 | JGI IMG/M metagenome (GOLD analysis project Ga0163163, IMG submission 119766) | Switchgrass rhizosphere microbial communities from Kellogg Biological Station, Michigan, USA - S6-5 metaG | ecosystem: Host-associated > Plants > Roots > Rhizosphere > Soil | place: USA: Michigan... | reverse complement strand
GGGGGGGAAGGCCCAGGTTTTGGCGATCTTCTTGTCCTGAAGGTCGATGGCGACAAACTGCGGCGCCTCGATGCGGTATTGATCGATGTCCTTGATCACGACTTTCATCGTGGTGTAGATATAGCGGCCGGTCGGGTCGACAGCAATGCCGGAGTACCGGGCATTGCCGCCACCGTTCAAGAGAATCCTGTCAGGAGCGCTGGCCTGCATGCGCGGGCGGCTGCGAGAATCGGCGAGATCGAAGTTGCCGGTGACCTTGCGGGTGGCGAGATCCACCGTTTCGAGCATCATCTTCGTGGTGAAGATGTAGAGCGTCTTGCGGTCCGCCGAGAGGGCGGTGGTGCGCGGAATGCCGTCAAGCGGGATTTCGCCAACCACCTCCTCTTTGTTTTCGTCGAGGATCAGTAGCTTCTTGTCGAGCGTGCCGATGTACATAAACTGGCCCGACGATGCGGCTTGGCCGAATGCGGCGGCGCACGCGGCCAGAGTGAGCAGGAACGGAACAAATTTTCTCATGGTAGGAGCTTCCTTTAGGGAAATACGATATCGACCTTGCGCCAGTCGTTGGCGGCCGAGGCACATTTGTCCGTCCAATCCACCGCGTTATTCAAATGGTCTGGTACCTGCGCGGGCCAGCCGCAGCCTAGATGGCAATCGAACAAGTCACGCTCGACGGGCTGGCAGAGACCGGCTGTGCCACCTGAGATATCCACTTCCCAGCCGGGCGTAAAGTTCAAGGTACATCCCATCGGATAATAGATCTTGCCTTCGCCCCCTTTTTTCTGCAGGGCTTCAACATCGCCCGTAGCCGCAATGACGGCCGCTTCCACTTTGCGCGCCTTGCGATTGATCGGTTTCATGGAATTCATTGCCATAGGCTCCTTTTTTTCAGTTTTCGTTAAAGCGTTCCAAAAACGACGGATTTTTCACAGCGATTTCGCCATAGATTCGCAAACACAGATCGTTCCAGCCGCGGATCCAATCGCAGTAGTGCAGGTTGGCCGCGGAGGTGTCGCCATAGTGAACAAAGGCTTCGTGGTAGCAGCCTCCGGCGCACACGGGCCGCGCCCAGCAGGTGTGGCAGTCGTAACGCGCCCCCAGGTGATGAGTTTCTAGAAATTCCTGGCGGGCTTCGTGGTCGACTCCACCGTCCACAACATGGCCCATTTTTCCCACCGGCGAATCGACGAAGCGATGGCACAGGCTGACGTCGCCAGCGGTGCCGACTCCCAGCAGGCCGAGGCCCGCGCCGCAGGGATACGCCTTGCTCATTCCGGAATGCAGCTCTTTCAAAGTGTCGTTGGCATTTGTGAAGCCGTGCTGCTGGCCTTCCACTGCGAAGTCGCGATATTCCCAGGCCAGCTCCTCGAACCCGCCCAGGACGGCGCTCATTTTCTGGGGGCCAATGCTGTAAAGGCGCTCCGGATTAGCAGTCGCCGGAGAGAATCCGACGGCGCGGAATCCAACCTCATGGATCAGATGGTCGTAGATGCGCCGCACGTGGGAGACGCCCGCGCTCAGCGTGACACGGGCGCCGATCGAATTGGTTTTGTGGCGCTCCAGCAACATCTTGATCTTGGGGACGATCACGTCATAGCTTCCGCGCCCGTCGTGAAAGGTCCGCATCTTGTCATTCAGCTCCTTGTCGCCGTCGATGCTGACGGTGACGCCGACCTTATGTTCGGCGAGAAAATCGACAATCTTCTCGTTCAAGAGCGTGGCATTGGTGGTGAGACTATACTCCACCTGCTTGCCGGCTTCGGCGCATTTGCGGTTTGCGTATTCGACGGTAGAACGGAGCAGAGGGACGTTCATCAGCGTCTCCCCGCCGAAGAACGTCACGTGGATCGAGGGACGGCTGGCCGATTCGCGGATCAGCAGATCCACCGAAGCCTCGGCGATGGCGTGATCCATGTACTTCGGTTTACCGGCGGTTTGGCTGATCTTGTCGTCGCTGTACTCGTAGCAATAGCCGCAAGCGAGATTGCACTGATTGGTGACGTTCAGGACGATCCTTTGCAAGGGAAACGTCGTGTCGGGGACCTTGGGCATCTGCGGCGCGGCGGCGCCCCGCAGAATGACATCGGCACTCTCCAATTCCCCCAGGGCGCTTTCGATGTCGCGCCGTTCGTAGCCGCGATCGAGCAGTAATTGAACCAACTGCTCTTTGTAGAGATCCTGTTCGCCAACCTGGTCGATCACCTCGCGGCCAATTTTATCCAGGGCAAAGATGGCGCCGCTGGGAACCAGATACAAGAACTTCTCTCCGGCCGCTTCGAAAGGATGATACTCTCGCAGCCGGTACGGCGACGCCATGGGCGTGAGAACCGCGGTGCTCATTCCCCCACCTCCGGCTGGTCGTAGTGGACATAAGTGGGGATGGTCACCACCAGGTAGGAACGCGCCTTCATGGCCGTTCCGCTTGCGGAATTGAAGGTGGCCGCGACCCACACGTCGCCCCAGTTATTTGTGGGGTAGTTGTTGGCCTGCTTCCGTCGCGCGGGATTGGGCCCTTCCATACTCGGAGTGAATAAGCCCGAGTCGTTGATGGATCCCACGAACTTGACGTCGTCGTCGTCGGGCGTGGAGACAAACTCCTCCATGGTCCAACTGGCTGCCACTGGACCGAGCGGAATGTCGTCGGCAGTCTGCGTTTTTCCATCCGCCCCGGCGGCATAGGCAACCGCCTCGAATTGCGCGAACTGTTTGGATGCGACACCTCCGCCAAGTCGCGCCATGCTGGCGTCCGGCAGCACCTTGATATATGCGATCTTGTCGTAAATCGCGATGGCCCGCGCAGCGGTGGATCGGCCCATCGAAATGTTGCGGATGCCGGTCGGAAGCCCGGAATTCACTGCCACTTCAACGGTCGCCACGGTGGGCGACTTGCGCACAACCCGCTTCACCGTAACTCCCGTGCCGAAGTCAAAGTCGGATGCCTTCATGTCCGCCGCGAAATTGGCGCCGTAAACCCGCAGCTCCGAAGTCGATGGGGATTGCAGTGAGAATGCGCTGGCGCCGGCGAGCATCGGGAGAGTACCAACGCGGGTCAGATGTGCGTCGATACCGAACTCCTGATAACCTCCCCAAAACCAGCGGCCTTCCATGGTGTTGCCGTCGTGGGAAACCATCATGGCCTCCCGCCATTCGCCGGACTCGGGGCCCTCCGCAGTGAGCGCAACGGCCTTGCCGCCGGTGCTGCGGCCGCGCCAACTGTAGCCGGTATAAACGATACTCTTGCCGGTATGCGACATGGTGGCGCCGGTGCTGGCGTATTCGATTTCGGTGGTCGTGATGAATTCATCGGGCGACGCGCCAGCCTGGACCGTGACCGTGCCGAACACGCGGCCTTTGCCCAGTTGGTAGCCCACTAGCATCCACTTCCCCTCCAGTTTTGGTGTTCGCATCACCGCCTTCCATTGCGCCCACTCTGGCGTCATGAGCGGCTGCGCTTTAGCTAAATATTCGACTGCGACATCGGCAGGATATTTTCCGTCGGTCTTGGCGGGTGGGGGCGGCGTCACGACCGCGGGGTTCCCTCCCGTCGGCGCCGTCATTGCCACCGGCAACTCGTGTTGCTGTCCGCTCGGACGCCGGGGCCGCAAAGTGTTCTCGGCGCCAGGGAACAGCCCGAGGTGCATGGCGATCAATTTGTCGTAATCGTCTTTCGTCCGCCGCTGCGTGAGCACGCGTCCGATGGTGTGGCAGTAATTGCAGGTGTGCTGCAGCGCATCGGAAGGAATTTTGTCGCTTTCGTCGCGATACAGCCGGTGCTCAGCTTCCCAGAACACCGGCTTGGCCTCTTCCGGGGCCAGTCCATTGTTGGTGCTGAGATACTTCAGGATGCCTCGCGCCTCCTCCGGCTTGATGCTAAGGCCGTTGAGCCGGACCATCCGCTTAATCGCCTGTTCCCACACTTCCGGACTGGTCCGGATGTAGGAAATCCGTCGCATCATTCCGTTGGCGTCACGCTGATGGCAACCACCGCACTTCGCAATGGTCAGTTGATCGTCGATCCGGATTCCCGGACTAGCCGTCTCCTGTGCCTGAACGGAGCCAGTTCCTGCCCCAACCAGCAAAGCCAGGCAGGTCAGTTTCTTCAGGGGTAGCATTTATGCCATTCCTCTCTTTCTTAAAAGGTCAAACGCCCGGTGACCTGGAGTGAGCGCGGGCCCGCTCCGTCCGCCGACTGCACATTGGAGATGGTTCCGAACGACGCCGTATTGAAGGTGGTGCCTGGCGGCGCATAGTTTGTGTGATTGAACAGGTTGGCGGCCTGCCCGCCCAGCTGGAAGCGCACGCCCTCGGTGATCTGAATCGATTTCGTCAACGAGAGAGATATCGCCTGCGTGCCGGGACCTACGATGTTGCCGACCGGGGCGGTGGGATAGCGGCCAATATTATTTCCCGGGACGGCGAAAGCTGCTTTGTTCAGCCAATTCTGAGTTGTCTGGTTGGCCGCGTAAAGGGACACTCCCGAGACGATGTCGGCTCTACCGTTGCCAATCAACAGCGGAAATCCGGTGCCCGATGGATCCGCGCCGGGGACTGTGACGGTGAGGAATGGGCCGGATTGGTACAGCAGAACACCTGCTACTTCCCATCCGCCGATGACGTGATCCACCAGTTTGTTGGCGCCCTTGAATATGGATCCTTGACGCCCGAACGGGAACTGGTAAAGGAACGTTGTTAGGAACCGGTGGGCGCGTGAAAAAGCCACATTGCCGTAATCGAGATGCGGGTTGCGCAAATCGGTGTCTAGACCGCCGGCTTCGCTGGCGAAGGAAGTGGGGTTGTAACCTTGGGCGTCCGTCAGGTTCCGCAAGAACGTGTAGCTGCTCTGGAACTGAAGGCCGCGCGAGAATCGCTTATTGAGGGCGGCTGTAAACGCGTGGTAATTGCTGCGCCCGCCATTGGTCTCGATTTGCACCAAACCGAACTGTGGATACAGCAGCAGAGGGCTGCCAGCCTTAAAACCCGTCGTATTCGGAGCCAGTTGATCGAGGTTGCCTTGCCTGCCCAATTCGCTCCCGTGGCTTCCGTTATAGGAAAGCCGCAGACCGGTGCCAAATCCCAGATCGCGTTCAATGGTGAAGTTCCACTCGTCGACTTTGGGATCTTGGAAATGGACGTCTCCGGCTTGTTGGAAGAATTGTGTTCCGGGCTGGGCGAGCACCGACGGGAACGGATGCGGGAATGTCAGAGTAGGTTGTCCGTTCACAATGGACTGGTTGTAGAACGCCTGATTCGCGCTATGAATGGCGTAGCCGGCGCCAAGCAGTGCGCCGAGCGAGCCTTGAATGAACCGGCCGTAGCCACCTCGGATCACAGTCTTGCCATCGGCGAATGGTCTCCATGCGATGCCAACCCGCGGTCCGAAATCCGTCTTCTGAGAAAAACGCAGGCTCTCCGGAATTCCCGCCTGCGCCGCGGTCAAAATCGGCACCGGCGCGGTTGATGCGGCGTAGTCGGGATTCAAGATCGCAAACGCTGCCTGGTTGGAGATGACGCTAGCGCCGTTGATCCGCACGCCGTTGACAATGGAGCTGTAATTGGGCAGGAAGTTGGTACCGTTGATCAGGCGATCGTCGAACATCGGATGATATTCCCAACGCAATCCATAGTTCACCGTTAGACGTGACGTCACTTTCCAGTCGTCCTGCACGTAGAACGCGTAAGCCTTGGCGTAACCGTCGCTATCGGGCTGGAGGACGGTATTGAGCTGGGTCTTGTCGGGAATCCCCAGCAGGAACGCTGCGTAGGGATTGCCAATGAGATTGTTGGTGACCGCGTTGTTAAAGGTGTAGACGCCCAGGCGCTGCGCCGCGTAAACGCCGGTGCTCAGCCCATTCATGAAACGATAGTCACCACCAAACTTCACCGAGTGGCCGTTCTTGCTCCAGGTGAGATTGTCGATGACTTGAGTCGTGTTTTGCCGCGAAACCCGGCCGGCATTTCCGCCCGTCTGCTGAAATCCGGTCACCACGAAATTCGGCACAGCCGCTTCGGCCGGAAGCGGAGGCAGGCCAGTCAGACCCAGTTGACTTGCGATCACGCTGGGCGAAGTCCCGAACGTGGTGGCGGTATTCACGCCGGTTCGGCCGACGCGAATCTCATTCACTAAAGTAGGCGAGATGATAAAGTTGTGCGCCAGGGTGACGCCGTAGTCCACTTCCGGCAGCGAGAATGGACCCAGCAGAGCCGAGCCGTTCACCGCGCCACCCTGAACCGGAGCTACCGCGACGTCGCGCTTCTTATAAGTGAACCGCCCAAATACGTTTTGCTTCGCATTGATGGTTTGGTCCACTCGCATATCTCCCTGATCACTATTGATAGGCGTGGGAAAGTTCTGCGCGTAGTTGTTGGCAATCGAGCCCGGTGCTCCGGTGTTGGGCAGCGGAAACAGGTACTGAAGAACATTCAACGACAGAGGCGAGATGCGGTTCGTGGGAATCCGGTTGTTGGCAAAAGGGAGCCCGCTTAGAGGATCTTTGATGGCTCCCGAATAAGCGGAGAGGTCACCACTGCGCAGCGCAAGCGAAGGCACGCTTTCGGTCACCACCGTCTCTCGCGGCAGGCGTAGGCCCTCGTATCCCATGAAAAAGAAGGTCCGGTCTTTCCCGTTGTATAACTTGGGTAGCGAAACCGGCCCGCCCAAATAGAACCCGTAGTTGTTCATGATCAACTTCGGCACCGTCTTGCTGAACGGATTGCGAGCGTTCATAACGGTGTTCTGAAGATTCTCAAACAGTCCGCCGTGGAAGGAATTGCTACCGCTTTTGGAAACCGTAGTGATGTCGCTGATGCCACCAAATTCGGCGCTGTTGTTCACCTCGCTTACGCGGATTTCGGCAATTGAATTGAATGATGGGAAAAGCTCAGCCAGTGGCGCGGAAGTTCGCGGACCCATGCTACTGATGCCGTCAATGCTGATCGACAACATACTAGGCTTAGAGCCGACTACCGAGATCCCGCCGCTGGCATCGGTCTGCACCCCCGGCTGCGTCGTGAGCGTGGCCATGGGGCTGGTGGAGCCGCTCGACCGCGACGTGATCGCAATGGGAAGATCCACCAGTTCGCGGCCGGTCTTGGTTTCGGCGATGCTGGATACTTCCGTATTGATCACCGGCGCGGCTTCAGCGGTAACGTTCACCGACTCGACCTGCGAGGCTACCGTCATGAGGCCGTCGATACGAGCGGTTTGCCGGGCTAACAATTCGATGGAATATTGGGCCACCTGAAATCCCGGCGACTGCATGCTGACCTTGTAAGTGCCCGGCTCCAGATTTGGAACCGCATACGACCCGCTTTGATCCGTCACCGTACTGCGCCGCCCGGCGGTGCCGGAGTTTTCGACGCTAATCACGCAATTGGATACGGCTGCGCCTGAAGCATCCCGAACGCTTCCCAGGAGAGATGCGAAAGTGGATTGGCCGAATACGTGCCCCTGGAGCAGCAAGAAGGCTGCGATAAAGCAGGCTAGTGCGGCGAAACTGAACCCTGCTCGATGGCCCCGAGCGGCCGCTGCCGTCAAGTGGTTGCGCGGCATAAAATCCCCTGTTACGAAGTGAAATCGATTCATTAAACTGGCTCCTTGAAAAAGTGATCGTTCGAAGACGCAGCTGTGACGGGCGGCTGCGGAACGAACGTGCGTTTCCGCGGGTCTTAAATAAATAGAAGTGAAAGTGGCAACGCTGCCAAGGAGAGGCGGGATGGCATTTCCCGCAAAGACTTCAGAGCCACGTGGGCTTGTTTGAGCTTTTACTGCGCACGGTGCAGTAACGTTTCATCGAGTATCAGTCGAAGAGCGAAATTCGTCAAGCTAAATGTTGCTGCGAGCCTTCTGCAATCGTACCCCTAAATAATTGACGGTAAAGGAAACACACGGCTGGGTTACCGTAACCGCTTACGGTTCGTGAGTTCATGCCAGCTTCATTCTCCGCAACAGTCCGAGATAGCGGCGATCGGATCGAAGTGGCTCGTACAATGAGTCCCACTGGAGCGTCGCATCGAGATCTCTTTGGTCGATGGCTTTTTCCAACCACTCGAACGCGCGGTCCTTGTTCCCCAGTCCAATGTACACCTGTGCAATTGCCAGGGCCGGCAGCGGGCGGCGTTCGACTTTGCGCAAGAGATCGGCCAGGACCTGGCGCGCCTCCGCCGTTCTCCCACTGTATCCGTACCCATAACCCAAAAGCGCGAGTCGGCCAGGTCCCGGCATGAGCTTCTGCGCCAACTCCAGTTCCTGAATCCCTTCTTTCGGCATTCCCTTGAGAATGTAGGCGACTCCCAGGCCTTGATGCGTCAATCCGAAGTCCGGCTCCAACGCGAGCGCGCTCCGAAATTGAGCGATTGCATCATCGTAGCGGCCTACAACGGAGAAATAACCGCCCACCGCCTGCAAAGCGTAGGGTGAAACCGGGTCGAGTTCGGCCGCGATCCTGCGTTGCACCAATACCTCGTCTTTTCGGCCCTCCAACCCCAGCAGCTTGGCGTACCATAAGTGCCCCACTGCGCTTCCTGGCTCGAGTTGCAGTCCTTTGGTGAATTCGCTTTCCGCCGTGCGCCAGTCATATTCATACTCCGCCGCGACGGCGAGATCGAAATGCGGTTCGCCTAAGGACGGATCGAGCTCCAGCGCCTTGGATGCCGCCGCCCTGATCTTGGAAAGCACTTCTCCCGGCGATGCCCCGGCAACCTGTGGCGCCATCACGTAGCTATCGGCCAAAGCCGTGTAGGCTCGCGCGTAGGATGGGTCTTCGCCGATCGCTTGCTCGAAATAGGCGGTTGCCGCCCGCAAGCTATCGAGATTCAGTTTGTTCCAGGCATATCGACCCTTCAAATAGTCCCGGTAGGCACTCGGATTTGGAGAGGCTGGATCGGGACGGGCCCTTCGTGAAACCTGGCCACTCGGGGCGGCGAAACGAACGGCGAGGGCGCCCGCGATGGATTGAGAGATCTCTTGTTCAATCTCGGCGGCGTCCTTCGATTCCCTTTCGTAGTTGCCCGACCACAGGCGGTAGCCATCCACCGCATTGTTGAGCTGCACTGTTACGCGCAAGCGGTTCCCGGACTTGCGGACACTGCCCTCAAGCACCGTGGCGACTCCGAGTTCCCGGCCCGTGCGCGTTACGTCGACACGCTTTCCTTTGAACCGGAAAGCCGAAGTACGGGCCACCACTTGCAGTCCCGGAACCCGCGACAAGGAGTCAATCAGTTCGCCGGTGAGCCCGTCGCTGAGAAACTCGTCGCTGTTGTCGCTACCGATGTTTACGAACGGCATGACTGCGATGGAGGGTCGCTCCGATCCCAAAGCAGGCCGCAGAACATACAAAGCAGCGGAACCCGAGGCTACCATGCCCAGGATTGCCACAGTAGCTACTGCCACCTGCCAACGTATTTGAAATCGAGCGCCAGACGGGGCGGCGACTAAATCGTGGGCCTGATCGGACGCGGCCGTCGTGGTGTTGGAAGCGTCAGGCGCCGGGACATCCGCGCTGTGGAACGATGGCGTGTAGGAGCCTTTCGGAAATTCAATCCGAAGCGCATCCAGGGCGCCTTCGGTTTCGAAATATTTACTCAACCTAACGCGCAGCTTTCGTGCCTGTGTACGCACAATCGGGTCCAGGCGCGGGTCGAACACTTCGCCCCGGCCAAAGGCTTCGGTGCCGATCGTGTATTCCTTCAGCGATTCTCCGCGGCCCGCGATGGTTTCTTCAACCGCAAAGCGCAGAAATGCGCGCTGCCCTTCCGCGGATCGAAAGGTCTGGCTGTTGAGGATCTTGGAAAGCTGGCTTCGAATCTCCGCCTCACCGGGCGGATGGGGCTGGCGTTCCGCAGGATCGCCGAATGTATTTTGCAGGTTCCCGTTGTAGTCCAAGCACACCTCCAGGACGAGACATACTTTCCAGGTGGTTACTGAGAGCAATCAGGGTGAATAAATTCGGCCGACGGGGGCGAAGATGGACGGGCTAGCGAGGAACTGCTCTCGACGTGTTTTTGATGCTAGCAGAATTTCTAGCGTGGTTCAATATGCCGTCCCCTGCCTGCCGCGGAACGAGCCGAAACGCGCCGCCATCGCGCTTGTGTATAATGCAATTGGATTTGCGCCATGTATGCGCGTTTATTGGCCCTGTTTGGCCTGCTCTTCGTGAGCGCTTCACTGATGCGGTCGGAGTCAACCTTTCCGGCCGGAGCCGTGGTGGAAGTGTACCTGCACGGAGATTCCGCAAGCGCGGTAAATGTCCTCGATGAAATGAATCGGGAACTGGCGATATTGATGCAGCATGCCGGATTCCAATTCATGGAGGCGCACGGCAATGATCAGGCGCCCTCGGCTGAGGCCACCCACGTTATCGTCGTCGAGCTCCGGGGCGCCTGCGCGGTCCCGATGGCGCGATCCAGTTCCGCTGAGCCAATCCCTCCTGCTCTCTCACTAGCATCGAGTTCGGTGGCCGACGGCAGGGTTCTTCCGTTTAGCTGGGTGGATTGTTCCGCGCTGAGCCGCTTCCTGGGACCCGCCATTTCCACTCAGAGCGCACAGGACCAAGGCTACATCTATGGACGGGCGATGGCGCGGCTGCTGGCCCATGAGTTCTATCACGTCCTCGCCCAGACCGGGGATCATACTCAGACCGGAATCTGTAAGGCGAGCTTTAGCAGAGCCGATCTGCTGGCCGATCATTTCGATTTCGACGATGTCGCCCTCGAAAGATTGCATCCGTTACGCGTGGGCTCACACACCGCTGTTCGTTTTGAGCCGGCGGCTAATGCGTTCCTGGACCATCGCTAGATTGAGCGAGAAGCCAAAGCTTCCAGCGAAAAGCCGTTCAGCCGGTAACGCGACGCCGGGGCATCGGCAAGTTCCTGCGTAGACCACTCGATGCCAGGCTTCAGCGCGGCCATCTCCCGGTCCCACCAGTCTCCGCAACGGCCCCCGCTATAGAAATCGTGGCAGATCTCAAGATGTCTCTTGAAGCCACCCAGGAGCCGTGCTCGATAGTGCGCCAATACGGCAGACACATCCGCACCATCCGCAATCGCGCGGACGGCGGCAGAAGCTAATATCGCTTCACGAACCGCGTTTCCGGTGCCGTCTCCGCATAGCGGATCGAAGCCCACTGCCGCTGTGCCACAGGCGAGCCACCCTTCCCCACAGAGCGGATCGGCCATCCGGGGGTTCGCAGGAAACTTGCCGGGCGACGCGTCTACCTCCAGAATCTGATCGGCGACCAGGCGGCTTCCTGCCAACAACTCGTCGAGCGGACCTCCCACGGAAAGAAGCCATGCGCTTTGCTCGCCAAGGGGAAGCAGAAACAACCATCCATTTTCGAGAGATTCAATCCAGCAGGCATGCGCGTCGTGTCCGGGTTTCAATTTCACTGCTGAGGCGGTCGCGATGCGCGAGCCGAATTCCCGCTCGACCGAGGATGTCGGGAGCGGCCGTACAGTCAGGATCCTCCATCCTGCTTCCTGCGCATCCAGGTCGGCATGGCCGGCGAGCCGCGGCCGAATGCGATCGAGAAGAGCTTGTTCGGAAATCACCACGGCTGAGTGCGGCAGCGTCACTGGCTGGGCGCCGGGTCCCCAGGCCACGATCCGCTTGTCAATTGCGGGAATATCGGCAAAAATGTCATTGCGCTGAAATACGTCCTGAAGGAGGTGCTGGGTCGCGCCAGTCAACATGATGGCCGGGACCTTGGGCCGGGGCGCACTATCCACAAGCGCGTCCATACCGGCTTGGTCCAACAAGTGAGCGCAACATGCAGCGGCGACGCCCTCGCCACGAATCCATACTGGCCTCGCGCCGATGCCTTCCATCAAGATCGTATTTTAGCGTGCATCTTAGCCTCCGCGGCGATCCGTGCTGCGCGCAGGCTCCCGATTGAATCTATTCAGAGGGTACGGAATGCTTCCGCTTCATCGTTCCTGGAGATGACACCGAGTTGCGCTGGAACAGCACATCCACCGTGTTCCGCACGTATTGTTCATCGGTAAGTTGCTCCACGATCTCGGCAGGGTATGGAACCACGTTCTTCAAATACGCGCCGAATTCGTGGAAAAGAACGAGTCGCGCGGTAGGTTGGATTTCGTCGCGGCGCAGAATTGCTTCCAGAGCGAGATGCGCCACTTTAGCCGGCACTTTCTGGCGCAGTCGGGCTGCTAGATGACGAGATTCGGCGAGCGAATTGAACTTGCGGCCGAGCACCTGATCCACGTCGGGCTCCTTTAGCTGCAGAGTACGGATGACGATAGTGCCCGCGGCGATATCGCCCAGACGCTGGCGTCGAGAGCTCATCACGCAGCAGACGCCGCCGACCAGATACAATCCCGGGAGCATATCGGCGAAGCGCAGCAGATTACGGACTATGATTTGCGACGGTCTCAGCCGCAATCCACTGGCCTCCACCACGCGCAGCCCGAGCAGCCGCTTGCCGACAGTTTGCCCTCTCCAAAACCATTCCGCCACGATTCCGTAAAGCAGTGAAACCGCGAAGTACAGGACCGTCATCGCGCTTTGCGCCGCATCCGCGCTAAACAGTTGGAGCGGAGCAACCAGCTGCGCGATCACCGCCCCCGCTGCTGCAATCGCCGCAAAATCGACAGCGAAAGCCAGCATCCGGCTGATCGGACCAGCGAGCGGCAAGTCGAACTCGATGCCTTCCGGGGTTCGAATCAGAACGGTTTCAGCGCGCATCACGTGCCTCCCGCGACAGGCATGAGCGCGCGAGGAAAGTGGTCAGCAGCAGCGCCTCGATCAGACCGAATGCGATCTTCAATCCATACGGAACCACTGGCTCGTGGTATTGCGAAACGAACGCCTCGACCAGTCCCGCCCACACCAGCATGATGGCGACGCCTCCCGCGAGCGTCACCACGTCCCGTGAGATGTGCCGCAAGCGCTCGGCCCGTGAACTTCGATCGCCCCATCCGATCAAGGCGTGCGCGATGACGAGCCCCGCTTGTCCGCCGACAAGTATCGCGGGGATTTCAATGACGCCATGCGGCAGAAGCCATCCCAGCAGAAATACTGTCTGGCCGCCGGTGATGTAGTCGACCGCCACAGCGCCCAACAGGAGTCCGTTATAGAACAGCAGTATTACGGTGCCGAACCCGAAGCTCATACCGAGCGCCAGCGTAGTGAGTGCGACCTGCGTGTTATGCGTCATCAATTGCGCGGAAAAAGTTCCCTT
>Ga0163163_10003573_pt1 | contig 13200 bp, 12 predicted proteins | sample S65metaG_FD_119766 | JGI IMG/M metagenome (GOLD analysis project Ga0163163, IMG submission 119766) | Switchgrass rhizosphere microbial communities from Kellogg Biological Station, Michigan, USA - S6-5 metaG | ecosystem: Host-associated > Plants > Roots > Rhizosphere > Soil | place: USA... | reverse complement strand
GCGCCCGAGCCGTACACGCTGGTAGTGCGGGCCGAGGACACCGGCGACGCGTGGACGATGCGGGTCGGCGACGAGGCGATCGTGACCACCGTCGGCGACTCGGATACCGCCGACGTCGTCTTCTCCGGCAGCGCGGTCCAGCTGTACCTCGGCCTCTGGAACCGCGGGGACGAGTTCGCCACGACCGGACGCCCCGACCTGGTCACCGAGTGGCGGGCGCAGATCCGGATCCGGTGGTAGACGGAGGGATACTGACCTCATGGCCTCCGTCCCGCCCGCCCGGCACCTGCTGCGCGCACGGGACCTGGCCGACTCTCGCTACGCGGAGCGGCTGACCGTCGCGGACATGGCGCGCGCGGCCGGGTTGTCGCGCGCGCACTTCAGCCAGGAGTTCCGGCGGGCCTTCGGCGAGAGCCCGCACGCGTACCTGTTGACCCGACGGCTCGAGCGCGCCGCTACGTTGCTGCGCACCACCGACCGATCGGTGGCCGAGATCTGTATGCGGGTCGGGCTGGACAGCGTCGGCTCGTTCACCACCAGCTTCACGCGCGTGTTCGGCCGCACGCCGACGGCGTACCGGGCCGCGTTCCCGCCCGCCTCCACGTATGCGCTGATCCCGGCCTGCGTCCTGCGGGCGTACGGGCGTCCGCAGAACCGGACGTTTCGAGAAGACGCGGCGAACGGCGCCCGACTAGCGTCGGCAGCGATCGAAACACCGCGACGAGAGGACGCATGATGATCAGGATCGGCACCGCCCAGCTCTGGGTGCATGACCAGGACGAGGCGCTGCGGTTCTACACGGAGAAGGTCGGCCTGGAGATCCGGCAGGACGTGACGGTTCCGGAGATGGGCAACTTCCGTTGGCTCACCGTCGGCCCGCCGCAGCAGGACGACATCGCCATCGTGCTGATGGCCATCCCGGGTCCGCCGCTGATGGACGCCGACACCGAGCGGCAGGTGCGGGACCTGGTGGCGAAGGGGTTCGCCGGCACGGTCTTCCTGAGCACCGACGACTGCCGCGCCTCGTACAAGGAGCTCGTCGCCCGCGGCGTCGAGTTCACCGAGGAGCCCGAGGATCGCCCGTACGGCGTCGACGCCGGCTTCCGCGACCCGTCGGGCAACAACATCCGGCTCACCGAGGTCCATCCGATGTAGACAGTCCACAGTGTCATGGGCGCTCGGCAAGCTCTCGCGCCGAAGCCTGTTCGGGACGCACTGACACCACGATCCGGGTGTGGGCCTTGGTGATGACGATGCCGTCGAGCGGGCCTGGCGTGTCGAGGGGGTACGCCGTAATCCCCAACCGCGCCGGGCCCGGGCGGCCGGCCGACTCCCAGTCCCGCACCCGGGCAGCGAGATCGGTCGCGAGCCGTTCGCCGTCGGGTCCGTAGCCGGACGCGTAGACCTCGTCCCCCGCGGCCCGGCGGCTGAGCACCGCGATGCCGTTGGACTCGGCGATGCCCGGCGTAGCCCGGAAACTGCCTGACTGCATGAGTGCGTCGGCGAGCACCGGCGACGCGTCCGGGTCGCCGGACAGGCCGCACGAGCGGGATTCGGTGACCGCCAACCACGTACCCAAGTCGCCCGACTCGTCTGCCCGCAGCCGGACCCCGGTCGCGATCGCGTGAGGGTCCCCAGTCAACGCGGCCCGCAGGGCCTCGGCGTCGACCACACGCGCGTCGGGCACGATCACGGCGAGCATCTTCGGCGGGCGCCCGAGCACGACGGTCTGGCCGGGGCCGGCCATCTCGCCGCGCAACTGCATGAAGCCACACGGCACGAGCGAGCGGCTCACCCAACCGCCGTCGCCCCGCTCGAACGCGACCGAGACCTGGGCGCCGTGCAGGTCCAGCGGCACCACGAGCCGGCCGCCGGGCGCCAGCTGCTCCAGCCAGGCCGGCGACAGGTCCCACACCCCGACCGTGGCGATGATCCGGTCGTACGGCGCCCGGTCCGGGTACCCACGGGCGCCGTCGTCGCAGACCACCGTCACCCGCTCGTGGTCCGGTCCGGCCGCCGCGAGACCCGCTCGCGCCCGCTCGACGACGTCGTCATCGATATCGATGCTGACGACTTCGCCGTCCGGGCCGACCAGCTGGGCCAACAGCGCCGCGTTGTACCCGGTACCGGCGCCGATCTCCAGCACCCGGTGGCCGGGCGCCAGGCCGAGCTGGTCCAGCATGATGGCCATGATGGTGGGCTGGGATGAGGAGCTGATCGGCACGCCGTCGCTGTCCCGCTTAGTCACGATCGCGTCATCGCGGTAAACCTCCTCCAACGGGATGCCCGGCAGGAAGACGTGCCGCGGCACGGTGAGCAGCGCCCGCGCCACTGCGTCGTCCTTCGCGGCACCCCGTTCGCGCACCGCGTGCATCAGCGCCCGCCGCGCAATCGCGCCCTCGTCGGCCATGACCAGCCCCCATCGACTGATCTCACGCTACACCCGCGACGGGTCTGCAGGACCAGCCGCTCAGAGCGCTCCCAACGGGAGTTCCCGCAGACTTGCCCCGGTCCCACAGACTATCCACAGTGGATGGTCTACCGCGTTGGGTTCGAGGGCGCCGAGCCGGTGACGCCATTCCGCACCGGGCACGCGCGACAATTCACCGAGGCGTTCCGTCTCGCCACCGGCAGACGACATCCGCACCGCGAGGGTGTTGACGGCCAGACATGTGAGCGCTAACAATGCTGATACACGCCGCCCGGTCGCCCCCTGACCGGCCATCCCCGGAGGAGGTTGCCTGGTGCATCGGAGCAGCTTGACCGGCGCCACCGAAATTCGTCGTGGTCCTCAGATCGTTGAAATCTGAGCCGTTTCCGGGACCTTCCGCCGACCGGCGCCCGCTGCGCAGTTCCGTCGCAACGCGGCCAGCAGGTGCTGGTCGCACCGGATCCGCACACCCTCGAGTCACCAGATAGGTCGGAATTGTGAACGTCACCCGTGGCTCACTCAATCCCGCCGGCTACACGATCGGAGTCGACTTCGGCACGCTCTCCGGTCGCGCCGTAGTTGTGCGCGTTGCCGACGGCGCCGAGCTGGGCACGGCAGTCCACGAGTACCGCGACGCCGTGATCGAGCAGGCCCTGCCCGGCGGCGGACCCGAACTGCCCCCGGACTGGGCCCTGCAGAATCCCCAGGACTGGCTCGATGTGCTACGCATCGCGGTGCCGCAGGCGGTGCGCGCGAGCGGGGTCGACCCGGCTGAGGTCATCGGGATCGCGACCGACTTCACCGCATGCACGTTCGTGCCGACGTTGCGCGACGGCACGCCGCTGTGCGAGGCGCCGGGGCTGGCGGCGCGCCCGCACGCGTGGCCGAAGCTGTGGAAGCACCACGCCGCCCAGGCCCAGGCCGACCGCATCACCGACCTGGCCCACGAGCGGGCCGAGAAATGGATCGGGCGGTACGGCGGCCGGATCTCCTCGGAGTGGCAGTTCGCCAAGGCGCTGCAGGTGCTGGAAGAGGACCCGGCCACCTACAACCGGGCAGACCGGTTCATCGAGGCCGCCGACTGGATTGTCTGGCGGCTGTGCGGCCGGGAAACCCGAAACGCCTGCACCGCCGGGTACAAGGGCATCTACCAGGACGGCGCCTACCCGTCGACGGACTACCTGGGGGCGCTGAACCCGCGCTTCGCCGACTTCGCGCAGACCCGGTTGGAGCATCCCCTGTCAGCGCTGGGCACGAAGGTCGGCACACTCACCCCCCTGGCGGCCGAGTGGACCGGACTGCCGCCCGGCATCGCGGTCGCGGCCGGCAACGTCGACGCCCACGTGACCGCGCCCGCCGTCGGCGCGATCGGCGAAGGCCGGTTGCTCGCCATCATGGGTACCTCGACGTGTCTCGTCGTCAACGCGACGGTGCTGGCCGACGTGCCCGGCATCTGCGGCGTTGTCGACGGCGGCATCATCGCGGGCGCCTACGGGTACGAGGCGGGGCAGAGCGCGGTCGGCGACATCTTCTCCTGGTGGACGTCGATGACGAGCAGCGCGCACGAGCGGCTCTCCCAAGCCTGTGCCGACCAGCCGGTCGGCGCCCACGGCCTGCTTGCGCTGGACTGGATGGGCGGGAACCGCTCGGTTCTGGTCGACCACAACCTGTCTGGCGTGATCGCCGGGTTGACTCTGGCCACCCGGCCGGAGGACGTGTACCGGGCGCTGATGGAGGCCACCGCGTTCGGCACCCGGGTCATCGTGGAGGCATTCGAGACCGCCGGCGTCCCGGTGACCGACTTCGTGGTCGCGGGCGGTCTGAAGCAGAACGACATGCTCATGCGGATCTACGCGGATGTGTTGCGCCGCCCCATCTCCATCGCGGCTTCCGACCAGGCTCCCGCGGTCGGGTCGGCCATCCACGCCGCCGTCGCGGCCGGCGCCTACCCGGACGTGGCCACCGCCGCGGACGCCATGGGCCGTGTGCTGACGAACGCGTACCGACCGGATCCGGCGCGGGCCGACGCCTACGACGTTCTGTTCACCGAGTACAGGACCCTGCACGACCACTTCGCCGGCCGTGGCGCAGGGTCCGACCCGCTCGCGCACCGCCTGCGCCGCATCCGCAACGTGGCGCGTACGGCCCGGACGGGAGAAGGCCCGGCATGACGGTCACTGCCGATATTCGCGAGACCGTCGCCGCACTCCGCCGGGAGGTCTGCGCGTGGCACGCCGAGCTGGTCCGCTACCGGCTCGTGGTATGGACCGCCGGAAACGTCTCGGCCCGCGTGCCCGGGCGCGACCTGATGGTCATCAAACCGTCCGGTGTGGACTATGCGGACCTGACCCCGGACCGGATGATCGTGTGCGATCTGGACGGCTCGGTCATCGAGGGCGATCTCGCGCCGTCCAGCGACACCGCGGCCCACTCCTACGTGTACCGGCATATGGCTCACGTGGGCGGCGTGGTGCACACGCACTCCCCGTACGCGTGCGCTTGGGCTGCCCGCGGAGAGCCGGTGCCGTGCGTGCTCACCGCAATTGCCGACGAGTTCGGCGGCGAGATCCCGGTGGGACCGTTCGCGCTGATCGGTGACGACTCGATCGGACGTGGCATCGTCGCCACCCTCGACGGCCATCGCTCCCCGGCGGTGCTGATGCGCAACCACGGCGTCTTCACCATCGGCCGGGATGCCCGCGCGGCGGTGAAGGCGGCCGTCATGTGCGAGGACGTGGCCCGCAGCGTGCACCTGTCCTTCCAGCTCGGGAAGCCGGTGCCGATCGACCCCGCCGACATCGACCGGCTCCACGAGCGCTACCACCGCGGGTACGGCCAGACGGCGGAAGAACAGAAGTTGTCGAATAGTGGGGCCAGCTGATATCCACAGTGCACGAAGCGCTCCTCTCCCCGGGCCACGCCACAGAGCCCGGGGAGAGGAGCGCCGGTCTCTGGCCTACTGCATGGACGCGTCGTCGATGAGGAAGCCGTCCGTGCCGGACGTCGTCTCCACGTAGAACCGGGCCGTGGACAGCGATCCGGTCCAGGACACCGTGGTCGTTCCTGACAGCAACGTCCAACCGGACGTGTTGACCGCACCCTGGGCGAGGGCGATGTAGTTCGTTGTTCCGTTGGCGGTCACGGCGAGCGTCACCTTGCCGGTCGGCGACCCGCTGAGCGACCGCATCCATACGTTCGTCGTGTAGCTCTTGCCATTGGTCACCTTGGCGGTCAGGTCCTGACTGGGGCCGTTCCACGACGCGGTACGGCCGGTGATCTGCAACGACTCGGCGCCGCCGTGCACCGTGCTCGTGTTCGCGGCGAGCGTGCCGCTACCGAAGACGGACCACCCGCTCGTCCCTGACTCGATGCTGCCGTTGGTCACCAGGTTCGATCCCACCGACGTGCTGTAGCCGACGGACACGATATTCGCCTGGACCGCGTTCTCCGTGGCGTCGGACGGGAAGCCGGCGGTCATGACACCTTCGAAGAAAGAACCGGCCGAGCCCTTGCTGTTGTCGCCGCCGATGCCCAGGATGATGGCGCCCTCCAGGTGCAAGGGCGTGTACCCGCTGGTGGTCGGCAGCGGTCCACTGTAGTCGGTCTTGAGGCCGCCCGAATTGGCGTTGGCATCCTTGATGGCGTACGTCGTCGAGTTCATCTTGATCATTCCGGTGACGAACGCGCTGTTCCGACCGGTGTTGTTGGTGTTGGTCCCGTTGCCACCGGCGAAGAGCCCGTTCTCGAGGTCGGCCATGACCCATGGTCCGGACCCGACGCACTGACCCGCCACGACGAAGCCGAACCAGCACAGGGTGCCGAAGTAGACGGCGCCCATGTGCCCGTTGCCGTTGTCGTTGTTGTTCGTCTCGGCGTTGCCGTAGTCGAAGCAGCAGCCGCTGTTCACGTGACCGCCGGCGGCCACCATGTACACGCCCTGCGCCCCGCTGCCGGTCGCGATGCCCGACGTACGGTCGTTGCGGTAGCCGACCCCGGGCGAGACGAAGACGCCGTACACCTTGTGGCCACCGGCCGAAATCGGCAGCGCACTCGCGTTGGCGAGGGCGTCAGGGCCGCCCGCGGCCCCGCCGCCGGGGGCCTGGGTGAGGTGGTTACCGCGGGAGGTCTGGTCATAGATGATGGTGATCACGCATGATGTACCGGCGCAGAAGGAGTCCTGGGCGGCCGCGTTGGCGAAGCCGCCCGCGCTCAAGGTACTGATATCGGTCGTCGCGTTGTCCGAGGCCCGCCTGACCTGGTAAAGCCGGCCGTTGTACGCGCCGAACAGGGCGCGGGTCGTGCTGTGCGCGGCAACGCACGGCGTTCCGCCTGAGGCGTAGATGTCGCAGGGTCCGGTCACGGCCGCCAGGGCGAAGGGCCGATCCAGAGTCAGTTGAAGCAGAGTCGCGCCGAGCGCCAGGGCTAGCACCGATGCCGCCCGCCGCGAGAACGGCGTTGTCGTTTTTCTCGTCATGGTGGCTTCCTTCCGGGACGATGAACCGTGCCAACCGCGGTCTGGCGGGGCGTCGGCGAAGAGCACGGAACAGCCCGCTCGAGTGAGTTCACGCGGACCGACCGTGCAGGGCGGCAAGGAACCCGTCGCCAACGGGTCGAACGTCGGCAGACATCGGCACGTGGTGTGGCAGGGAACGCCTCGCCACGATCTCATGTGGACGGTGTTGTCAATTCAGGATTGTTAGCGCTAACATGAGCCGGCATCGCCCATTGTGCTCGCTGTCAGTGAGACGTGTCAATACCAGGGCCGGGCCGCCGAGGGTCCAGCACAGGACGCGACGGATCCAGGACTAACCGCGGGGAGCGCCCGCACTGTCACGCACGATCAGGTGCGGCGCGATCACGGTGGATACCCCGCCGGCGCCACCCTCGATCTCGGCCAACAGGGCCTGGATGCTGCTCCGTCCCACCTCTCGGAAGGGCTGCTGCACCGTGGTCAGCGGCGGCGTCATGTAGGCCGCCTCCGGGATGTCGTCAAAGCCGACAACGCTCACGTCCTCGGGCACCCGCACGCCCTCCTCGTGGAAGGCCCGCAGCACGCCCAACGCCATCGAGTCGTTGGCCGCGAAAACCGCGGTGACCCGTGGAGCCTTAGCGAGGCGCTGACCGGCGAGGTAGCCCGACCGCGCGCTCCAGTCGCCCGCCAGGGACTTCGGCACGACCCGGCCGCGCTCCTCCAGCGCGGAGTGCCAACCCTCGACCCGGCCGTTCGCCTCGCTCCAGTCGGACGGGCCCCGCACGTGGTGCACGGTCTCGTGCCCCAGCGACAGCAGGTAGTCCGTGAGCAGGCGGGCCCCGGTCACCTGGTCGACCGCGACGCTGGTGATCTGCGGGAGCGCGCTCTCCACCGCCACGACCGGCAGGTCGGTCGGGAGCGCGCGGAAGAACGAGGCCGCGGCGGAGGTCTCCGGCACGATCAGCACCAACCCGTCGACGGACTGGTCGACGAGGCGCTGCACGGCCTGGGCCGCCGCCTCCGGGGTCGACTTGCGAAGGCTGGCGACGCTGACGCTGTAGCCGGCGTCCTCGGCCGCGTTCTCGATGCCATTCAGCGTGGACGCCGGACCGTAGAGCGTGGTGTCGAAGCAGACCACGCCGAAGGTCTGCGAGCGCCGGGTGACCAGGCTGCGGGCCGCGGAGTTGCGCCGGTAGCCGAGCTGCTCGATCGCGAGGCGCACCCGGTCGCGAGTCTCCGGGCGGACCGACTCCGGCTGATTGAGGACACGGGATACCGTCATGTGCGAAACCCCGGCAAGCCGTGCGACATCCCCCATCACCGGCAACGGTCGGTTGCTCGCCACCTGTTCTCCGATCCTCCGCCCGGATTTGGCTCGTTAACGGTAACATCCGTCCGGCCGGCCGCGACCCAACCGGCATCCGCGGTGGACCAGGGCGAACGACCCCGCCCTGGTCCACAGTGGACGTACGGCGGCGAAAGGGACAGCGGGGCACCGCGGCGGGATGCGAGCATGGCGGCATGCCCAGGCGCCTCGTGACGGTGTTCGCGATCGCGGCCCTCGCCGCGGTCGGCCTCGCCTGCGGCCGGCCGTCCAACGTGAGCGACCCGACAGTGAACGCCAGCCCGATCACCGACGAGGTGAGCGCCGTCAAGGCTGTCCGGCGCGGTCCAACGCCGAACACGTTGCTGATCGATGCCGAGGTTCCCAGCGGTGGGGACGACTGCGTGCGCAACCTGCGCGCCGAGGTGTTCGACCAGGTGCCCGGGAGCACGATCTTCGTCCATGTCCTCTTCGACTCGGTCAAGAGCCAGGTGTACGGCGCCTGTCCGACCACGACGGTCGCGACCGTGACGCTCACCATGCCCGATCCGATCGGCGACCGACCGTTGACCATTGACGAGCGCGCGTGGGCCCCGGACGGGGCGGGTTATCGCCAGTGCCCCGAATACCTCGGCTGCGACCCACCGCCCGACCACTGCGCCCAACAGTGGATCCTGCAGGTCAGGTACGGGCTGGACGCCCCGCAACACAGCGGCATCCGTCTCGAGCACTGCGACCAGAACTGGCTCGTCATGACCGTCGATGTGAACACAGCGGCGTGCGGCGCCGGTGGCCGGCCCGGCTGCAGCGCGCCGCCGAACGTGTCCCGTTACTACCTCCGGTTCAACAGCGGGTGGCAGGTCATCGTCGTCACCACGACCGGCGGCTGCGCCGCGGTGATGGCACGGGCGCCGGACTTCCCCGCAGACCTCTGCCGGGCCCTGGAACCGACCAAATAGCAAGGAGAGCCATGGATTTCAGCGCGATGCGGCAGGACGAGCTGTGGGACGCCGACGCCGCCGGACGCTACGACACACCGGGGACCGGCATGTTCGCGTCGGAGGTGCTGGGCCCGACCGTGACCCGCCTCGCCGAGCTGGCCGGGGCCGGCGGTGGACGTGCGCTGGAGTTCGCGATCGGAACCGGACGCGTGGCGGTCCCGCTCGCCGAGGCCGGCGTCGACGTGACCGGCATCGAGCTGTCGGGCGCGATGATCGACCAGCTTCGCGCGAAGGTCGACGAAGCGACGATCCCGGTCATCGTCGGCGACATGGCCACCGCGACCGCGCCCGGCACGTACACGTTGGTTTATCTGGTCTTCAACACGATCGCCAACCTGCTGACCCAGGCCGAGCAGGTCGCCTGCTTCCGCAACGCGGCCCGCCACCTGGGACCAGGCGGCCGGTTCGTCATCGAGCTGTGGGTGCCCGACCTGCGCCGCCTCCCGCCGGGCGCCCCGGCGGCGGTCTTCACCTCCGAGCCCGGCTATATCGGCCTGGACACGTACGACCCGGTGGACCAACACGTGGTGTCGCACCACTTCCACTTCGACGAGACCCGGCAGGCGCGGCTGTACCGCACTCCGCACCGCTACATCTGGCCGGCCGAGCTCGACCTGATGGCGCAGCTGGCCGGGTTCGGCCTGGAGTCCCGGCACGCGGACTGGACCGGCGCCGAGTTCACCGCCGAGTCGCGCTCGCACGTATCGGTGTACCGGCTCCCCGAGCGGTGATCCACCGGTAGCGTTGCGGGCTGCCCATGGGAATCTTGCGAAGAGCCCCGGACGTGGGTCAGGTGTTGCGGCGACCCCCGCAGGAGTCGCTTTCCATCGCGCGTCGGCGGGCGCAGCCCGTCACGGTGACGATCGTGCGCCTCACCGTCACCGCAGTCGTCGCGTTCGAGATGGCCCGAGTCATCACCGGCGCCAACGTTCCGATCCTGGCGCCGCTGACCGCCCTGCTCGTCGTGCAGGTGACGCTGTTCCACACGTTCCGCACCGCGCTGCAACGCGTGGCGAGTGTGGTTCTCGGGGTGGTGGTGGCGCTCGGCCTCTCGGCCTGGCTCGGCTTCACCTGGTGGAGTCTGGGCCTGACGATCGCGGCCGCGCTCATCATCGGCTACGCGCTGCGCCTCGGCGACAGCGTGCTCGAGGTGCCGATCAGCGCCATGCTGATCCTGTCGTTGCCGACTGAGACGGTTGTGACGCAACGGGTCTACGCGACGATCATCGGTGCCGCGACCGGATTGGCGTCGAACCTGGTGGTCGCGCCGCTGCGGGTACAGCCGGCTGAGGAGGCGGTCGACGACCTCGGCCGCCGGCTGGCCGACCTGCTGGACCAGATGTCCACCGACCTGGCCGAAGGGCGCGGACCCGAGCGGACGCACGCCTGGCTGCAACGGTCCCGGGTGATCACGAACGAGTTCGAACGGGTTGCCCAGGCGTTGGGGCAGGCCGAGGAGAGCGTACGGCTGAACCCGCGCAGCGCGCTCATCATCGACCCCCGCGTGCACCTCCGACGGCGGCTGGAGTCCTTGGAACACGCCACGCTCACGATCCGCGGCATCGCCCGCTCCCTCAACGACAGCGCCGGCCTCACCGACGAGGTGAACCCGGTGCGCGACCCGCACGCCGCGCATCGCGTCGCCGATGTGCTCCGGGATCTGGCCGCCGCCCTGCGCTCGTACGGGCGGCTTGCCCGCTCGAAGTCGGTCGACCGCGAGCACCTGAAGGCCAATGTCGACCGGCACCTGGCCGACGCCACCGAGCACCAGGGCGCGGTCACGGACGTGCTGCGGGCCGATCCATCCGCCCCGTCGGTCGGCTGGCCGCTGCGCGGGGAGCTGGTGACCCATCTGGACCGCCTGCGCACCGAACTGAACCCGCCGCCGCCCCGGCCGTACCCTCCGCCGCCGGACGCCACCGCGTCGGAGACGTGGCGGCACCGCCTCCGTAGCACGGCGGAGAGGTGGCGCAACTGGCGCCGGTAGGCCGGGCGCGCCCGACAGTCCACATAGGACGAAGCGCACCCGGCCCAACTACCGTGCTAGCTGACGACGAGCGGATTGGTGCCGTGGTACAGCCCGTCCGGATTGTCGTACCAGAGCCAGACGTGCAGTGTCGTCAGGTCCGGGTGCCAGAAGTTGAACAGCGAACCGCCCTGGCTCTTCGGCGCACAGTCCTTCTGCGCCGCGGCCGGAACGAACGTGCCGTCCACGTAGTGGCACGCGGCCGGGAACGACCCGTACGTCGCACCCTCCAGCGGCGGGGTTGTCGGCACCGACGGGAACACCCACTCGAGCGCGGCGAGTTGCCACGCGGTGCCGTTCTTCTCGTACACGAGGATCGCCGGCTTCGTGACGTCGAAGCCTTCGATGTTCTTGTTGAGGTAGTGGTAGCCCATCCCGTCCATCATCGGCGTGATGATCTCGTAGCCGTCGGCGTGCGCCGCCGAGATGTCGGTCAGGTACTTGGCCGTCGCGGCGCGGGCAGACGTGAGCTGTCGCGCCAGCGCCGGGCTCGCCGTCCAGGTCGGTGACGGGCCAGGGGCGTTTCCGGCCGTGGGTGTCACGGCGGAGTGCGAACAACCGGCCAGCCCGACGACGAGGGCGGCCGCCGCGGCGGCGACGCGCCATCGCGAAAGTCGGCTCATGAGGATCCTTCCCAAGGTTTGACGTGTGAACGCTGACCATGGTGTCCGCGGAAAACGGGAGGTGAATCGGGAAGTCTTCCCCATGTTGGGCCGGCGTGGCCCCAAGTTGGGAGCATCTGACCGCCGGGGTACTGCCAACCACCAACCTAGATGGACCGCTATACCCAGCACGGCGAACCGGGCTCAGTCTCATGTGGACCAGGCCAGACCCGGAAAAGCCAGGCGCCCGCCGGCTTGTGGCCAGCGGGCGCCTACCATCCCCCCAGAAAGGTCTACCAGGGCAGCGGCCCATGCAGGTCCCGATAGGTGCCGGTCGGCCCCTCCGGTCCGACGCGCGCCATCCTCGAGATGATCGCGGCCCCCTCGGCCGCGGTCTGGTATCCGCTGTGTCCATTGAGGTCGGTCGCGGTGTAACCCGGGTCGACGCAGTTGATCCGCATGCGTGGGTACGCCTTCGCGTAGTGCACGGTGATCATGTTGATCGCGGCCTTGGACGAGCCGTAGGCCATCGCCGCGACGAGGGACTCGGGCGCCTCGGGCGCGGTGACCCGGCCGATCGACCCAAGGCTGCTCCCGACGTTGACCACCACCGGGTTGGCCGACTTCGCCAGTACGGGCAGGAACGCCTGCGTGGTGCGGACCAGCCCGAACACGTTGGTCTCGTACAGCGAGCGCATCAGTTCGGCGGTCACCTCGCCGGTCGGCACCCATGGGTGGTCCATCACGCCGGCGTTGTTGACCAGCACGTCGAGCGCTCCGACGGTCTCCACAGCCGCGAGCACCGACGAGTCGTCGGTGATGTCGAGCTGGACGAACAACGCTCCCAGCTCCTCGGCGGCGCGCTCGCCGCGGGCCTTGTCCCGGCAGCCCAACCAGACCCTGTGGCCCACGGCGATCAGCTGTCGCGCGGACTCGTAACCTAGTCCCTTGTTCCCACCTGTGATCAATGTTGTTGTCATTGGTCGCTTCTCCGTCGCCTGTCGTCGCGTACCGTCAGTCCAGTCTCCGGCGCGGCACGGCGACACGGCATCGGTGCTGTTCCCTATATTGCGTACCGGATCTCCCCATGCATCCGGGATGTCGGTGCGCGCGCGGCCCGGTCCCTCCTGCGCCGCGGCATGCGGCCGTAACGGGGCCTCGCCCACGCTGAAGGCGAGGCCGCCCGGTACACCGCGGTGCACCGGGCGGGCCCGCCCGCGGAAGACCGCCCGGCGTCTGGCGACTAGACGAGGGGCAGCTTCGGTGCGGGAACCATGTGGCCTGGTCCCCAGCGGGAGTCTACTGTGGACGGTTCGGACGGCCCGGCACCGAGTTGACCGTTGAT
>Ga0163163_10003572_pt1 | contig 13203 bp, 6 predicted proteins | sample S65metaG_FD_119766 | JGI IMG/M metagenome (GOLD analysis project Ga0163163, IMG submission 119766) | Switchgrass rhizosphere microbial communities from Kellogg Biological Station, Michigan, USA - S6-5 metaG | ecosystem: Host-associated > Plants > Roots > Rhizosphere > Soil | place: USA: Michigan... | reverse complement strand
TTGTAACTCGGCACTGACAAAATCTTCTTCCTTGAGCTTGTACGTTGACGTGACGAGGCGGATCGCTTCGGAGGCAGCGGAAGCATCGTTGGTCGCTGCGCTGGCGAAGACTGGGTTCAGTTCTTCGCCGGCAAACACCTCGGTATAGGTTCGACTGCGGAGAGGACGATCGGAGTGAGGCGCGTTGTCAGGAATCACAAAGACTGGGTCGCCGGGCTTGAGGCCGATATTGATATCGACGGTGCGGCCGTCCTCGGTGTCGACGCGACCGATGATCGCCAGAGGAACATTCGCCCACTGATATTTCTTGATGCCACCGTATTGGATGGTTTTGAGCAAGGCGTAGCCATAGCGGCTGACGACAGGACGCGCCTTTAGATCGATGTGTGGACTGTCCTGGTGGGTGCCGACGAGGTGGGAGCCGGACAGGATGGGTTCGCTGCCGATCACGGTCAGCAGGACGGCGCGGTCATGGGCGACCATATACAGTCGCGCGCCCGGCTTCACTTGTCCGGGATTCTTGTATTCCGCGAAACCGGCGGCCTGAGCTTGCTTCACCACCTCTTTCGTCGAAGTGTAGGCGTTTCGCGATACATCGAGGTAAGACTTAAAGTGATCCGCAAAGTTTTCGACCTGCGGACGCTGGTCAGGAGTGAGGAGCTGCCAGCCGGATCTTTTGGTGGCCCAGACCGAGTCCTGGGCGGATGCGAGTGAGATTGCGAGTACGACAAAGATTGCATGGTGCAGAATACGCATTGTTCTAGGAACTCCTTGGAGCTTGGAATTTTAATGGATAGGCGATCAGCGACAAGGGCACTCAAATGGGGTTCTGATTACGATATTGAGACGTACCAAAGCAGTTTTAGTAACGAATCTCCCTTGTTGTTCATCTATTCTGGGGACAGTGTCACACCGGGGGGATGGTGCACGAGGTCGTCGGGTTTCTCTTAAAACATGGGTACAGCCTGCTGTTTGGGTGGGTACTGGCCGAGCAATTGGGCCTGCCAATCCCCTCTGCGCCGATATTGCTGGCTGCCGGGGCCATCTCTGGCTCGAAGCAGATGTACTTCTCGCTGTCACTTCTGATCGCCATCACAGCAGCGGTGATTTCCGACGTCATCTGGTATGAGATTGGAAAGCGCAAGGGATCGGCGGTACTTCAGTTACTTTGCCGCATCTCTCTTGAGCCCGACTCCTGCGTGCGACGAACCGAAAGCCTGTATGAGAAATACGGGGAGAAATCGCTGCTTTGGGCGAAATTCGTTCCCGGACTGAACACGGCCGCGCCACCTGTGGCCGGCATGTTCGGAATGCCAATCTGGAAATTCCTGATCTTCGACCTCATGGGGTGCATCTTGTGGGCGGGGAGCTTCCTCGGGCTCGGTTGGATATTCAGCGACGCCCTGGAAGACGTTGCGCGGTACGCGGAAAGACTTGGATTCTGGCTGCTCGTTCTGATTGGGCTCGCGCTGGGCGGTTACATAGTAAAGAAATACCGCGAGCGCCGCGATTTCATAAAGACCCTGGCGCGCGACCGAATCACTGCGGATGAATTGAAAGAGATGTTGGATCGAGGCGAATCGATGACGATCATCGATTTGCGCCACTCGCTCGATGCCTTGCCGGACCCGCGAACATTGCCCGGCGCGCTTCGTATGACGCCAGATGAGTTGAAGGCGCGGCAGGCGGAGATTCCGCGCGATCGAGGAGTCATTCTTTACTGTACTTGACCCAACGAAGCCACGAGCGCCCGGGTGGCGCTTGAACTGAGAAGGTTGGGAATCGACAAGGTGCATCCGCTGGAAGGTGGATGGCATGGGTGGAAGACGAAGGGATATCCGATGGCGTTGCCGGAGGGGTTGCAGGTTTCGGCATAGGCTTCGGACGAAGTTAAGGCGCGGCTATCGGCCGCGCCTTTTTCATTTCTCGGATGGATTATTCCGTCACCACTTCAGGATTGCCCCCGTTGTGCTCGAGAGCATGGTCATAGATAACCCTGGGCTCGGCATTTTGAGCGGCGGAGTAATTGATCGTCGTCGGCGTGGGCTCGACACTGTGAATTCCCCAGATTTCCCGGGCATATTCGCGGATAGTGCGGTCGCTGGAGAACTTTGGTGATCGGGCAGTATTGAGAATGGCTTTACGTTGCCACGTCGCCTGGTCAAGGTAGTCACACTCGATCTCACCATTGATAGCAACGTACGAAGGCAGGTCGGCGATGTGGAAGAAGCGGTCTCCGCGATTCACGAGTTCGTCGAATATCCACCGGAACATACCCGGCTCACTGCGCGAGAAACGGTCGTTGGTGAAGACATCGAGAACACGCTTGATGTGGGGATCTTTCTCGTACAGCTCGCGTGGATTGTAGAGGCCACCCTTCTGCATGGCGTCGATCTCTTCCGCGCGAAGGCCGAAGATGTAAATGTTCTCTTCCCCAACTTCCTCGGCGATTTCGATATTGGCGCCATCCCAGGTTGCGATGGTCAGCGCGCCATTCATCGTCAACTTCATGTTGCCGGTACCGCTGGCCTCCATGCCGGCGGTTGAAATCTGCTCGCTAAGGTCGGCGGCCGGAATGATGGCTTCGGCCAGCGAAACCCGATAGTCGGGAAGGAATGCGACCTTGATGCGTCCATTGACCTTGGGGTCGTTGTTCACAACTTCAGCGACGTTGTGAATCAACTTGATGATCTGCTTGGCCGCCCAGTATCCGGGAGCGGCCTTGCCGGCGAAGATGACCGTACGCGGAACGACGACTTCTTCACCGTCCTCGACGACACGGAGATAGTCGGCGATTACGCGCAGGACATTCAGCAACTGCCGCTTGTATTCGTGGATGCGCTTGATCTGTACGTCAAAGAGCGAGCCCGGATCTGCCTTGACTCCAGTCTGTTCCTGGATGATGCGTGCGAGGCGAATCTTGTTGTTGCGCTTTACCTCGGCGAACCTGCCTTGAAAGACCGAATCGTGCGCAGCGGTCTCCAATCGCTTCAGTTCGGAGAGATCGGTGATCCAGCGCTCGCCGATGGTTTCGGTCAGGAGCTTGGACAATCCGGGATTGGCTTTGAGGATCCACCGGCGCGGTGCAACACCGTTTGTCTTGTTGCTGAACTTGTCTGGCCAGAGCTGGGCGAATTCCGGAACGAGGCTGGTCTTCACGAGATCGCTATGCAGTTGCGAGACGCCATTCACGGCGTGCGAACCGACGATCGCCAGGTGCGCCATGCGAATCTGCTTTTCGTAGCCTTCCTCGATCACCGACATGCGGCGGAGCTTTTCGGCGTCGATCCATGAATACGCAGACAAGCTCTTCAAAAAACGGTCATTGATGGCGAAGATGATCTGCATGTGACGCGGCAGTACGCGCTCAAGCAGAGATACCGACCATCGTTCCAGCGCTTCCGGCAGCAGTGTGTGGTTGGTGTAGGCAAGCGTGTTGCGCGTCACTTCCCATGCATACTCCCAGTCGAGGTTGTGCTCGTCGACCAGCACACGCATCAGCTCGGCGACCGCGAGTGCCGGATGCGTATCATTCATCTGGATGGCGACCTTGCCCGGGAACTGATCGAAATTCGAGTGGTCCTGCAGGTAGCGGCGAACGATATCGTGAATGGCGCAGGAGACGAGGAAGTACTCCTGGACGAGGCGAAGTTCCTTGCCGGCGACGACGGAGTCGGACGGATAGAGGACGCGCGAAATATTCTCGGTGCCTATCTTCTGCTCGATGGCGCGGATGTAGTCGCCGCGATTGAAGATCTCGATATCGAAGTCTTCCGATGCGCGCGCAGTAAATAAGCGCAGGAAGTTCACGGTCGTGCCGTTGTATCCGGCGACCGGCACGTCGCTAGGAATGCCGACGACGATCTTATGGTCCAACCAATCCTGCCGGAAACTTGCCTCAGGATCGCGGACGTTCTCGACTCGTCCGTAGAGAGGAATGATGACGGCTTCTTCATTGCGCTGGAGGAGGAATGGAGTACCGCCAGTCTTCCAGCGGTCGGGCTTCTCGCGCTGGAAACCATTGACGATTTCCTGGCGGAAGAGACCGTACTCGTAGTCGATGCCGTAGCCGAAGCCGGGCATGTTCATAGTGGCCAGCGATTCCAGGAAGCACGCCGCCAATCGGCCGAGACCGCCATTGCCCAAACCGGCGTCAGGTTCGGTCTCCAACACGTCATACAGATCGATATTTTTTTCCGCTAGTACCTGTCGTGCCAGTTCGTTGAGCCGCAGGTTGCAGATGGTGTCGCCGAGCAGGCGGCCCATCAGGAATTCCATGGACAGGTAATAGAGCCGTTTGGCGCCAGATTCGCGATAACGGCGCTCGGTTTCCAGCATGCGGTCGACGAGCTGGTCGCGGATTGCCAGGGAGACGGCAGGAAGCATTTCCGCAGGAACCGCGGGGTCGCCGTCTCGCACGAAGGTGTAGCGAAGATGGAAATCGATGGCGTCGCGTAAGACGTCGGCGGGCCGGACCTGGCTCAGATAATTCGATCCCGACATAATGAACGCGGCAGCGTTTCCGCAAGCCGCAAGAATCCCCACCCAATCACGCCGCGAAGCTGCAATTCGGCGCTTTCGCGCCTGCTCCGAGGGAGGGCACTTCCTGCTGAAAAGTTGAGAAGCTTCCCGAGCTGGAGTGAACTGGAAGAATTGTAAATGACTGGAGCAGGCGAGGCCACTCCCCGAAGCGGGTTACGAAGGACAAGGATAAGGTTAATCACTCATGTTTGCGATTTAAAAACCCGATGCGTTGTCAATGAAATGTGAATGCTCCATAAACGGTGCATTCATACGGTGTTTTCACACACTTTTAAATTTTCAGAGCTGCTGGAAAGTGATTTAATTCAGAGTACGCCGAAAGACGTACCACCGTTTCCCAGAATTTGAGTCCGTGCCGGGCAAGCCTCCCATTCCTTGTCGGGCGCACGTAATAGTCAAGAACAACTGAATGTACGTACGCCCACACGACCCGTGCAGGCGAACGAGTTAGCAAGGTCAATTTCAGGAGAGCAAAATGAAGGATGTTTCCCGCACATCTCTTGTAACGAGAGTGTGCTTTCTCGCACTTTTATCTATGGTCCTCCCGGCGTTCCTGCTCGCGCAGGGCGCAGGATTTGGAGCTGTGTCCGGCGTCGTGCAGGATTCGACCGGAGCAGTTGTTGGCGGCGCACATGTAGTGCTCGACAACGAGGCCAAAGGAATTCATCGCGAAACCGATACCACGACCTCCGGCAACTTCGATTTTCCGGCACTCGTACCGGCGTCGGGCTATACCGTAAAGATCACCAAATCCGGGTTCGGCATTCTCGACTACAAGGCACTCACGGTGCTAGTCGGAGAAACCGTAACCCTGACACCCCACCTGGCAGTCGCGGGTGGCACGCAGTCGGTTGAAGTCACGGGTGAAGCTCCCGTGGTCGACTTGTCGAAAACGGAGACGTCGCAGGTCTTCAACAGCAAACAGATCCTTGAACTACCCATCAACGGTCGTCGTGTTGACGCCTTTGTGGCGGTGATGCCGGGCGTCGTAATGGACGGCAACTTCGGACTCCTCTCCTTCCGAGGAAATCCCGGCGGCAACTCGTTCCTGACCGACGGTAACGACACGACTAACTCGTACTACGACGAAAACGCTGGACGCACACGCACCTACAACATCGCACAGGACGCCGTTCAGGAATTCCAGGTCGTCACCTCGAATTTTTCGGCTGAGTACGGCAAGGCCTCCGGCGGTGTCGTGAACACGGTAACCCGGTCCGGCAGCAACGCCGTCCACGGCAGCGCTTACGAGTTCTTCCGCAACCGCACCTTGAACGCCGTAGACCGCACCACGGTCAACGGCCTATATCCCAGCGGAATCAACCCGCCGGAGTGGCGTCACCAGGCTGGACTCAGCATCGGCGGACCGATCATGAAGAGCAAGTTGTTCTACTTCTTCAACGGTGAGCTGATGCGCCGCAATGCGCCGGCTGTTTCATCCAACATCGGCTCAGGCAGCGGCAACAATCTTTTCGATGGCAGCGGCAACATCAAGTCGGCTCCTTACAACCAGTGCGTTACGGCAATCGGCAACGCACGTTGCGACGCGGCCGTCGACTACCTCAAGACTCGTGTACTCCCCACGTTGATCCCTCGGAAGATGGACAACAACATGCTGTTTTCGAAGATTGACTGGCATCCGACCTCACTGGATACGGTCAGCTTCAGCGGCAACTACCTGGACTTCCGTTCCCCGAACGGGATTCAGACACAGCTTTCGCTGGCGACCGGAGCTGCCATCGGAAACAACGCCGACACGAATGTATTCGATCGCACCGGTCGTGCGAGTTGGACCCGTGTCATTTCGTCGCACGCTATTAACGAGTTCCGCTTCGGTATCTTCAAGGATCGTCAGTACGATCCCGCCTCTGCAAGCCTGATCCCATCGATCGGCCCGGTGGCGCTCTCCGTCAACAGCGTCAGCAACCTCGGATTTGCAACCAACTATCCTCGCCTGAACCCAAGCGAACTTCGCTTGCAGTTCTCGGATACCTACTCCTGGACGGTTGGAAAGCACAATCTGAAGTTCGGTGCTGATGTAAGCCACGTCGAAGACTTCGTTATCGCGAAGTACGGTCAGTTCGGCAGCTTTACGTATGGCACGCTGCAGGCGTTTGCCACAGACTTCAGCGGAAACACCACGAACGCTCACAGCTACCAGACTTACACGCAGACTTTCGGCAACGCGAAGGTCGACGTCAATGTGAAGGAAGCCGCGGTGTTCATGCAGGACGAATGGCGCGTAACTCCGAAATTAACCATCACCCCGGGAATCCGCTACGACTACACCAGCATTCCGCAGCCGGACAAGGGCTGCAATACGGACCCGCGGTTCACGGCAACCTGCAGCATCCCCAGGACGAAACTGAATTTCGCTCCCCGATTCGGAGTCGCATACGCAATCGACGACAAGACTTCGATTCACGCGAGTTATGGCCTGTTCCACAACCGTTACACGACGAGCACCATCGAGAACCTCTTCGTGACCAACGGTGTGTACCAGCAGTCGTTCAACTTCGTCAGCACAAATGGGGCGATCAACCAGGGTCCTGTATTCCCCAATTACTTCGCTGACAATTATGTGAGCACGACGCCTGGCCTGAGCGCCAACGCGGCGAACATTCTTTATGCCGATCCCAAGTTCCGCAACCCGTACTCGCAGCAGGCGGAATTCGGTATTCAGCATGAAGTTGCGAAGAACACGAGCGTGAGCATTTCGTATAACTGGAGCCGTGGTCTGCATCTGCTCCAGACACGGAACGACAACATTCTAGATCCGACGGCAAGCACGACTGCGAATGTGCTCGATGGTTCCAACAACGTCATTGGAACCTACACCGTCCCTGTCTACACGCAACGCAACCCGATCTATGACGCCGTAAACCCCACCACTGGAGTTCATACTCCTTATTCGGGTGGCGTTTACGAGCTTCAGACCTCGGGAAACAGCTACTACAACGGCTTGCTGGTTCAGGTAAACCGTCGCTATAGCAGCTGGTTCGATGGTTCCATTTCTTACACGTGGAGCCATGCGATTGACTACAACCAGGCTGGAGCGCCGACGTTTGGCAACACGTTCTCCACGTCTGTCACGAATGGTGACTATGCTTCGGAAAGAGGTTCCAGCTCTCTCGACGCTCGTCACCGGTTCGTCGCCAACGCCGTCTTCACTCCGAAATTCATGAACGGCAACGGCGCTTTCGCGAAGTACGTCGTGAACGGCTGGCAGTTGGCGATCGTTGATGTGGCCCAGAGCTCTCAGCCCCAGGTTCCCACCATCAGCGTTTCCAGCTCCGCCCCCGGTCTCGTCAACCCCGGCACTCGCACTTTGAACGGGCTCTCCGGTTCAACGCGCGTTCCGTGGCAGTCGATTTCGGCTCTCGACATCGGTCCTCAATTCCGGACCGACGCTCGCCTGTCGAAGGTTTTCCAGGTCACCGAACGTGTCAACTTCGCTCTAGGGTTTGAGGCATTCAACATCTTCAACCACCTCATCCCGAGCGCACGCCAGAACCAGGAATACACGGCGACATTCGTAGGAACGACCCTTGCGGGTCACTACGATCTGAAGCCGACCCTGACGAACGGACTTCCGACTTACGGAACCTTGAGCGCGACCCAGGTAACACCGGACGGCACAACCGCCCGACGTGCCCAGGCCGTCATTCGCATCAACTTCTAAACGGACTCAGTCCATAACAAAGGCCCGATGCTCAGCATCGGGCCTTTTATTTTTCCCGCGAAGTCGCTAGTCGGGATCGGAAGCAGCAACCGGAATCACGCTGTGCTTCGACTCAGGCATTGGTTGGTCACCCTTGCGATCGCGCCACAGAATCGCGTTGAGTATGGTCGTGTTGGCAGAGTCCGCGTGCGAAAAATCGAGTTCCATCGACTGCTCTGCCGTGGGGTTCTTCGGCGGATTGATTGCGTAGAGCAGGCCATTGTCGAGGTTGCGCCGGTCGGCGGTGAAGGCGGGTTGCGCGCCAGGACCGCTGAACAGGTTTGAGATCGGGGCTGCGTACGAGTCATTAATATTCATTTGCGGCAGCCCGAGCAGGTCTTCGAGCGTGCGGATCATGTTCACCGTGGTGTAGAAGTGGTGCTCGATCAGCGGCTTCTCAGTCGTGGACGGCGAATACTTGCTGATGACCAGCCCAATCGAACGATGCGCATCCACGTGGTCGGGCCCGTCCTGCGCGTCGTCTTCAAGGATCAAAATTGCGGTGTCTTCCCAATAGACGCTGTTCGAAATGGCCTCGACAACACGGCCCACGGCAAGGTCGTTGTCAGCCACACTAGCCGACGGAGTCGGCATATCAGGACGCGTACCGGCGGTGTGATCGTTGGGCAGTCGGAGCACTACCAACTCCGGCATTTGTTGCGCCGGCTTCCCTTCCTTGCGGGCTCCAACGAAGCCATCGAACTCATTCAGGAATTCGTCGACGCGCAACTGGTCGGGATAGTCGGTCTTGAAGTCAGGGAATTTCGGATCGAAGTGTCCGACGAGTTCGGGCTTGGTGGGAACATTTCTCGCGACCGTGGGGATAGCCCATGGCCATGGACTTGGACCGCCCTTGGGATTGCCGACGTTCGCTGGAAGCGGCTCGCCCTTCTTGATTTCCTTCGGGCCTTCGCAAACGCCCTTTACGCGGCCTGTTACAGCCGGGCTTGATGACCATTCCTCGTCGTTACACCATTCGGTATTGATGAACTCGCCGTAGTGACGATAAGACCGGCGATTACGCGCGGTAAGCCCCCAGATAAAGCCGGTACCGGGCTCGTTGATGTCGGGAATGCCCTGCTCGATCGGGTACTTGTTGCCGACCATGCCCTCGTAGTCGTAGGTGCGCTGGCCGCGACTGTATTCGACCTGCCAGTTTCGTTCGTTGTAGTCGCTGGTGATGGCGGCCATCGACCAGTCGTGCCCATTGCCGCTGACCTCGCCGGAATCGTAGAAGTTGTCGAGCACGCCGAACTGCATTGCGAGTTTGTGCTGGTTGGGGGTGATGTCCCAGCCATACATGGTGAGCGATTTATCCCCGTCGCCAACACCAAGGTCACCGAAGAACTGATCGTAGGTACGATTCTCTTTGATGATGTAGATGACGTGCCTGATGGGACCGCGAAGACGCCGCGATACCGGTAGCTTGGCACGAACGGAAGGGTGCCAGTTGATCTTCACAGGCTTCTCACGCAGGCGATTCGTACGCGCTACCTGCTCGGTCAATGCCTTGCTGTATTTCTCGAGAGTCGAAAGTTCGGTGTGCTGAAGCGAACCATTCAGCAACGATGCGATGTAGGGAAACTTCTTGCGCTTGTTGTCCGGCTCGGGAGCGCCGTTGTTGGGGCCGGTGCCTACGCCCTTTGCGTTGGCGATCAGAATGTCGTCGCCGTGAACGGCGACGGCAGTGGGATACCACTGGGTGGGGAGAGAGAGCCGGGGTTTTCCATCCGCTCGGAAGCTCCGATCCTCGTTCTTTTCATCGCAATCAACGCACACGGTTTCCGGAGAGACAGCGACAGCAGTCACAGTGTTGACGCCGGAAGTCGCGACAAATAGCCTTTCGCCGGTCTGGTTCAAAGCCAGCGAAACGGGCTGGTTGCCATTGCTGCGCTGACCGTCAATGATTGTCCGTATGCGACGGACAATGGACCTGGTGTCTGTCCGAACGACAGCCACTTCATCGGTATTCGCGAGGGCGACAAACAACCATGTCCCGGACGCACTGATCGCCATTCCGCTCGCGTGAGAGGACGATGTGCTCTGGCGCTTTTCGTTCGTCAACTTGATGGTTGCGGAAAGCTTGCCGGAACTCAAATCGAGTTCGGCAACCGTGGCACTATTCCACAGACTCACCCACGCCCTCTTCCCATCCGGCGCGACGATGGTGCTGTGCGGGAACACCGCGGGCACGAAGTCCTTCGTGCTGAGGTCAAAGCTCTTGAGGGTCTCGCCCGTTACGGCGTCGATGAGGATTGCGTTGTCGCTGAGATTGTTGGCGACGAGCAGACGGTCGTGCGGATTCTCCACGCTCGGCGGGACGACGGAGATTCCTGATGGAAATGAAATGGCTTTGCCGTCGGGGACCTTGGTGTCGCCATAGACGTAGCGTTTGCCCGGCGCGAGTTGTTGTAAAGGAATCTTCAGGAAACGCGCGGGCTTGATCTCCGCGTTCGTGAATGAATAAACGGCAATACCGTTGCCGGTCGAGCCTGATTGGCGACCTTCGGGATCGGTGAGCGAGGCGATCGACGCGTAGAGTTCGTCGCCTTTACTGCTGAAAGCGAGGCCTAACCAGTATGTCTGGTTAGCGTTCTCGGGAAGGCGTGCGTCAGGAAAGTCGCGCAGCGTGCGCCTCTGGAGGTCGTAGATGGCGATGGACTGGTGCATGCCGCTGGCCTCGGTTCCGTAACCCTGGTTCAGGATGGCGGCATAGTGTCCGTCGGGCGAGATGACGATGTTGGACGGGAAGCTGTTCAACTTCTGCGGCGAGCCCGGGACCGGCTCGAGCGTCTTGCTCGACGGGAGGTTGACGGTTTGGGCGAACAGCGAAGCGGATAGGAAGAGGATGACAAGGGCTGTGCGCATAGCGGAACAGTTTACAGGCCGCCAACTGCAATCCGCCATCGGCAAAAGCGAGACATAGGCGATTAGCAATTAGCCATTGGCCATTAGTAGAGGCGGGAGGCACGCTGCTGACAACTAGCCATTCTCAGCTGGGCAAGAGCTAGCCGAGTGGAATATCCCGCCTTAGCTAATTGCGAGCTGCTGCTTCCTGAATCTCCGCCGTTGCTAATGGCTAGTTGCTGATGGCTGACACTACGATCGAGCTGCTGTCGCGCGCTCGCGGATGTGGGCAAGGACAAGCGAGACTTCGTGCTCGATATTGTCGTTTCCGGTAACGACGATGTCGGCGAATTCACGGGTGGGATAGACGTATCGCTTGGCGCTGGGAAGGACCGTCGAATGGTACTGCTCGAGGACGCCTTCGCGAGTTCGGCCGCGCTCGCAGATATCGCGCTCGATGCGCCGCTGAAGGCAAATGTCCTCCCCAAGGTCGACATACACCTTGGTCTGGATCAACTTGCGGACGTCCTCCCAATACATGGAGAGGATGCCTTCGACGATGATGAACTCGTGTGGCTCCAGCCGCTCCGTTTCCTGCTTGCGTGCGTGGATGGTGAAGTCGTAGAGAGGCTTTTCGATGGCTTCGCCGTTCGAGAGCCGGCGTATGTGCTCGACAAAGAGAGCGGCGTCGAGTGATTCCGGCGAGTCAAAGTTCTGATGAGCGCGCTGAACAACAGACAGATGTGCGAGATCGGAATAGTAGGAGTCGAGGTGGAGGAGCGCGGCATTCAACTGCTGGCCAATATGCTTCGACAGGTAGCTCTTCCCCGCTCCCGAAGGCCCTCCGATTCCGATCAAGTACGGTTTCATGAACCCTGTTTTTCTTCGGCTGCGATGCGCGGGATCACGGCTCCCAGCAGCGCCAGGAATTTCCCGCGAACCTGTGCGCCCACTTCCAGCACTTCCAGGTGATTGATTGGCTGGTCGAGAATGCCGGCCGCCATGTTGGTGACGCACGAAATCGCCAGAACATGGATGCCCATGTGGCGGGCAATAATCACTTCGGGAACCGTAGACATGCCAACCAGGTCGGCGCCGATAACGCGCAAGTAGCGGATCTCGGCCGGAGTCTCGTAGCTCGGACCCGCAAGGGAGGCGTAGACGCCCTCGTACAAGGCAATGCTGAGGCGCTTTCCCTCCTCGTGTGCGATGGCGCGATAGCGCTTGCTGTAGGCCTCGGTCATGTCGTGGAAGCGCAGCCCAAAGCGATCGTCGTTCGGTCCCGTAAGCGGATTGGCGCCTTGCAGATTGATGTGATCGCTCAGCAATACCAGTGCGCCCTGACCGTAGCTCTTGTCGATGCCGCCGGCGGCGTTGGTCAGGATGATGGCTTTCAATCCCATCAGGCCGAAGACGCGCACCGGGAACGCCGCTTGCTTCGCGGTGTACCCCTCGTACTGATGCACGCGACCCTGCATGGCGGCGACCGTAACGTCGCCGAGTTTGCCGATGACCATGCGCCCGGCATGACCGATGGCAGTCGAACGAGGATAGTGCGGAATGGTTTCGTAGGGGATGATGAGCGGATTCGCGAGGCTGTCGGCAAAATCGCCGAGGCCCGAGCCGAGGACGACTGCGAGTTTCGGAATACCTAACTCTGCCCGAGTCTTCAACCTTCCGAGTACGAACTCGGCGGCTTCTTTGGCCCGAGTGTATTCGTCGAGCTGATCTTCTTGGCGATCGACAGCGGTGCTCATAAGAACATTCCTACGATTGCGGCCGACATCAGGTTGGCCATTGTTCCGGCGATCATAGCGCGAAAACCGAGTCGGGCGAGATCGCCACGACGGTTGGGCGCCAACGCGCCAAGGCCGCCGATCTGGATACCGATGGAACTGATGTTGGCAAATCCGCAGAGCGCGAAGGTCGCGATAGTGAACGAGCGTGGATCGAGAGCGGCTTTCTGCCCCCCCAGGATCGTGAACGCAACCAGCTCATTCAACGCCATGCGGGTACCAAGCAAGTTGCCGACAAGCCGGCAGTCATGCCACGGAATTCCGATGAGCCATGCAATCGGCGCGAAGACAACACCG
>Ga0163163_10003571_pt1 | contig 13205 bp, 12 predicted proteins | sample S65metaG_FD_119766 | JGI IMG/M metagenome (GOLD analysis project Ga0163163, IMG submission 119766) | Switchgrass rhizosphere microbial communities from Kellogg Biological Station, Michigan, USA - S6-5 metaG | ecosystem: Host-associated > Plants > Roots > Rhizosphere > Soil | place: USA... | reverse complement strand
CGTTGGATAGGAACCCGCTTTTACATCGAGATCCACGCCAAGGACGGCCACCCATTCGTTGTCGACGCGCGCATACGGGATCGTCTTGTTCTGCCACAGAATCGAAACGTTGGAAATGCCGGGTTCGTTTGGAATCGTGAGCCTGAGCACGTTTCCCTGACCGGCTGTTACCGTGCCAGCGACAAGCAGAAGTATTTGGGCAAGCATCGTCATGGTTATTTCCGCTTTTAGCGCGTCACGCTCGTGAATCGGAAGCGATCCAGCTTGATGGCAGGAACACTGATGGTTGTCCCTCCGGACTTCTGAACTCGAAGGCGACTTCCAATCGCCGCCACTCCCGCAAGTGCTTCCAGGTACGATTGCGTGAAGCGCATCGATTTCGTTGCTCCCACGATCTCTCCGTCCTGAACCAGAAACGTACCATCCCGCGTCATTCCTGTCACCACAACGTCGCGCGGATGAACCGGACGGGTATACCAGAACCGAGTGATGTACAAACCACGCTTCGTGGTACGAATCATATCTTCCACTTTAGACGTGCCGGGATTCAGAAAAAGGTTCAAGGGCAAGGGTCCCGTTGCCCCGCCCGCCGATGGCGGCATGGCGTGCCCTGTCGATTTCAAGCCGGGCTTTCGGCTCGCCGTATGCGTGTCGTACACCGGATTGGCGCAGACTCCACTCTCGACCATGGCGACGCGGCGTTTCGGCTGACCTTCGAAGTCGAACGGCAACGGTATTCCGCGAAGGTCGTTTCCATCATCGAAGATGGTCACTTCCGCCGACATGAGTTTCTGACCGGACCTGCCGTTCATCCAGGACCGTTCTTCCTGATAGGCCAGGCCGCTCATTCCGTCGTATGCGAGCATGCCCAGCAGATCCGACGTCGCAAAGGGATCGAGAATGACCGTCATCTCCGCAGGCTCGACATCGACGGTTTTCTGACCGATTCGAACTTTCTCCAGTGCCTCGTTTGAAAGCTGTTCCCAGTCCACCGCATCGAGTTTCCAGCCGGAAGCATGGGACCAGCCGGAAGCACTTCCATTCATGATGACCGTGGAAGCATCGGCAATTGTGGATTCGAACTCCACAAATACACCCTTTGAATTTGCCACGCTGATGGTCATGGCTCCAGTGGTCATGGATCCCGCCGCTGTGTATCCGAGCGCCGACGCCTTGCGGCAGGCCACTCCAACTCCTGCTGCACGATGCGACGGCGGGCACGATGCGGCCCCCGAATCGTAAGCTTTCGTCGCCGATTCCATAGGGGCCGGACCCGGCAATCCCTTAAACTCCGGATTCTCCGGCTGGAGATTTGCAAGCTCGCCGGCTCGGCGTACCAGCGAGCGAAGGCTCTCGACGCGCGTATCATTCGACACTGCCGTCCCGACGCGCGTTCCCGCAACACAGCGAATACTGATTTCGTAGTTGGTTTCCGTGACGTTCTGATGGATGTGATTATTCGCAAATCGCGTCAGACTTTCGTCCTGGCGAATACAGACCACTTCGGTTTCATCAGACGTGGACGCCGCGAACACCGTATCCGCGATCTCGCGAAAGGTCATCGAAACACTCCAACGCGAACATTGCGGAATCGTCCGGGCGCCGCGCCATGACCGGTGCCCATGGTCTGCATCGGCTCGCCTTTGCCGCAGTTGGGCGTGCCCCACAGTTTCCAGTGTTTTCCATTCGCAATGGCGTCGCATGAATTCCAGAATTCCGGAGTGATGCCGGAATAGGTGCAGTTCTTCAGCAGGCGTCCGCGCTTTCCTTTCCGGATTTCATAGCCGACTTCGGTTCCGAACTGGAAGTTGTAGCGCATGTCGTCAATGCTCCACGACCGGTTCGTCTCCATGAAAATGCCATCGTCGGTGTCGGCGATCATGTCGTCGAGTTCCCAGGTGCCGGGTTCGAGAGAAACGTTGGTCATCCGTATCAGAGGAATCCGATTCCAGCCGTCAGCGCGCATGCAGCCATTGCTCTGCATTCCGAGAGTCGATGCGGTTTCCCGCGACATCAGATAGCCCGCGAACATCCCATCGCGCACCAGAGGCGTTCGCGATGCGGGGATCCCTTCGTCGTCCCATCCAAATGTTCCAAGGCCTGTGGCGCTGACGCTGTCGGCCGTGAGATTGACAATGTCCGATCCGTATCGAAACCCCTTCAGCTTCTCGGTCGTGAGAAAACTGCGGCCGGCAAAGGCGGCCTCAGTTCCATAGACGCGATCCAGTTCGGCCGGGTGACCGCAGGACTCATGAATCTGAAGCGCCAGCTGCGAACTGCCGAGAATCAGCGTCGTGTCCTTACCCGGACAGGTATCCGCGGTGAGAAGTTGAACAGCCTCTGTCGCGATCCGTTCGGCATTGCCAGGAAAGTCCGCGTCGGTGATGTATTCCCAACCGCTGGTTCCCTGCTGCCGGAAAGAGTGCGGATAGGACCGCACCTGAATCTCATTGCCCTGGACCGCTGTGGCGCTGATCGAACCGCCGGTCTCAAAAATGGTTTGTTCCACGTAGGCGCCTTCGCTGTTCGCAAAAATCTTGTCGCGGCGAATGGCGAGGACACTGCCTTCGGAAACTTTCACGCCGGGATTTTTCCGGATCCTTGCATCGGCATCGAGCAGCAATGCGAGTTTGGATTCGAGGGAAACGGAGAAGGGATCGATCTCAACATGTGTCACAAATCGACCGGTGCTCGTCACGGGCGGGCCAAGGTTCACGGGTTTTCCGGGAACCATGGCGCTGGCGCGCGCGGTTTCTACGGCAAGAGCGGTGACGCGGTCGACTTCGGGCGCGGAGATTTCGGCACTGGCGGCAAATCCCCACGCGTCGCCAACGAGCACCCTCACACCGAAGCCAATGGATTCAAAATCGTTGAGTCCTTCGACTTTACCGTTCTTCACGGCAATGGACTGATGGCGGCTGACGATGATCCTCACATCGGCATAGCGGGCGCCGAGCGTCGAAGCTGTGCTGATCGCGCGTGTCGCGAAATCCTTCATTTCCTAAGGATACGTGATATGCGTACACAGAAAAATGTAAGATTCAGGTCACGATGTTGAAAAAAGAATCGAACGAAATTAAACGCGACCTCATGGATCAGGCCGAAAAACAGTTCGGAAAGCAGCGCGCTACCGAAATTCAGCCGGAAATCGAAATCATGGCGGAACAACTGGCGGTGCTCCGGACGACTCCAGTGGAGCTTCAGGATGAACCGTGAGTGGAAGCTGTGAGTGAATTTGTTGAAAGGGAGACGCCGCTGCTGTAGGCGCGGTCTATGACCGCGCACAATCCTTCGGTCAAAATTGGCGTGGATGAAAGAGCGTGCGGGTCATAGACCGCGCCTACAGCAGAAGGTGTTGTGCGGGCTCTTGCGTTAATGATTCAAACCTAACTTATGTCAAACCTTGAAGACCTCTCGCTGGTGGATGCCGCGTCCCTCATTCGCAGCCGTCAAATGTCCAGCGAAGAGTACGCCCACGCCCTCCTCGCCCACATGGACCGCATCGAGCCGCGCGTCCAGGCCTTCGTCACCGTCGACCGTGACGCCGTCCTTGCCGAAGCAAAACGCTGCGACGCCGAAGCCGCCGCAAAACAATTCCGCGGCGCACTCCACGGCATCCCCATCGGCGTGAAGGACATCTTCTACACGAAGGGACTGCGCACCACCGTCGGCGCTACCCCATTTCAAAACTTTGTGCCCGATGTTGATGCCGACGTTGTGATCAAGCTCAAACAGTCCGGAGCCATCATCCTCGGCAAGACCGTCACCACGGTGTTCGTCTTCCTCGACCCGGGCCCAACCCGAAACCCGTGGAATCTCGACCACACTCCAGGCGGCTCCAGCAGCGGATCCGCGGCCGCAGTCGCTGCCCGCATGTGTGCGGGCAGCATCGGAAGCCAAACTGTCGGCTCTGTCGGCCGGCCCGCGGCTTACAACGGAATCGTCTCATTGATGCCCACCCAGTCGCGAGTGAGTTTGAAGAACGTATTCCCGCTCTCCTGGCCGCTGGATCATGCCGGCATCTTTGGCCGGTCAGTCGCCGATGTCGAACTTCAGCTGAATGCCATTGCGCAATCTCCGGTCGAGAAGCCTAATCCCAGGCGCCCCCTTCGCATCGGCGTGATTCGCGATTTTTTCTACGACAACGCAACGCCGGAAGCGCGAACACTACAGGACGGATTCCTCGGCATGCTCGCCGCTGCTCCAGGCTTTCACGTCGATGAAGTGAAACTCCCACCTGCTTTTGCCCTTCACATGCCGATACTCCGAACGATCCTACGGGCCGATGTCGCCGCTATTCATGAGGATCTTTTCCCAGCACATCCAATGGCTTATGGCCCAATACTTCGACAATTGATTGAGACGGGAATGCTCGTATCCGCCGAGGACTATCTCCACGCACGGCGACTTCGCCGGCACTTCCAACGCGAGATGATGCGGCTGTTCGAAACCTTCGACGTTCTGCTGACTCCGGCAGCGCCGGGGCCGGCACCTGTCGGGATTGGCGCGACCGGCAGCGCCGTGATGAACGGTCCATGGAGCCTGGCCGATTTTCCGACCATGACTCTTCCCTTTGGTCTGGCCGCCAATGGACTGCCGCTGGGCATTCAACTGTCCGGTCCGCCGCTCGCCGAAGCCGCGCTGATGGAAGCCGCTTCCATCATCGAATCGGTCGCCGCATTCAAGGAGAAACCATGCCCGCTTACGTAATCATCGAAATCAAAGTTCACGACGCTGCGAAGTTTGAGGAGTACAAGAAGAAGGCTCCGCCCTCGATTGCGGCATTTGACGGGAAATATCTGGTTCGGGGCGGCGCTGTCGAGACTCTGGACGGCACGTGGGCTCCAGAACGCATTGTCTTTCTGGAGTTCCCCTCGATGGCTCGCGCACGCGAATGGTACAACTGCGAGCAGTATGCAGAAGCGATCCAGCTGCGCCATGCGTCCGCAACATCGCAGTTCATTCTGGTAGACGGATTGTAGGAAACGAAAATCGGGGCTGGAATCGGCCCCGATTTCTTTGTCTATTGGCCGCGAGCGCCGCGACCCGCTGCGGGAGCGGGAGGAGCAACCGGAACTCCTGGGCCACCGGCCCCCCCGGCTCCCGGCGGCGGACCGAATCCAGGAAATCCACCCGGTGGAGCTGCAGGCGGTGTGGGTGTTGGATTCTCCGCTTTCCCATCGAGCACATACGCATACAGCCGAGGATAAACCGGCGGTGGAGCTGGGGCCGCCGTTACTGGAGCAGCCGGTGGTAAAGGAGGCGCGCCCGCCACAGGGCCGCGCGCTCCCGCGCCAGGCGCGCCGGGGCCTGGCGCTCCGCCGAAACCTCCGCGAGGACCCGCGCCGCCGGCGACAGCAACGTATTGCGTGTTGTCGATCATGAACGTTATCGGCGGTCCCATATTGCCCGTCTGGTTTGTCGCGACGTCGAGCAGCTTTTCGCCGGTGTCGGCACGATAGGCCAGGAGGTGTCCGTTGTTCTGAACCTGGAAGACGAGATTGCCCGCAGTAGTCAGCGCTCCGCCGCCAATGCTTCCTCCGCCTTGAACGCGCCATTTTTCTTTTTGAGTCGATGGATCGATCGCAACCAGCCAGTTGCCGGTGTAGAACTTGCCATCCTTATCGACGGGACCGACACTCGGCAACACCGGTCCGGTGGCTGCAGGAGCAGTTGGAATGACAAAGCCGGCTCCCGCGGCAGCGCCAGGTTCGGCAATACCTCCGGTCGTTGCTCCAGGCGCTCCAGGCGCTCCAGGCGCACCCGGCGCAGGCGCGGCACCGCGCGCACCGCCCGCTGGCGGCGCTGGGGGTGGGCCAAATCCACCGCCAAATGTGACGCCCATATTCGTGCGGCCGGCCGTGTAGGTGTAAGTGTCCGGCAGACGATAGGACGAACTGCTGTTTGCCGAAATCGGGATGTACACCAGGTTTGTAGTGGGATTGAACGCCATGGGCGCCCAGTTGTGCGCGCCACCAGGTCCCGGGAAAATTTGAATCGACTGCTCTTTGGTATAGTGAGCCTCCGGGGGAATCATCGGCCGTCCGGTTTTCAGATCGATGGATGTGGCCCAGTTCACCTGAGCGAAGGGCGATGCGGAGATGATTTTTCCGTTCGCGCGATCGAGAACGTAAAAGTATCCGTTCTTGTTCGCTTGCATGATGACCTTGCGTGTCTGGTTGTTGATTTTGAGATCGGCGAGCATCAACTGCTGGACGCTGTCGAAATCCCAGGAATCTTCGGGGACGAATTGATAGTGCCACTTGTACTCGCCGGTATCGGCGTTGACAGCGACCACCGAACATACATAGAGGTTGTCGAGCCCCTTGGATTGCCGGAAGTCGGAAGGCCATGGTCCGCCATTGCCTGTTCCGAAATAGACGAGGTTGAGATCGGGATCGTACGCCATGCCATCCCAGACGGTTCCACCGCCACCGTACTTGTACCACTCGCCGCTCCAGGTTTTCGAGGCCGCTTCCATGGCTTTGCTTTCGAAACCTTTCTTCGGATCGCCCGGTACGGTGTAAAAGCGCCATGCCTGTTTGCCGGTTGCGATGTCGTATGCGGTGACATAACCGCGAACGGGATATTCGGAACCGGCATTGCCGATGATGACCTTGCCCTTCGCAATGCGCGGGGCCATTGTCACGGAATAGTCTTCGCCGATAGGAGTGGTTTCAACGCTCCAGATTACTTTTCCGGTATTGATATCGAGTGCGACCATGCGGCCGTCAAGAACAGGGACGAGGATCTTCCCCTCGTAGATACCGAGTCCGCGATTGACGATGCCACAGCACACCCTGGGCTGAATGGCGCGATCCACCTTGGGATCATAGCGCCAGACCTCTTTGCCGGTACGCGCATCGACAGCAAACGTGATGCTCCAGTTGGTGATGCTGTACAGGACGCCATTGGAAACCAGCGGCGTCGCTTCCTGATTGCCGCCGCCCATCCCAATTTCGTAGGTCCAGGCGAGGCCAAGCCGTCCCACGTTGGTGTCGTCGATCTGCTTCAGCAAGCTGTAGCGCTGCTCCTGTTGATTGAGGCCGTAGGTCAGCCAGTCGTTGGTGTTGCTCTTACTACCGGCATTTTTGAGCGCCGCGTCATCGATCTTGCGGGTTTGCTGCAGAGAGACAGCGATCCATGTTGTGAGCAGTACTCCGGTGATTGGCAGGAGAATCCATTTCAGTTTTCTTGTTTGCATGTTGTCCTCTATTTCGGAATGGCGTAGACATTTTGTTCACACTCCGACCCGAAGGCAACCGAATAACGGGGATTTCGCTTTCAACTGCGAACAGAGCGGTCATGCAGGAGTTGAGCGTCAGTCTATGGCTTCAGTGACGGGGATCGAAGCCGTGACGTCCAGCTTGGGAAATTGCACGTAGATTGATAATAAAGAACTACTGCGTACACTACGAACACGGAACGCTAAGGAAAACACGAAAAACCTCAAAAACGGCGCTTAACGGAAGTAATGGAGTATTAGAGAGGCCGATTGCACGAAGCATCGGGATCGCTTTATTTCGCGATACCTGCCGACTGCTAAGGTAACGGAAGCCGCAATTCAGAGGAAATATTCGTGATCGATAATCCAGGTCATCCGTTTTTTTGGATTCAAGAGCGCAGGCGGATCAATGACCAGGCTGCATCCGGTTCAACAGTTGACGCGGGTGTTATAGTACAAAATCGCTAACGAAGCCAGAGCGCAGGAACGAGTTCGGCAGAGTGAATCCGAACGACCGCACTCCGAAAACAAAGATTGATGACCACGGTACTCCTGAAACAAGACGGTATGGGGCAGAAGTGGCTGCAATCGGCAAGCGAGAATCTGCCGCCGTGGCTCAAGTCCATCAGCGGACCATTTCTTTTAGCCCTCGCGTACTATCTGGGAGCACAGGCTGCATTCGCAGTCGGCACATTGTCCGACCGGATTTTTGCCCCATTCTGGCCTCCCAACATCATCCTCTTTTGCACATTACTTTTTGTACCAAAACGCCAGTGGTGGCTGTACATCGCGGCAACTTTTCCCGCACATCTGGCCGCAGAGGCCGCCGTATCCATGCCGGCCGCGCAGTCTCTCGTGGCATTCGGGACCAACTGCCTGGTGGCCATTCTAAGTGCCGTAGGCGTCCGGCATTTTCTCAGGAAGCCTCCGTGGTTTGGAACACTCCGCAATACAGCCATCTACATGCTCATCACGACGGCGATCAGCCCCGCAATCTCGGCATTTGGCGGCGCGTTTGTTCAAGTGCTCGGCGATGGGAAAATGTCCGCCTATTGGACCTGTTGGGGAAACTGGTACATCAGCAACGCACTCGGCAGCGTCACACTCGGACCGATATTCATGATCTGGTTCAGTCCGCGCCCGAACAGTCCGCGCCTCATGTCCACTCGAAAGACCGAAGGCATTATTCTGGCTCTGAGCCTTATCGGCACGTGCACCATTGCCTTCCACGCCGGCAGAGCAACGGTCACCAGCGGGTTCCTCCCGGCGCTTCTCTATTTACCGCTGCCCTTCATATTGTGGGCTGCAATCCGATTTGGCGAACGTGGTGCGAGCGGCGCAATCCTGGCCGTTACCGTCGTTTCCATATGGGAAAGTCTTCGTGCATCCACGGTGTTCATTAGCAATAATCCGAGCACGAGTGTTCTTGCCTTACAGATCTTCCTATTGGGAATCGCAATCCCGGTTTTCTTTCTTGGCAGCGCAATTGATGAACTGCGACGAGCGGGCGAGGCTACACGACGACTTACCGGTGCGCTCCTCCACGTACAGGACGAGGAGCGGCGGCGAATTGCGAGAGAGTTGCACGACAGTACGGGGCAAAATCTCGTCATGGCAAACCTGGTGGCAGGCCAGATTGGAAATCTGGCTCCTGCCTCATGCGAGCCGGTTATTGCAGAACTAAAAGAAATTCTTCACGTTGCCAGTGATGAAATCCGTACCCTCTCCTATCTGCTCCATCCGCCCGTACTCGAAGGCGGGGGACTGAGTATGGCGCTTCAGTCTTACCTCGAAGGGTTTTCGAAGCGAACTGGAATCCATGTGGATATGGAGTTGTCAGCGAACCCGGGCAGTATGCACTCTGATGTCGAACTTGTCCTATTTCGTGTGATTCAGGAAGCGCTCACGAACATATGGCGGCATTCCGGCAGCAAGACAGCGCGGATTCGGTTCATGCGGCAGATCCCGGCGAACCGACCTCAGATCTCGCTCAGCATCGAGGATTCCGGCATTGGGATACCGGACGACGTTCGCAAGTCGACCATGTCGAGGAGCAACATCGGACAGCAAACTCCTTCGGGCCTTGGCCTGATCGGAATGCGGGAACGGTTGCATCAGGTCGGGGGGCAATTGGAAATTTATTCGGAACCGGGCAAGACCGTCATTCTGGCAATCGTTCCCTTGAACCAGAAAAATCATTGGGAAGCGTGATCGCCGCCGACGGCGGCAGCACATGATTGGATTCAGAGATCAGAATTGGACTTCGGGTTGGTTCTGAGGTTTGTTTTCGCTTATGTCCAGGCCGCAGCTCACAAATTGTTTGCCCGCAAGAACCGATTCGATGGCAGGCAACAGGTCCAGTTGCGCTCGCATCTTGTGGACGTAACCCAGGGCGCCCAGGCGGAGCGCTTCGCGCACAGCCACGAGAGAAGATTCAAGGCTGACGAATAGAAGTATTGCATCGGGTACCAGAATGCGTATTTGCTCGGCAGCTGCAAAACCATTCAACTTGGGCAAACCGCTATCCAGAAGAATCAAGTTGGGCTTCAGTTCCTGCGCCTTTCGGACGGCTTCCAATCCGTCTATCGCCTCACCGACAACTCTAAACTCCGCCCGCGACTCAAGGACCTCCCGAACAAATCTCCGGAATGGCTCAAAATCTTCGACGATTAGAATGTGAAAAATTGGCACCGATAAATCAATCCTGCAGTTCGTAATCGTACCTTGCGTGCAGTAGCCGCAGGGAGTATGACACATTCGTTCAAATATTCTTGTTGGGAATCCGGATTCCAGAAAGAGATCCCGACCACATTTGTTGCAGCTGTGACCTGAACCTCACCCTTCGTGATGTGTGTTCACATCATCTCGCATTCGACAACGTTGGACTCGCAGGGCAGCGAACCTGGGAGATGCCGACGCGCAGCTCGAACTCGGGATCGCATACCAGTTGTCCTTCGCCAAAATCATTCAACGCTAAGCAGCGCGGCGTTCGTACCGGCGATGCAGCCCTGACCATCGCCAATTCACCGTATTTAGCGCCAACGCTCGAATGCGACGTCGTGATGAAAGGTGGAATTACCAGTGGCGTTGTGTACGGGAATGCGTCACGGGAGAGGAGCCGTACAAGTTCATCATCCATGACCGTGACAGCATCTATTCCAGGGACCTGGATGCGTCCATTTCGTCGCTGGGTTTGAAAGTAATGAGGACAAGGACGCCTTACAGAACGCCGCAAGCGAATTCATTGTGTGAGCGGCTGATTGGGACGGTACGACGGGAATGCATGGACTTTATCATTCCACTGCACGAGGCGCACATTCATCAAGTCCTGAAGGAGTGGACGGATCATTACAACCGAGGACGTCCACCCTCACGTCTCGGGCCAGGAGTCCCGGACTTCGCTTTCAGGAGGATTGAGTTTCAAGTCGAGCGGCACCACGTTCCAGTTAATCACCGCGTTCCTGTCGTCCCAATACTCCGCGGACTTCACCATGAATACCGGTTGGATAAGATCGCAGCATGAAGAATCGGGCGAATTTCATTTTACTGATCACAACCGTCAGTCCGCTCGTAATGCCCCGAGCTGCGCCACACTGTCTAAGATCAACGACTACGTGCGATTGGAAGGAAGCGGTCTTGAGATGTTATAGATGCAATGTCGCCTATCCGACTTCATGGGAAACTCGTTGCCGCGGGCACATCATGCCCTCGCGTTCGCCTCACGCGAAGCACTGGATGGCACGTATGCGGCGACGATGCGCGAAGAATTCAGTGGGCCGCTTTCGCGGGGCGGATCCGGGGGTATGCCGGAACAGCCCATGCCAAGCCTTGGTTTTCATGGTCCGCAGCCATTCATATCGACTCAAGCGTCACCGCTGGCCCTCATCGTCGCCGCGTAGTAGTCCTTGAAGCCGTTCGCAGACAGCGGTACTGAAAAATAGTGACCTTGGGCCAGCTGCACACCCGCTGCCCTGAGCGCATCGACTTGGAAGGCAGTCTCGACGCCTTCAGCTATGATCTGCAGCGAACTTGTCTGCAACAGCGCCGCAAGCCCGTCCAACCAAGGTTGCCGCGACTTGCCGGGAGCCAGCTCGCCCAGAAGAATGCCATCGATCTTGACGAAGTCGAAGTTGCAGCGCGCGATCAACGCCAGATTGGCGCCGGAAAGAGTCGTGTCGTCAAGCGCGACCCGCACACCGGTGCCCGGAAGGCTATTGAGCGCATCGAGGCCCAACTGATCGGGTATGCCGCGTTCGGTGATTTCGAGTATCAGCTGTTTTGCACGCGCACGTAGTCCTGACTTGGTCGCGGCGTACTCCAGTCCGCCGCGGCCGAGAATCTCCGGCGGCACATTGATGCTTATGTTTGCGCCGGCGTTGTCTCCGAGCCAGTCGCCCAACTGCGCTGCTACCGTGTCGATGACCCAATACGCGATCGTCCCCGACAGTGGAGTGCGATCGGTTAGAGGGATAAACTGGGCAGCCTCCACGGTGCCCGCATCATCGCGTCGCCAGCGGGTGAGCGCTTCGGCGCCGAAGCAACTTCCGTCTCGGAGCGAGACTATCGGCTGATACAACAGAAAGAACGCGCGCGCTTCCAGCGCGGAACGAATCATGTTGAGATCTATCGCATCTGTTGTCATTGGTTGTCAGTGAACGATCGCACCAACGTTTAGGGACGTCAACCTTCTTTCTTGCTCCTGTGTCAGTACCTAATGATGTGTCCGGTGGTTGAAGCAAATGAAAGGTCCGGTCTGAAGGGCAGGGTCGAAGTAAGGTCCAACCCACAGGCTTGAGAATGGATGACGTTATATCCGGCCCGAGCTTTGGAGCAGGTAATGAAGAAAGGGAAAGACCACTCGGGCGAAGCAACGTCCATTAGCGGAGAGCCTCAGAAAACTCGACGCAGCTCTCATAACATCGCATTATGTGGTCGCGTTGCTAGGCCACAACTACGCGATCATTCGTATGCAGGAAGAGCTACTCGCTCCCTCTTTATCGCGCAGGCTGCCAGAGCATGATGTAGCCGCCAACATCGGAGTCACGAATCATCGCCGCTTTTCCATTTTGGAAATCAATGATGCCGCTTTCCGAAACAGTGATTGCGCCGTTCGCTTTGGCTCTCGCGTAGACGGTTTCAATGTTGCTGACCTGGAAGCCGACATGGTTGGCATTGATGTCCTGAAACTTGATCGGCGGAGGAGTCTTGCCTTCGTTCACTGCAAACAGGCCGAGTTCGATGCGCAGGTTGTTGCTCGTCGTCGCCTGCGGGAACCAGCCATTCAGCATGACCTGGGCAGCACTGGGTTTCGCATCGACGGGAGGATAGTCGCCGCCAAGCACCTTTGAATAAAAATCCGTAGCCTTGCGGGGATCGATGATGTTGGTTGCGTAGTGATTGAAGCCGGATTGTTTGCCAAAGCGGTCTATGTTTGCAGATGTGGCTGTGGAGTTGGAAACTGTCGGCGCGGCTGGAGGTGCGCCGGGCTGCGGAATGGGTTTGCCGAAATACTCCAAAACCAAACCATCAGGATCCTGGATAAAAGCAAAACGGCGGAATCCATCCTGCTTGCGAGGATTGGGAAGCCCCTGCACTTCCGGCATCTTCAGCATGTTCAGGGCTTCGAGTTTGTCCAGCAGTGGACTGACGCTGCCGTCCACCGTGAGGTCAATATGACTGGCTAGCAGATTCCAGGAACTCAGTCCGCTCCAGTCCTGACGTTGGACGCCACGGTATTGTCGCAGCATCAGAGTGAAGGGAACGTCCGACACGGAACTTTGAACCCTCATCGTCGCTGTCCGCGATTCTGCGCCGGGCGTGTTTCCGAGTTTATTCAGCTCTTTGTCGACGGCCCAGTTGCCCGGGCCTTCCACCACCTTGAAGTCGATGGCCTCGAAGAATCTTATGGACCGCTCCAGGTCGGAAACCTGGTGACCGACAAGGGTCATGCCCAGAACGTCCGGCGGACGATTGGGTTGTT
>Ga0163163_10003569_pt1 | contig 13212 bp, 8 predicted proteins | sample S65metaG_FD_119766 | JGI IMG/M metagenome (GOLD analysis project Ga0163163, IMG submission 119766) | Switchgrass rhizosphere microbial communities from Kellogg Biological Station, Michigan, USA - S6-5 metaG | ecosystem: Host-associated > Plants > Roots > Rhizosphere > Soil | place: USA: Michigan... | reverse complement strand
TACCGCTTCAAAATCGTTTCGGGCGGAAGCCAGGCTACGCGTATCCCACGCAACCGACTGGAAACTAACCATTTTATTTTGTTGTAATTCGGTTGTCAAACGGGGGCTCAGGTCGCGATAGGCCTGGGCTGTGTTTACGTGAATGCCCGGCGCCACTAGAATCCCCTGCCGGGCGGGGGTGTCGGGCAGGGGAAATAACTCCGATCCACGCCCAATTCCTACCGCCGTTCCGCCCAGCAGGAAGAACGGAACGTCGCTACCCAACTGCTCGCCGATGGAACACAACATAGGCAGGTCCGCATGGCGCCCCATCAGGGCGGGCAGTGCCAGAAGCACCGCGGCCGCATCGCTCGATCCGCCGCCCAATCCCGCGCCCATCGGAATACGCTTGGTCAGGCGCATTTCGATCTGTCCGGTGGCGCGCATTGCGTCCATCAATAGGCGTGCCGAGCGCACCACCAGATTGTCGGCGATCTGCAACTCGTCCACCAGCGAGATCGCGGTCTTCCGCGCCGGTGTGTAGGCGATCTCCAGGGTGTCGGCCAGATCGATGGTCTGAAACACAGTGCGCAGTTCGTGGAAGCCATCGGGCCGTTTGCCGAGCACCCGCAGATCGAGATTGATTTTGGCCAGCGCGCGCACTCGCGCCCGGCGCGGCCCGCTCATGTGACGCTCATTTGTCGTATTGCAGCAGGGAGAAGACGTCGTGCCCGTTCAACCGTCCGCGCCCTTTGAGGAAGGTCAACTCCACGACGAAGCCCATTCCCACCACGACGCCGCCGACATCCTGCACCATGCGGGCCGCCGCCGCGGCCGTGCCGCCGGTGGCCAACAGATCGTCCACAATCAGCACACGGTCGCCCTTGCCGACCGCATCGCTGTGCATCTCGAGCGTGTCTGTGCCGTACTCCAGATCGTAAGTCACCGTGACGCACGCCGAGGGCAGTTTCTTCGGCTTGCGCACCGGCACGAAGCCGGCGTTCAACGCATAGGCCAGGGCCGGCGCGAAGATGAAGCCGCGCGCCTCGATGCCCAGCACCACGTCCACCTGCGTATCGCGATAGTGGTCTTTCAATCCGTCGATGATTCCGCGGAAACCGGCCTTGTCCTTGATCAGCGTCGTGATGTCGTAAAAGAGAATGCCGGGCTTGGGAAAGTCGGGCACCTCGCGAATGAGTGTCTTGAGATCTGGCATTGGGGGAACGCCCGTATTGTCACACGCATGCGTGGACGGGTTCAACCTCCGTGCAGCGAATTCCAGACCATCATGGCCGTCAGCCCGATCATTACCACGCTGGTTGTGCCCGCAATCGCGTTGGCCCATATGCCGTTTCTCCAGTCGCCCATCAGGCCGCGTTTGTTCACCAGGATCAGCATGAAGACGAGCACGAAGGGAATCAATACGCCATTGGCCACCTGCGAGAGCAGAATCAGCTTCATCAGCGGCAAGCCCGGTATCAGCACGCATCCCGCGCCTACCACGATCAGGAACGTGTACAGACTGTAAAAAATCGGCGCCTGGCCAAACTGCTTGTCCACGCCGGATTCGAATCCGAGACCCTCGCACACGTTGTACGCGGTCGCCAGCGGCAGAATTGCCGCCGAGAGCATCGACGCGTTGACCAGTCCAACGGCGAACAATAGAGTGGCGAATCTTCCCGCAAACGGCTCGAGCGCCAGCGCCGCCTCCGCCGCGTCGCTGATATTGCGGTGTCCCGACTGGAATAGCGTCGCCGCGCATGCCACCACGATGAAGAATGCGATCACGTCGGTGACGATGCATCCGATGATGACGTCCCACCGGGACAGGGAAAAATGTTTTTCCGTGATCCCCTTCTCCACAATCGACGCCTGCAGGTAGAACTGCATCCACGGAGTGACCGTGGTGCCGATCAGGCCCACGATCATCACGATGTAATCGGGATTTGGATCCCACTCCGGAATCACCGTGCGGCGCAGCGCCTGCGGCCAGTCGGGGTGCGCCAGGAAGGCCGAAATCGGGTAGGTGAAATAGATTAGTGACAGCAGAATGAAGATCCGCTCCACCGGTTTGTAGGATCCGCGCACGATCACAAACCACACTACCGCCGCGCCAACGGGCACGGTGAGGTACTTGGAGATTCCAAAGATTCCCATGCCGCTCGCAATACCGGCGAATTCCGCGGCTATGTTGCCCAGGTCGGCCAATCCCAGCACAAGCATGGTGAAGAAGGTGATGCGCAGGCCGAACTCTTCGCGGATCAGGTCCGAGAGGCCCTTCCCGGTCACAGCACCCATGCGCGCCGCCATCTCCTGCACTACGATCAGGGCGATTGTCGTGGGAATGAGCGTCCAGAGCAGGGAATAGCCGAATTTGGCGCCTGCCTGTGAGTATGTAAGAATTCCGCCGGGGTCGTTATCGACGTTGGCGGTGATGAAGCCCGGGCCCATCACCGCGAAAAATGCCGCCAGGCGGAACCAGATGAGGCCCCACCCCATGCGCCGCGCGCGGTGCAGTCGTGTGGCGTGGCTGTCGTGAGGGGTGTGCATGCAGGCTATTTGTAAAGTGTAGCCTGCGCACGGCTGTCGAATTATGCGCGACGCGAGGCAAACCGCTCCCTCACGGTCGCGGCTCGGATTGGTGTACCGATCGCGGCTCGGATTGGTGTACCGATCGCGGCTCGGATTGGTGTACCGGTCGCGGCTCGGATTGGTGTACCGGTCGCGGCTCGGATTGGTGTACCGGTCGCGGCTCGGATTGGTGTACCAGCCGCGGCTCGGATTGGTGTGCCAGTCAGACTGCAGTGCGTCGTCGGTTTAGCGTTGAATGCGCGCCGAGCCGCCTTTGGCGAACGCACGGACCTGGTCAACCGTCGCCATCGTGGTGTCGCCGGGGAAGGTGGTGAGCAGCGCGCCGTGCGCCCAGCCTAATTTCACCGATTCCTCCGGCGATTCGCCGGTCAGCAGGCCGTAGAAGAAGCCCGACGCGTAGCCATCGCCGCCGCCGACGCGATCGTGCACGTCCAACTCGGCCGTGGGCGACATGTAGGTCTTGCCGTTGATCCACGCCACAGCGCCCCAGCTATGCCGGTTGGTGGAGTGTACTTCCCGCAGCGTGGTCGCGACGATCTTCACGTGCGGGTGCTTCTTCACCACGGTATCGATCATGCCGAAAAACGCGCTCGGGTCGAGCTTCGATTTGGCCGCCACTTCGGGCCCGGGAATACCAAGGCCTTTTTGCAGATCTTCCTCGTTGCCAACCAGAACATCCACGTTCTTCACGATGCGGTCGAGCACCGCCACGGCGCGCTCTTCGCCGCCCGAAATGTTCCACAGCTTGGCGCGATAGTTCAAGTCGAACGACGTTACGGCACCAGCTTCTTTGGCGGCCTGCATGGCTTCGATGATTACTTCCGCCGTGGTCGGCGAGAGCGCGGCGAAAATTCCGCCCGAGTGGAACCAGCGGACGCCGCTCGCAAAGATCGACTTCCAATCGAAATCGCCCGGCTTCAATTGCGCCGCCGCTTCGTTGGAGCGATTGTAGAAGACCACCGGCGCGCGGACGCCCAGGCCCTGGTCGCTGTAGACCGTGGCCATATTGGGGCCGTTCACGCCGTTATGCTTGAACTGCTTGTAGAAGGGCTTCACGCCCATGGCGCGTACGCGCTCCGCAATCAGCGCGCCCACCGGATAATCCACCATCGCGCTTGCCACGCCCGTGTTCAGGCCGAAACAGTCGGCGAGGTTCGCGGCGCAATTGAACTCGCCGCCGCTTACGTGGATCTTGCATTCGGTCGCCTTGCGGAAGGGAATGATTCCAGGATCCAGGCGATGTATCAGCGCTCCCAGCGAGAGGAAATCCAGCGCGCCGTCTTTGCGAATATTCAGGCCAGTGCTCATCGATTCATTTCTCCAGACAAATTTCGTAGTGTTTCAAGATTTCGTCCCACTTGCCCTGGGCTTTCAGTAGCAGTTCGATCACTTCCCGCACTGCGCCCTGACCGCCGGGCGCCTCGGTGACGTAGTGGGCGATTGGCTTCATTTCGGGCCGCGCGTTGGCGGTCGCGATGGCGAAACCCACGCGGCGCATCACCACGACGTCGGTGAAATCGTCGCCGATGTACGCCACTTCCTCGGGCGCGATCTTGGCGTCGGCCAGGATCTCCTGCAGGATGGGGATCTTCTCGGTGTGTCCCTGATAAATGTACTTGAACTTGCACTGCGTGGCGCGTTCCACCGTGGCCGGGGAAACGCGCCCGCTGATCAGGCCGGTGGCGATTCCGACGCGCGCCATCCATTGCAAGGCGATGCCGTCCTGGGAATCGAAGCCTTTGGTCTCCGCCATCTTGCCGTCCGGCCCGGGCACGTTGTATAGCTTCCCGTCGGTGAGAACGCCGTCCACGTCCATCAACAGCAGGCGGATTTTGGATGCCAGTTGCGTTATGTCTGCGCTCAAATGATGCTCCTCGGTTAGCAGCGCGCCGGCTGAAAGCCGGCGGCAGCCAGGATTGGCTGCCCCACGGAACTTATACCGTATAGGTGCCGGCCGAAACGTTGCCGCCCTTGCCTGTCCAGTTGGTGTGGAAGAACTTGCCGCGTGGCTGATCGACGCGCTCGTAGGTGTGCGCGCCGAAGTAGTCGCGCTGGGCCTGCAGCAGATTCGCCGGCAAACGCTCGCTGCGATAGCCGTCAAAGAATGCAATGGCCGTCATGAAGGCAGGCACGGCAACTCCGGCCTCGACGGCCTTCGCCACCACGCGCCGCCAGGAGGGCTGGCAGCGGTCGATGACGTCCTTGAAATATCCATCGAGCAGCAGGTTGCTGAGGTTCGGATTGGTTGCGAAGGCAGCTTTGATCTTGCCGAGGAAGGCGCTGCGGATGATGCAACCGGCTCGCCACATCATGGCGATTTCGCCGTAGTGCAGATCCCACTTGTATTCTTTCGCCGCCTCGCGCAACAGCATGAAGCCCTGCGCATAGCTAACGATCTTGGAAGCGAGCAGCGCCTGCCGGACATCCTCTATATACGCCTTCCTGTCGCCTTCGAACTTGAATTTCGGCCCGGATAGAATTTTGCTGGCGGCGACGCGGTCGTCCTTCATGGCGCTGAGGCAGCGGGCGTACACGGCCTCGCCGATGAGAGTCACCGGCATCCCCAGGTCGAGCGAACTTTCGCTGGTCCACTTGCCGGTGCCCTTTTGCCCAGCGGTATCGAGGATCTTGTCCACCACGGCCTCACCCGTTTCGGGATCTTTGTAGCCGAGGATGTCGCGGGTGATTTCGATCAAGTAGCTGTCGAGTTCGCCCTTGTTCCACTCGGCGAAGACCTGGTGCATTTCTTCGTTGCTGAGGCCGAGCCCTTCCTTCATCAGCTGGTAGGCTTCGCAGATCAACTGCATGTCGCCGTACTCGATGCCGTTGTGCACCATCTTCACGTAGTGGCCGGCGCCGTTGCGGCCCACCCATTCGCAGCACGCCTCGCCTTCCGGAGTTTTGGCGCAGATAGCCTGGAAAATGTCCTTGACCAGGGGCCATGCCGCCACACTGCCGCCGGGCATCATGGAAGGGCCGAACCGAGCGCCTTCCTCGCCGCCGGAAACGCCCGTGCCGATGAACAGCAGACCTTTGCTCTCCAGGTAGTTGGTGCGGCGGATGGTATCGGGAAAGTGCGAATTCCCACCGTCGATGATCAGGTCGCCCGGTTCCAGATGCGGCAGCAGCGTCTCGATGAACTCGTCCACCGGCTTGCCGGCCTTCACCATCAGCATGATTTTGCGCGGCCGCTTCAGCAGTTTCACCATCTCTTCGATGGAGTGGGCTCCCAGGATGGTCGTCCGGCCTTTGGCCGCGTCATTCAGAAACTCATCGACCTTGGCGGTCGTCCGGTTGTAGGCGACCACAGTGTACCCGTGGTCGTTCATATTCATAATCAGGTTCTGGCCCATGACTGCCAGACCGATCAATGCGATGTCTGCCGTTTGTTCCATGATCTGCTCCAAACCCGTTGTCGCACGCCACGAGGCTCACACTACGGTTTGGGTAGGAGAGACTCCCGGTGAGGTCAGGCGCGCCAGCCAAAAATTTAAAGGAAAAGCTCAGCGATTCCAGATGCCAATCTCCCTTATAACATGCTGCGGAGGAATTCACGGACGCTCATGGCAAGACCGGACATAAATGTCCGGTCTTGAAAAGCCCGGTCTGTTCAAAACAAATGGCTCAGGCGCCGGGACCAGGAACAAAACCGGACATTTATGTCCGGCCTGCCGGTTTCTCCACCTGAGGGAGGCCGGCCCCTGATTCGATGATACACGTCGCGCTGGCGTATTACGGGGTTACGGCGGGGACGGATAAGTCTTAAGCGCTTTCGATATAGCTAATTACGGGGATCTTTAAAAAGTTAATGTTGGTGTGACTGACACGGAGAGGGGCGTTTTCAACGCGGAGACGCGGAGGGCGCGGAGGTAAGCGCGGAGAAGACGGGTGGGTGAAACCATCGGGTTGCAGTGCTTTTTTGGACTTCGCATTGCTTTTCTCAGTTGGCATGAACCGCCAATGTCCCTCCCGTTCATACTTTCCAAAAGTGGCGGACGTATCGGTTGTATACACCGACTGTGACGATTTGAAGATTCAGTAAACAAGTCTCAGCCTCAGGGGTCCAACGAGTAATATCCATGAAACACATCGCTATATTTTTGTTTTTCGCGGCCGCCGTGTGCGCGGCCGACTTCGCCGGGGGGCAGGCCGCCCGGCTGGTTATCGGACAGCCAACTTTCACCTCGCAGGATTCCAATTCCAGTGACACGATTCTCGGCGGCGCGAGTGGACTGGCGTACGCGGCCGATACCCTGTTCGTAGCCGATTCGAATCGCGTGGGAGCCACGCCCAGCAATCACCGCGTGCTGCTCTATCAGAATCTTTCCGGCATGCTGCCCAAGCCCACGGATCCGTTGATCTATGACAGCAAGTGCCCGGTCTGCGTCGGCCATGCCACGCTCGTGCTGGGACAACCGGATTTCACCACGGCGACCGAGAATCTGGCGGCTACCCCTACGACGTTGCGCCTCCCCACTGCGGTGGCCTCCGATGGCGTTCACGTGGTGGTGGCGGACACCAACCACAACCGCGTGCTTATCTGGAATCGCATTCCCACCGCGAACGACGCACCGGCGGACGTTGTGGTGGGGCAGCCCAATTTCACCAGCACTTCCCTGCCGGCGGGCACGCCGAATGCAAAGTCGATGCGCGGTCCGCAGGGGGTATGGCTTCAGAACGGGCGTCTTTATGTGGCCGATACGCAGAACAACCGCGTACTGATCTTCAACCGAATCCCCACGAGCAACGGCGCAGCCGCGGACGTAGTGCTGGGACAGCCTAATTTCACTACCTTCGTCGAGCCCGACCTGACGCAGCAGAAGAATAACGTCCAGGCCAACCAGTTGCTCAATCCGGTTTCGGTGACCTCCGATGGCGTACACATCTTCGTGACCGACCTGGGCTACAACCGCGTGCTGATCTGGAACTCGATTCCGAGTTCCAACGGGGCTGCCGCCGACGTGGTGATCGGGCAGCCGGACATGGTCAGTTCGATCGCCAACAACGCATTTTCCACCGATCCCAACGACACCAGCAACAAGCAAACTCCTGTCTTGTGCAAGGAGTCCAACGGCACGGATTCCAACGGCAACGCCACCTATCCGGGTTCGTGTAAAGCCACGGTCAGTTTTCCGCGCTTTGCGCTGGCAGCGGGCAACCGGCTATTCATCGCCGATGGCGGCAACGACCGGGTGCTCGGCTTCAACACAATCCCCACGCAGAACGGCGCTGCGGCGGATATCGTGATCGGGCAGATTGGCGGCTCCGTCAACCAGGCTTCCGACGCGGCGGATTCGCTGCGCACACCGATGTCGCTGGCGTGGGATGGCACCAACTTATATGTCAGCGATGCCTACAACCGGCGGATCACGGTGTATTCGATGGGGGAGAATACGGTTCCCTATGCGGGCGTGGTGAATGCAGCGAGCCTGAACATTCTGGCGCGCGGGCGTGTGACAGTCGCGGGGAGCATTCAGGCGGGCGACGCGATCAACATCAATATCGGCGGGTCGCAGTCCACCGACAGTACCGGCAAAGTAACTACGACCGGCGGGGCCGACTACAAATACACGATCGTCAAGGACGATACCATCGACACGATTGTCACCGCGCTGGCAGAGAAGATCAATACGGCCAACAGCGGCAATGGCGACCCCAACGTTTACGCCACGCCCGACACAGCTACGGGAGACGTGATCCTGACCTCGAGGGCGGGCGGCACGGCGGGCAATGCGATTACGGTTTATGTGACGGTCACGGGCGCGAGCGCGTCCACTGCGGCTCAGATCACAGCAACTGCCAGCGGCACGACTTTGGCGGGCGGTGGCGATGCAGCGGCGATTGCACCCGGCAGTATCGTCTCGGTGACGGGCACTAATCTCTCGTACCATACCGCCTCGGCAGATGCCAGCCAGAATCCCCTGCCGACGACGCTCGGCGGTACGCAGGTCTATTTCAACGGCATCGCGGCGCCGCTGGTGATGGTCTCCCCGACGATGGTGAACGCGCAGATTCCCTGGGAACTGGGGGATACCACCAGTATTAATGCGTATGTACGTTCGCAGAGCGATAGCGGAGAGGTGATTGTGACTACACCGGTTGCGGTAACCATGGTGACGGCCAACCCCGGGATCTTCGCGCAGCCGAATACCAGCCCGTCGGTGGGCATTGTTTATCATGCTTCGAGCAACGCCACGGGTGTCGTGTCGGTGGATGGAACGGCTACCGCGGGGGACACGGCGACGGTCGGCATCGAAGACCGCAGTTATACGTACACCGTGCAAAGCGGCGACACGGTGACCGGCATACGCGATGCGCTGGTCAACCTGATCAACCAGGATCCGAAAGTCACCGCGGCGCCCTCGGGCGAGTTCCAGCGCATTATTCTGCGTGCTCGCGTACAGGGCCCAGAAGGCAACGGTCTGGCATACACCGCGAGCGCCAGTTCGACCGCGACGGTGATCATGACCGCGATTGGCAGTTCCTTGTGCTGCGCCGCGGTGGCCAACTCCGCGGTGACGCCGCAGAATCCGGCGGTACCGGGCGAATTGATTTACGTTTATGCGACGGGACTGGGACTCCCGGTGCTGACCGATGGCAACCATGACCTGATTCAGACTGGCGTGCAGTATCCGGCAAGTGGGCCGGTGACCACTCCGGCGAGCTTCGTGAATGCGATTGCGGGGGGCAAGACCGCGGATGTGATCTCCGCGACGATCGCACCAGGGAGCGTCGGACTGTTTCAGGTTTTGCTCCATCTGAATCCCGACCTTCCAACCGATCCCTACTCGCAGTTGACCATCGCGCAGGACATTTATGTGAGCAACATCGTCACGTTGCCAATTGCTTCGGATGGCGGGGCTGCGGCAACGGCGCTTAACACCTCAGGCAGCGGCCGTCTGCCTGCCGCCGACGCGATGTCGTTCACGATCGGGCCTCCGCCGGCTACCGCGTCCAACGCGTTGGTCAGCGCCGCCAATCCGTGGGGCGGAAACGCGGTCGCACCCGGCAGCATCGCTTCGTTGTACGGCGCCGACCTGGCTTCGCAGCTGGCGATCCCGGATTCCGCGTCTTCGACACTGCCCTTTACGCTGGGCGGCGTGACGATGACGATGGGCGGGGTTTCCGTGCCGTTGTTCTTCGTCTCACCGACTCAGTTCAATTTTCAAGTTCCGTTGTTTACGCTCACGGACCAGGCATCGACTACGCTGACGGTCACCCGGGGGACGGTTAAGACCAGCTTCACGGTGCTGCTGAAGCCTTATGCGCCGGCGCTGTTTACCACCAACCAGGCCGGTACGGGACAGGCTTCCACGTTGATCGCCGGCACAGCTTCGCTGGCGGCGCCCAACGACGCATTCCCGGGCTCGCGTCCGGCGAAAATCGGCGAATACATCTCGATTTACGCAACGGGTCTCGGGGACGTGTCGAACCGGCCCGCTCCCGGCGCCGGTAGTCCGGTGGACCCATTGGCCCGCACGCTGGCTACGCCGGAAGTTACTGTCGGGGGTGTGCCCGCGACGGTGACGTTCTCCGGACTGACGCCCGGATGCTACGGCTTGTACCAGATTAATGTACAGGTTCCGGAGGGTGCGCCCAGCGGCGCGGAGGTGCCGATCGTATTGACGATTGGGGGCGTGGCTTCCAATACTGCTATGATCGCGGTCGGCCGGTGATGGTTGGCAAGCGGAAGCGCATGCCCCACCTAAGCGTGAAGTGTCCAAAGTCCAGGTCCGAGCTCTGCTCGGATTCGACAGGCCAGGAGGCCTGTCCCACCTAGCGGAAGATGCCGGTGTGGCCTAGGGAATAGCGGCCGGGTTGGGGGTACACGCACAGACCGTGAGGCTCCCGCCCAACCGGGATGCGCGCCAGCAGTTTGCCATCGCGCGTGTCGATTGCGTAGACCTCGGAGTTGTAGCGGCCGGCCAGCCAGAGCACTTTGCCGTCGGCAGAAACGCCTCCCATGTCCGGACTGCCGCCGCCAGGGATGTGCCACTTGGCGATCTCTTTCCGGCTGCCGAAGTCAATCAGCGACACGCTTCCTTCCCCTCGGTTCGAGACGTAGAGCACACGCGAATCGCGGCTGACATACAAGCCGTGCGTGCCCTTTCCCGTCGGAATGAAGCCTAAATAGGAGAGACGGTCGCCGTCCACCAAATGCACTCCGTTGGCATCCATATCGGCGACGTAAAAGACCAGACCATCCGGCGAGAGCTTGACGTCCTGCGGCATTCCTTTGCGGGGCAACGGCAAACGGCCGAGCAGTTCCTGCCGCTCGACGTCCACTTTGATGAGCGAGCCTTCAAACTCGCAACTGGCGATGAGATATTTGCCGTCGGCTGAAAAGTCCATGTGGTCCACCCCCTTGCAGGGGACCTGCAAGGAGTGGTGGAGCTTCATATCCGTCGCATCCAGAAAATTCAGGCGGCGCTGTTGTTCCGCGACGACGATGGCGTATTTGCCGTCCGGCGTGTAGTACATATTGTATGGGTCGTTGACGGGGATGGTCTCTTTCGGCTTACCAGTGGCCGGGTCGATGCGCGTCAGGCTATTTCCCTTGTCGTTCAGCACCCACAGGGTCTTCATGTCGTAGGACGGGGTGACATGTTGTGGAAGACGTCCGACGCGGAAGCGATCGATCACCTGGAAGGTCGAAGGGTCGATCACGCTTACCGTATTGCTTTTGCTGTTCGGGACGTACACGCGCGGTGGAAAGTTTTGGACGGCGGGGCTGAGATTTCCAGGGCGATCGGCGGCGTAGACATCCAGAGTGTCCAGGAGCGGAGGCATGCCCGGCAGTGGCGGCTCATAGGTACGTGCAGCACTACCCTTGGCGCCTGACTTCCCGGCAGCGGAGTGGGACGGGTCCACCCGGGCGTAGCGAGCCGTCAGGAATACGAGGATTCCCATGGCCAACCCCAGCAGCAGTCCGGCGACAGCCAAGCCTCGTTCCGGTAGAGTTCGAAGTTTCCGCACAATCACCTTCGATTCACCGGATGCCGGGGATCGGCATGAGGCGCTATCGGAGGTGAAATTCGCAACGCTTAGCGACGCGCCGTCGTCAATTGATTAAGAATCTGCGTCGGTTCTTTGCCATCCGCTACTTCATGACCCAGATCATTTCACTCCCTCTGGCTGCGATCGTGATGGCTTCCTCGCTTGGCGAGGGACAGTTTGTCTTTCACCGCGAATCGGTACTCGGCACTTCCCTGGAGTTGAGAATAATCGCTAACACGTACGTTACCGCACAGACGGCCGAAACGCGGGTTCTGGCCGAGATCGAGCGGGAATCGAAGATCCTTAGCGGATACGACGCCAGCAGCGAATTCAGCCGCTGGGTGAGGACGCGTGGGGAAGGCGTGCCTGTTTCGAGGGATCTGTTTGAAGTGCTGAGCCGCTTCGATCGCTACCGGGCACTCACCAGCGGGGCTTTGGATGCTTCGGCCGAGGCGGTCACGCAAGTATGGAAGTCCGCGGCGGCATCGCACCAGCTGCCGGCACGGACGGAGATCGATGCGGCGGTGGCGGCAACGCGTGGTCCGAACTGGTCGCTCGATCCGGTCCGGCAGACTGCGACTCACCTGAGCGCTACTCCCCTGATCCTGAATTCGTTCACCAAGAGCTATATCGCCGGGCGAGCGGCCGATGCCGCGCTGACTTTGCCGGGAATCAGCGGAGTGGTGGTGAACATTGGCGGAGACCTGGTGGCGCGTGGTTCCAGAACCGAAGAAGTGGACATCACGGATCCGGAGAACGACGCGGAAAATGCGGAGCCGATCGCGCGAATACAGGTGCGAGACCGAGCGGTTGCGACCAGCGGTAACTACCGCCGGGGTGTGCAGATCGGCGGCAGATTCTATTCGCATATCGTGGATCCGAGAAGCGGACAACCGGTAGATCACATTCTGAGTGCGACGGTGGTTGCGGGCGATCCTTCGGATGCGGGGGCGTTGGCAACGGCATTTTCCGTGCTTAGTCCGGAGGAGAGCGCGCGCGTGGCGGCATCGATTCCGGGAGTGGAGTACTTGCTGATCGCGCGCGGCGGGAGGCGCATTGCGAGCGCGGGGTGGAGCAGGCTGGGGGCGGCGTTCACGCCCGCGGTGGCGGAACCTCTGCCTCAAGCGGCTCCGGGCGAGTGGGATCCAGACTACGAACTTACGGTCGCGCTCGAACTGGCGCGAATCGAAGGTGCGCGTGCACGGCGGCCGTATGTAGCGGTGTGGATCGAGGACAAGGACAAGTTTCCGGTGCGCACGCTTGGGCTGTGGTACCAGAAGCCCCGCTGGCTTCCGGAGTTGCGCGCGTGGAATCGCGACGACAAGATACGCGCGGCGGCAGAACACCGCGACATTACACCGAGCGTCTCGAGTGCGACACGGCCCGCGGGAAAGTACACGCTGAAGTGGGACGGCAAGGACAATGCCGGAAAGTTGGTTAAGGCCGGGACGTACACGGTCAACATCGAAGCTGCACGGGAGCACGGGACTTACCAGATCCTGCGGCAGGAGATGGAGTTCCAGGGAACGCCGAAACAAATTGATCTGAAGGGCGGGACCGAGATTTCGGCGGCCTCACTGAATTACGGAAGGAAGGGACATTGACGGGAACAGTTGAAATCATGACACCGGCGCCGGCGCCGGC
>Ga0163163_10003568_pt1 | contig 13213 bp, 14 predicted proteins | sample S65metaG_FD_119766 | JGI IMG/M metagenome (GOLD analysis project Ga0163163, IMG submission 119766) | Switchgrass rhizosphere microbial communities from Kellogg Biological Station, Michigan, USA - S6-5 metaG | ecosystem: Host-associated > Plants > Roots > Rhizosphere > Soil | place: USA... | reverse complement strand
ATCCGTCATACGTCCCCCAGCAAAACAGCCGTCTACATCACTCCCCTGAAAGGAGAGCACATGTCTAGTCCCGCCGTTACGCCGCGCAGTCCCGAAGTCGCAAAGGATACGTGGCACGGTTTTCGTCCCGGGCTGTGGAACAGTCAGGTCAATGTCCGCGATTTCATCCAGCAGAATGTCACGCCTTACTTTGGAGACGAACAGTTCCTTGCGGCGCCCACGCAACGGACACAGGCGGTGTGGGGCAAGTTGCAGGCCATGTTTCCGATGGAGCGGCAAAAAGGTGTATACGATGTTTCGCAAATTCCCAGCTCCATAACCGCGCACGCGGCGGGATATATCGACCGGGAAAAAGAAATCATCGTGGGATTGCAGACCGAGGCCCCGCTGAAGCGCGCCATCATGCCCGCCGGCGGGTTGCGCCAGGTCCAGAGCGCGTTGCAGGCATACGGCTATGAGACGGACGCCTCGGTGGTGGAAATTTTTTCGCGATACCGTAAAACCCATAATGATGCGGTATTCGACGCCTATACCGCCGATATGCGCCGCTGCCGCGGCGCGCATGTGCTGACTGGGCTGCCGGATTCCTACGGACGGGGCCGGATTATCGGGGACTATCGCCGCGTCGCGCTCTATGGCGTGGACCGTTTGATCGCCGAAAAGAAAACGGAAAAAGGTGGACTGGACCACAATTGGTCCACCGACGAAATCATCCGGGATCGCGAGGAACTGGCGGAGCAAATCCGGGCCTTAGCCGAGTTGAAGGAAATGGCCGCCAGGTACGGCTATGACATTTCCCAGCCGGCTCACACCGCCAAAGAGGCGGTTCAGTGGCTCTATTTTGCCTATCTGGCAAGCGTCAAGGAACAGAATGGGGCGGCAATGTCGCTCGGCCGCACCTCGACCTTTCTTGACATCTTCTTCGAGCGCGACTTGAGCGCCGGCCGTCTGAAGGAAGCGGAAGCCCAGGAAATCATCGATGATTTCGTCATCAAGCTGAGGATTGTCCGTTTCTTGCGGGCGCCGGAATATAATGAATTGTTCGCCGGCGACCCGACCTGGGTGACGGAATCGCTCGCAGGCATGAGCGACGACGGCCGTCCGCTGGTGACCAGGACGACTTTCCGGTTTCTTCGGACACTTTACAACCTCGGTCCCGCGCCCGAGCCCAATCTGACGATCTGGTATTCTCCGCGTCTTCCCGAGCCGTTCCGGCGTTTCGCAGCCAAGGTCGCGATCGACACAAGCTCGCTGCAATTTGAAAACGATCAACTCATGCGCACCGCCTGGGGCGACGACGGCGCGATAGCCTGCTGCGTTTCGCCGATGCGGGTGGGCACGCAAATGCAATTTTTTGGCGCCCGGGCCAACCTGGCAAAATGCCTTCTCTATGCCATCAACGGCGGCCGGGATGAAATCACCGGCGAGCAGGTTGCTCCAAGCTGCGAGCCGGTCACAGGAGATTATCTCGATTTCAACGACGTCCTGAAAAAATTCGAACGCATGATGGACTGGCTGGCCGGCGTCTATGTCGGAGCCATGAATGTCATTCATTACATGCACGACAAGTATGCCTATGAACGCATAGAGATGGCGCTGCACGACTATGCGCCGGTCAGGACCATGGCATTCGGGATCGCCGGCATGTCCGTGGTGGCCGACAGTCTTGCGGCAATAAAATACACCAAAGTGAAGATGATCCGGGACGAAACGGGGCTGGTGGTCGATTATGAGAGGGAAGGGGGATTCCCCGCCTTCGGAAACAATGACAACCGGGTTGATCAATTGGCGAGCTGGCTGGTTTCAACCTTCATGGGAAAACTTCGCAAATATCCGACCTATCGCAACGCCTTGCACACCCAATCGGTGCTCACCATCACTTCGAACGTCGTCTATGGAAAAGCCACCGGGAACACGCCTGATGGAAGAAGGCGGGGTGAACCCTTCGCGCCGGGCGCCAATCCGATGCATGGCCGCGACAGCCATGGCATTCACGCATCCGCCGCCTCGGTGGCGAAAATTCCGTATCGCGACGCGTCCGACGGAATCTCGCTCACCACCACGATCGTTCCCAGCGGCCTGGGTCGTACGCCAAGTGAGCGGGTGACCAATCTGGTGGGAATGCTCGACGCCTTCTTTGGCACCACCGGCTATCATATGAACATCAACGTGCTCAATCGCGACACGCTGCTGGATGCGATGGAGCATCCGGAAAAATACCCCAATCTGACGATCCGGGTTTCGGGATATGCGGTTAATTTCGTCCGCCTGACCCGGGAACAGCAGATGGATGTCGTCAGCCGCACTTTTCATGGAGGGTAATGTGGCCAATTCCGTCTCTGCGCACAGTCTTGCGCCTGAGGGCGACAGCCCCTTCGAACTCAGGACCCATCAGGGCATTGGCGTTCCGGAAAATGAAGTCCGCGCCGGGATCGCAAGCGGCGAATTGGGATTTCTGCATTCCTTTACCACCGGTTCGACGGTCGACGGTCCCGGTGTGCGTGTCGTTGCCTGGACGACCTTATGCATGTTTCGCTGCAAATACTGCCACAATCCCGACACCTGGACCCTGTCGCACGGAACGCCGGTCAGGATCGAAGCGGCGATAGAGCAGCTCCAAAAATACGCCATCGGCCTGAAAATCATGCGTGGAGGGTTTACTCTGTCCGGTGGCGAACCTTTGATGCAGGCGCGCTTCGCGGCCAGGCTATTTGCGGCGGCGAAGGAGCTCGGCATCCATACCGCGCTGGAAACCAACGGCTTTTACGGCGACAGGCTGTCGGACAAGGAATTGGGGAACATCGATCTCGTCATTCTGGATATGAAGGCCTTTCGACCGGAACAACATAAGCGCGTCACCGCGGGCATCGACAATAAGCAGGTCATCGAATTTTGCCAGAGACTGGCTGCGCTTCGCCGTCCCATGTGGTTTCGCTATGTGCTTGTTCCGGGCCTGACCGATGATGACGACGAAATGGAACGCGTGGCGGAATTTGCCGAATCGCTAGGCGTGGTTGAGCGCGCGGAAATTCTGCCGTTCCACCAGATGGGCCGCTACAAATGGGAAAAGTTGGGCCTGAAGTATGCATTGGCCCAAACACCTCCTCCATCGGAGGAGTCCATCGCGCGCGCGACAGGCATTTTCTGCGCCACAGGTTTGAACGTCGTTTGATTCAACGCCGCTTCAAGATGAGTCGCGTGTCTTCACGCCGAGTGGACCTTGGTCCAATGGCTGACAATTCTGTTTGGGTGTCAGCTTATCGCGCTTGATTTTTTGCGCGTAACTATTTCGAATTTTGGGGTCTTCGCATGCGACACATCTGGATAGGATGGTCTCGGACAACTGTGGCTCTCACGCTCACGGTGAGCGCGCTGACCGTGTCAGCGAGCGCCAAGCCCTCGATCACGCTCTATGGCGCCGCGCAGTTTGATTATATCTATGATGTGCATCGCGTGGACCCGGCTTGGGAAGATGCGCTGCGGCCTTCCAAGATACCGACCACCGAAGGTGTGTTCGGCAGCAACGGGCAGTCGCTGTTCTCGGTCAAGCAGAGCCGGTTTGGGGTTAAAGGCGATGTTCCCGTGGGCCGGGGGTACAGCGATATCAATTTCAAATTCGAGTTCGATATGTTCGGGGTCGGCGCCGACGCCGGCAAGACAACCATCCGGTTGAGACACGCTTACGCAGAGTGGGGCGAACTCCTTGCCGGCCAGACCAACAGTGTTTTCATGGACGGCGATAGTTTCCCCAACGTCATCGATTATTGGGGACCGACCGGAATGATCTATCTCCGTAATCCGCAAATCCGCTGGACGCCCTATCGAACCGATCATAGCGATTTTGCCATAGCGATTGAGAAACCCAGCAACGATATCGATATCGGAAACATCCGGGTGCTGGCGCCGGAGTTGGGAAGTAACATTCACAACGACGAAAAGCTGCCCGACTTTACGGCGCATTATTACACCAAGCATGACTGGGGACATTTCCAGCTCGCCGGCATTTTGCGCGAGGTCGCCTATGACACCGCCAACACGCTTAACAATGAGCCCAAAGGCAGCCGGCTGGGGTGGGGCATCAATGCCAGTGGTCATGTGAATATCTTCGACCAAGACAAGTTGATCGCCTCAGCCGCCTATGGCGAGGGCATTGCCAGCTATATGAATGACGGCGGCACCGATTTGGCGCCCAAAACCGTCAAGCCCGCGGGTGCTCCTATCGGGATCGGGCCCACGGCCCTGCCGATCCTCGGTGTCATGGCCTATCTCGAACATCATTGGGACGATCACTGGACGACATCCGGCGGCTACAGCATGACGAAGGTGGACAACTCCAATCTGCAATCGGCGAACGCCTATAAAAGAGGCGAATATGCCTCGGTCAACCTGCTTTATACCCCAATTAAAAGCGTGATGATCGGCGCGGAGTTCATGTGGGGAAAGCGTGTCGATTTCAATGGCGCCAGCGGCAACGACCCGCGCATTCAGCTTTCCGCCAAATATGATTTTTCCGCGAACTTTTAGTCTTTTACGCCGCTACAGGACATCTGAATTGTACGCGAGAACCGGGCGCGGAATACATCGCAATCGTCCCGAGAGAGACGGCGCGCCTGGATGCGCGTAATCGCATCCGGATGCTGAAACTTTTGCAACCTCGCTTTGGACAAAGGACCAATTGAGGAGGGCGATGTCGAACGCGATCTTTCATCTATTGAACATCCGCTTTCATTGGCGCGGCGGCGGGACCGGCCTGAGAGCGGCGATTTACAGGTTGCGTATAGCCCGTGGTATCGACACCGATTTACCTGCAGATCATTATCGGCTTCATTCTGTTTGCGGCCATCTTTGTCACATTGGAGCGCCAACGTCCCGTAAGACGGCAGAGAATATTTCGCCGCGGCTGGATCACAGACGTCAAATACTTTGTCCTGGGTTGTCTTGCCGGGCAATTTTCGGGCGCCGCCAGCATGGCCCTCATCGTTTTTATCCGTCACATGGCCGGGCTGGAGCACTATTCGCAGATTGCATCCCAACAACCAGGATGGCTGCAGTTTCTGGAGATCCTGCTGCTATTCGATTTCCTGGGCTATGCGTTTCACCGCGCCATGCACAAGATTCCCTGGCTGTGGCGGTTTCATCGCATCCATCACAGTTCGCAGGAAATGGATTGGCTGGTGAATGTCAGGGTGCATCCGGTGGACAAGATCCTTTCGGATTGTGTTCAGCTCATCCCCACTTTGTGCCTGGGTTTCTCGACCCTGCCTCTTCTGGCCTTCACAATTCTGTTGGGTGTTCAAGGCTTTTTAAATCACTCCAATTTGCGGGCGAATTACGGCCCCCTGCGCTGGATCGTGGTCAGCCCACAGTTTCATCACTGGCACCACAGCAACGATTTAAAATCCTATGACAAGAACTTCGCCCCCCACCTGGTGCTGTTCGATCTGCTGTTCGGAACCGCCCGTCTTCCCTCTTCCGACGCGATGCCGGCGAGTTACGGCCTGACCGACGATGTGCCGGAAGGGTTTTTCAGCCAGCTTATCCATCCATTCCGCTGACGGCCCAGAGCGTCCGGGCAAAATCACCAAGTTCCATTGTCCCAAAGTCCCATAGCGGCCAGGCTTTCGTCCTCATAGCCTGTTAACGAACCGCGATACGGCGCCGATGGGGGCGTCCACCGCCTGGCTGGCGCGAAGCAAAGCGCCGCCGGACCGAAAACATAGGGCTGTCTATGACTTTGAAAGCAAGTCTGCTTGATTACAGGCAATATCTCATGCCGGTTTGCTGTCCCAAATGCGCCGCGATGGGAAAGATCCTTTGGGAAGGCTCGGGCGAGCGAAAGACGCTGGTCCGCCTGACCGGCCAGTTCTACGAGCGGCTACGCAGATTGCCGCCCCACCCCATCGAACTTGTCTGCCTTACCTGCGGCGCGGCGCAGCTCGAATGAGGTGGTCCCTGATCCTGCCATGGCCTATCCCAACCCCACCCATCGCCGCACCCGGCCCACATCCACATGCAGGAAATCCGCGTCCGGGTAATAACCTACTCCGCCCGCCTGCATCGCCAGGGACGTCTGATAGAGTTGCTCAAGACTCCGGCCGGGCAGTGTGATGTCCACCGCCTCGCCCTCCATATGCAGGCTGTGCGCCGCCACCTCCGGATTTGCCCGCCGGAGCATCGCGTTGGTCTTCGGCGACCGGTAGCCCGAATACACTTCAAAATGGCAATTTGTGTCGAGTTTTTTGCCAATCTGGTGGATCAGGTCCAGAACCTTTGGCTGGATCGGATGCACCTCGCCCGAGCGGTCGTCTCTCAATGCGTAATTGATCTCGGAGAGGGCGTCCGGGATGTACTTCCCGTCGGCCCAATAGGTGGTCGCTTTAAGCTGCTCCCCTGTATTGTAGCAGTTGAAAGACAGGGTACGGGCGCCCGTGTCCCGAAGACCGATAACGGCGGGCGCCGCCAGGGCCGGCTTTACAATGGAGGCGGACAGGAGCGCCACACTGCCGGTACGCAAGACCGATCGACGCGAAAGGCCCATTGCTTCTCCTCATCAAATTTTTCAGATGCGGAGAAATCATGCGGGGCAGGGGTAGGGGGCTTCTGGGCTTTGTCTGCCAATAACCTTTCTGGATAGGACAAAGGTCCAATAGGCACCAGGGAACTCGCCAGGGAACTTACCAGGGAACTTATCTGGGAATTCCTGGAACCCCGATCAGGCGGTCATTACCGAGCGCGTGTCTCGCGGGGTTTTGCCGGTCCAGCGTTTGAAGGCCCGGGAGAAGGCGCCGATCTCCTGGTAACCCAGCAGCCACGCAATCTGCGAAATGGAGAGATTTCCGTCAGCCAGATATCTTTTTGCCAGATGCAATTTCAGATCCTCCAGCAGCTCGGAAAAGCTCAAGCCCTCGCCCGACAGCCGGCGCGCCAGGGTTCGTCTGCTGACCCCAAGCCGGTGCGCAATTTCGCCGACCTCCGCCTTGCCGTGCGGCAACAGGGGAACGATGGCATTTTCGACGTGTGACTGGAATGACCCTATTTTCCCCGGACGGTTGGCCAAAGCTTGTTCGCAGTATTTGACCAGCAGCTTGTTGAGATAAGGATCCGCACCGATAAGGGGGATCTGTTCGAAATCCGTCGCGAATATGATTTCATCGACGGAAGCGCCGAATTTGACGTCATCTCCAAAAATCCGCGTGAAGCGGGTGTGATCGCCGTGCCTGACATGAACGAAGCGCACATGCTTGGGAATGATGCGGTGGCCGCTCAGCTTCCGGCATATCCGGACCAGGGCCGCCATCCAGAATTCGATCTGATGTCTGTCGAGATGGCGGCTAACGCCGCTGTATCGCACCAGCACGCGATGGTGATTGCGCGAATGCAGCTCCTGTGTCACCCCTTCATTGACGATTTCGCTGTAATGCGTCGCCCGTTCCAATGCCTCCTTCAAATTCGCCGAAGAGGCGAGGACATAATAAAACAGCCCAAGCTCGCGGAAATCGAGCTGCATGGCCAGATTGAAGCCCAGATACTCATCTTTCAGCGCGCGCGCGGCGAGATTGAGAAACTTAATCTGATCGCTGACCCTGATGCGTCTGGCGGGATCGCGAATTTCATCCAAGGTCAATCCCGCCTTGCTCAACAACGGCCCTGCGGCCACTCCCGCCGACTCCAATCTCTCGAAGGCACAACGGGAGATTCCGCCGGCTGCGGTGGGAAAGAAGTTCGCGCCTTGGCTGGCGCCATTGTGCGGGATTCTATTCCTGGCGGTCACACTTATCCTTGGCCTCCACTGATAAGTCTTTGGCAGGCGGTGCCAAGACCGGCCCGGCAGGACCCTTTATGGAACGGCTGCACAATCCGGAATTGAGGCGCCATCGCGCCCGCGCTGTTCCATCCGCAAGAAGAGCCTCGCAATGTTTCCAGCCCGTCAGACTATTGTCGTCGTCGACGATGACCTCAATGCTGGGATAGCCCTGACGCGGGCCCTGGTTGTTTTCGGATATCATGTAGAGTTCTTTTCGTCGCCAATTGAATGCTTGAACGCCACCGTGACCGGTGTGGCGGCATGCTTTGTGATTGATATTCATCTGGGCCACCATTCCGGAATAGATCTGTCCAGGCAGATCTCCGCGATGGGCATCAAGGCGCCGGTCATCCATGTGAGCGGATCTTGTGCGGAGGCTGACCGCCACGAGGCGCTGGCGTCCGGCTGCGCTGCCTTCTTGGATAAACCCTTTGCGGTAACGGAGCTGGTTCGTGCCATCGAAAAGGTGACCGGGCGATTGTCAATAAATGTCCCCTAGTGTCACGTTTGTTTCCAAGCCGCAGTAACTAACCGCGATACGCTTGGTCTCCAACCTTGGACCTTGGTCCAATGGATCGCGCCACCTGCGCGCCATAGAGCTCGTCCGTGGAGATGGATTTGAGCATTACAGCAATCCTCCCGGCATAGCGCTCATGGCCGATCGCATTTTTGCGTGGCTCGATAGCCTGTCACTCCCGCTGCTGGGCCTTGTTCTTCTCTCAGGCGCATTTCTTGCCGCAGGCGCCGGTTTCGTGCTGCACATCCGTAAGCGCCGCTTGGCCGGCTCCGTCGATAGTTTGGAGAGCAGCATCGTTTCCGCGATTCTGGGACTTCTCGCCCTGCTGCTGGCCTTCACTTTTTCGCTTACGATTGATCGGTTTGAGACGCGCCGGCATCTGGTGATTTCCCACTCCAACACCATCGGCACCGCCTTCTTGCGGGCGCAACTTCTGCCGGAGCCGCACCGCGCGCGCCTCTGCGGCCTTTTGCTGGACTATACGCGCAATCTGCTTTCTCTGGCGCGCGCGCGCCGGGAGGAGCTGCCGGACCTCTTGGCGCGTGATGACCGCCTTCTTGGCGACATATGGTCGGCAACCGGCGCCGCATACGATGCCACCAAGACTTTTCCATTTTCCATCGGACTTCTCGATTCCGTGAATGCCATGATTGATGCGGATGCCGCCCGAAGGGGTGAGCGCCTGGCGCGCATTCCTGGCCGCGTCCTTGTCTCGCTGTTTCTCTACCTTGTCATTACGGGAGCCGTTCTGGGTTATTTGCTGACGGGGAAGGGCACACGCATCGCAGCTTCCATTCTGATGGGCCTCCTGGTCATTTCACTGCTGTTGATCATCGACATCGACCAGCCGACCAGGGACAGTATTGTGGAATCTCAGTCATCGATCGAAGCCGTATTGGAGACGATCGAAAATCAACCGCCGGGTTCCTATGACCGCTGGCGAAACGCCGACTGAGCTTTCCCGCTCATATTGGACAAAGGTCCAATGTCAGGCCATATCCGGCCCACTATTCTCGACCCGCAATTTCACAGGGAGCGGCGGCGTTCATGCGGATCGCGCCGTGGCAAAAAAGGTTTTATGTCGATCGCCGGACGTCCCATTTCCGATACCGGCCCAGAAACATGAGCGGTACCGCCATGCACAGTGGCACCGCCTTGCCCAGGTCCGGCGACGCCAGTGTCACTCTTTCCGTTGACCGCACCCGGCTATCCTATGACCGCACCTTGATGTCATGGATCCGGACGGCGACATCTCTGATCACGTTTGGATTCAGCATATACAAATTCTTTCAACTCGAAGCCGAGAGAGCCGCTGCGTCAACCTCGCGCTTGCTGGGGCCGAGGGAATTCGCCATCGCCATGATCGCGATAGGCCTGATTTCATTATCCCTTGCAACCTTTGAGCATAAGCGCGATTTGCGCGCCCTGCAGCGCGAATATCCCTATGCCCATGTCCCGCGGTCGATCGCAAGGCTGATAGCCGGTATGATCTCGATCCTGGGCGTTATCGCTTTTGTCGGTGCCATATTCCGCCAGTAGCATCCGGTTTGCCGGCGCCGGGAAACGGCGCGCGGGAGGCGAGCGTGCGATGTTATTAGCTGGCGAAGGGAAGCCGGCTTCTTATTTCTTGGATATCAGGCGGATCATCGTCCTGCGGAAAATCCCCCACGCAATTGTGGACGAATCTGCCCGTGCATCGCAGTGTGCCGTCGCCCAGTCCGGTGAACTCACAAGCACCGCCGTCCGCCGGCCGTACCGCCGCATGCCGGAGTTCGATCGCCACCGCGCAAACGATATCGCGGCCATCCAGGGAGCGGGGCGCCTGTTCGATGAACGGCAGGCGCCGGACCCCGTCAGCCACAACGCTTGGCACATCGGAAATGCTCAAGACTCGTGCTTCCGCCGGCCGCGCAGAAAAACTGTCATTTGCCGGGTCGGCGGGTGATCCCACGGCGCCGCTTACAATCAAGATAATGACGCCCAGGCCTATGATCAAAATCGCGATGGCTTTGCTGTCCACCCCGCTCACCTCGCCATGCACTGATCGTAGTAAAATTGATAGGATTTGGATTTCTGATTGGCCCGGCGAGCGGTGCCGACGACGGCGCCCGCGGCCGCGCCGGCGCCCGCATTCCCAAAAATCGCGCCGCCTACCGCGCCTCTCGCGGCGCCACGCGCCGGTCCCGTGGAGGTTGGACTGGACGCCGCCGCGTCACGCGCATAGGCCGCGCAATGATCAGCTTTCGACTGCGCTTCTGACTGCGCTTCGACCGGCGTGCTGACGGCCAAAGCTGAAAGCGCGCAAATAATCGGCAAAAGCCTCTTCATTGGTGATCCCCATCTGCCGGTTTCGTGGACCAGCTTTGCCATCCTGCCCCTGGATTCAATTGGACCTTCGCCCAGCGTCGGATCAAACCGATCCGCCGCCCGTTACCGCGCCGTGGTCATTGCCACAGCTAACGGCTTGTCCCGGGCATACAGATCGCCCCGAAATCCCACTGTTCCATCCGGATAGGCGATCGCGGTCTGGTAAATGAGATAGATCGGTACTTGCCGGTCCAGAGGAACGCGCTGGGTTTGTCCTGTTGCGATGGCCGCACGCAGCTGCTCGGCGGTGCCTTCGGTCTCGCCACCAATAACCAATGCGGTGAGCTCGAGCATATTTTCCACGCGGATGCAGCCATTGCTGCCCAACCGCGGGCTGGCCTTGAACAATGCCTTTCCAGGTGTGTCATGCAGATAAACGCCGAAGTTGTTCGGGGAATCGATCATCATCGTTCCCATGGCGCTGTCGGTGCCGGGATTCTGGTCGACCAGATAGGGCATGGTTGTCATTGTCCGCCATGGGATCGTGCGTCCTTGGGGGTCGTCAGGCGGACCATTGGCCAACACCATGTTCCTGCTCGCGAGATAATTCGGATTCTGCCGCAGCTTGGGAAGAATCGTGGCGTCGGCGATGTCTTCGGGGACATGCCATGGCGGGTTTATCACCAGCGAGCTTGCCAGCATGCGCACGATCGGGGTTCGGCTGCTCAATTTGCCGACGATGGCGCGGGATTCCAGTGCGATCTCGCCATTGGTGATGAAACGCGCTGTCTGGTCCGGCACATTGACCAGTACATAGCTGTCCTCGAAACGCCGCGGAAGCCAGCGCCAACGCTCCATATTGGCGATGATCTGGGCAATCCGTGTTCCAACGGGAATATTGAGCGCTGCCAGCGTTTGTTCTCCGGCCCGGCCATCGGCGCGAATGCCATTGCGCGCTTGAAAGCGCATCAAGGCGTCGCGAACTTCGTCCGGCGACGGGCTGGGATCGCCTGCCAGCGAAGAATCCTCTCGTGAAAGCCGCGCGATCAACGCCGGCAATCGTGGGTTACCGCCGTCCAGCGCAATTTCGCCGCCTCCCGCAATTTTGCTCCAGCCTCCGCGGCTTTGCTGCAGGCGAAAGTTTGCCAGTGCTTGCACCAGGCCCTGATAATCCGGATGCGGTGGCGGCAAATCGGCCAGAAAGCGCCCAATTCTTCCCCGTCTCAGAGCAGCGTTGAGCGCGGCGACAAATTCGAAAGTGGCAGTGGGCAGTTCGACATCCTTGTATACCGTCGCCGGATTGACTCGGCCCAAGCGAACGTCGGCCGCGTAACGCATCAAGTCGGACGTGAGCGACAATTCGAAAGCCACCGCGTCCTGGCCGCCCTCCGGAAGAGCGTTCCATTTGCTTGCGGTCGCGGAATAGTCCCCAGCCTGCAGCCCCTGCTCATCGGCATGACTCAGAGTTGCCAAAACCGCTGCGGTTGTAGCACCGTCGGCGTGCGATCCTGTCCACGCGGGAGCAAAATTGCGCGAGGCATAGAAATCGAGCAGCGGATCCGGCGCGCCGTCGGCAAACATCGAAGCATGCCGTTCGGCGAGCGCCGCGTGCAGTGCGTCCGCGATACTTCCGCTTCTCTCTCGTTCCTGCGCCGAACCAACAACAGGAAGCAATGCAAATATTGCCGCCGCTAGAATTCCGCATCCGCGGATACCGAAAATCATGCCGGTCACCTTGATCAATTCGCAGCAGAACTTTTTCTTGGCGATGGCAAATGAAGCAGTTGGACCATGGTCTAATTGTTGATGCGCCGTCTCAAGGGCTTAATTTGCCCACTTGGAATTTTGGTATTGAACCCCTGAAGGAGTGGCGAATGCGTAAGGTGTTTTATGGAAGTATCCTTGTTGGAGCATTGGGAAGTTTATCGCTTTTGGGGGGGTGTGCGTCCGTCGAGAGTGTCGAGGCGGCGCAGAAAACTGCTGATACCGCGTTGACCACCGCCACAGCCGCACAAGCTTCCGCCAATGACGCCCACCAGGTCGCCGGACAGGCAGTGACGGCTGCCGCCGCGGCCCAAAGCGCCGCCGCAAGTGCTCAGGCGTCCGCCGACAAGGCCAATGCCGCCGTGGCCACGCATGACCAGCAAATGGCCGAGCTGCAGGCGAAACACCGGCGCGGCGAACGGGACTGATCTCCCCGGGATCCCTGCCTCTCCCCCGACAGTGGGATCCCTATCTTGGCGGCCTGGCGAAAGCCAGGCCGCCATTTTTTGTGCTGTCAGAAAATTGCGCGACGCAAGCCGTCATGAAATCGGGCTGCTGGCATCGCGTGCATGCGCGGCAAGCTGCAAATCGGGGGAGGTCCGATGCAATATCGGCAGCCAAATACCGGTGGGCCTGAGTCCATTGACGCCATGCGCCTTTGAACCACTCAGACCCACCGGTACTCGTGTATCGAAGGTCTGGCCCTTACAGTGCTTCGTGGGGCGCGACGGGCCGAATTGGATCTTCGTACTCCGCCAGTAGAGCGATGCAAGCGCACGCTCTCAATTGACCTTAGGTCTCAGCAACAACTTTCACCAGCT
>Ga0163163_10003565_pt1 | contig 13215 bp, 15 predicted proteins | sample S65metaG_FD_119766 | JGI IMG/M metagenome (GOLD analysis project Ga0163163, IMG submission 119766) | Switchgrass rhizosphere microbial communities from Kellogg Biological Station, Michigan, USA - S6-5 metaG | ecosystem: Host-associated > Plants > Roots > Rhizosphere > Soil | place: USA... | reverse complement strand
TGAACGACCTGACCAGAAGGATTGGTTGTTTGGCGCGACGGTAACTGAAGACGGTGATTACCTCATTATCACGGTGTTCCAGGGAACGGATTCAAAAACGCGTGTCTATTACAAAGATCTAAAGAAGAGCGATTCACAAGTGGTGAAGTTGCTCGACGACTTTGACGCAGCCTACACATTTGTCGGGAATGAAGGCAGTAGATTTTGGTTTCAGACTGATCTAAAAGCACCCCGCGGCAAGATCATTGAAATCGACGTTAATAAACTCCCAAGTGACAACCGGAAGGACGTTGTAAGTGAAACGAAAGAGTCGCTGCAGACGTCGACACTGGTGAGTCATCGTTTCATTCTCAATTATTTGAAAGACGCATACACACAAGTCAGGATTCACGAGACCAGTGGAAAGCTCGTCAACGAAGTGCAGTTTCCCGGTATCGGATCGGCAGATGGATTTGGCGGAAGGTCAGCTGATAAGGAAACGTTCTATTCCTTCACAGGGTTTACAACCCCGACGACGATCTATCGTTACGATATGACCACTGGCAAGAGCACGATCTTTAGACAACCAAAAGTGGATTTCAATCCGGCAGACTTTGAAACCAAACAAGTCTTTTACACGAGCAAGGACGGTACGAAGGTACCGATGTTCATTACTTACAAAAAGGGCATCCGGCTTGACGGGAATAATCCAACCTATCTCTACGGCTACGGTGGCTTCAACGTATCGCTGTCGCCGGCGTTTTCAGTTGGTAACCTGGTTTGGATGGAATTAGGTGGTGTTTATGTGCAACCCAATCTTCGTGGTGGAGGTGAATACGGCGAAGACTGGCACCAGGCTGGGATGAAACTGAAGAAGCAAAATGTTTTTGACGACTTCATCTCTGCAGCCGAGTGGTTGATCCAAAACAAATATACGTCCACGCCAAAGCTTTCAATTGGCGGTGGCAGTAATGGTGGCTTGTTGATTGGTGCTGCGCTGACTCAACGCCCTGATCTTTTCGGAGCTGCGTTGCCGGCCGTCGGTGTGATGGACATGCTGCGGTTCCAAAAGTTCACGATTGGTTGGGCGTGGGTTTCAGACTACGGCTCTTCGGAAAATTCAGATGAGTTCAAGGCGTTATACGCCTACTCACCGCTGCACAACATCAAGCCAGGAACAGCATATCCTGCAACTCTGGTTACAACGGCTGATCACGACGATCGTGTCTGGCCCGGTCACAGTTTCAAGTTTGCAGCGACGTTGCAGGCGGCGCAGTCTGGTACCGCACCTATTCTGATTCGAATTGAGACTAAGGCAGGACATGGTGCGGGTAAACCGACGTCGAAGATTATCGAAGAGATAGCGGATCGTTGGGCGTTTTTGGTGAAGGAACTGGGAACGAAGGTCTGAAGGATTGCTGATTGCTGATTGCTGATTGATTGTCAAATGGGCGTTAGTAGACAAATCAGGAAATCAGCAATCAGCAATCTGCAATCAGAAATCAGCAATCTGCTCAATCAGACCATGGTGCGGGTTTCCGCACCCAACGAAATTCACGTAACTTCTCAATCAATTCTTTCGGCAGTGGTCCTTCGTCACTCGCGTCTATGTTTGACTGTACGTGAGAAAGCTTGCGCATCCCGGGAATAATTGTTGTAACGTCCGGGTTACTCAGAATAAATCGCAAGGCGAGTTCCGGCATCGTAATTTTCGTGGACCTCTCACGATTCCACTCAGCTAACGTTTTCTTGATTGCTTCAGCCCGCTCCACACTTGGAATCAGGTTCTCAGGAGCGAAGTAATGATTCCGCCAGTCACCTTCAGGCCACCTGCTCTCTTTAGTTAAAGCGCCAGTCAAAGTGCCTTCGTCAAATGGTACGCGGGCAATCACTGCTACTTTCATTTCTCTACAAGCGGGAAACAGATCGTCTTCCGGGTTTTGATCGAAGATGTTGTAGATGACCTGCACCGAATCGATCTGTCCACTTCGAACTGCACGTAATCCATTCCAAGGTTCCCAACGGTTGATGCTGAGGCCGATTGCGTTGAGAAGTTTCTGACTTCGCAAATCATCGAGCTTGTAGAACCAGCGATCGTCGCGCATCCAATCATCACTCCATGTGTGAAGCTGCACTAGATCGAACTGCTGAAGACCGGCGTTCTCAAGACTACGATGAACGAACTCTTCCACGTGATCGGGCGGATACGAATCCATCAGCGTTGAATCGGGCGCCGCCGGCCATTGCAAATTCTTCGGGGGAACTTTAGTTGCGGTGTAGAGACGTTCCGAGGGATTTGATTTAACGATTTGGCCCAGCAGGTTTTCACTTCTGCCTTCACCGTACGCATAGGCAGTATCAAAGAATTTGCAATTCAGATCGACTGCTGCCTGGAGTGAACCGAGTGATTCGTTGTCATCGGAGTTAGACCAACTCCCCATACCCCACATCCCATAGCCAACATCGCTGACTTTCCAATCCATTCGACCAAATTGCCTGAAGTTCATCCTGATGCTCCCAAACTCCGTCAGTTGTTCGTGCAAGGCGGGATGAATACTAACGCAGTGAGACGATCATGTGAAAACCGGGTGCACATTAATTGTCAGATTGGGAAGGTTAACCTGGCAGGGAAGTTGAGCAGATCCAAAAACACGAACGCCTCGAAATCCGAGGACTCGAGGCGTAGTGTTTCGCACCTACAACTTCTTACTGATTGCTTCCTGATGTAGATGCGCCATTGTTGCTAATCACAACGTCGCTTGTCGATCCACCAAAAGTAACACCTACAAGCTGCGCAACATCTCCGGCGGTCGTTGAACGCACCTGGAAGTCACCAGCTTTCTTTTCACGTGGTTCGGCTTTGGCCATGGCTTCGGCGACAACCTTGCCATTCTTCAAAATGGACACTTGACCCGTTTGATCATCAAACTTCAGATCGTAAGTCCCCTTCTTCACCACGGTACCACCAACCTTGGTGTCGTTTTCAAACGTCACTTTGTGCTTCTGTACTTTCGCAAACGCAGCCACGCTAGTGAGCGCGCCTACTACTAATACCAACACAATCTTATTCACAATTGACTTCATCATCGCTCTCCTTGTTCCTGTTCAGCTTACTCCTTCAAAGCCCCGCTTGGTTCTTCGTTCAGCAAGCCAGATTTTTTCCAACTCGATGGCTCTTTCAACCCTACTTGATTGCGATTCACGTACCATCAACGCTCGCCTAAAATTGATTGCTTTCACTGCCGAATAAACACCACTCGCCGTCTTGCTATGACAAAAAATCAATGCCAACGAATGGTCTTCACAATAATCGGTATTTACTTCCGATTATCGTACGTAGCTCAATGTCTTCGTTCGCATCATCACTATGATTCAACGTTCGACAAACTCAAAGTTCCGAATTTTCGAAGCCCATGCTCATCAAAGACCCACAAAGCACTTCGCGTCGTACGCACTCAAATGCAGAAAGGTTCCATGACACAAAGTGATTCCTTGATCTCAATCTAATGCTAAGTGTGTTTGATGCTGAATGCGAGAGGTCTTTACTATCGCTATACAAATCTTTACAGTTCCTTACAGTTTCTTGATATTCACTTTGGTAAACTCCCAAGACTCTCTGAGTTGCTACGCTGGCCTGAGGTGTTGCTGAACCCGATTAGACCTTCGGTTAGTCGCGGCGTTTAATTAACAATCAAAAACTGCTGAAGGAGATCTTGAATGAGAAAGATACTTGGCGCTTTGAGTCTGTCGAGTGCCCTCATGTTTACTCTGGCCGTGCATGCCGCCGCTCCCGCCAACTTCGCCGGTACCTGGACTCTTGATAAGAGTAAGAGCCAGGGATTGAACCCGCGTATGCAAGGCGCGGAAAGTGTGACATGGACGATCACGCAAACCGACAAAACGATCACTGTTGAAGAGAAAGTTACCGGTGGTGCACAAATGGCTGGAGGCCCTCCGGGTGGCGCGCCTGCTGGCGGTCCAGGTGGCGGCGGTGGAGGCGGCCGCGGCGGAATGCGTGGTCCGCGTACCTTTAACCTGGATGGCAGTGAGACTACTGCTGATATGGGCCGAGGCAAAGTTGCCTTAAAGGCAACGTTGTCAACTAATGGTCTGGAACTGGTCTCAAAGTCAACGTTTCAGGGTCAAGACGGAAATGAGGTCACCGCCACCACGACTGAGAAGCTAGCCCTCTCAGGTGATGGAAAAGTTTTGACCGTTACTCGGCACAGTGAAAGCCCTCGCGGTCCGCAGGACAGCACTTACGTTTTCACGAAGTAGCTTCGTCAATATTACTCTTACCGACCAGAGCACGTGGCATTCAAAAAGCCACGTGCTCTTCGGCCTTCACGGCGCAAATCATTCCAACCAGTCACGGGTCATGTCGCACCAAAGCGCGAGTCCTCGCCACTCATTGAAGCGCGAATAGTAGCGCGCAATTTTCTTGTCAGTTGTCTTCTTGCCGTTGTTCCGTACTTTGAAGAACTTTGCGCGTGTCCAGGAATCCAGTGCGAGGCCATCGTATCGACCGACCAGTTTCAGAAGATTTTCGGCAGCATATGGTCCGACGCCTTTTACCGTTTTCATTTCCTTCATCAAGTCCGAAGTTGACATCGGATTGTGCAACCAGCTTTCAACGTTCAATTCTTCCGAAGCTACGCGATCTGCTAATTCTTTGAGATAGGGAGCCCGATAGCCCGCGCGCATTTCGTTGTTAAAGAATTTGAGGGGCATCAGGGCCATCGCTTGAGCCGATGGAAATGCGCGCCTCCCTTCTTTCTCCTCACGACCCAAATTCTCGACCAGTCCCGCAACCATCTTCTCGGTCAGCGACCACGAACAGTTTGTTGTACAGATCATCTTAACCAGGTCTTCAAAGACGGTCGGCGAGCGTAACATTCGACCAGCACCCTGTTCGGGAATCCAACTGAATCCTTGATCGGTATTCATGAGGCCGTAAAAGTCTTCGAGATTATCGTCAAGTCGCAAAATGTGGCGCACGTCGCGTACGACTCGAGCGGTGTCAGTTTGTCCCAATTTTCTGGATGGCTTTAACAGAATCGACCCCTTCTGACCCGTCATGCTAACTGTCACGGGTGGTTTCGTTCCGAGGTCGATCACGCGGGTTAGTTCCCAGGATGAACGATCGATTGCAAAGGGCAACAATTCACACCAACCGTGGCTGATGATTGTTCGTTGAAAGTTAAAAGTGGGTGGAGTGGAGATGTTAATTTCGTTCGCCATTTTTGATCGTTTTTGTGTCCTTCCGAGGGACACCATTCTAGCCAGAATGAGCTTGTATTGTTCAAGGTCGGTCAAGCTGAATCTTGACAGGCGAGAGACCCGGACATAGACTGACGTCACTTGAAAAAACAGTGTGTGGAAGGCTGACTCCTTTCCCCCAACTACACTAGGGACGAAAGGAGAGTGGAGTCAAACACTCGACTTCCTACAGTACTCCGGTGACGTACGCACCGCTTCCGAAGACAAGTAAAGTCGGAGCTTTCCGACGAAGGTTAGTCGCCCCACAGGGAAGTTAGCAGGGCATCCCGTGGGGCGAAACCGTTTTTGGAGAACTGCTTTCTTTTCCTCTTTTGCGGCAATCCCTGACAGTATCCTCGCCAAGCGAAGCATATCGGACCTTGAACTACTTCACGTAAATGGGATTTGAGATTATCCAAGGTTGATCACCGACTGGTTTCCCCAACTGCGGCAGGTAAACCTCAACGCGGTAAACTCCTTTATCAACAACAGGAATCTCTTTTGTTGTGACTCCGGTCTCGTCCAGAACAATCTCACCGTTTCTAAAAACAAGCACCCTGCTGGATACGGGAATGCTAACTTTCAGTCGAAGATCCTTTTGAAACGATATTTCGTCGCCCTGTATGGCCGGTGCGCTACTGGTTTCAAATCGAAACCCCGACGAATCGCCAAAGACGTCAAACCCGATGAAACAATGCCCAGCTCTAATCGCCTGCAAGAGGGTGGTCGTTTCCAAAGGCTTTCCGGAAGGAATTAGGACGTGAACCCGGACGATGTGAAAACTCGTTTCGTAAGGATCGAGTTTGAAGCCAAGCAGCCGATTTCCACTACTGTCGCTTAGATTGAGTCCAATATTCGAGTGCGAATCATTTCCAGCGGTAGCGACAAGCTTACCTTGTTTTAAGAGTTCGTCCCATTTTCTGAGTTCTTCACTTGGCCGTTGGTAGTAGTTGGCGAAGAGTAGATCTGGATAGGTGTGATGTGACCAGAGCGCATCAAAGAACGCGACGAGGAGATTGATCCTTCTGGCATTTGTGAAGACATTGTAGACTTCGATTCCGTCGTACGAGTTGCCGGTACTCTTAAACTCATTTGGATAAGCAACAACTGAGAGCGCCCCACGACTTCGCGCGTTTGCCGCAACCTGGTCAGCCGTCAGTTTGTCAGACCCACCCAAAGAAGCATCGCCGGGAATGACCAACAAACGATCTCCATTCGCGCTCTTGACCTCGTTTCCATTAACAAAGAGAACGCCGCTGTTTGTGCCTTTCAGGGTCATCGCAGAGGTGTCGATCAAACTCTCCACGTGTTCCGTCATCACTACGAACTGAAGCTCATTAGTTTTTGCCGCCGAAATGATTTCTTGGAAGGTCCCTTCGCTGTGTCCTCCGAGAAACGAATGAACATGGATGACGCCTCGATATTCGACATAGCCGTCTTGAGTTTCAGAGGTTCGGCGCTCTGAACTCACCAGCTGAATCGCGGTACTGAGTCGACCGAGTTTGTAGCGTCTATAAGCGAAGGGGATCTGTGCAACCAGAACAAATGCGACAGACAGAAGAAGAAGCTTTCTTGCGCGGGTCATCCTTGAGACCGATGCGGGTTACGTCAGGAAGTCGACTGAGGCGACATGCTCACTAATGCTGCGGCCAAAATCAGCCACCTTCACATGCTCGGGGTGAACTGTGTAGGCATCGAGTCCCGCCCGGTCATCAAAGATCGCCACGAGCCCCGTGTCGTACGAGCGCGGCAGTTTCAGGACGTCGCAACCAACAGACAGGCTTCTGACCTCTGAGATAATGCCGGCCAAATTTCGTAGAAGCGTGACATGTTGGTCTTTGGTTTCTTGACTGACGTCAGCACGATACTTCCAGATCACTATGTGCGTAAGCATTTTGTGAACAAGCTCCGGACGATTAGAAACTGAATCTTACTCTTAACGAGATTATACGATTTCCACCCGATCCCCCGCCTGGTCCGAAGCTGAACATATTTGAACCGCTGGCAGATTTCAAGAAGTAAGGTGAGGCCATGTTTCCCGTCGGAGTTCCTTTGTTCGTCCTATTGAAGAGATTGGTAACATAAACAGAGAATCCAATCGTGTAGGGCCGCTGAAGAGGAGGCTTCGGTTGTGGCTTTGCGGTGGCACCCGCATCGCTTGTTTTAGGCGGCGCGGTGGGAGTCTTCGGTTCCATCGCTTTTCCGAATTTAAAAATCTTTTCCATGCTGAGATTGGCAGAAAAGAAAGCAGGTCCGCGTCCAAAGTTTCGCGGAATGATTTGTTGTCCAGGTATTGGATTGGGATCGAAAGCACCCAGAGGAGTGACAACTACACCCGGCTTTGTGAGATCGGTTGCGAACGCCGGCCGTTCTGAGAATGCTGTATCGCCGTTTGTGTCCCGACCAGTGGTGATGTTGAAAGGCTGTCCAGAACTTCCAATCATGAACAGGTTGAGATTGATTCCGTGTGGTGCCTCATAATATCCACCTCCGTAAAAGAAACTTAAGGCGCTGAAACTCGAGCGGGCCCACTCATTGCTGAAATCAAACGCGTCAAACGGAGAACCACTCGTGCCACTATCAAGATTCCTTTGTCTGCCCAGACTATAACCAGACCAGAAATTCACCTTCTTTAGATTGCCATTCATACGCTGCCGGATCATTTGGTAGCGCCTCGAGATCGCGACCCCGTAGCACGATTGCGTTGCCATTGTTGTCCGAGTCTGTGCTGACGCTTCGGCCATCGACAGTTACTTGTTGTTCTTCAAGCTCGACCGAGAGTGGAACATCGGCTGTTGTAGTTTGCCTTGCTTCAACAGCGATACCTTTTTGTTCGTATGCTACAAATCCTGGAGCTACAATCCTCAGTTCATACAACCCCGGCCGAAGGTTATTAAATTCATAAAAGCCAACTGAGTTGGTCGTGATACTGGTAGTTGATCCGTGACCGTCTTTAAGAACGACACGAGCGTTCGTTACGAGGCTGCCGAGTTGGTCGGTGACTGTTCCCTTGATCGCACCCGTCGTTTGCTGCCCAACGGTATATGAGAGGAAAGTTAGGACCAATACTCCGCAAGTCAAGGTTCGGGTGAGCATCGCAGTGAGTACCTTGAATCGGAGAAGTGAGAAACCTGGTTACAACGGACCGCTGGTGACGCTATGCCCTATTGCTCTCAAGTCGCTTCGGCATTATCTCTGTTAGTTAGTGAATCGAAAAGCAAAAGGTTTCGGTCGGAAGCTCTTCTGCTGCCTTTGAGACTTACACGACGAGAGTCGATTGGAGTTGCAAAAAGCAATTCAACTTTCACCGCGTACCATCTTTAGATCTTTGATCAGATCACTTATGGCATCTCCGGCCCAGAGAACCTTCTTCGCTTTCCAAACAATGCGTGGCGGTTTTTGCTTTTCGGGAGAACCTTTGACGATCACAAACAGTTCTCCGTAGGGATAGATTGTGTTGAGAATTCGTCGATACTCAATGAGGTTGAAATAGATTACGTAGTCAGCGTCGCTGAGGTCATGTGCGGCTGTTAAACTCTTGTACTTCCGGATGTAAGAGTTGAGCCTTTTGGCGAGCACTCCATAGACCCACTGATTTCGACCCCTGGGCTCAGGGTCGGCTTTCAGCACTTGATCGATGATTGTGTGTTCGTTGTCGCTGGCATCGAGGACGCCCGATCGAAATACAAGTAATAAGGCGCGGCGTTTGTCTCGAACTTCGAGCAATGAATCGGATTCGGATGATGTTGCTCGTACTTGAGGAAACACACACAACGATTGAAAGAGCACGAGCGAACTAATGACGGTGGTTTTGAGAAGCCGTTGACAGTGCATTTATCCCGGCGGCAGTGTTTGCACCCAGTTTGAACCAATTGAACTCGAATCAGGGCATCCCCTGCTTGGTTGCATAAATGCTAAGGTCGGTTGTTTACCGAAATCGCGAAAGTATTCTTTCAGAAGTTGAGATCCTCGGTAAGTTTGGTCACTCGCTTTTCTTAACTTTGATGTTCCTCACAATTTCTTTCTCAGGTAGCAACATCAATACACCTTTGATGAGATCTCCCTCAACACTAAGTTGAAACACTCCATGTGTGCGCCCTCGACTGAAATCGCACGTCAAAGAACTTGTCTTTGGATCGTAAATGAAATCGAGTGTTCCCATGTCTACGGGTTTGCCCTCGACAATCTTGTCCGCCTGAATAGTGACTGACGAGGAGTTGTTCGGATTGAGCCGTATCCGGTAAACGACCTTTTCGTCATTACAAGCCGGGTGATTGCCTGTGCAGATTGATTCGCCAACCCAATTGCCGACGAGTTTGTTTCGCGGATCAGACTGCGCCTGGGCCGAGGTCGAAAGGATTATTAGCAACGTGATCGTGATTAGAGAAAATGCGAGAAGTCTCATGGCTAGCTCCTTCTGACTCAGTTGGAAAGACGGCCCTCCAATTATCCCAAACTTCATAACTAGCTTCTATAAACGATCAGACCAATGACAACTGCTACAACATGAATCGCAAGCAACACCAACGCAGATCGCAATCGCAGGGCGCGGCTTCGTGCCATTGCAACCACAAGCGAGTAAGCAGGAAACTGAAACGCCATCAGGGCACCGCCAAGAGACTCCAGTCGGCCTCGGCCCCATAAGATCGAGGCGTACGGAAAAGCTATAGCGATTGGTCGGGAGCAATTGCAGGTAGCCGTAGCAAATCCGACAAGAAGAAACGCGATGGCTGTAATCAGGGTTCCCACAAGAATTGCCAAAAGTGGCAGCAGCAAGCGAATTATTCTTGTCTTATTATCGTCAGGCATTACAGTACATTACTACTCAATAGTAAGTTTCGCGGTCCTGCTAATACCCAACTTGCCGACCAACACTCCAGCTAACTCAACGACAGCGAGCAGCACGGCAGAAACTCGAAATGCCTGGGTCCATGGATGTGGATGCAGGAAGGCGACGTTATCCGGACCGGACGCGACGAAGTGGTAATAAATACCAAATAGGAGTGAGCCCGTCATCGATAGAACCAACAGAGCAAAGCCTGACCTCGATGATCGCCACAGTAGAATTCCAGATACAACTGGCACAATCAAAATCACCAGTCCAATGTATATGTTCTGCCAAAGGTTCATGTCGATGTGCATCATGCTGTGTGCGATTGAGTGTGGAATAACAACTAAAATGTGAAGAACGACGACAGCCACCCCGAATCGGTAATACCTCTCAATCTTGGGAATCATTGGAAACTCCTGGACGTCGGACCTGAGCCAACTTCTAGCAAGTCGAAGTCGATCAAATTAAGCGATCCTGCCTGCGTATCTCCTGAAGTAGACTAAACCTACTCACCGCCCCGCAAGAGGAGAACCTACCATGAAAGTCGTTATTCCAGGCTTGTCGTTATTGGTGAACTCTGTCTTCAGTCAAACAGGAATCAATAACGTAACTCCGCAGCAAATTCCATTTGTCAGCGTCGACCGCATTGGCGAGGCAAGCGCGCGCTCCTTTTTTGTCTTCTCTTCAAGCTCGCGAAGTTACACGATTCGACATGACGGACACGGAGAAGGCTCTTCCTTAACGACCAGGCGGAAGAACTACGATTTGAGAATGAATGAAGCGTTATTTGGTGCTCGAGTACGAAGTGACTGATGGTCGGGGCGATTGGGCCTAAGTGTTGCGGATGGATCAGACGATGATGAGGTTTAAGTGGGTCACTCGGATCAGTGCAGAAGTTCTTGGTCCGGGGTTGATAGACGGACGCGACCTCTATATTAGTGTGGTGAATGTCGTCGCGAAGCTCGATATGCAAACCGGAGCAATCGGCTGGCAACAATCGGATTTCGAACTCGTTTCCATGTTTGGATTGCCAACGATTAAAGCCGACTCCGTTCCATTTCAGGATGACTTCGACTCCCGACGAAGGATTCACATAGACAAACAGACTGGCCAGATCCGAAAGCACTGATTGGGAGCTTTTGGCTATCATGGAGCCGCCTGCCTCAATTTATTACCTTCAACTGCGGACGTTTATTGGACTGACGAATAAAGCATTCTCCACGATGTAATCACTCACAATACCTCCCTCATTCCCCAAAACTAAAAATTCAAAGCACCTGTTACTTTTGACAGCATCGCGTTGCTGCACCTAAGGCATAAAGTACAGGCGTCTAGCTCGCAAAACCGCGTCCAGCGCAGGTTGTTTTACCTGAATGCGCAGTAAAGCAAATCAGGACTAAATGAGTCATCGGCACGGTTCGCAGCTACGTATTCCTACAGAAAGTGAGCAGGTGAACAATGTCAAATGAAGAAAACGGGAGATTGAATGATCAACCTAGCCCGATAAAGGAAGCCGGTGACGTCGCTCGGGAAGATCCGCTAGCTGATATGACCGGTTTCCTATCACAGGAGATTCCACCAGGCGTGGATCGCCGTAATTTCTTAATACGAAGCGCTGTGGGCGGGGCCGCCGCAGTGATGATGGGCAGTACAGTCTCGGCCCAAGAGCGAATAGCGATGGCCGTCAAAACGTTGCCGGTGCTACCGCAGGCTGCGGCTACGCCGCCGCTCTCTAACGACTTAGATGTCGTCAAAAAAGGCAAGGGGCCCGTGTTGACGACCGCGGACGAGTTCTACAAAGTGGGGCCGGGTCCCTCAAGCTCGCACACGATTGGCCCAATGCGTATCACGTACGATTTTTATCAAAGGGCCGCAAAACTTCCGGCCGACAAACTCGCCAAGGCCACGAAGCTCCAGGTCAACTTGTTTGGTAGTCTCAGCGCGACCGGCAAGGGACACGGCACGGAGCGGGCCTCGTTAGCGGGATTGGTAGGAAAAGAGCCGGCCACAGTAGACCCGAAATTCCTGGACAGCCTGCGAGACAAACCTGACCAGACGTTCGAAGTAAAGCTCGGCGACAAGTCGATTACTGTTGGCCTCAAGGACATCATTTACGACGCTACGAAGGGCGATTTCAAGCACCCAAACACGATGACGTGCAAGCTCCTCGCCGGCGACGCGGTGTTGCTTGAGCAGGAATACTACTCAGTGGGCGGCGGCTTCATCGAGTGGAAAGGGTACACGCCTCCAAAGAAGAGCGCGCCGAAGTACCCGTACGCGACGATGAAAGAGCTTCGGGCCCACGCCGACAATAACAAGATCTCGATCGCCAAGGTAATTCTTGCGAACGAGATGTCGGTCATGGGCAGGTCGGAGGAGGAGGTTTATGCCTTCATCGACAAGATCATCAACGCCATGGTCGCGACGGTAAAGTCAGGGCTTTCGATGCCGGAGGATGACGTGCTGCCTGGCCCAATCAAATTGCACAGCAAGGCGGCGACCGTTTACAAGCGCTCTATGGATGACAAGTATGAATCAGAGAAGGGGATCGCCGCTCTTTCGGCATTCGCGATTGCGGCATCCGAAGAAAACGGGCGCGGACACCTCGTTATCACGGCGCCGACTGGGGGTTCTGCTGGTGTTATGCCGGCGCTGGTCTATGGGCTGAGTGAGGTGCGGAAGATCGATCGGGCGAAGATCCGTGACGGCATGCTTGCCGCGTTGGCGATCGGCTACCTCTGCAAGCATCATGCAACTCTGTCAGCGGCCGAGGGTGGCTGCCAGGCAGAGATAGGCGTGGCGTCGTCGATGGCTGCGGCATTGGTCGCGACTGTTTACGATGCAGAATCGCGGGTAGTCGAGAATGCTGCCGAATCGGCTCTGGAACATCACCTGGGAATGACCTGCGACCCGGTCGCCGGTTACGTGCAAGTTCCGTGTATCGAGCGCTGCGCTTTCGGTGCAGTGAAGGCTTGGACTGCCTTCGCGATCGCCAGCAACGAGATTGCGTCCAGGCACCGCATCGATTTCGACGCAACCGTCATGGCCCTGGCCCAAACCGCGAAAGACATGAACAGCAAGTACAAGGAAACAAGCGAGGCCGGCCTCGCCCAATCCGTAGTGCTCTGCTGATCGAACACGGCTCC
>Ga0163163_10003564_pt1 | contig 13218 bp, 11 predicted proteins | sample S65metaG_FD_119766 | JGI IMG/M metagenome (GOLD analysis project Ga0163163, IMG submission 119766) | Switchgrass rhizosphere microbial communities from Kellogg Biological Station, Michigan, USA - S6-5 metaG | ecosystem: Host-associated > Plants > Roots > Rhizosphere > Soil | place: USA... | reverse complement strand
CGAGTTTGAATCCCGCCTCGGTGTCGCCTTCTCGCGTGTACGAGAACCCGTCAGCGCCGATCGTCACCGCCATCTCGCTGGGCTCGTCGCGTTCGGCGAGCGCGACCGGTTCGCCATCGAGGTCGAGCACCAGGCTGGCGTCCGTGTACCAGCTCGGCACGACCGGGTTGCCCCACCAGTCGCGTCGCTGGTTGTCGTGCACATCCCAGGTGACGACGGGGTTGTCGGGATCGCCCGTGTAATAGTCCTGTGTGTAGATCTCGACACGGTGCCCGTCGGGATCGCGGATGTAGAGATAGAACGCGTTCGAGACGCCGTGCCGACCGGGGCCGCGCTCGATCGCGTCGCTGCGCCGCAACGCTCCGAGCTTGTCGCAGATCGCGAGGATGTTGTGCTTCTCGTGCGTCGAGAACGCGATGTGATGCAGGCGCGGGCCCGCTCCGCCGGTGAGGGCGGTGTCGTGCACGGTGTCTTTGCGGTGCAGCCAGGCGGCGTAGACCACGCCGTCCTCGTCTTCGATGTCTTCGGTCACCCGGAACCCGACGCCCTCGAGGTACTCGATGCCCTTCGGCACGTCGGGCGTGACCTGGTTGAAGTGGTCGAGGCGCACCAGTGCACCCGGGGTGTGGAGCTCGTAACGCCAGGCGAGACGCTCGACGTGTTCGACGGCGTAGAAGAACTCGTACGGAAAGCCGAGGGGGTCGGTCACGCGCACCGAGTCTCCGATGCCGCGGACGAAGCCGTCCGCGCGGCGCTCGGTGCGGCATCCCATCGCCTGGTAGTAGGCCTCGGCGCGATCGACATCGTCTGGTGTGCGCACCCGGAACGCCAGCGCTGCCGCCGCCGCGACCGGGCCGAGCCGCAGGACCAGGTTGTGATGGATGAACTCCTCGAGCGGGCGCAGATAGATCGCGTTCTCGTCTTCGTACGTCACGGTCAGCCCGAGGATGTCGACGTAGAACTCGCGCGAAGCAGCAAGGTCGGTGACCACGAGCTCGAGGTATGCGCAGCGCACGATGTCGGGTGGCGTCAGGCCAGGGGCGGTGAGGGAAGGGGAGGTCATCAGCGGTCTCCAGATCAGGCCGCGCCGAAGCGCGGGGTGTGCACGGCGCCGAGCGTGATGTGCACGGCTTGTGAGTCGGTGTAGAAGTCGATCGAGCGGTAGCCGCCCTCGTGTCCGAGGCCAGAGGCTTTGACGCCGCCGAACGGCGTGCGCAGGTCGCGCACGTTGTGAGAGTTGAGCCAGACCATGCCGGCCTCGACCTGCTGCGAGAAGGAGTGCGCGCGCTTGAGGTCGTTGGTCCAGATGTAGGCCGCGAGTCCGTACCGCACGCCATTCGCGAGCTCGAGGGCTTCTGCATCGCTGTCGAAGGGGGTGATCGCGACAACCGGGCCGAAGATCTCCTCCTGGAAGATCCGAGCGTCGGGCTTGACGTCGGCGAAGACCGTCGGCGAGATGTAGTTGCCGGTCGGCAACCCCTCCGGCCTCCCGCCTCCCGCCAGCAGCCGGCCCTCGCCTTTGCCGATCTCGACGTAGCTCATCACCTTGGCGAAGTGGTCGGGGTGCACGAGAGCGCCGACCTCGGTCTTCGGATCGTGCGGATCGCCCACGATGATGTTCGCCGCGCGGGCGGCGTACTTCTCGAGGAACTCGTCGTAAATCGGCCGCTCCACCAGGATGCGGCTGCCCGCGGTGCACCGCTCGCCGTTCAGTGAGAAGACCCCGAACAGCGTCGAGTCGATCGCGGCCTCGAGGTCGGCGTCGGCGAAGACGACGGCGGGACTCTTGCCGCCGAGCTCCATCGACAGCCCCTTGAGCATGGGCGCCGCGTTGCCGAAGATGAGCTGCCCGGTCTTCGATTCCCCGGTGAACGAGATCAGCGGCACGTCGGGGTGCTTCACCAGCGCGTCGCCGGCCTCCTCGCCCAGTCCGTTGACCAGGTTGAAGGCGCCCTGCGGCAGCCCGGCGTCTTCGAAGATCTCGGCCCACAGGCTCGCCGACAGCGGCGTGAACTCGGCGGGCTTGAGCACGACAGTGCAGCCGGACGCCAGGGCAGGAGCCAGCTTCCAGCTCTCGAGCATGAACGGGGTGTTCCAGGGCGTGATCAGGCCGGCGACGCCGATCGGTTTGCGGTTGACGTAGTTCACCTGCGCGCCCGGCACCTTGTAGGTGTCGTCGGCCTGCGCCACGATCAGGTCGGCGAAGAACCTGAAGTTCTCGGCAGCCCGCTGCGCCTGCCCGAGAGCCTGCGTGATCGGCAGGCCGGTATCGAAGGTCTCGAACTCGGCGAGGTGCGCATCTTGCGTCTCGACGGCGTCCGCGATCCGGTACAGGATGCGCGAGCGCTCGCGTGGTTTCATCCGCGGCCAGGGTCCGTCGACGAACGCCCGCGTGGCGGCCGCAACAGCCAGGTCGACGTCGGCCTTCTGGCCGGCGGCGGCGGTGACGTATGTCTCATTCGAGACCGGGTCGAGAACGTCGAACGTCTCACCGCCGACGCTGTCGACGAACTTCCCGTCGATATAGTGCTGGATCTTCGTGGGAAGACCCTTTGGCACGTGGTGCGCGCTCATGCCCGTGCTCCCATCTGGAATCCATCCGTCGGCGTCAGGTACTGCTCGCCCTCGGCGAGGTACGCGCGCATCTTGGTCAGCCCCGCCTCGGTCGGCGTGATGAGCGGTGGCCGAACGTAGCCCGATCGGATGAGTCCACGTTGCTCGAGCACCCACTTGCCCGGCGCCGGGTTCGTCTCGACGAACAGCAGGTCGACCAGGGGGTGCAGTCCGTAGTGGATCTCGCGGGCGCCTTCGAGGTCGCCCGCCTCCCACAGCTCGAACATGCGCGCGTGGGCGGCCGGGGCGATGTTCGCGGTGGCGCTGAGGAACCCGGCACCGCCCAGCGCGAGCAGCGGCAGGCAGAGCAGCTCGATGCCCGACCAGACGATGAGATCGCGGCCGCAGAGCTGGATGACGCGGGAGAAGTGCTCGAAGTCCTTCGTGGTCTCTTTGATGCCGACGAAGTTCTCGACGTCGCGGTAGAGGCGCGCAACGGTTTCGGGCGCGATGTCGACGGCGGTCCGTGACGGCACGTTGTACGCGATGATCGGCAGCTCGGGGAACTCGGCTGCGACCGTCTTGTACCAGACGTACAGCGCCTCCTGTGTGGGGCGGGCGTAGTACGGCGTGATGATGAGCGAGGCGTCGATGCCCGCCTCGACGGCGCGAGCCGTGAGCTCGATCGTCTCGTGCAGCTGGGCGGTACCGGTTCCGACCACCACGGGAACCCGGTCAGCCACTGTCTTCGTGACGGTCTCGATGGCGGCGACCCGCTCATCCACACTCTGCGCGCCGGGCTCGCCGGTGGAGCCGCCGATCGAGACGCCGTGGGTTCCGTTGGCGAGCTGCCACTCGATGAGGTTGGCGAGGCTCTCGTGGTCGACGGCGCCATCGGCAGTGAAGGGCGTCATCAATGGCACGATCGAGCCGCGCAGTCGGGACGGGTCGGAGCGGTAACGCATGGATGATCCTTCTTCAGTGGCGGTGGCTGGCCTGGTACGCGACCATCGCGTCCAGGGTGCGCGTGCGGTGGGCGCGTGCGGCGAGTTCGATGTCGAGGGCCGGAGCCCCGTCTTCGAGGAGAGCGAGGATCTGCTCGTGTTCACGCACCGATTCGGCGGCGCGGCCGGGCACGAAACTGAATGAGCTGTCGCGCAGCACCCGCAGGCGGTCCCAGCCGCGGTGAACCATGTCGAGGATCAGCGGGTTCGGGCACTCCTCGAACAGCACCGCGTGGAACTCGAGGTTGAGTTCGGTGAACTGCTGCGGGTGGAATTCGGTCAGGGTCGCGGTCATACGGTCGTTGACGGCACGCGCACGCGCGATGTCGGGAGCGTGGATGAAGGGGGCGGATAGAGCGGTCGCGGCGCCTTCCACGATGCTGAGGCTCTGCATCGTGAAGACGTACTCCGCCTCGTCGATGAGGGCGACCTGTGCGCCGACGTTGCGCTCGAAGGTGACGAGCCCCTCGGACTCGAGACGGCGGATCGCCTCGCGCACGGGCACAACGCTGATGTCGAGCTGGGCGGCGATCGTGCCGAGCACGAGGCGGTACCCCGAGACGTAGCTGCCGTCGGCGATGCGCGCCTTGATCCAGGCGTAGGCCCGCTGCGACTTGCTCTCGGTGGTGGTGCTCGTGGGGGCTATTCCTGCCATGTCGCGTAGCGCGCCTTCCACTCGGCATTCATCGGGTAGAGGCCGTCGACCGACGCGCCGCCGGCGACCTGCTCGGTGATGAAGCGTTCCTCGCGCTCCTGCGCGATCGCATCCGCGACCACCTCGCGCACGAGCGCCGGTGGGATCACGAGCACCCCGTCATCGTCGCCGACGATCACGTCGCCGGGCTGAACTGCCGCCCCGCCGCACGCGACGGTGGCGTCGGTCTCCCACGGGACGTGCCTGCGCCCCAGCACCGCGGGGTGCGGGCCGGCCGAGAAGCTGGGGATGTCGAGGCCGGCCACTGTGGCGAAGTCGCGGATGCCGCCGTCGGTGACGATGCCGGCGGCGCCGCGCACCACCGCGCGCAGGGCCAGGATGTCGCCGACCGTGCCCGTGCCGCGCTCGCCGCGGGCATCGATGACGAGCACGTCGCCGGGGTTCAGGCTGTCGAACGCACGCTTCTGCGCGTTGAACCCGCCGCCGTGCGCATCGAAAAGGTCGGGACGGAACGGCAGGAAGCGTAGGGTTCGCGCTCGCCCGACCAGGTGGGCGCCCGGCTGGTTGCTCAGGACCCCGTCGATCGAGACGTTGTCGTAGCCGCGCTTGCGCAGTTGCGAACTCAGCGTGGCGGTGCCGACGCTCGCCAGCTGAGCCCGAAGCTCGTCATCGAGGGTGAACGGTGCGGCGAGTCCGGCGGCCTCCGGGCTGCCCCAGGCTTCGCTGCGCTGCAGGTCGTCGATCTTCGGGCGAGCTCCGTACTCGGCCAGAGCGGTGGCCCCGTCGACGACGGGGGTGACCAGGCGGCCGGTCGTCGGCGCCCCGGGGGCCGTGGGGGCATCCACCTCGACTTCGACGGTGTCCCCAGGGACCACGACACTCGAGCCTGCCGGGGTGCCGGTCAGGATGACGTCTCCGGCCTCGAGGGTGATGAGCTGCGAGAGGTCGGCGACCAGGCGCCCGAATGGGAACACCAGCTCGGCGCTGGTGTCGTCTTGAACCAGCTCGCCGTTGACCCAGGTGCGGATGCGCAGGGCGGCCGGGTCGAGACCGGCAGCGGGGATGGTGGCCGGGCCGAGCGGGGTGAAGCCGTCGCCGCCCTTCGAACGCAGGTTGGAGCCCTTGTCAGCCCAGCGCAGGTCGTAGACGCCGAAGTCGTTGGCGGCGGTGACACCCGAGACGGCCGCCCACCCGTCGGCGGGGGAGACGTTGCGGGTGGTGCGCCCGATGATCAGGGCGATCTCGCCCTCGAAGGCGAGCAGTTCGGTGCCGACCGGGCGTTCGAGCGGAGCGCCGCTCGCGGCGACCGAGGTCGAGGGCTTGAGGAAGTACGAAGGCTGCTCGGGCGTGCGTCCGCGCTGCGCGATGCGGGACGGGTAGTTCAGGTGCAGGGCGATGATCTTGCCGGGGCGGTCGCCGAAGGGCGTCGTCTGCACCGTCTCGTTCTCCATTGAATCCGCCATGTACGAAATCGTATATCATTCCGCCAGTCGCGGGAATGCTCTTCAACTATCCGATTCCGCACTCTTTCCGGCTTGTCGCAGGATGCACGGGCCTTGCGCAGCGCCGTCCGATCCCGCACGACTTCAGCGACCGACAATCGCGATGCGTGCACCGACAACCGCGCGTGAAGCAGGGCTGCGAGAGTGGGCGGACCGAGCAGCCCAGGAGGACACGATGCCCGAAACGCCCGCATACGACGTGATCGTCGTCGGAGCAGGATCCGCCGGATCGGTGGTGACCCGCCGTCTGGTGGATGCCGGCCGGCGCGTGCTGCTGCTTGAAGCGGGAGGGCCGGACACCAACCCGATGATCCACGATCCGGTGGGCATGGGCTCGCTGTGGCACGGTCCGGAGGACTGGGACTACTTCACCGTGCCCCAGGAACACGCGGCCGACCGACAACTGCACCTGCCGCGCGGCAAGGTCCTCGGCGGTTCGCACTCCCTGAACGCGATGATCTGGGTGCGCGGCGCGCGGCAGGACTACGACGGCTGGGCCGCCGAGGGGAATCCGGGGTGGGCCTGGGATGACGTGCTGCCGATCTTCAAGGCCATCGAGAACTACGACGGCGGCGCCTCCGACTTGCGAGGTGGTGACGGGCCGCTCGACGTGATCGGGGAGTACCCGCTCAGCCCGATCCAGCAATCCATCATCGACGCCGCCGTCGAGATCGGTCTCGAGCACAACCCGGACTACAACGGCGACCACCTCGACGGCATCTCCCAGCAGCAGATCACCGTACGCGATGGTGCCCGCCTGAGCTCCTACCGCGCCTATGTGCATCCCATCGTCGGCGCCGACGGCCTCACCATCGAGACCGGTGCCTGGGTGCACCGTCTGCTCTTCGACGGCACCCGGGTGGTCGGGGTCGAGTACGAGCGCGACGGCGAGCTCGTCGACGCGCACGCGGCCGTGGTCGTGCTGGCGGCGGGTGCTCTCGACTCGCCTCGCATCCTGCTGCGCTCCGGCGTCGGTCCGGCGGCCGAGCTCTCCGCCCTCGGCATCGAGAGCGTGGTCGACCTGCCCGGCGTGGGCAAGAACCTGCACGACCACCTGCTGTCTCCCGTGATCTTCACGACCGACGTCAAGCCGGTCGATGCGCCGCAGCCCGGTGTCTCGGTGACCCAGACTCACCTGTTCTGGAAGAGCGATTCATCGCTCGAGGTGCCAGACACGCAGCCGATCAACTTCAGCGTGCCGATGTACGAGCCCTGGATGCAGGGACCCGACAGCGGTTTCTCGCTGATGGCCGGCATCGTCACCCCCCACAGCCGCGGGTCGGTGACCCTCACCGGATCGGCACCCCGCGACCCGATCGCGATCGATCTGGCCGCGCTGACCGATGAGCGCGACCTCGCCTCACTCGAAGCGTCGGTGCGGCAGTGCCGGGAGATCGGCGGGGCACCAGCGCTCGCCGAGGGATGGGGGGCCCGCGAGCTCTACCCCGGTCCCGACGTCGACGACGACGAGTCGCTGCGCGACTACGTGCGTCGCACCGCCATCACCTACCACCATCAGGTCGGCACCTGCCGGATGGGCGGCGACGACCTCGCCGTCGTCGACGCACGGCTGCGCGTGCACGGCCTCGAGGGGCTCCGCGTCATCGATGCGTCGATCATGCCGCGCATCACCACCGGCAACACCAACGCACCAGCGGTGATGATCGGCGAGCAGGGCGCCCGGTTCCTCCTCGATCCGTCGCTCTGACGTGCGCACGAATGCAAGGGGTCTTCGCGTGCTGACAAACGCCGCGACGGCGGCCTAGCGAGGCTGGACCCCAGCACCATCCATTGGGCGACTTTCGCCCCACGGATCGAACCGACCCGGTACGAAGGAGTACTTCATGACAGCAATCACGGCTCGGAGCGTAGTGACGCTCTCGATCGCCGCACTGCTCGCGGCATCGCTTGTCGGCTGTGTGGCGGACAACGCCGGCGCAGGCAATGCGGGTGGAAACACCAGCAAGAGCGACCTCAAGTGCGGACTCGGCAACGGCAAGAAGGCCACAGGCGACCCGATCAAGGTGGGCGCCATCGCGACCGCCAGCGGGGGCGTGGACTTCTCGTCGTCGCCCAACTCCAGCAAGGCTTACTTCGACTGCGTCAACGACAACGGCGGGATCAACGGTCGTCCGATCGACTATTCCTTCAAGGACGACGCGCTCGACCCGACCAAGACCGCCCAACTCGCCGCCGGCTACGCCGCCGACACGAGCATCGTGGGCCTGGTCGGTGACGCGACCTTCATCGGCTGCGACGTCGCCAACGCCGAGTACGCGAAAGCCAACCTCTATTCGATCACCGGGGTCGGCGTTCCTCAGGCCTGCTTCCACTCGAGCAACATCGCCCCGGTCAACGCGGGTCCGCGACAGAGCGCCATCCAGCTGCTGCAGTGGCTGCAGAAGGAGGGCAAGGCCGACAAGGTCTTCCAGGTCGGGCTGAACACCCAGGGCAACGGCGACTGGGTCGCCGCCGGAATCAACGAGTACGCGAAGGCCAACGGCATCAACATCGTCGGCACCGAGCTGAGCGACCCGACCGAGAGCAACTGGCTGCCTCTGATCCAGAAGATCAAGGACTCGGGAGCCACGTCGGTGATCATCGTCGACCCGGGCCCCATCACAGCCGCCATCCTCGCGGCCGTCGAGCAACAGGATGCCCGCGGCACCATCACCTGGACCTGCACGGCGTCGTGCTACGACGCGCAGTTCGGCAGCCAGATCGGCGCGTACTGGGATGGTTTCGTCGCCAACTCGGAGCTGCAGCTGGTCGACTCGGCCGGCACGGACAACGAACTGTGGAAGTCGGTCATGGATGCCTATGCAGCCAAGGACGCACCTCGCGACACGTTCAGCCAGGCTGGTTTCCTCGCGGCCAAGATCTTCACGGATGCACTCCTGAAGCTCGACCCGAAGAACATCACCCGCGACACGGTGTCGACAGCTCTGCTCGGTGTCAAGGCCTACAAGTCCGACCTGCTGTGCGTGCCCTGGTACTACGGCCAGGCCGACGAGCACAACGCCAACCACTCGACCCGTACCGCCGAGATCAAGAACGGCGTGTACACCAAGCTGACCGGCTGCATCGACTCGGGCGACCCCGCCCTCACGTCGATTCTCGCGAACGAGAAGTCGGAAGGCCTGGTCGGCTGACGCTGACCTGAGCGAGAGAGTCGTCCCACGTGATCCTTCCTTTCGTCGTCGCCGGACTGGTGCTCGGTGCCCTGTATGCCCTCAGCGGCGTAGGGATGCTGGTGCTGTACCGCACGACGGGCGTGCTGAACTTCGGCTACGGTGCCCTCGGCGCCATGTCGGCGATGCTCGCCTGGCAGTTCGCAGAGCTTCGGATGCAACCCGTCCTGGCTTACGCACTGGGGATCCTCGTGGCGACGGCTCTCTCGCTCCTCTTCGGCTTCCTCGCCGGACCCTTTCTCGCCACGGTGACCACACTCACCAAGGCGACGGCAACCCTCGGGCTCGCCCTCATCCTGCTCGGCGTCATGCTGTTCGCCTGGAACGACAAGGCGCGATTCCTGCGCCTCGCAACCGACACGATCGGGTTCCAGCTCGGCACGCGCATCACGGTCACCCAGATCATCTGCCTCGGGCTCGCCACCGTCATCGTGATCGGTACCTCGCTCTATCTGCGCCACAGCCCGACCGGTACGTCGATGCGCGCGCTCGCTTCCGACCGCGAGCTCGCGTCGATGCTCGGCATCCGCGTACGGCGGGTCGAACTGCTCGCCTGGGCCGTCTCGGGCGCCCTCGGCGGCATCTCGGGCATCCTGCTCTCCAGCCAGACCCGGCTCGAGCCGCTCTTCTTGACGTTCATCGTGATCCCGGTGCTCGCCGCCGTGGTGGTGGGGCGCTTCAAGTCCCTGGTCGGCACCCTCGTCGGTGGCCTGGTGATCGGCGTGGTGCAGGCCGTGGCCTCGGCGTTCCCGTCGACCTCCCCGTTCAGCAACGCGACGCCCTTCGTGGTCGCGACCATCGTCATCCTCTATCTGCAACGCCGGAAGGTCGTCACCATCGAGGTCTCACGATGACCGCCACCGTCAATCAGCGTTCGAGCCGCGTCGCGGCGTGGAGCCCGGCCAAGCTCTTCTCCGCGCGCAACATCGTGGTGCTCGTGGTTGTCGTCGGCGTCCTGATCTTCACGCCCTCGGTCGTCGGCGCCTATTGGACGCGCATCTTCACCATCTGCACCATCTTCTCGATCGCCGCGGCGGGCATCGCGTTGCTCTACGGCAGACTCGGGCTCGTCTCGCTCGGCCAGGTGTCGCTGATCGGAGTGGGCGGATGGATCACCCTGCGGATCGGCCACGCCACCAGCCTGCCGTTCGAGGTCGTGCTGGTGATCGCCGCGATCGGCACCGGCATCATCGGCGTGCTCGTCGGGCTGCCGGCTCTGCGGCTGTCCGGTCTCAACCTCGCGATCGTGACACTCATGCTCGCGGGGGCGTTCGAGGTCATCTTCAACGTCACCGGTTTTCCGAACGGCGGCGACGGGTTCCTCGGTCGCGCGCAGGGCGGCGTTCTGCAGCAGCCTCTCGCTCGGCCCAGTCTCGGCACCACCGACCCCGACTACTTCAGGTACGTGGTCGTCGTCGCCGCGATCATGTTCTTGGTGATCGGACTGCACCTCTCCAATCGGCCCGGCCGAGCCTGGGCGGCGATTCGGCAGAGCGAAGCCGGAGCGCTCGCCGCGGGCATCGGCACGGTGCGGTACCGGCTCTGGGCCCTCGCCGTGGTTTCCGCGACGACCGGTGTCGCCGGCGGGTTGCTGGCCGGCAACGCCGGACTTCTCGACCCGATCTCGTTCAAGGCGCCTGCATCCATTCTGTTGTTCGCGACCGTGTTGATCGGCGGGGCGTATTCGCTGGTCGGCGCGGTGATCGCCGGCTTCCTCTCGCAGGGAGTGCCTCCGCTGCTCAACGCATGGGGCCTCGACGGCAACCTCATCTTCGTGCTTCTCGGCTTCGGCATGATCCAGGCGATCACGACGGCGCCGCAGGGGATCGCCGGTCAGCTTCAGGGCCTCGTCCGCCGGATAGCCGGAGCCATCGCGAAACGGAGAAGCCGATGACCGGGTCACTGGTGGCAGACGGCCTCACCGTCGTCTACGGCGGCGTGAAGCCGCTCGATGACGTGTCGTTGACCTTCGACCGCGATGTGTGCGGGTTGGTCGGGCCGAACGGCGCGGGAAAGACGACCTTCTTCAACGCCCTGTCCGGCTTCGCCCAGCCGTCTGCCGGAAGCCTGGCCTTCGACGGCGAGGACATTCTCGCGATGAACGCCGCCAAGCGCGCACGCTGGGGCTTGCGGCGCACCTTCCAGCAGGAGCAGGTCATCCACGGCCTCAGCGGCTGGGACAACGTTCGGCTCGCCGCCGAGCACACCGGCGGGGGCAGGGCCGCCGTCGAGCGCGCGATCGACTTCGTCGGACTCGACGGGGTCGACCGTGCCGGATCTCAGCTGTCCATGCTCGAGCGCCGGCTCGTCGAGATCGCGAAGACAGTCGTCGGGTCGCCGAAGCTCGTGCTGCTCGATGAACCGGGAGCCGGCCTCGACCAGAGCGAGACGGAGCGCCTCATCTCGCTGATCCGACAGATCCCGAACGAATTCGGTGCACTCGTCATCCTCGTCGATCACGACATGGACCTGGTGTCGACGGTCTGCGGCACGACCGCCGTTCTCGATTTCGGCCACGTCATCGCGATCGGCCCGACCGCGACGGTGCTGGGATCTGCCAATGTGCGCAAGGCATACCTTGGCACCGCCGACATGGAGGCCGACGAATGACCGGCACAGCCCTGACCATCGAGGGTCTCGTGATCGAACGCGGCGATCGTGAGGTCGTGCACGGCGTCGACCTGACGGCGCAGCCCGGAACCATCACGGCGCTGCTCGGCCCGAACGGTGCCGGCAAGTCGTCACTCGTGCTCGCCCTGGCGGGCGTCATCAAGTCGCAGGGTGCGATCCGCATCGGCGACCAGAGCCTCGCGGGTCGACGGCCGACGGCGATCCGCGCCGCCGGTTTGGCAACGGTGCCCGAGGGTCATCGGGTGCTGAAGGACATGACCGTCGACGACAACCTCCGTGTCGCGTCGTTCCTGGTTCCGCGCGCGGCGCGCGCGGCGGCTCTCGACCGGGTTCACGGCCTCTTCGAGGAGTTGAACCCGCTCCGCGACCGTCTCGCCGGATCCCTCTCGGGTGGCCAGCAGCAGATGCTGGCCATCGGTCAGGCGCTCGTCAGCGAACCGCGCTTTCTCGTGATCGACGAGATGTCACTCGGTCTCGCGCCGATCGTGGTGCGCCGCCTGGTGCCGGCGTTGCGGCGCATCGCGGATGCCGGGGTCGGCGTGATCCTGATCGAACAGTTCACCCACCTGGCGCTCGATCTCGCGAGCGACGCCTACGCGATGGCACAGGGTCGCATCGTGCTCAACGCCTCTGCCGCCGAACTGCAGAAGTCGCCGGAGCGGCTCGAGCAGGCGTATCGCCTGGCCTGACCGCCGTCTCGGTTCACCGCGACGGCGTCATTTGCTCAGCTCGCGGCGTCGCGCACCGGCACGGTGTCGGTGATCTGCTCGAACGCGATGATGCTCTCGCCGCGAACCGTCCAGACGTGCGCGACGCGGGTGCGCACGGCTTTGCCGGTGCCGCGGTGCGTGCCGAGGTACCAGCCGATGGCGACGACGGTCTCGCCGTCGGCGACGAGCTGGTCGATCTCCGGGTGCCAACCGTCCCAGTCGGCTCCGAGTCCGATGAAGATCTCGTTCTTGACCGCCTGGGGCCCGTGGTACGTGCCGGCGAGCGGGAAGCCGGCCGCCTCGATCCACTCGATGTCGTCAGCGAAGTCGGCGATCATGCCGTCAAGGTCGCCGCGCGCTCCGGCGGCGTAGTGGTCGGCGATGACGTCTTTCGGGGTGCGGCTCATGAGGTTCTCCGTTTCAGATGGGTTGAACATCGGGGTAGCTGACCGCGCCGAGCGGGTAGATGTGGCCGCCGGCGCGCGAGTGCTCGGATTCGCCGGCGCCGTTCAGACCGAGAAACACGCCCGTCGTGCGCAGGGCGTACCCCAGGTCGTGCAGCCAGGCGCTGGCGACCGCGATCTTGAACTCGCGGAAGCAGAACAGGTACAGGCCCTCGTCGAACTTCCAGACCGTGGACAGGTCGACGTCACCGTGCCCACGCTGCACGCCCTGCAAGCACTGCCACATGTAGCGCTCGGTGGACATGTAGACGTGTTCGTAGAGGTGCTCAGGGCTGTAACGGTAGATGTTGCGCTTGCCGATCAGATCGCGCGACGGACCGGGAGCCTGCCCGGTCGGCTCGGCACCGAGGAGCGCCCCTGCCCAGAACTCCTGGGTGACCTGCGGCACCTCATCGACGTGCTCGGGCTGGATGACCGAGTGCGCGACGAGCGCCCTCCCCGTCGCGGTCGAGTAGACGATGGTGAGGGCCTCACGCGAGCGAGTGGTGAAAGGCAGATTGACGTAGAT
>Ga0163163_10003562_pt1 | contig 13222 bp, 9 predicted proteins | sample S65metaG_FD_119766 | JGI IMG/M metagenome (GOLD analysis project Ga0163163, IMG submission 119766) | Switchgrass rhizosphere microbial communities from Kellogg Biological Station, Michigan, USA - S6-5 metaG | ecosystem: Host-associated > Plants > Roots > Rhizosphere > Soil | place: USA: Michigan... | reverse complement strand
TTGCGGCGGTTCTGAGCGGAAGACGAGGTTCGAACCCGCGACCTACAGCTTGGAAGGCTGTCGCTCTACCAACTGAGCTACTTCCGCATGATGAATCACTTTACAAAGAACGATCTAAAACGGGAACTTCAATATTCTAATCTGAACTCCCGCATCCGCTGAGCGGACCTGTGGGCAAGGATGGATTCGAACCACCGAACTCGTAAGAGAACAGATTTACAGTCTGTCGTCGTTGGCCACTTGACTACTTGCCCGATTTGCTCCCGCCTGGCCAAACAGTTTCCCCGTAGAAAACTATCAGCTGCCAGCCTGAGCCAGAGAAGGGAATCGAACCCCCGACCAGCTGATTACAAATCAGCTGCTCTACCATCTGAGCTACTCTGGCATGAATTCTATAATGAACTGGATCTTACCGCGATACAAAGAACTAAAACTGATGGAATTATCCCTCTGTTTTTTTGGGAAGGCAAAGGTAAGTGAATTTGTTAAATGGAAAAATTTTGTACTCTTTTTTATGCGGAATACAACATTTTATCTTTCCCTGTGAAATGGAGATCGTGTAAATGAATTGTCCGGTCCTTCCATTTCTTCTCCGGGTTCCAATAAAAAAACCCCTTTCGGGGTTTTCCTTTATGCAGCTTGTTTTTCTTTTTTTCTTTTTATGAGGTTGATCAGTGATCCCATGGCTTTGTCAAATGACTCTTCGAATGATTTAGATGAACATTTTACGAAATAATCCCTTCGGGGAACGTGTACTTTGATTTCTGCAACTTTGTCTTTGATTGTGTGAACCACATTGTCCAGCTTTAGATAAACTTCCACTTTTACGATTCTGTCGTGGAACGTATCCAGCCTCAGTAATTTTTTGTTAACGTATGTCACCAGTTTGTTGTCGGCTTCAAAATGCACAGTCTGAATGTTTACGTTCATGGCTTCGTTTTTAACAATGAAACAATAAATGAAAGAGCGGTTTCCTGCCGATAGGTAGGCAGGAGGTCGGACATTGAAATTAGCGTTCATGCTGTATTTTTCCAAATATTTCGTCCTAAAATATAAGGCCTGGCCGGTCTTTCCATGTTAAATTCAACCCGCCCCGCGGACGAGATTTTTCCGGCATTCTTATTTAACCCGGCTATCCGCGCGGATGAGATTTTTCCGACATTCTTATTTAACCCGGTTATCCGCGCGGATGAGATTTTTCCGACATTCTTATTTAACCCGGTTATCCGCGCGGATGAGATTTTTTGTGAACTTCCCTGAGTTTTTCGATGCTGTTATGGGTATATAACTGGGTCGCCGCCAGGCTGGAATGACCAAGCAGCTCCTTTACGGCGTTCAGGTCTGCACCATGGTTCATCAGGTGGGTGGCAAAACTGTGGCGAAGAACGTGTGGGCTTTTCTTACCGATGGTGGTTACCAGGGATAACCATTTTCTAACCGCCAGGTAAGCGTATTTAACATAAAGCGGCTTTCCTTCTGCATTGACCAGCAGGGTTTCAGCGGTATTTCTTCCGGTTTCCCGTTTTTGTTTTTGGTAATTCCTGATGTTTTCCATGAGTTCCCTCCCCACCGGTATGATTCGTTCCTTGTTCCCTTTCCCGAAAACCCTCAGGGTAGAGCCACCGGGATCTACCTGGATATTTTTCAAATGTATCAGCTCAGAAAGACGCATACCTGTCTGGTAAAAAACCTGAATGAGCAGTTTTTCAGTCATGCCCTGCCAGTCATCCGGGAACTCGACCCGGTTAATCAGGGTATCCATATCCTGCTCTTCCACATATACCGGGAGTCTTTTACCCGACTTTGGGCTGATCACGGTGGTCATGGGCGATTTATCCAGTCTGCCTGTCCTTACCAGCCACTTGAAAAAGGATTTAAGGGATGAAATCTTCCGGTTAATGGATTTGGAGAGCATGTCCTTTTCCTTCAGTGAAGCCAGCCAGGACCTGATAAAGGACGCACTTATTTCTCTCACGGGCAGGGTACCAAACTCAGCCTCCAGGTAGGCAAAAAACTGCCCGAGGTCATCCTGGTATGCCCTGACGGTATGCGCGGAATAACGCTTTTCAAATTTGATGTAATCGGTGAAAGCCTGGATTTCGGATGGCAATTTTTCCCGGAATTGGTTGACTAAAGTTAAATAAAAAAGGGCCGTCCTGCGGACAGCCCTGTATAATTTGGGAAATGGATAGTATTAGTCAAACTTGCCTGTAGCCAGCTGCTGCCTGTATACGGCTTTTAATACTTCACCTCTTCTTTTAATAGAAGGTTTGGTAAAAGACTGGCGGCTGCGCAACTGGATCAACACTTTGGCCTTTTCAAATTTCTTCTTATACTTCTTTAAAGCCTTGTCGATGTTTTCGCAATCCTTTGAGTCGATAATCAGCATAATTCTTCTCCTTTTAAAAAATTGAAATTCGGTTTGCAAAGATAGGAAGATTTCCGGAATTCATGAAGAAAAGGGTGGAAATTCCGATTTTTACAGGATGTTTACCGGTATCATAGAATCAATAGGCAGGGTAGAGTCCCTCGTCAGATCTGGCTCCAACAGGACTTTCACCCTTTCTTCCCCTTTGGCGGGCGGGTTAAAGGCAGATCAGAGCGTATCCCATGACGGGGTTTGCCTGACGGTGGAATCGGTAGCGGAAAATCAGTACCGGGTCACCGCCATCGGGGAAACGCTTTCCCGTTCAGTCCTTTCTGACTGGGAACCCGGGTACCGGGTAAATCTGGAAAGATGCCTGCCGCTTAACGGACGCCTTGACGGCCACCTGGTACAGGGTCATGTCGACTGCACGGCCGTCTGTATTGACAAAACGGACGCAGAGGGAAGCTGTATTTTCCGCTTTGAGTTCCCGGAAAAATATAAGGACCTGGTGATTGACAAAGGTTCCATTGCCGTGAACGGCATAAGCCTCACTTGTTTCGACACAGCCAGGGACAGATTTTCGGTGGCTGTCATTCCTTATACCCTCGACCACACCAATATCGGTTCCGTCGGAAAGGGAAGCCGGGTAAATATTGAGTTTGACCTTATTGGCAAATATGTACAGCGGATCTGGGAGAACCGGCAACCTTAACGACTAACAGCGATACAGGCGGATTCCTGCTTCAAATGCCCCGCCTGCCATATAAATATCCTGTCATACGCCGTTGTTTCATACCATGGAAGTCCCCATCGCGTAATCCGGGGACACGATAAACTGTTTCTAACCCAATGGTATTCCGCTTCGTTTATCAGTTTTCCTTTTATTGCATCGGATGCAGTATCCGGAATTCCGGGTCCCGGTATTCCGGTCGTGGTATCAATCGAAACATAACGGGTAGTATCCAGCCGGTACAATAACAGGGCATCCTGAAATCCCATGCGGAATACGAAAGCGCCACCGATTTCTTCGGGGAGGTTCAGATAAATGCTTTTCCCCTTAACCGGATTGTTTTCAAAACTTTTAACCACCGCCCGGGTAATTTTTCCGGCCTGTTTCCAGTGACGATTGTTGATTTCAAGAAAAATCAGCTGATAAATTCCGATAGCCAGGATCAAAACGTAACGGAACAGCGCCCGCTCCACCATCGTGACTATTACGTAGCCAACGGAAAGGCAAAGAAATACCGAGGGGAAGTAGAGGAATCTGTCGGATTCCGAGCTGTGCACGCTGATACCCGTCAGTATCGGAATAAAACAACTGATGGCCAGCATACCTATCATCCTCATCAGGATGTGCGACCGGGGCGAAGGATTCCGGAACTGCCGTACAATGAAGATACCCGCTAAAAGAAAGACAAAGAACGCCAGGACAGTAAACCAGACCATTTGCTGCATAGGTGGCAGCATCAGACGGGCAGCCGTCTTCGCCGCATGCGCTGACAGGGATCGAAGCGAAAAATCAAGGAATCCTTCACCATAAGAACCCAGAAAATACCCCGATACAAATCTTCGTAAAGCGAGATGAAGCAGCAGGGTGAGCGTCAGGAACAACATCCAGGCACCGGCTTTTTTTTGAGGTTCGCCGGAAATCTTAATCCAAATAAAAAATATCAGCGGAAAAAACAGGATGGATTCAAAGGCAGAAAGACCAATAAAATAACATATGCAGACACAAAAGATTTTAAGGGGGCGGTTGCCTATTTTATGATAAATGAGGAGCGCGCCAAGTGAAAAAAAACAGGCCATGGAAGCACCGCGGCCGAGCAGCCAAACGACGCCTTCATTGTGAAACGGGTAACTGAGAAAAAGGACGGATACGCTGAAGGCAAATAATAATTTTCTGTTCTCCGGCACACCGAATGGTGCCGAGAGACAAAGGATGAACAGAAGGAATCCATTCAGTGCATGCACTAAAATATTAAACGAGTTATACACCAGCGGATGCAGGCCGCCGACAAGAAAATTTGCATATATCGTCAGATCGGAGAGGGGTCTGAAGAAGCCCGGTATAAAAATGATTCCGTTGTTACATACGCGGTTGAGGACTTTAAAATCGTCGGATACAAAAAAATGACCCAGTACCGGCAGGTACAACAAAAAAGAAAGCATTACAAACAGAACTAAGAAAAAAGTCTTTTGGATGCTGTCTTTCTGATTCACCGTTATTTCATTAAGAACATTTTCCCGTATCCTTTATTGAAGTATTGGTCTGTGTTGTCGGTAGGCGATTTGTACTTGTCGAGTGACTTCCCGTTCAGGTTAGTCACCACACGATAAAGGTAAACGCCATTGGCCAGACGTGCATTGTACATGTCTGTACCATCCCATTTAAACTCTGTGATGTTTCGTCCGATATGCAGGGGTCCCAGTTCGTCCCTGGTGATTTCACGAACCACTTTGCCAGTGATGGTGAGGATCTGGATCTTGATATTCTGCGGAACTTCACTGCCGGTGATCGTAAATACAAAAGCCGTAGACGTCGTAAATGGATTCGGATAGTTAAGCATATTGGAGATCATCGGCTTGGTGATGATCTTGAAAGTAACCTGATAGGAAATGGTTCCCGATGCGTTACCACTTTTATCCGTCCCCGTTACGATCAGGGTATAGTCGTCTCCCTGCGGATTTATCTGATTTGTAAATACGGGCATGAAGTCTACACTGGCCGTATTATCAGCACTTCCCGAGGCAGGTGTGAATCGCAGTGTATCTGAATTAAAATAATAAGGATGCAGGGAGCCGTCGGGATATCGCAGTTGAACCTTGATTACGGATGTGTCACTCAGCAACAGGAATTTCGACTCGTCCTTCAGCTTGATCAGGATATGTGGTTTTGCTGAAACGATATCATCATTGAGAATATGCACATTGTCGAAGGTCACGTCCAGCAGGGGATTGGTCTGGTCAACCCTTGCATAAAATGTTTTAAAAAGGAAATTGTTGAAATGATACTGTTCGGGCTGATCGTTGGCCGGGTTTACGTCCACATTGATTGTGTTGAGTCCCGGATAAAGCTTCGTATCGATGTCATAAACAATTCTGATCGTGTCTCCGGTGACCAGCGGTTTGGATTTCGGATAGGGGATGATATGGGTTACATTATTCTTATCGATGATTTTGAATGAAATCTTCAGGCTGTCAAAGGCATTCAGGCTGACATTCTTAAAGGCAATGCCAAACTGAATATGTTCGCCGAGTTCAACGGTATCCTTACCCGTCAGGAAAATATTCGGGGCCAGGGCTCCTTCTGGCACAGGCACATAATTAAGCCTCCAGTATTTCAGCTGATAGGGTGTGGCATGCGCTGAGTCCGTTGTCAGCAGTTTCAATTTGATATACGGATGCTGCTGTACGTTCACAGAGGAGATATCCAGATCCTGCGTCGAGGAATTCAGGGAGTATAAAATATTCTCATTGCCTGAAGTGTCCACGCCTATCACCTGTATGCCGATACTGTCGGATGCCGGTGATTCCAGGCTTGTTCCCCTCCAGTGCAGTTCCTTCCATTGCCGGGCAGGACCGAACAGGGGTGATTCCATGCTGGCTGTCAGATTGGGCAGCGGAACATTGGTGGAGAGTACCACTTTATCGAACAGGCCCTGGCTGTATTTGAATTGCGGTATAAAACCGTGATTCCCTTTTTTATACACCAGCACCCAGCATCTTGGCTGATTTACCGAATCCAGTTCAGTGAATCCTACTGCCAGCAGATAATGATATAGTGATTTCTTGCTTCCATACAATGAGGTGTCCGCCTCCCAGGTTGGTATAAATGAATTATTATAATTGTAATCCACACTTCGCACGATCACATAGTCACCGACAGGGACAGAATCCATAAAATCCATCATGAGTTTGCGGCTGGCCGGCGACATATAAGAGAACTCAAAATTCCAGTTTCTGCTGGGTTTGCAGTTAGCGCTTCCGCTTCCGAAGCGATACAGGTTATTACCCAAAGCATCCACATTTTTCCAGGGCTTGAAGGTAGTGGAATCGAATACGTTAAAGATGAGCGATGCGCCGACACAGGCGCTGGCAATTCCGCTTGCTCCGTTTACGGTAACTGAAAAATCCGCATCCCCTGTTCCGCTGGTAGGGTACAAGGACTGGTTAATATAAAAGTTCCCGGTATGTGTTCCAAAATGCCATAACCTGTCGGTTTCCAGGTCCATCCCATTGGGCTCTGAATTCAGGTTCTGGAAATAATGCGACTGGTTAAAACCGACGGAGCTTCTGGAGGAATCGATATAGACAAAGGAGAACTGGTTCCAGTGATATTGTCCGTTCTGCGCGGGAACAATAGAAGTTCTCCAGTAATATACCGTACTGTCCTGGTATTTAATACCCGGATCGAATTCAAAGACGCCTCCGGCAGAAGTAATATTTTTGGTGACTTTAGATGCTGAATTGTAAGATGCGGTTGTATCCAGTTCCATTATATACTGGGTAGGTGACGCGAACGGGTTAGCCGTGGAAGCGTACAGTTTCTGGAACGGATTGTTGATGATGGCATAGTCGTATGGGTAGATGGGCGAGAGTTCTTCCTGGTAAATGAAGATCGGAACGGTCACTGAATTGTTCGCAGTCGTTATTTCACTTACGTCATTGTCTGCGTTGATCGTTACCGTGATGAAGTTCTGTCCTTTGTCGCGGGTGGCGAGAATGGGAATCTGAAGGTGCACGGAATCCGTGAACCGGATGCCGGGAATTCTTTTTCTCATCAGGGTGCCAGAAGAACCGTCGGGATATTTTCGTGTGATCAGAACCGTTATAGAATCGGAAACGGCCTTGCCAAGATTGTAAAAAACCGCGCCCATTTCAAAGTGGTTATCTGAGACCGATATAAAAGTCGGGCTTATATTTACATTCGATGTTTCAATATCATAGTCAGGCAATTTTTCTTCGCTGATCACCAGGGCCGGATCTCCGTGAATTTCCATTTGCTCCGTGCCACAGCGCGCGAAAAAATCATTGGGCAGCTGACTAATCAGTCTGCCGCTGGCATCTTTTTGAATATTGCCGATGCTCTGACCATAGTCGGCATGACCCATGAGATCATACAGGCCGGTAAGCAGGATATTCAGATAGTTCACTACACCGTAGTGAGAACTGGCAACAAAAGCGATCGCACCTTTGCCTTTTGAGAATACATAGTTTTCTGAAAGTGTTTTTCCATTGGCCAGCCTTCCCGGATCAAAGGTGTAATAGTTTCCTGCATAACAGCCGTTGACATACATGACCGGATACCTGGACTGATTCGAATAGATACTCGGATCATCGAGATTAAATCCCAGTACAGAAGAGGAGGAATGTCCAAAATAGGTGAGGACGCCAATCCCGTTGCTGAACAGCGTGGGAAAAAGAGAATTGGAGACCTGATTATTCTGATCGATGGTAGAACTGCAGAAACGGTAGACATTGGCTCCGTAGAGCGTATCAGAGATCGTCTGCTGATAGTAGGACATATAGTTACAAAGCACCGCTTCGAGAAAAGGCTCTGTGGCACCTGTCACATGGATAATATTTTTTCTCCAGGCCCTGCCGGCGACGGTATTTGGCGCCGTCTGCTGAACCTGTTCATATTCCTTTACCTTGTTCAGATAGTCCTCCACTTCCGATCCTTTTACTGCGCCTATTCTCCCTATTGAAACGAGGTTGATTGATCCGGCTCCGTTGGCTGATGCCAACATGGGATCCGAAGCCGGACTCCCGAATGTTGGCACGAGGTTCAATTCTTCCGTTACCGGATTTCCCTGGTTGGCGCGGTATTCCATGTAGTCAAGGCCGCGGCCCATCAGCAGTATATGGGCAGGAGGCTGCATGAAATTGTTTCTTGCGTAGTTGACAAAATTTTTAATGGCCAGGGGATGCTTGGCTATCCCGTAAGCAAACTGGTCAACCAGTTCGTTAATGTCAAAAACCTGTGCATTGTAGGAGCCGCCTTCAGGAGAAGAGCGATAGTTCATGTAGTCGGTTACCGGATTATTTCCATGGCTGCCGGTATAGAGGAGGGGATTGCTGATGATAAGGTAATTCCCCTGCGCCAGCGGGTCGGCATAAGCGATGAAGTTCTTTTTTACCAGCGAGGTAATGGTATTGATATTGGAGGGATCCTCGCTGACCAGGAACAGGTTGCGTGAAACGGGAGCAGGCGGGATGACGAAATTCAAAATACCTGCGACGGGTTGCGTCACGAAACGCTGACCCGTTGCCATATCATACAGAACAGGGTTGGAAGCGCCTGCATTGAAGTTCGAAATTTTAAGATAATATCCTGTAGCCGAGGGCGCGAGTTGGAAATTGAAATTAGCCTGTCCGCCGAAATTGAACTGGCGGGGATAAGACAGTTCGTAAAAAGAAACGACCAGCCTGTCTTCATAGGTTAAAGCCTGCGAAACATTCACAAACTGAAAAGAGGTGCTGGTGCTGTTAAGAACACCAGGCGGTACCGTAATGCTGCTGACCAGGTCGTTGAACCCGTCCAGCGTTGTATCCTTTACGATGTTGTTATTGACTTTTACCTGAATATTTCGCAAGGTATCCGAGCATCCCGCGGCGCCAAACCGGAGACTGGCCTGTGGGCCGCCGGGATAGATAAAAAGATTATTCTGGTTGTCGGTTACGGGTGAGCTTGGTGTACTGAACAGGGAGCTGAAGAATTCCCCTATATCATAGGAAGAAGAATAAATATATTGTTCAAGTACAAACGCGCGCCCGGGATTGAGCTGGTTGTGAAAATAGGAACCCGCCGTATAAATAAAATAAGGTTCCGCGGGTAATACATTTCCTGCGGTATCGTTAGGCATCGTGGCGTAATGACGTGGAATTCCGGTAGAGTTAACCGTTAGGAAATACACTGCCGTGTCTGACTGCAGGCTCCACTTATCCGTATGCTGGTAAGCGGGATTCCGGTAAAGAGGCTTATCGGGTTTACCGTCATTCATCTGTCCCCAGAATTCGATATAATCGCCCGCTGACAGAGGTCCGCTGTTTATGGATGTATAAAGCGGAACTTCCACTCCGTTACGAAAGAGCTGGAAATCTTTCGCATCGGCAGCGGATAATCCCGCGGATGCCAGTACCGATGCCGGAATGCGATAGAGGCCGTTGGAAACAACCTTGAATTTATAATAGGTTTTACTGAAGTCTATCCACTCGTTATAGTATGACTGGGCCATGGCCATGCTGCCAGAAAGCACCAGAAGGAATGTAAACAATTTTCTCATAGCCGGTTTAGTTTGTCGGGGCGGATCTATTTTTTAGCTTTTTTCTTATTATCCACCAGGTCAACCTTTAAAGAAAAAACGTGCGTATATAGCGGGTTAGACTGATTCGCCAGGTTTGAAAATGCATAGTCGATCTGTACATCGCCAATTCGGAAGCCTGCACCAATCGACGGCTGGTAGATCCAAATCTTCTGCGTGTTGGTGGTGTCGCGGTCGTCCAGGGTCTGTTGAAAATTTGCGATACCGCCTCTCACAAAAAAAACATTATTGTAGGACAATTCCAATCCAAGACGCGGATCCACACTTACCGGGTTGGAACTGATCACTGTATTTCTTTTCCCGTCGAAAGTGATATAGAAATCGGCTTCAGCCAACAGGCTCAATTTTTTATTGAGCGGAAAACTATAGCTGAATCCGGGCACCAGCTGCGGAGCGGTGAGCTCAACAGAATTGGAGGGAATATCATTCGACGTGGCATAAAACACTTCGCGCCACTCCTGACTGATATTATACGACCAGGCATTGAATGTGGTTGTCACATCTTTGGCGACCAGTCCGGCTTTCCACCGTTCTCCGACGATCTGAATGGCGGCATCGAAACCGAAACCCCAGGAACTCGTGAAGTCACCAGCCTGACGGTGAATGATCTTTGCGTTGAGTCCGAAATTCACTTTGCGGTCTTTTATCCAGTTCACCTGTTGTGCCAGTGAAATGAGAAAAGCATAGTCGGCTGAAGAAAAAGTAGTGATGTTGCTGAAGTCGATGCTTCCATCGGGCTGCACGAGGAAGACGGTGTTCGGAATATCGTCCACGGCGAACCGAAGCAGGCTAAGCCCGAGTGACCTCTTGTTGTCCTTCAGGGGCAACACGAGGCTGGCATAGTCATACTTACCGACGCCCGCAAAATATTCTGCGTGCATCAGATTGAGCTGGGGGCTGGTGCGGATATCCGCGATAGCGGCTGGATTCCAGTAACCACCGGTTCCGTCATTTACGGAAGCCACCTGGGCATTGCCCATGGCCATGCCACGGGCGCCGGCGCCAATATTCAGAAATTCATTGGAATATTTGGCAAACTGGCCCATGGACCGGTTGAAAAAAAGGAAGGTCAACAACAGGAGTAGCGGGCGACAAATTCTATATCTACGGGCTTTCGGGCTCCTTACCATAAACTAATTCTAACGCGTTTTTATTCAGAATATTGCAAAGATTTCAGGATGCGAATATCCCTTACTTTTGCGAGAATTCATGAGTTCAAATATGACGATCATCGAAGAATTAAAGTGGCGTGGCATGTTGCAGGATATTATGCCTGGCACGGAAGAACAACTTGCCCGGGAAATGACGACCGGATATATTGGATTTGATCCTACCGCCGACAGTCTGCATATTGGAAGCCTGGTTCCGATTCTATTGCTGGTTCATCTGCAAAAAGCTGGTCATAAACCTGTTGCGCTTGTTGGCGGAGCGACGGGCATGGTAGGTGATCCAAGCGGGAAAAGTGAAGAAAGAAATCTGCTTGATGAACAAACACTGAAGCATAACCTTCAGGCAGTCAGAAAGCAGCTCGAGAAATATCTTGATTTCGATCAAGCAAAGGCCAATGCCGCTGAGATGGTAAATAATTTCGACTGGTTTAGGGAAATGCTTTTTCTGGATTTTATCCGCGATATCGGTAAGCATATTACGGTCAATTATATGATGGCCAAGGACAGTGTGAAGAAACGAATCGAAGGGACAACCGGTATGAGTTTTACCGAATTCTCCTATCAGTTGGTACAGGGATATGATTTTTACTGGCTTTATAAGAACATGGATTGCAAACTCCAGATGGGGGGCAGCGATCAGTGGGGTAATATTACTACCGGTGCTGAATTGATCCGGCGAAAAATTGGCGGGGAAGCGTTTGCATTTACCTGTCCGCTGCTTACCAAGGCAGACGGAGGAAAGTTCGGAAAGACGGAGAAGGGAAACATCTGGCTGGATCCCCTGAAGACCACACCATTTCATTTTTATCAGTTCTGGTTGAATGCGACCGATGAAGATGCTGAAAAATGGATACGGATCTTCACGTTTCTCCCCCGGAACGAAATCGAATTGTTGGAAAAAGAACATCAGAAGAATCCGTCTTCCCGTTTATTACAAAAGTCACTCGCCCGGGAGCTTACCGTTTTTATTCACGGGCAGGAAGAATTTGAACAGGCGTTAAAAACGACGGAAAAATTATTCAATCCCTCTCTTGACCCGGGGTCCATGAGTGAATCAGATCTTTTCGGGCTGGAGGGAATTGTGAGGACAACATTTTCCGTGGTAGCCTTACAACAGGGGATCGACCTGGTTCAGTTTCTGGCCGAATCGGGCATCATGCCGAGTAAAGGCGAAGCAAGGAAGATGGTTCTCAATGGCGGCATCAGCATCAACCGGAAAAAGATTGATGATATACAGTACAGTGTGGGAACGGAACTGCTGCTTCATGGAAAATATATTCTTGTGCAAAAGGGCAGGAAGAACTACTATCTCGTCGAGGCGAGATGAAAAAAACCTTATTTTTGCGGCCGGCAGAATTGCCCGATAGTATAAAGGTAGTACGACAGATTTTGATTCTGTTTGTCTAGGTTCGAATCCTGGTCGGGCAACAGGAACCCGCAGCGAAAGTTGCGGGTTTTTTTTATATGGACCTCTTACCCAATCCGGGAGCCGCTTTCGAATTCGACACGAATCTTTGACATTCGACTAAACGGAAGCAAAAAAGCCATTATATCTCCTTGTTGTATGCCGGGTCCTGAACGAAATACAAAAGATTATCCGGCGTTTTATCTCTTTGCGCGCACGCCTGTCCTTATCCTATGTCGCGAATATTTCAGCATTTAAAGTAACGGCACAGGGCCGGGGAGGTTTTGAAATTTCCCTGCTATATATTTCAAGAATCCGATGACAGCCCTCAGGAGAAGGTGGGTTGTCCGCGGTTTTAATTTCCCATTCGTAGAATAACTTCTTAAGGCCTGAAGATCAGCCTTAATACCAGGTCAAAAAAACGCTGAAAACACTTGCATATCGCGGGTTTTCGCTCTATCTTGGATGTGGTTTTCACATAGAACCCTTTACCCATGAAACGCAATCCGACCCAGGGATCCCTGATCCTTTTACTCCTGCTTTTATTCGCAGGCGCCTGCAAGAAATCAATCGACCAGGTAAATCCGGCAGAGAATCCGGCAGTTCCCAACGACAGCACCACGGCAGTAACCACTGCGACACCTTTTCCGGTCAGTCCGCTGGCCGAATGCGACAACGCGCCGTTCTACGGGGATTCGATCGTCTATCCGCAGCCGTCTGAAGCATCTGACTACTATGTTTACCCCCAGAATAACCAGGGTGTAGCAGGAACTTATTTTTCCTGGCCCGTAGGACTGCAGATGAATTCGTCAACGGGTGCGATCAACATTACGCAGTCAGAAACCGGGGCCCGCTATGCAGTGGCATTTGTAAAAGAAAACACCACAGATACCTGTATGAGCGAACTGATCGTTGGCGGGGCGGCCTATGCTGACAGCGTATACGTTCTTTCACT
>Ga0163163_10003561_pt1 | contig 13225 bp, 17 predicted proteins | sample S65metaG_FD_119766 | JGI IMG/M metagenome (GOLD analysis project Ga0163163, IMG submission 119766) | Switchgrass rhizosphere microbial communities from Kellogg Biological Station, Michigan, USA - S6-5 metaG | ecosystem: Host-associated > Plants > Roots > Rhizosphere > Soil | place: USA... | reverse complement strand
GCTCGACCTCGCGTTGGCCCCTCGTCCGGTGGTCATGTCCGGGCCGCGAGTGAGGTCCCGAGCACGGTGAGCTGCTCGGGTAGGCGTCGGAAGCCGAGGCGCTCGTAGAGCTCGAGCGCCCGGTGGTTGCCGACGTGCGTGTTCACGAGGGCGTCGCGACAGCCGTATGCCCGCATCCAGTGGAGGCCGTCGAGGACGAGTGAACCACCCCAGCCGCGCCCGGCGACGGCAGGGTGGACGGCAAGGCGCTGGACGTAGCCGGTTGTCCCGGCGCGCCCGTTCACGACGTAGCCGACGTAGGTGCTCGCCGTGGGCGGTCGATCGTCGCCGGCTCCGGCGTGGGCGGCGCCGACGGTCGGTCCGGAGTGGTCCACCGCGACGCGCACCCGGTGGCGCGGGGTGGCGCGGCACGCGTCGAGGATGCCGTCCTCGTCGAGCTGGGATCCGGCGGGGAAGGCGGCGGCATCGATGGCGCTCAGCTCGCGCCAAGCCCGCTGGCCGACCCGCCGGACGCGCCGCGGCGGTGCGTCGACCGGGCGGTCGAGCAACCGACGCAAGAGGGCCAGCTCCTCCCACGGGTCCATACCGGCCTCGCGATAGGGCGCGAGGTCGTGCGCGCCCAGGGCCGCGGTGCGGGCCCGGCGGTATCCGAGGCGGGTGAGGCCGTGGAGCCATCGACGCACCTCGTAGGCCGAGGGCAGCATCGTGCCGGGGACCGGTAAGACCTGCGCCGTCGTCGTGTCGCCGGGCCACGGCCGGACCCGGACCGCGGCCCCGCCGGCGCGCAGCACGAGGTCGGGCACGCTCAGCCGGCGGACGAATCGGACCACCTCCATGACGGTAGCGTTCGATCCGTGGGGCTCCTGTTCGCGACACATGAGCGCTACCTCGATCACCTGGCGTCGCCGTACCACCCTGAGCGCCCCGAACGGCTCACGGCCGTGCTCGAAGGAGCCCGGGCCAGCGCGATCTCGGATGCGCTCGTGCCGATCGAGCCCCGGCGGGCCCGGCGCGACGAGCTGGAGCGCGTGCACACGAAGGGCCTCCTCGATCGGCTCGAGGCGATCGCGCGGGCCGGTGGGGGCGCCATCGATGCCGACACAGGCATGAACGCAGCCTCGTGGGACGCGGCCGTCCTCGGCGCGGGGGGCGTGCTCGCGGCGGCCGAGGCCCTGACGGCCGGTGAGGGGGACGCGGCGTTCTGCGCCGTGCGCCCGCCGGGCCATCACGCCACCCCCGAGCACGCCATGGGCTTCTGCCTGGTGAACAACGTGGCGGTGACCGCAGCCGCGCTCGCCGCCCAGGGTGAGCGGGTGTTGATCCTCGACTACGACGCCCACCACGGCAACGGCACGCAGGACGCCTTCTACCGACATCCCACCGTGTTCTACGTGTCGTTCCACCAGTGGCCGCTGTATCCCGGCACGGGCTCGGTGGGCGAGCAGGGGGCCGGTGCGGGCTTCGGCACCACGCTGAACCTCCCGCTGCCGGCCGGCGCCACGGGGGACGTGTACCTCTACGGCCTCGACCGCGTCGTCGCGCCGCTGGTCCAGCAGTTCGGGCCGACCTGGCTCCTCATCTCGGCGGGATTCGACGCGCACCGGCGCGACCCGCTCACCGACCTCGGCCTGACGTCGGGTGACTACGCCCTCCTCACCGAGCGCCTCCTCGAACTGGTGCCGACGGCGAGGCGCCTGATGGTCCTCGAAGGCGGGTACGACCTCGAGGCGTTGGCGGACTCGTCCGCGGCGGCGATGTCGGCGCTGCTCGGCGTGGACGAGCGCCCCGAAGCGCCGTCCTCCGGTGGGCCGGGACGGCAGCTCGTCGATGTGGTGGCCGCATGCTGGGCCGACCTGCTGCGGGCCTGACCAGCGTCGAGCGAACGGACCGCCGGCGCGACCGGATGGACACCTAGCCTGTCGGGCCGTGGTTCCGGACCGGTTCGCCCCCGTGCTCGCCGAGCTCGAGCCGCTCGCGGCTCGCTTCCGCGCTGCCGGGCGCCACCTCTACCTCGTCGGCGGGACGGTGAGAGATCTGCTGCTCGGGCGCGAGAGCGCCGGAGACCTCGATGCGACCACGGACGCCCGGCCCGCCGAGATCAAGGTGATCCTCGACGGCTGGGCCGATGCGCTCTGGACCCAGGGCGAGCGCTTCGGGACGATCGGGGCGCGCCACGCGGGACGCGACTACGAGATCACGACGCACCGGGCCGAGGCCTATGCACCCGACTCGCGCAAGCCGCAGGTCGTGTTCGCCGACGCCATCGACGCCGACCTCTCCCGCCGGGACTTCACGGTCAACGCCATGGCGCTCGATGTCACGGCCGACGATCCGTCGCTGGTCGACCCGTTCGACGGCGCGGCTGACCTGGCCGCGCGCGTGCTCCGGACCCCGCTCAGCCCGGAGGAGAGCTTCAGCGACGACCCACTGCGCATGTTGCGAGCCGCGAGGTTCCTGGCCGGCTACGAGCTCGAGCCCACGGCCGAGCTGGTGGCGGCGGTCTCGGCGATGCACGGGCGGCTGACCATCGTGTCGGCCGAGCGGATCCGGGACGAGCTCGACAAGCTGATCACCCTCGACCACCCGGCGCGAGGCCTGTGGTTCATCCTCGACACCGGCCTGGCCGAGGAGTTCTTGCCCGAGCTGCCCGCGATGCGCCTCGAGCAGGATCCGATCCACCGGCACAAAGACGTCCTGAGCCACACCATCGCCGTCGTCGAGAACGTGCGGCGCGATGCCGCGCCGTCCTCGGAGTTCGACTTCCGGCGCACGCGGCTCGCGGCACTGTTCCACGACGTCGGGAAGCCGAAGACCCGTGGCTTCCGGCGCGGCAAGGGCGTCACCTTCCACCATCACGAGGTGGTCGGCGCCCGCATGACGCGTGACCGCATGCAGGCGCTGCGCTACCCGAACGCGGACGTCGAGGCGGTGACCCGCCTCGTCGAGCTGCACCTCCGCTTCCACACGTACCAGATGGGGTGGACGGACTCGGCCGTGCGCCGCTACGCGCGCGACGCGGGTGACCTCCTCGTCGACCTGAACGTCCTGACGCGGTGCGACTGCACGACGCGCAACGAGAAGCGGGCGGCCATGCTGTCGCGGCGGATGGACGAGCTCGAGGCCCGGGTGGCGACGCTGGCCGAGCAGGAAGAGCTCAAGGCGCTGCGTCCGGAGCTCGATGGCAACGCGGTCATGGAGCGCCTCGGACTACCGCCGGGACGAGCGGTCGGCGACGCCCTCGCCTTCCTCCTCGAGCTCCGCCTGGAGGAGGGCCTCCTGGGCGAGGAAGAGGCCGGCCGGCGACTCGACGCGTGGTGGGCCGGGCAGCGCGACCAGGTCGCTCCCGCGCCGAGTCCCGGACCGGAGCTGCGGCCGCCCGAGGCCGGTTGACGAGACCGGTTGACGGCCCGGTCAGTCGGTCGACGCGGGCGGCGGGTCGATGCCGGTCGGCTCGGCGTCGGTCCTCGGCCGGCGCGCCGATGCGATCAGACCCAGCCCGACGAGGCCGGCGAGGGCCGGGACGACCGCGACGGGGCGGTTGATCAGCTCGCCCAGGCGCCCCACCCAGGCGGTGATGCCGAGGCCGACGGCGGCGACGCCGAGGACCAGGGAGACGCGGTCGAAGCGCTGATCGTTCATCGGCCGCTGGTCGCGGGCGGCGTGGCCGACGTCGTCGTCGACGGGGTCGTGGGCGTCGGTGGGTCGGTCGGTGTCGCCGGCGTGGTGGATATCGGACCGGTCGTCGACGTCGCACCGGTCGGGCGCGCCTGGATGGTCTCCCCACTCGGTAGGCGGACGGTGCCGTCGCGGCTGATCGAGGTGCCGTCGGTGAGCAACACGTCACCGTTGGCGAGCACCCGCGCTTCGGCCCCGAGGATGCGGGTGCCGTCCGGCTGGACCTGCGTCCCGTCGGTGAGGACGACCGTGCCGTCGGGGAGCTGGCGCGTGCCGTCCTGGTAGAGCAACGCACCCTGCTCGTCCGTGCCGACGACGCCTGGTGGCAGCGGACCGGGCGCGGACTCGGCGGGCGACGGCACCGCGTACCCGCCGAGCTCGATGTGGCCGAACCCGACGGCGACGTCGTACCGGACGAGCGGAGCGGTGGACGGGCCGACGACGTAGGTCGTCGAGCGGCGGTAGCCGGTCGCCGCGCCACCGGGCGTGGAGATCCGACCAATGCCGACCCGAGCGTGGACCTCCAACCTGACCGCGTCGCTCGCATCGATGGCGACGGTCCCGTGGCCCAGGCGGATCACGCCGCGCACGGGTCGATCCACCTGGTCGAGCTGCAGGAAGACGTGGCCGGCGCCCTTGTCGATGTGCGTCGGCGGCGTGGCCCCTGGGTGGTCGGTGGCCGACCACGAGTATGAGGAACCGTCCAAGCTCTGATGCACGTGGAGCCCCTCGGTGGCCGCCCCGGCGACGCTGGCCGCGGCGAAGAGCAGCGCCGGAACGATCAGCCAGCGCGCGGGACCGAAGCGGGCGCCGGCGACGAGCCCTGCGCCACACACCAGCGCAGCGACGGCACAGCCGATCTTCAGGCCGGTCGGTGAGCCGGCGGTGATCGCGACACCCGCGGCCGCGGCGAGCAAGGCCGCTCCGAAGAAGAGCCGCCCGACGGGGGACCGCGGGCGCTTCCGGCGAGGCCCGGACCCGGCCGGTGCCGCGGCCGGTGCGGAGACCGCGGCCGGGGTGCCGGCGGAGGGAGGTGGAAGCGCGCGCCCATCGGCGTCGGACCCCTCGATCCTGGCGCGAGGCCGCCAGAGCGCGACGGCGACACCGATCAGGAGCAGCGCCAGGCCCCACGGCCGGTCGAGGCCAGCCCATTGGGTCCGCCACGAGCCGGACAGGAGGAGGAGCCACACCGGCAGGGCGGCGAGGCCGAGGGCACGGCGAAGGGGACCGACGGGCGGTGCGTCAGGACCCGCCGGCAGGAGCAGGTACGCCGCGAGGTAGGCGACGACGCCGAAGCCCCCGAAGAGTCCCAGCACCACGAAACCGACCCGCACCCACGCCGGCGCGATGCCGAGCGACTCGGCCAGGCCGGCCGCGACACCGGCCACGATGCGATCGGAGCTGCGGAAGGCGCGGTGGCGGGGTCGCGGAGGCGGCGCACCGGGCGGGGGCAGCGGATCGGTCTCGTGTTCGAGGAGGCTCACGGGCCCAACGTACGGACGGACGGGTCGGGGCGCATCAGGGACATCCCTCGTCGAACCCTGAGTGGTGGCGGCGAACGTCAGGGGCGGTGCCGGATGCCATCGAGCGGGCGGCGTGCGACGATCGCAGCGATGCGAGCTCCCGCTCTCGACCCCACCACCGGCGTCGGCCGGCTCCGCTTCCGCCGGCACCCGACGGACCGGCTCGCCACGGGCGTGGCCGGGGGTCTCGCCGCTCGCTGGCGCGCCGACAGCTACGTCGTGCGCTTCGCGTTCGTCGTGCTCGCCTTGGCCGGCGGCGTCGGCGTGCTCGCCTACGGCGTCGCCTGGGCCTTGTCCGAGCCACCAGGTGCGGACGACGTCGCCGATCCCGTGGTCCCCGAGCGGTCCGTGGCCATCGGGCTGTGCACGGTCGCCGTGCTGCTGGTCCTCCGATCGCTCGGGCTGTGGCCTGGTGACGGCATCATGGCGTCCGCCGGGATCGTGGCGCTGGGCGCCGCGCTCATGTGGCACGGCGACCGACGCCCGCGCTCGAGTGTGGATCCGTTCGAACGGCTGGTGACGGGGCAGTTCTCGTTGCCCCGGGTGGCCGGCGGCCTGCTGCTCGTGGGTGCCGGCCTCGTGGGGCTCAACGGCGATCAGCGGCTGAGCTCCGTGCCGCGGATCGGGGCGTCGCTCGCGCTCGCGGTCGCCGGGGTGGCCGTCGTGCTCGGGCCGTTCGCCGGTCGTCTCGTGCGTGACCTGCGGGCGACCGAGCGGGAGCGGATCCGAACGGAGGAGCGGGCCGAGATCGCGGCGCAATTGCACGACTCGGTGCTCCAGACGCTGGCCTTGATGCAGCGCTCTGCGACCGATCCTCGCCGGATGGTGCTGCTCGCTCGCCGTCAGGAACGTGAGCTCCGCCACTGGCTCTACGGCGCGAGCGCGGAGTCGACCACCGTGCGCGACGGCTCGCGGACGTTGGCCAGAGAAGCGGAGGCGATCGCGGCCGAGATCGAGCTCGACCACGACCTCCCGGTCGAGCTGGTCGTGGTCGGCGACCACCCGATGGACGACGCGGCGACCGCCCTCCTCGGCGCGATCCGCGAAGCCACGGTGAACGTGGCCAAGCACGCCGGCGCCGACGACGTCGCGGTCTACGTGGAGGTAAACGAGGCGTCCCTCCTCGCCTTCGTCAGGGACAAGGGCTGTGGTTTCGATCCGACGGCGGTCCCCGGCGACCGCCACGGCATCGACGCCTCGATCCGCGCCCGCCTCCAACGCGTCGGCGGACGGGCCCGGCTCGAGACGGCGCCGGGAGCCGGCGCGGAGTGGGAGCTGGAGGTGCCGGCATGAGCCCGCCACGGGTCTTCGTCGTGGACGATCACGCCCTCTTCCGCGCCGGCGTCCGCGCCGAGCTCGGCTCGGCGGTGACGCTCGTCGGTGACACCGGTGAGGTCGACGCGGCGATCGTCGGGATCGAGCGAGAGCGCCCGGACGTCGTGCTCCTCGACGTCCACCTCCCCGGGGGCGGCGGCCGAGCGGTGATCGAGGCGGTCCGGACGACGACCCCCGACACCCGGTTCCTCGTCCTGTCGGTGTCGGACGCCGCGGAGGACGTGATCGGGCTGATCCGGGCCGGTGCCCGCGGTTACGTCACGAAGACGATCACCCGCGACGAGCTGGTCGACGCCATCGGGCGAGTGCGCAGCGGCGACGCCGTCTTCTCACCGCGGCTGGCCGGCTTCGTGCTCGACGCGTTCGCCGGCGACCTGCCGGCGCCGACGGATCCCGACCTCGACCAGCTCACGCCGCGGGAGCGTGAGGTGTTGCGGCTCATCGCCCGGGGCTACACGTACAAGGAGATGGCGGCCCGGCTGCACCTGTCCGTGAAGACGGTGGAGACGCACGTCTCGGCGGTGCTGCGGAAGCTCCAGCTCTCGAACCGGCACGAGCTGACGACGTGGGCGGCCGATCGGCGCCTGCTGTGACGGCGGCCGGCGGTCGGCCGTCGCTTCAGACGCCGAGCTTCTTGGCCCGCATCACCAGACCTGCCGGCACCAGCGAGCCGCCCTGTCCGACCGGGAACGGCTCCGCCATCACGTCGACCCGGAACCCGGCTCGCATCACCGCCATGAAGTAGTCGCTCGTGGTCCTCGTGTCGGTGCCGTAGCCGCGGCGCACGACGACGCCGCCCTCCTCGAGCATGGCCGCGACCGGATGGGGGACCGAGAAAACGAGCGGCGCCTCGGGCTTCAGCACACGGTGGGCCTGGCGCAGCACGCGCGACAGATCGTCGACGGTGGCGAGCGCACCGCTCGAGAAGACGAGATCGATGGAGCCGCTGGTCGCGAACCCGAGGTCGCCGAGGTCGCCGCTGTGGAACTCGACGTGCATCTCGGCCTGCTCGGCCCGCTCGCGTCCGTCGCTCACCTGCTTGGCGTCCGCGACCGCGAGCGCGCGAGCGTGCCGTTCCGCGAACGCGATGGCGTTGTCCACCCCGCCGAGCTCGAGGACGCGCTTGCCCGCGACGTCACCGCAGAGGTGGAGGTCCTGCTCGTCGGGGACCGCCGGACCGTAGGAGATCACGCTGGCCACGACGTCATGATGACGTGGGTGGTCGACGGCCGGGTGGATGCCGTCAGCTCGCGCCGTCGGCGAAGTCCTCCACCATGACCCGAGCCTCCTCGTCGCGGTACTGCACCGGCGGCGACTTCATGAAGTAGGCCGAGGGGCCGAGGAGCGGGCCACCGATGCCGCGATCCTTGGCGAGCTTGGCGCACCGGACCGCGTCGATGATCACGCCGGCCGAGTTCGGCGAGTCCCACACCTCGAGCTTGAGCTCCAGGTTCAGCGGCACGTCGCCGAAGTTCCGACCCTCGAGGCGGATGTAGGCCCACTTGCGATCCTGCAGCCAGGCCACGTGATCGGACGGGCCGATGTGCACGTCGTCGGCCTCGATGCCGTGGTCGATCTGGCTGGTGACCGCCTGGGTCTTCGAGACCTTCTTGGACTCCAACCGCTCGCGCTCGAGCATGTTCATGAAGTCCATGTTCCCGCCGACGTTGAGCTGGTAGGTGCGGTCGAGCACCATGCCGCGGTCCTCGAAGAGGCGGGCGAGGATGCGGTGCACGATCGTCGCCCCGACCTGGCTCTTGATGTCGTCACCGACGATCGGCACGCCGGCCGCCTCGAACTTCGCCGCCCACTCGGGGTCGGAGGCGATGAACACCGGGATGGCGTTGACGAAGGCCACGCCGGCGTCGAGGCAGGCCTGCGCGTAGTGCTTCTGCGCGTCCTCGGAGCCGACCGGCAGATAGGAGACGAGCACGTCGGCCTTGGCGGCCCGCAGGGCCTCGGCCACGTCGACCGGTTCGGCCGGCGACTCCTCGATCGTCTTGCGGTAGTACTTCCCCAGGCCGTCGAGCGTCGGACCGCGCAGCACGGTGACGCCGAGGTTGGACACCTCGGCGAAGCGGATCGTGTTGTTCTGGCCCGCGGAGATGGCCTTCCCGACGTCCAGCCCGACCTTGGTCGCGTCGACGTCGAACGCCGTCACCACCTCGATGTCATGGACGTGGTAGCCACCGAGTACGACGTGCATGAGCCCCGGGACGGACTCGTTCGCGTCGGCGTCCTTGTAGTACTCGAGGCCCTGGACCAGCGAGCTGGCACAGTTCCCGACGCCGGCGATGGCGAGACGAATGGTCATGACGTGGTGTCCTCCTCCAGGTCGGCGGCCCCCGAGAGCGCAGCTCGCTCGTTGGAGATCAAACCGTCGAGCCAGGCGATGTCGTGCTGGATGGTCTGATGGTCGTGCTCCCGCAGGGAGCGCAAGTAGAGGTCCAGCCGGTCGCCCATGGTCCGGCGGCTGGTGCGCTCACCGGCCAGGCGACCGGCGAGATCAGCCCTCCGCCGCTCGAAGAGCTCGAGACGGCGTTGGGGCGTCAGGTAGCGACAGAATGCCACCTTCAAGGAGAAGGACCGTTCATCTGTCGCCGGATCGTCGAGCAACTCGACCAGGAGTTGTTCACCCTGGTCGGTGATGCCGTACACCTTGCGGGCCCTCCCGGAGCGGCCGGGACCAGCGCCTCGGTCCCGGCGGGGGCCCCGGCGACGGGCGAGGAAGGCCGCCGCTTCGCCCGCCAGCGACCCGGTCGGCGGTAGGGGCACGGCCGGCGCCGGCTCCGTGGCCGCCTCGACCGCCTTCACCGCGGCAGCTCCTTCGAGCCGACCGAGCGCCGGGTAGAGCGCGCCGAACGACACCGCCGGCTTGAGGCCGGCGAGGTCGCTGATGCGACGGCGCAGCTCGTAGCCGTGGAGGTCCTGCTCACGGAGGAGCCCGAGGATGGCGAGTTCGATCATGGGATGTGGTCTCATCGCGCCGCCGCTCGGGGCGGAGCATCGCGGTGCGATGCGCGCCCGATCCCGTGAGTCGGGATGACGAAACGATGTATCGGATCGATATATCTACCACGCGAAGTCGGGGTGCACAACGTCTGTCGCGCTCACCCGCCATCGGGGAACCGGCAGCCGCCGGAGCGGCCGCGTCGCGCGAGTCGATCCCGTGGCGCCGACTCGCGCCGCTCACTCGACTCGAGCGCCATCGGAGTCGGCGCGGCTGCGGCGCAGCCGCCGTTCGACCGGGCCGCTACCCTCTCCCGCCATGACGTTCGGGCCCGGTGCGCTGCGGGGAGACGGCGTGGGCGTCGTCGATCACCGTCTGGCCCGTCGAGCCCTCATCGACGAGTACCGCCGCGGTCGGTTGGCCCGCCACCAGGTGTGCGATGCTCACCCCGAGCTCGTCCGCGCCGCCCGCACCATCGGCCGGCAGACCAACTCGGTGTGCCCGATCTGCGGGGACGCGAAGCTCGTCCTGGTGACCTACGCCTTCGGACCGCGGCTGCCGGCGCACGGGCGCTGCATCACCGCCACGCGCGAGCTGCACGACCTGAACCGCCGGGCCGAGCAGTACCAGGCGTACGTGGTCGAGGTGTGCCCGGAGTGCTCGTGGCACCACCTGCTACGGATGCTGCCGCTCGGCGGCCGGCCCGCCCGCCGGTCGGGCACCGGCTGAAGGCTCAGTTCGCAGGATCGGCCTCCGCCGCCGCGCCATCGCCCGCGTCGTCCACCCGCTCGTGGGGGTAGTGGGTCAGGCACGGGAAGCACCACAGCTCGATCTCCTCGAGCCGCTTGACCGATGCGGGCGTGTCCCAGCTCTCCGGGGTCACGTACAGCCGGTGCACGGCGACCACCTGCTCGCCCTCGCGTCCGCAGCTCTCGCAGGTCGAGATCACGAGGCCGACGCTACCGTCGGGGGGTGCGCTCGGCCCTCGCCACCTCGATCGGCTTCGTGGCGCTCGCCGGCCTGGCGCTGGTGGGTTGCAGCTCCGGACCGGAGGGATCGAGCACGACCACGCCGGTGCTCGCCTCGGTCGCCCCCGGTGCCCCGTCGACGCCGGGCCCGTCCTCCCCACCCGGGTCGACGGCGGCCCCCGGCGGGACGTCGGCGCCCGAGGGCTTCCGCGCCGTCGTCGTCCACGTGCGGCGGGCGGACGGCGATGTCGAGTCCTACTGCGTGTGGCTGGCGACGACGGAAGCGGAACGGGCGCAGGGCTTGATGTCCGTCACGTCGCTCGGGGGGGCGCACGGCATGTTGTTCCGGTTCGGGACCGACCAGTCGTCGCAGTTCTGGATGAAGGACACCGTGCTCCCGCTCTCGATCGCGTTCTTCGACGAGCGCGGCCGGTTCGTCTCCGCGACGGACATGGATCCCTGTCCCGCCGGCAGCTCGACGTGCCCGACGTTCGCCGCCGCCGACCTGTACGCCGACGCGCTGGAGGTCGAGCAGGGACGCCTCGCCACGCTCGGGATCGGCGAAGGGGCGTCGCTCGACGTCACCGATCAGTCGTGCTCGGCCGCCACCTGAGCGCCGACGCCGGGGGGACGGCTCACGCGGCCGGGTCGAGTGGGGCTTCGGTCGCGTCGGTCGCTGCGAACTGGGTGCGGCACAGCTCGCGGTAGAGGCCGCCGGCGGCGTCCGCGTTGCGGATCGTGGCCAGTCGATGGGCGATCACGAGCGAGGTGCGGCCCTCCAACGCGGTAGCGAGCGCCCGCTGTACCGCGGCTTCCGAACCGGAGTCGAGGTGGGCGGTGGCCTCGTCGAGCACGACGACCGCTGGCTGCTTGAGCAGCAGCCGGGCGATGGCGAGCCGCTGCTTCTCGCCGCCCGACAGGTGGCCGCGGTCGGCCGATCCGGCCGATCGGCGGGCCACCTGGGTCCGTCCCACGAGCTCCGGTGAGGCCCTCCTCGAGGCCGTGACGGTCCAGCGCCGCGCCGCCACCACGTCCCTCCTCGACCGTCTCTCGCCCGACGAGCGGGCACAGTTGGCGCACCTGCTCCGGGTCCTCGCGGAGGCCGAGCCGCGGTCGACCGGCACCGTGTAGCACCCCGCGCCGAGACTCTGGCCATGACGACGTACGAGGATCCCCGCCGCTCCGCTCCGTCCTCGGCCCGTCTCCTGCGGCCGGGCCCGGGCCCGGGGCCGAGGCCGGGGCGCGTACCGCTTCCGGTGGGATCCGACGGTGCGGAGCCCGTAGACTCTCCCGTCCGAACAGAAACCCTGCTCCGAGACCGTCGGGGCCCCGGCACCGCCGGGTCCACAGGGAGGTGCATCACACGCCATGCGTGCCTATGAGCTCGGGGTCATCCTCGACGGCGATCTCGACGAGCCCGCCGCCCAACGCTGGATCAAGACCATCACCGATCAGGTGAAGGCGGCCGATGGCCGAGTGGTCGGCCAGCCCGAGTGGTGGGGCAAGCGTCGCTTCGCCTACGCCATCAACAAGAAGGAAGAGGGCTACTACGTCTTCTTCAACGTCGTTGCGCCCGCCGGCTCCCTCGATGGGCTGGAGCGCAGCCTGCGTCTCGCGGACGATGTCGTCCGCCACAAGCTCCTCCGCCTGCCCGACCATGAAGCCGCGCGCCGCGGCATGGTCGAGCGGGCTGGCTGAAAGGCAGGAGGCCACCATGGCCGACAGCACCGTCACCCTCGTCGGGAACCTCACTCGCGATCCCGAGCTCCGCTTCACCCAGTCGGGGCAGGCCATCGCCACCCTCGGCATCGCCGTCAGCCGGCGTTACCAACAGAACGGCGAATGGCAGGAGAAGACGTCGTTCTTCAACATCACCGCTTGGGGGCAGCTCGGCGAGAACGCCGCGTCCTCCCTGAGCAAGGGTTCCCGCGCCATCGTCACCGGCCGCCTCGAGCAACGCTCCTACGAGACGGCGGACGGCGAGAAGCGCAGCGTGGTCGAGGTGGTTGCCGACGAGATCGGCCCGAGTCTCCGCTGGGCGACCGCCCAGGTGGACCGCAACGACCGGCGCGAGGGGGGCGCCCCTGCGGGGGCCAGCTCCGGCGCCGCACCGCGGGGTGGCGCCACGACGTACGACGACACCGAAGAGCCGTTCTGAGAGGAAGACGACGATGCCCAAGACGACGAGACGCGCCAAGCCGAAGGACGGCGGGCGCAAGCCGAAGAAGAAGACCAGCATCCTGTTCCTGGAGCGGGTCACCTACGTGGACTACAAGGATGTGAACCTCCTCCAGCGCTTCGTCTCCGATCGCTCCAAGATCCGAGCCCGGCGGGTGAGCGGCAACGACGTCCAGCAGCAGCGCGAGGTGGCGGTGGCCGTGAAGAACGCTCGTGAGATGGCGCTCCTGCCGTACACCAAGCGCGTGGCCACACAGCGCGGTCCCCGTGGCGGCCGCGGCGGCGAGGGCTTCGAAGGGCGCGACCGGGACCGCGATCGTGATCGCGATCGCGATCGTGGCGGTGACGCGCCGGCCAGCAGCGAGGCCCCCGTCACCAACGGCGAGACGCCGGCCGTTCCGGAGGCTGAAGCGGCCGTGAGCACCGAGGCCGCGGAATGAGCGGGATGCGGGTCATCCTCCGCGCCGACGTCGACGAGCTCGGCAAGCGCGGAGACATCTGCGAGGTGACGAACGGGTACGCCCGGAACTTCCTCTTCCCGCGCGGCCTGGCCATGAAGGCGACGGATGGGGCCGTGTCGCAGGCCGGGGTCATGC
>Ga0163163_10003558_pt1 | contig 13226 bp, 8 predicted proteins | sample S65metaG_FD_119766 | JGI IMG/M metagenome (GOLD analysis project Ga0163163, IMG submission 119766) | Switchgrass rhizosphere microbial communities from Kellogg Biological Station, Michigan, USA - S6-5 metaG | ecosystem: Host-associated > Plants > Roots > Rhizosphere > Soil | place: USA: Michigan... | reverse complement strand
TTGGGTGAGTCCGTCAGGCGGCGAGCCGTCGCCACTGCAGCGGTATGGAGAGCGCGATTTCTCTTTCCGATTGCGCGCAGCGCCATGTTCACCGCCTTCTTGACGAAGTTCCGTTCGTCGCCTGCCGCGCGCTCGATGAGCACGAGAGCCTGGATAAAACGCTCATTGCCCGAACCCTTGTCATGCACGCTGAGACTCCAGACCAGGGCGAATGCCGTTCGCTTCACGAACTCCTCGTTACTGCTGCTCCACTGTGTGACCTTGTCCCAGGCATGTGGCGTCCGGTCGAACAGATTGAAGCACATCGCATCGCAAAAGGCCCAGTTATCGAATTCCTGGCACCACCGGTCCATCTGCGCCGGCGTGATCCGTGACGAGTCGCCCACGAAAGACGCCAGCATGCGCGCCTCGTATACGCCGGTCGCCCAGAGCGCCTCGGCAAGCTCCTGGTTGTGCCCGAGCTGCTTGCCGAGTGCCTTAATGTCCTTCATCGCGACGCCAAGCGCGTGGTCCGAAGGGATGGCGTAACGCGCCATGCCGTCTCGTGTCGCCTGGGTGCTGTGGTCCTTCAGCCACAGGAGCGCCGACTGAACTTCATCCGTGACCCGCAAGCTTTTCACGCGTTTCATAATAGTGGCGGCGCAGGCTTCAGCCTGTCAATCCGAGCGCGGCTCGGACTCGTCTTCTCAGGTGTCTTCTCCGCGCTTGTCTCCGCGTTCTCCGCGCCTCCGCGTTGAAAGACCCACCTCATACTGAAACTTTTTCATTTTACAAACATTTGAAATCTTTTCCGTCCGTCTTCAACCATTTACAGGTATTCACCCCCGAATCCCCAAATCTCGCATTCTATCCTCAAAGTAGGACAAGCCCTTCCCGGCCTGTCCCGCACCGGAGTTACCCCCATGTCCTCTCTTCGCCAAATCGAAGCGAACCGCCGCAACGCGCAAAAGTCCACCGGCCCCACCTCTGTCACGGGCAAGGCCGCCTCCTCCATGAATGCCCTTAAAACCGGCATCTACGCCAAGTCCCTCGTCCTCCCTTCCGAGAAACTCGCCGACCTCGAGCAACTCATCGACGAGTACTACCAAAGCCACAATCCCGCCACCCCGGAAGCCCGATCCCTAGTGGACGACCTTATATATGGTGAGTGGCTCAAGCGCCGCCTCCGCGCCGCCGAAACCCAAATCTGGGCCTACGACCACCAGGAAAATTACCGCCCCGACCCCAAGTACCCCCTCGGCCAAACCGCCGCCAACCGCGGCAAGGCTTTCGCCCAACTCCAGTGGCGCATCGAGTGCAACCGCCGCGCCACCCGCCAGGCCCTTCAGGACCTCCAACAACTCCACGCCGAAGCCGCCGCCGCGCCAGTCCCAGCCGCGGAGCCAACCGTCGAGCCCCCGCCACCTTTCGATGCCCCTCCCCTAAATCCTTCGCCCCAAACCACTTCACCCAAAATTGGCTTCGTTCCAGTAACACCCAGTCCGGCACCATCCCAGCCCGAGCCAGCGGGCCCCGGACTCTCCGTTCAGCTTCGTTAGCAGGCCCGCCGCGACCGCGCCCATCACTTTCATGTCGTGCACAGACATTAGCCCGCGCCTGCCAGAGTGCTATTCTGGTGAATTGACCCGCCTAGTTTTACTCTGCATGCCATTACTGGGCCTCGTGGCGTCCAACGCTACCGCCCAGCCCACTGTCCTGCTCGACGCCATGTCCCAGGAACTAAACCGCAACTTCAGCACTCTCAAGGAGAAAGCTGATCCACCTCCGTACTTCTTGAGCTACGAGATCACAGAGCAGGAATTTCGCTCGGTAGCGGGCACGCTGGGTACGGTGGATTCCTCCTCCGGCGCGAAGAGCCGGGCGCTCGATGTCTCTATCCGCGTCGGCACGCCGAAACTCGATAACTACCACCGAGTGCGCGGAGATCGGGGGCAGTTCACCTCGGGGGCGCTCATCTCCTTCGAGGACAACGTCAACTCCGTCAAGCGGCGGCTGTGGCTGGAGACCGATCGCGCCTATCGCACGGCGGCAGAGCGGCTGATCCGCATCAAGACCAACACCCAGGTAAAAGTGGCGGAAGCGGACGATTCCGACGATTTCTCCAAGGAGTCTCCGTCCAACTTCGTTCAGATCCCGGGCAAACTGAAATTCACCGAAGCCCAATGGCAGGAGAAGATCCGCAAGTACTCGGCTCGCTTCCAGAACTACCAGACCGTGCTGACTTCGCACGTCTCCGTGCTCTGCCAGACCGACACCCGCTACCTGGTGAACTCCGAAGGTTCGCGCGTGGCTCACGGACGCGGGTTCGCCCGCGTGGTGATCAACGCAGGGGCCAAAGCCGCGGACGGCACGGACGTAAGTTCGTTTGAGACGTTTGAGGCGGTGGACGAATCGGGTCTGCCCGACGACAAGGTGATCCTGGCGGCCATCGACCGCGTTGCCAACGATGTTTCCAAACTCCTCAAGGCTCCCGAGGCTCAGCCTTTCGTCGGCCCGGCCATCTTCTCCGGACGCGCTGCCGGCGTCTTCTTCCATGAGATCTTCGGCCACCGCGTCGAAGGACACCGGCAGAAAGACGAGAGCGAAGGCCAGACCTTCACCAAGAGCGTTGGCAACAAAGTGCTGCCCGACTTCCTCAGCGTGATCTTCGACCCCACGCGCCGCAAGGTCGGCGGCATCGATCTCAACGGCTGGTACGAATTCGACGACGAGGGCGTCAAGGGGCGTCCCATCACGGCGGTGGACAAGGGAGTCTTGAAAACGTTCCTGATGTCGCGCTCGCCCATCAAGGGCTTCGAGCAATCCAACGGGCACGGGCGGCGCCAGCCGGGTTTGGAAGTGGTGTCGCGCCAAAGCAACCTGCTGGTGGAATCCACCAATGCGGTTTCCGAGGGGCGGTTGCGCCAGATGCTGCTCGAGGAAGTCAAGAAGCAGAACAAACCGTACGGACTGTATTTCCGCGATATCACGGGCGGGTTCACCACCACGCAGCGGGCCGGACTGCAGGCGTTCAAGGTAATCCCGGTGATCGTTTACCGCGTGTACCCCGATGGCCGCCCCGACGAACTGGTGCGCGGGGCCGACATCGTAGGCACCCCGCTGTCGAGCTTTTCCAAAATCCTGGCGACGTCGGACAAGCCGGAAGTCTTCAACGGTTACTGCGGCGCCGAATCGGGCAGCGTGCCGGTCTCCGCCGTGGCCCCGGCGATTCTCGTGTCAGAGATCGAAATCGAGAAGAAGGCCAAGTCGAACGACCGCCCGCCGCTGCTCCCCGAGCCCACCAGCATGGAGAACAACAAAGGAGGCGCGAAATGAGGCGCCCCCTGCAGTTTGTGGGGCAGGTTGTCAACCTGCGGCGGATTGTCAATCCGCCTGCTTTGTTCGGTGTCTTCCTCCTCGCTCTCGGCATCCTGACCGCGCAAGCCCCTCCCGCCGACCCGATTTTCCAGGCCATGCGCGATGAGATCGACCGCGCCCGCAAACTCTCCCTGGCCAACCTGGAAGCGCCCTACTTCGTCGAGTACACAATCGACGAGCAGGAGACCTTCAGCGTCACGGCGACTCTGGGCGGCCTCCTGACGCGGCGCAGGGAACGATTCCGCGCGCCCGGCATACACATCCGCGTAGGCGATTACAAGTTCGACAACGGAAACTTTGCGGGCGGCTTCGGCGGTGGGTCGCGATACGACCTGGAGCGTTTTCCGCTGGAGGATTCCTACCCGCTGCTCCGCCGGTACTTATGGCTGATGACCGATTCGGCGTATAAATCGTCGGTGGAAACGATTTCGCGGAAGCGGGCGGCCATGCGCAATGTGCAGCAGAACGAGCAGCTCAACGATTTCGCGCACGCCGAGCCGGTGAAATCGGTACTGCCGATCAAACGCCTGGCGATAGACGAAGAGCAATGGGCCGGCCGCATACGGACGCTGTCGGCGATTTTCGCGCAGTATCCCGAGATCAAGAACTCCGGCGTCGAACTGGAACTCACTGAGGGTGGCTTGCATCTGGTCAATTCCGAGGGCACCGAAGTACGCACGCCAGAGAGCGTGGCGGTCCTCCGCGTGCGAGCCTTGGCGCAGTCTGCCGATGGCATGAGCCTGCGCGACGCTGTCGCGTTCCATGCCGCGGATGCCGCCCATCTCCCCTCCGACAACGACCTGGTACGTGGCATCTCCTCGATGGCGGAGAATGTCGTGGCGCTCTCCAAGGCTCCCAAGGGCGAAGATTATAGCGGTCCCGTGTTGTTCGAGGGGGTCGCGGGCGCGCAGGTTTTCGCTGAAGTGCTGGGAAGGAATATGTCCCTCACCCGGCGCCCGGTGGGCGATGGCGGCCGCGGCGGCGGCGGTGCGCAGAACAGTGAGCTGGATGGACGCATGGGCGCGCGCGTGCTGCCCGATACCTTCGACGTGGTGGACGATCCCACGCAGAAGGAGTGGCGCGGCCGTCCCCTGTTCGGCAGCTACCCGGTGGATCGCGAAGGCGTGTTGGCCAAGCCGCTCCGCCTGATCGAAAAGGGCGTGCTCAAGAACTACCTCCTGACACGCCAGCCCGTTCGCGGCTACGAAGGCTCCAACGGGCGTGCGCGGCTGCCCTCTGGCTATGGTGCGAACGCGGCCGGCATCAGCAACCTCTTCGTCAGTACCAGCGAGCCGCTGCCCGTAGCCGAATTGAAGAAGAAACTGATCGAGCTGTGTCGCACGCGCAACAAGCCCTACGGCGTCATCATTCGCAAGATGGATTTCCCCTCGACGGCCGGTCTGGATGAAGCGCGCCGCCTGATCGCTGCCCAGCAGGGCGGTCGTCCGGTGAGCATGCCGACCCTGGTTTATAAGGTCTATCCGGACGGTCGCGAGGAACTGGTGCGCGGCATGCGATTCCGCGGATTCGGCGTGCGATCGCTCAAGGACATTCTGGCCGCCGGAGACGATAATGCGGTCTTCGAGTACATGGATAACACTGCGCCGTTTGCCTTGATCGGCGGCGCCGGCTTCACTGCCGAGACCAGCGTGGTGGCCCCCTCCATCCTGGTGGACGACCTGGAACTGCATCCCGCGGAAGAAGAACAGCCCAAGTTGCCGGTGGTTCCTCCGCCGGACCTGACGCGGTAGGGGACAGACCTGTGCTGCGGCTTCTGGGCCGGTACATTTTTCGTGAGATCGTCGCCAGCGCGTTGCTCGGCACGCTGCTGGTGACGTTCATTCTCTACCTGCGCGAGGTGGACCCGATCTTTGAACTGCTGGTGAAGAGCACCACCGCGAACACGCGCCCGGTGCTCCAGTTGTTCCTCCTGGCGATTCCGCACGTGCTGCCATTCACCATTCCCTTCGGCGTGCTCGTGGGTATCCTGATCGGTCTGGGACGGCTGGCGGCGGATGGAGAGATTACCGCAATGCGTGCGGCCGGCGTCTCCAGCCGCAAAGTGATTGCCCCGGTGTTACTGTTCGCCGCGATGGGCACGGGCGTTGCGATGCTGGCCACGCTGCGTTTGACGCCCTATTCATTTCAGAAATCCACCGAAATCAAAAACCAGTTGGAAGCCACCCAGCTCAGCGCCGATATTACACCGCGCGTGTTCGTGGAGAATTTTCCCAACACCATTCTCTACGTCGGCGACGTCCGCCCGGGAGTGTGGCGCAATATCTTCGTCGCCGATGTTGCTCCTCCGGAGAAGCGGTCGAGCGGAATGCGCGATAAGGCGCAGGGGCCGTTGATTACGGTGGCGGAAGAAGCAATTCCCGTCCCGGACTTCAAGAACAATCGCATGCAGCTCTCACTGCGCAACTATTCGACCCACGAAATGAGCAAGGACCAGATGTCGCGCGATACCGTGTCTCCCGCCGGCCAGCAGGCGCTCGATGCCTCGCCGCCCGCCTGGACACCTTTGCGCTCCGTGGGCATGGGTACCCGCCAGTTGCTGGCTTACCCGCGCAACAAGCCCGATTGGGTGGAGTACCAGATCGAATTGCACAAGCGCTTCGCCCTGCCGGTGGCCTGCCTCATGTTGGCCATGGTTGGGATTCCCCTGGGTATTGCCACTCGCAAGGGCGGACGCGCCGCCGGCTACATCAACGCTATCTTTGTGGCGTTCTTCTGCTATTACCTGGCCTTCGTTTCGCTACTCGGCATGGCGCGGCAGAAGGCGCTTCCGGTGGCAGTGGCCCTGTGGCTGCCGAACGCCGTATTTTTCGTGGCGGGCCTGATTTTTCTCGCGCGCCTGGAAAAGCCTGGCGACAGCGACTTTTTTGGCGATCTGCGCGCCTGGGTGGCGGACTCTTTCAAAACGTTGAAAACCCGCGTCACTGGTAAGGATCGGGCGGGTCTCGCGGGATGGCGATTGCCCCTTCTTCCGCAGTTGGTGGATACCTACATCCTCTCGACTTTTCTCACATACCTGGTTCTGATGCTGGCCAGCTTTGTGTCGCTGGTGCTGATCTTCAACTTCTTTGAGCTGATTAGCGACATGTTGCGCAATAACATCTCGCTGTGGAAGATGTTCACCTACCTTTTCTTCCTGTCGCCCCAGTTGATCTACGACTTACTGCCGCCCAGCGTATTGGTGGCGGTGCTGGCGGCCTTCGGCGTGATGAGTAAGCAGAACGAAATTACAGCCTTCAAGGCGTGCGGCGTGAGTTTGTTCCGCCTGGCGGCACCCGTTCTGCTGGGCAGCATGCTGTTGAGCGGCGGCCTGTTCGCGTTCGATTTCTACTATGTGGCCGGCGCCAACCGCAAACAGGACGCACTGCGCGACGAGATCAAGGGCCGCGCTACCCAGACCTATCTTAAGCCGGACCGTAAGTGGATCATGGGTTATAACTCCTCGCGCATTTTCAATTACAAGTACTTCGATAACTCCGGTGAAGAAAGCTCGATGAACGAGGCCAGCGTCTTCGAACTCGAGCCCAAGACCTTCCGCCTGGTGCGCCAGATCTACGCCCGCAAGGCTCACTGGAGCGTCCCGCTGAAAACCTGGGTCTTCGAAGACGGTTGGACCTGCGAATACAAGGGCGCGTTCTGCCACGTTTACGCCCCGTTTCAAGCGACGACTTTCCGCGAGCTCACTGAACCGCCGGACTATTTTCTCAAGGAAAAACTGCAGGACACGCAGATGAACTTCCTGCAACTCGACCGCTACATCAAGGACCTCATACAGAGCGGCTTCGAAGGTACGGTGAAGCTGCAAGTGCGGCTCTTCCGCAAGTTCTCGGTACCGCTGTTCGCCCTGATGATGGCCATGATCGCGATCCCGTTCGGCTTCATGGTAGGCAATCGCGGCGCCATGGCCGGTGTAGGCCTGAGCCTCGGGATCGCCGTCGCCTATCTCGGCATCGGTCAGCTATTCGAGAAGTTAGGCGACGCCGGCCAGTTGGGCCCGGTCGTAGCAGCCTGGGGTCCGGACGTGGTCTTCGGGCTGGCCGGAACTTACTTACTATTGCGCATGAGAAGTTAGGCACTCCTCACATTTTCAAGGTCCCCACCAGATCGGCGGCGCGCGCGACGTTTTCCCGCCGCAGAAATTTTGACAGTTCCCCGGCGATCCGTAGCGGCGAGCGCGGGTCCCAGAACGTCGCCGTGCCCACTTCCACCGCGCTGGCGCCCGCAACCAGAAACTCCGCCGCATCTTCCCCGCTCGCGATTCCTCCCAGCCCGATCACCGGAATCTTCACCGCGCGTGCCGCCTGGTAGACCAGCCGCAGCGCAATCGGCTTGATCGCCGGACCGGAAAGGCCGCCGAAGCCGGCGCCGATCCGCGGCCGCCGCGTGCGCGCATCGATTGCCAGGCTGATGAACGTATTCACCAGCGAAAGGGCGTCCGCCCCGCTCGCCTCGGCCGCGCGCGCCAGCGGTTCGATTTCGCTGACGTTGGGCGAGAGCTTCACGATCAGCGGCCGTGCGGCCACCTTCTTCGCCGCTGCCACCACCGCGCTCAACAGCGCGGGGTCGCTCGAAAAGTAAATCCCTCCGCGCTCCGTGTTGGGGCAACTCACGTTGAGTTCGTACCCCGCCAGTCCCTCGTGATCGTTGAGTACGCGCAGGACTTCCAGATAGTCGTCCACGCAATTGCCGAAAACGTTGGCGAAGACCGCCGTGCGCAGGTGCGCTAGCGCCGGCAGTTTCTCCTTGACGAAGGCGCGCACGCCGATATTCTGCAGGCCGATCGAGTTGATCATACCGGCTTCGCTCTCGTACACCCGCGGCGGCGCGTTGCCTTCGATCGGTTCGCGCGACAGGCCCTTCACCACCAGGCCGCCCAGCGCGTCCAGATCTACCAGCTTTTCGAATTCCACCCCGTAGGCGAAGGTGCCGCTGGCTGCCAGAACGGGATTTTGCAATGCGATGCCGCAAACCGTGGTGGCCAGGTCCGGCGTCATTCCACCAATGCCTCGCCCAGCACCCGCCCGTCCGAAGAGGATGGCGTCGACACACCCATGGTGCGCGCCAGGGTGGGCGCCAGGTCTACGCTTTGCACGGGAGATTCGTAAACTCCCGGCTTGAACTGCGGACCGTAGAAGCAGAGTGGGACGCGCACGTCGTAATTGTACAGCGAACCGTACGACACCCCTCGGCCCTGGCCGAAGTCCTCGACATACTCCGGCAAGTAAGAGAGCATCACGTCGCCCGACCGGCTGTGGTGGAAGCTGTTGCGGAAGCGTTCCCGCCAGCTGTCGTTGGTGGAGCAATATCCGCCCGCGGTGTAGAACCCGGCTACCGCCGGATGCTGCAGGGCGGCCCGGCCCGCGGCCATGCGCAGCGGCTCCGGATCCCGAAACCCGCTGGTATCCAGGTACAGGTACGGATAAAGGTAGCGCGTCACACGCCCGGAGCCGCTAGCCAGCAGTACGCGGTCCACCGCCTGGGCCACGCTCTCGCCCGGCACGGCCATACGTCCGCGACTTTCCTCCGCGGGGTCGGGGGGCGCGCCATGACCGCCGGCCAGCACCAGATTGAATCCGTTCTCACCAGCCGCTGCCCTGAGTTGCTTGAGCAGAAACGCCAGTTGCTGGTCGAGGTTCAGCACCATCTGGCGCATCAGCGGCGACCGGCCGCCCACCTCGTGTCCCAGACGGGCCGTAGAATCGGCAACCAGACATACGAAATCGAAAGTATCCCCTTGCCCGAGGCCCTGTTTGTCAATCAGGCGTACCAGCAGTTCGAACTGGGCGGCCTGCCCTAGATGCGAGGCCTGGTATAGGTCCAGGAACTTCTCCGGATGCTCCGGGTCGTAGGTAAGGGTACGTAGCGGCGGGGCGCCGGGGGCGGCGTTTATCGCCATCCAACGGGCGTCATGCTTGTTTTCCAACGGATTCTGCACGTTGAATTCGGTCAACCAGGCCGGCGGCTCTCCAAGGGTGGTGAATTGTCCTCTACGGTCCATCCAGAACTGCTGTGCCTGCGAAGTTCCCGCGAACAGGGAAGCCTGGGTGGCAGTCATGCCGACCACGAACATGCGCGCCTCGCGGCCTAGAGCCGCCACCTGCGCGGTCAACGTGGTCGCGAGCAGTGCCTCCCGGGAGGCCGGCACGGCGTTCTGAGCAGCCCGGTCGTACCAGGAATCCGCCACGATGCCGTGCTGGGCCGGCCAGGCGCCAGTGGCCAGTGTGGCGAGAGCGGTGGCAGAAAACGTACTTGCCAGGTGCCGGCAATCCGGGAAATGTGCTCCTTTTAACAGAATGTGGGCCAGGCCGGCAGCCCCAAATTGATTGGCCGCCGAATCCCAATAATCCTGCCGCATTTGTTCTAAAACTACTAGGACCAATAATTTGGGTCTCGGCACGAGGGTGGCCGACAAGCGTGCCGAAGCACCCCCAAGCAAGCTCAAGTTGAAGTGGCGGCGGGAAATACCCACAAAAAAGAGTCTAGCAGAGGATGTAGCGGTGTTATATTGTTACCTTATATACGACTAGTACGGTTTGGCTGGGCGCTGGTACTCTTACTGGGTTAATGCCTGGCGAGGCAGGGAGATGAAAGAGGAAAAAAGCGTTCTAGGTTTGTCCACGATCCGCCGCAATCGTGGCATCTCGCTCGAGCAAATCGCCGAATCCACCAAAATCGGAGTACGAACCCTCGAAGCCATTGAGCAGGGCGAATTCCGTAAGCTGCCCGGTGGAATTTACAATACCAGCTACATCCGGCAGTACGCGCGCGCGATCGACTACGATGAGTCTGCCCTGCTGGCTTTCTATACCCGCGAAATGGCGCGCTCCGAGGGCACTGCGCGCAACGGCACGAACGGCAACGGCGGGTACGGTGGATTGCGCCCCGCCTCCAGCCCCATAGGCTCGTAACATCGTCGGGCTCGTGCTTCGTCGCGTTTTTCGTCACCTCCAGCCAACCAATTGCCCCTGCGTAACGTCCAACCGGCAACCATGCCTGCCACTCTTACCCAGGATCTGCGCTATGCCGTGCGGCAACTTCGGGCGAACCCCGGTTTTACCGCGGTAGCGGTGCTTTCGCTGGCGCTCGGAGTGGGCGCTAACAGTGCGATCTTTCAACTCGTCGATGCGGTGCGCCTGCGTTCGTTGCCGGTGGCCAATCCTCAGGAACTGGTGACCATCGACTTTGCTAAGGGCTCGTCCCGTTCCGGCAGCTGGTCCACCCGTAGCGCGCGGATGACCTCCGTTTTGTGGGAACAGGTGCACGGGCTGACCGAGCCGTTTACCGCAAGCATCGCCTGGAGCGCGACGCGATTTAATCTGGCTCCGGGCGGGGAGGCGCGTTATGCGGAGGGACAGTACGTCAGCGGCGATTTCTTCGTCGTACTGGGAGTGCAGCCCTGGATGGGCCGCACCTTTACCGCGGAAGACGACCGTGCCGGATGCGGCACGCCGGGCGCCGTAGTGAGCTATGCGTTCTGGCAGCGCGAACTGGGCGGCGACCGCGTGGCGCTGGGGCGGGAACTTTCGCTCGATGGCCGGCACTTTCCCGTGATCGGCGTCACGCCGCCGCAGTTCTTCGGAGTGGAGGTGGGGAATCGCTTCGATGTGGCGGTGCCCTTATGTTCCGACTTGCGCGATCGCGCCAAAGGCCGGACGCAATGGTGGCTCTCCGCCATGGGGCGGCTCAAGCCGGGGTGGACGGAGCAGCGTCTCAACAACTACCTCAAAACGGTATCGCCGGCGATCATGGAGGCGAGCCTGCCGCCGTCCTATCGTCCCGACCAGGCCAAGCGATTCCTGGCAAACAAGCTCAAAGCCGAGGCGTCGGCAACCGGAGTTTCGGAACTGCGCGAACAATACGAGAGTCCGCTTGGGCTTCTGCTCGCAGCTACCGGCCTGGTCCTATTGATCGCGTGTGCCAATCTGGCCAACCTGCTGCTGGCGCGGGCCAGCGTGCGCGAACGCGAGATGGCGGTCCGCCAGGCCATCGGCGCTTCGCGCGGCCGCCTGATTGTCCAATTGCTTTCGGAAAGTCTGTTGCTGGCGGTGCTGGGCACGACTCTCGGCGTCGCGGTGGCGCAGGTATTGAGCCGCGCGCTGATCGTCTTCCTCAGCACGGAAAACAATCCTGTGTTCGTGGGGTTGGCGCCGGATCTGCGCATGCTGGGCTTCACCGCAGCGATGGCCGTCGGAACCTGCCTTCTGTTCGGCCTGCTGCCTGCCCTGCGTGCTACCCGGATCGCTCCCGCGGCGGCGATGCGCGCCGGCGGGCGCGGCACCACCGCCGGACGCGAGCGCTATGGATTGCGGCGGGCGCTGGTCACCGCTCAGGTGGCGCTTTCCCTGGTGCTGCTGGTGGGCGCGCTGTTGTTTGTGCGCAGCCTGCAAAAGCTGCTCGACGTGCAACCGGGCTTCCGGCCGGAAGGCGTCGTCGCGGTAAATATCGATATCGGCCCCGGGAAGTATCCCACGGAGCGGCGGCCTGCGGTGTTCGGCGATTTGCTGGAGAAACTGCGCGCGCAGCCAGGGGTTGTCTCAGTCGCCCAAGTCGGCATGACGCCGATCAGCGGATCCGGGTGGAACGAGAGCGTGCGGCCCGACGCGTCTACCGGCGATCCCAAAAACTCCTTCTTCAATCGCTACGGGCCGGGCTATCTCAAGACGATGGGAACCGCGCTTCTGGCGGGCCGCGATTTCGACGCGCGGGACACGGTAGGCGCTCCCAAGGTGGCGGTGGCGAACGAGGCCTTCGCCAAACGCTTCTTCGAAGGCCGCAACCCGGTGGGACACACGTTCCGCGTGGAGGGCGAAGCCGGAAAGCCGGATCGCATTTATCAGATCGTGGGGTTGGTGCGGAACACCAAGTATTACGAGCTGCGCGAGGAATTCATCCCTATTGCATTCCTGCCGATCGCGCAGGACGAGCGCCCGGGAAATGAAACGAATCTGGTGGTGCGAACGTTGGGCAGACCCCAGGACACGATCCGCACGCTCAAGGCGGCGGTGGCGGCGGTGAATCCAGGTTTCGTCCTGGAATTCCGTGTGATGACGGTACAGATCGGGGAATCGCTGCTGCGCGACCGCCTGATGGCCGTGCTGGCCGGCGCGTTCGGGTTGCTGGCTTCCGTACTGGCAGCGATCGGGCTCTACGGAGTGATCGCCTACATGGTGGCGCGGCGGCAGAACGAGATCGGGGTGCGTATGGCGCTAGGCGCCGATCGCGCGAGCGTGGTGCGCCTGGTTCTGCGCGAAGCTATGATGCTGCTGGCCGCGGGACTGGTGATCGGCGTAGGATTGGCGCTCTGGGCGGGCCGGGCCGCCGCGACGCTACTTTTCGGGCTCAAGCCGAACGACGCGGTCACGTTCGTTGTCGCATCGGTGCTTTTGGCCGTGGTGGCCGCCGCTGCCGGATACGTCCCCGCACGACGCGCCTCGGGGATGGATCCGATGGATGCCCTGCGGGTGGAGTGATCGCAGGACAGGTGTGCGAAGCTCCGCTGGTTCTGCTTCGGAGTGTTCAAGCCCTCATGCTGGCCATTCGGCAAACGGATGGATGGACCACAACCAAAGGGCTAGTAAAGCCAGCAAGCCGGTATCGCCGAACTCTTCGCGGTTCGGGCCGGAAGCTTCCGGAATACCGTTGCTCGCGATCAACAACCAATCTCCCGGCATGAGCAAGATGCTACGCTCGACCGGACTCATGGTGGGAAAGAGCCCAACCGGCGCGGTGAGAGTATCCAGCCGCGAACAGGCGGAATTCCGTAACAGCATTGGAGGATAGTGCCCGGCGTTTGCGTACGTAAGTGTTCTGGTGGCTGCATCGTAGACACCATAGAATACGGTGGCGAAACG
>Ga0163163_10003556_pt1 | contig 13229 bp, 23 predicted proteins | sample S65metaG_FD_119766 | JGI IMG/M metagenome (GOLD analysis project Ga0163163, IMG submission 119766) | Switchgrass rhizosphere microbial communities from Kellogg Biological Station, Michigan, USA - S6-5 metaG | ecosystem: Host-associated > Plants > Roots > Rhizosphere > Soil | place: USA... | reverse complement strand
CCGGGACCCGCGCACGCGGACGATCATGCTCGTGCTCGGAGTGGTGTCCGCGCTGGCGCTGCTGATGGCCGTCGTGGCCGGGTACCTGGCGCTGCACAGCGCCACCCGGGACGCCGCGGCCGGCCAGGACCTGGCCGAGCAGGTGCGCCGGGCGTGCGAGGACCACACCATCGACCCCGCCGAGGCCGCGAGGCTGTGCGCGACCGCCGCCAGGGTCCAGAGGGGCGACCCCGGGCCGCAGGGCGACGAGGGGCCGCGCGGCCCGCAGGGCGAGCAGGGCCCGCAGGGGTTCGAGGGCCCGCGGGGCCCCCAGGGCTACCCCGGCCCGAAGGGCGACCGCGGCCCGAGGGGCGCGGAGGGCGAGGCCGGCGCGGCCGGCGCCCAGGGCCCCAGGGGCGAGGCCGGGCCGCAGGGCGCCGCCGGCCCGAAGGGCGACCAGGGCCCGAAGGGCGACCAGGGGCCGAGGGGCGACGCCGGCCCGCAGGGCGAGCCGGGCCCGCAGGGCGACCCCGGGCCGGCCGTCGGGTCGTTCACGTTCGTCTTCCTCGACACCACGTACACCTGCACCGACCCGGACGGGGACGGGGCGTACGACTGCGCGCCCGCGGCGCCCCCTCCGGCCGCCCGGAGGCGGTAGGATGGTACCGGGCTACTAAAGGGGTGGGTGGATGCTGGAGGCTCTCGACGTCGCGCTCCTGGCGCTGGCGGCGCTGCGCGTGACGAGGCTGATCACGACCGACAACGTGCCGGGCCAGTGGTGGATCTACGGCCCGCTCTACAAGCGGGCCGCCCTGGCCGAGGCCCGCGCCGGCGGCCGCCGCGTGCGGTGGGCCCGGTACCTCGACGGCCTGGAGTGCCCGTTCTGCGTCGGCCTCTGGGTCTGCCTCGCCGGGACGGCCAGCCTGCTCCTCGCCGGCGGGCCAGGGCACGCCGCGGACTGGTGGCGCTGGCTCGCCGCGCCGTTCGCCCTCAACTACCTGACCGGCCATGTGGCGAAGCGTCTCGACTGAGGCCGCCGGCTGGCGGGAGGCGCTGTCCGACCGGGCCAACCTCCGGGTGATCGGCGCGCGGCTCGCCCTGGTGGCCCTCTCGTCCCTGACGGGCGCGGCGGCGGCGGAGTACGCCGGTATCGCGGTCGCCTGCCTGGCGGTCACGGGCGCGTCCCTGGTGGGCAGCCTGGCCGCGCTGCGCGCCCGCGGCCGCCCGTAGCGGTAGAATTGGGGGTCCCAGGCGGGCTCGGGCCGCCCCCACACGAGGAGGTCCCGTAGTGAGGAAGATCCTGGTGGCCCTCGCGGCCCTGGCCGTGGCCGTGCCGCTGTCCGTCGTCGCGGCGTCGCCGGCCGGCGCGAACTCGCCCGGCTGGTCGGACCGCTGCATCTACATGCCCGACTGGTACGCCACGGTGTGCGTCAACGCCTACACCGCGTCCTACGGGACGGGGGTCCACGTGACCCAGGTCCAGGTGTGCGCGTTCCACAACAACGACCCGGGGGACCACCTCCGCGGGACGTACAACATGGCCTTCGAGACCAACAACGGCGGGACGGCCCTCAACGGCGACGCGCCGGGCGGCGGCTGCACGGCCACGAACTGGACCTCGGGGAAGATCTCGGCCGGGTCCTGCTGGCTGGCCTCCGGGACGCTCAACATCGCGTACTACACGGACCACGACTTCAGGTTCAGCACCGTCTTCAACACGGACGCCTCCTGCGGGACGACGGTCGGCTAGCAGCAGCACACGCCGCTGACGGAACGCAGGCAGTGGCAGTCCGGGCACACCTCGCCGACCCACTCGACGGTCGTCGTGGTCACGGTCCGGGTCACGGTGACCCGGGCCGCGCCGGGCGCGGGCTTGGCCGCCAGGGGGTCCGCGGCGGTCCCCCAGCCCTCCTCGTAGTACCGCTGGCGGCACGCCTCGACGGTGCGCCCGAGCAGGCCGGCGACCGCCGCCAGCGTACCCTCGTCGTGGGCCGCGGACCACTCGGAGACGAGGAAGTCGACCTCGTCCCTCGTCCAGCGCGTGCCGTGCTGCTCGGCGCTCACGCGGGCACCTCCGAGACGAGGGCCAACGAGCCGGGGCTGATGCGGCCGGTGTGGCCGTTGTCCCACCTGACGACGGCGTAGCCGCCCTGGGCGTTGTTGCCCTCGACGAAGCGGACGACGGTGCCCTGCACGGTGCCGTAGCGGCGCCCCTGGCCAGGCAATTGGGCGATGATGGGCCCGTCGGTGCCGACCACCCGGGTGCCGGCCGCGAACTTGGCGGCCATCCGCCTGGAGGTGGCGCTCATTCCGACGCCTCGGGGATCTCCAGGTCGCCGGCGAACCGGGTCAGGACCTCGACGCGGTCCGCCTCGCGAACCTTGACCCTCCTCGGGCGGCCGGCCTCGTTCCAGACCGAGAACTCGGCCCACCCGTCGGCGAAGGTCGCCACGCCGGCGCGCATCGTGTAGGTGCGGCCGCGGAGGCGGAACGAGGCCACCCACCGGAGGTCCGCGTCGCGGCCGGTGAGGAGGTCGATCGGGGAGAGGGTCACTGTTAGGACTCCTTCGAGCAGGAACGGGCGTGCCGGACGGCACGCCCCTTGTTGAGGTTGTAGGCCCGCTGGCCGTCGGCCGCGAGGGAGTAGACTCGCATCGCGGGGGCGGAGTTCGGCTCGCACGAGCCGAAGACCGAAAAGACACGGCCGCAGCCGGAGCAGTCGTATCGACTCTCGGAGACCCGGACGGCGTAGGCGGAGGTGGTCATAGGACCATCATACCCTCTGCGGATGCAGAACGCAAGCGTTTCCTCGAAGTTTTTTCGAGGTTTTCCCGTCAGCCCCAGTCCGGGGCCGTCGGGACCCCGCTCGCCGGACCGCGGCGGACGCGCCGGCCCGCGGCGTCGACCGCCGCGCGGCGGGCCGGCAGGCCGCTCGTGTTGCCCCCGTGGTGGTGCCAGAGCCACGTCCTCACGGGCAGGTGCCGGACGTCCGCGCCGGCGGCCGCGCAACCCAGGGTGAAGCGGTGGTCCTCGCCGCCGACCGTGAGGCCGGAGCCGTTGGGGTCGGCCACGGGACCGCCCCGGAAGCCGACGGCCTGGGCGAGGTCGGTCCGGACGAGGACGGTGATCGTCGTCTGCACGGGCGCGGCCGGGTCGAACGGCCGTCCGAAGTTGCCGGGCATGGGGTCGGTCCCGCCCACCACCTCGTACCAGGCGTAGACGTAGTCGGCCCCGGACCACTCCGCGCACGCGCGCAGGGCCTCCAGGTGCCCGGGCAGGAACTCGTCGTCGTCGTCCAGGAACGCCACCCAGGGCGTCCGCACGGCCTCCAGGCCCCGCTGCCTGGTCGCGGCCGCGCCCTCGCCGGAGCGGTCCACCTCGACGACGACCTCCGGGTCGCCGAGGGTCTGCGCGTCGACGCTGGTCAGCGCCCGGCGAAGCAGGGACCGCCGGGCCGGGATCGTCGGGACGACGACCGTGACGTCGTTGTCCCTCACGCCGGCTCGTAGTTCAGCGGCGCCAGGCCGTCGCCGCGGTCGACGCACGCGTAGTACTCGCCCTCGGTCCCGCGGACGACCCAGTGCCCGGCCTTGACCCCTATCCAGGTCGAGTGCAGGCGGTCCCACACCTCGGCCACGATGCCCCCTCTGGCGACGATCACCTCCCGGAACGCGTCCACGAGTGTCACGCCGTCCGGCCTCACGTGCCCGGTGAACTCGTGCATCTCCGCCCAGTTGTCGCCCGTGAAGCGGACCGCGTCCACCTCCACCGGCACCTTCCTGACCCTCACTCCGTGCCCCTCTCGATGTGCGCCTCCGCGGTGAGGCCGACCTCCACGCTGACCGTCATGCCGGCCGGCGGGGCCGGCGGCACCTCGACCTCCCCGCCGTCCTGGTCCACGGTGCTCACCGCGGAGCCAGGAGGTGCGGGAAGCCGCCCGCGGTCGTGGGGAGGTCGTCGCCGGCGTCCTCCAGGTCGAACCTGTCGAGGAAGTCCCGCCGCGCCGACCGCCGGCGGTCGAGCAGGTTCGTGCCGTTGTGCCCCCCGTGGTCGTACTCGCTGTGCGCGAACGACGTGACCTTGGCCCGGGCCATGGCGCCGTCCCCCAGGGTCGACAGGTGCCAGCCGCGGGGGCCCTGGCGGGGCCAGGAGTACGCCGCCCTGGCCGCCTGCGCCCCGCCGGCGGCCGCGTAGTCCGCGTACGTGCCCAGGAGCGGCTGGTGGGGCGGGCTCCACCCGTCGGGCGCCCGCAGGTCCAGGTACCACTCCCGGTAGTCCACGGGCAGCAGGGAAGGGCCGTCCGCGGACTCCACGGCGGCCGGGTGCGGCACCTCGTCGCCGTCCGCCAGGAGGAGCAGCGCGCCCTCCCCGCCCCAGCGGGCCCCGCAGTCGAGGGAGAACTGCCGCAGGGCGTGCTCGCGGGCCCACGGGTCCGGCAGGAGGGGGAAGTCGAACGGCTGGACGACCGTGGGCGTGGCGGTCTCGCCGTAGACGAGCCAGTCCGGCAGGGGCTCCGGCCGCCCGCCGCGGAACGTCTCCGTCCCCCAGGCGACGACGCGGAGGTCGACCACGCCGGCCAACTCCGCGTCCCTCACCGCCAGGGCGTCGTGCTCGTACGACGCTATCACGCAGTCGACGACCGTCACCAGGGCCACTTCCTCTCGTACCTGAGCATGTCCTCGCCGGCCACCCGCGCGAGTTCCCCTACCGTCGTGCCGTTCGGGTGGCGGTGCTCGACCTCCAGCCCGGGCACGAGGGCGACGCCCCCGGCCTCCCCGGCCCGCCGCTGGAGGTCGTCGTCCCCGTACCACCACTGGAACTGCACGTCCGCCCTCAGCCGGGTCGACCCGCGCAGGACGAAGGCGTGCCCGGCCATCTTGCCGGCCGCCATGCCCGGCTGGCGGTGCGAGCCCGCGGCCGCGCCGGACGCCTCCATCGCCGAGACGACCCGGTCGAGCCAGCCCGGCGGCACCACGGCGTCGTCGTTGAGGACGGCCACCCAGAACTCGTCCCTCTGGTGCTCCCAGTCGGAGTAGACGGCGGCGTTCGAGCAGTAGTCCAGGCCGTGGTTCCACATGCGGGAGATGTTCGGCGGGTCCTCGCGGTACGGCAGGACGGCCACCTTCGGCCAGTGCTCCTCGCACGCCTCCCAGACGTACTGCTGCGCCACCTCGTCCGTCAGGCCGGGGTGGTGCGCGACCACGGCCACCATGTCCACCTGGGGCGCCAGCGCGGCCACGCAGTCCCGGAAGTCCCCCGGGCGGTCCCGGGTCGGGACGACCGCGTAGCGCCGCGTCACCGGCCCGCCCTCGCCATCGCGCGCTCCCACGCCCGCGCCCATCGCTCGGCGTTGCCCTCGATCGTGTGCTCCGACAGCACGGCGGCCCACACCAGGTTCGCCCTGTCCTCTGGGTCCTTCGCGTGCCACCTGATGTGCTCCTCGGCGTGGTCGTGCCACTCCGAGGCCGAGCCGGCCAGCGAGAGGGGGAAGCCGGACCGGGCCAGGGCGCGGTGCGGCGGGTTGTCCGGCGCGATCGACGGGACGCCCTGGGAGGCCGCCTCCAGGACCTTCAGCGTGCTCTTGGCGTTGTTGAACCTCGTCTGCCTCAGGCCCACCAGCATGAGGTCCATCCCCGACAGCGAGCGGTAGTAGTCCGGCCCGAGGCGCTGGGGCGGCACGGCGTCCACGGCGGCCTCCGGGACCTGCCACTCGCGGGCGGCCCCGGCCGCGTCCGCGACCACGCGGAGCCGGCCGCCGTACCCGAGCACGCAGCGCGCCGCCGGTGCCGACACGGCCACGTCCCCGGGGTGGGTGGCCGTGAAGCCGGCCCAGCCCGCGGTGAACGGCTCCTCGCCGCGGTCCTGCTTCGGCAGGTCCACGGCCGCCCTGGGGATCGCGTTCGGGATCACCTCGACGCGCCCGTGCCTGGCGTACCGCCGGGCCAGGGCCTCGGTCGTGACGGTGACGAGGTCGGCCTCCGCGGCCGCGCTGTCGCACAGGCGCCAGTCCTGGGGGTTGCGGCCGTCCTTCAGCGTGGAGTTCCACGCGCCGTACGCGCTGTTGTCACGGTCGATGGCCCACATGGCGTCGTCGAAGTCGACGACCGTCGCGACGCCCATCGACTTCGCCCACTGGAGGATCCGGTAGGACGCCGCGGTGCCCACCCGCTGGCAGACGAGGAGGTCCGGCAGGGGGTCCGGGAAGCCGTCCACGTGGGCGAGCGCGTCGCCGTTGAAGCCGGCCCGCACGGCGCTCGTCGGCATGACCGCGATCTCCCAGTCGGGGCGCACGGCGGAGACCGCCTGCGCCGGCCAGATGAGCCGGTAGTGCCCGCAGCCCCCTCGGTCCGCGGGGACCACCATGACCGTGACCACTAGGCCAGGGCCTCCTCGAAGCCGTGGTGGTCGAAGCCAGCGTGCCTCGGCTGCACCCGCGGCCCGGACACGACGCGGATGCGCCTGAGGAGGCCGACGTCGATGATCAGCGGCCCCCAGGTGCCGGCGCCCGGGTAGGGCGGGCTCCAGTTCGGGCGGAAGTTGGGGAACTGGGCGAGGAGGTAGGCCCGGGTCCACGCGCGCTTGATGTTGATGTTGAGGTCACCGACGATCATGGTCCACGTCGCCTCCCACTTGCGCGCGAGGCGGTTGGCCAGGCGGCGCGTCCCCTTGACGATGTCGCGGTACGCCCGCGCCACGTCGGAGACGATGCGGCCGGTGCGCAACTCGTCCTGCATCCCGTGCGGCATGTGGACGACCACGGTCACGCCCACCTTGCCGGTGGCGTGGTCGCGGGTGACGGCGTAGGCGCCGACCGTCCGCGCGGACTGCCGCCCGCGCTCGGTCACGTACGTCAGGTCGGACAGGACCTCGGTGTCGCCCTCCAGGAGTTCGAGGCGGTCGGTCCGGCCGGCGACCCCGCAGTCGTCGCGCGGGCCCTTGTCGCCGAACACGGCCCACCAGCCGGGCTCCCGCAGGCACCGGGCGCGGACGTTGGCGCTCACCTCGGTCGTCGTGACCTCGTGCGAGTGCGCCATCGCGGCGTCGAGCGCGGCCTCCTCCTGGTCGTGCGTGGCGGTGAAGCGGCCCGACAGGTGGTCGTGGACGAGCGCCTCCGTCACGACACGTCCGGGTTCAGGATGCGCTCGGTGGCGGCGTCCCGGGTGATGTCCTTCTTGGTGCCGTCGGCCCTCTTGAGGCCGATGGCCGGCTCGGCCGAGAGGATCTCCCGGACCCCCGCCAGCACCCCGTCGATGATGTCCTGCTTCTCCTGCGGCGTCACTACGTCCTCCTGCTCCCTCGCCCACTGGATACCCTCGCGCCACGTCCTCCCGGACAGCGGTCTCGGGCCGGGGTCGGGGGCGTCGCCGACCAGGCCGTCTCCGTCGTGGTCCACTGCCCACTCCTGGGCGAGCGCGTCCGCCGTGCGGTGCCGGCACCCCCGGAGGCCGCAGTGCACGTGCTCGTCGCTGCCCGGGCCGTCCCAGCCGGCCGGGCGGTGCCAGGTGGGGTCCGCGCCCATCTTGCGGGCCTCGGCCACCACGAGGTCGGCCATGGCGCCGAACACCCAGAAGTCGCTCACGCCCCCGCCCTTGCGGAGGCCGTCGCCCTGCGGGTCGCCGTGCGTCCCGCCGCTCCCGGAGAACGTGCCGATGAGTTGCGCGATGCCGAGGGTGCCCTGGAACCCGGGCACCGTGAGGCCGAGGTGCCGCTCGAACGCCGGGATCCACTCGGCCTGGCACGGGCAGGCCGGCAGGCCGCGGAGGTCGACGGCGTAGGGCGGCCAGTAGGCGCTCACGCGGCGCGCCTGCGGCCCACGCGGAGGCGGCGGCGCTCCGGCGGCGTCGTCGCGGCCCATATCCCGTCGAGGTCGGTCTGGGGGACGGCCCACTCCAGGCAGAGGGGGCGCAGGTCGCAGCCCCGGCAGGCGGCCCTCGCCGCGCTGATCTGCTCGCCGTGGACGAACTCGTTGTAGCCCTCGGGGAAGAACAGGTCGGGGTCGGCCTCGCAGGCCGGGCTCGCGCCCGGCGGCCAGGGCGGCAGGACCACCCCGGAGAGGTCGACGCCCATCGACAGGGAGTGCGCCAGCACCCCTCCGGCCACGGCCTGGCTCTGCATCGGTTTCCTCTCGTCCCGGGTGACGGTGGGGGTTCCCGAGTCCGAGGGGATCATAACACGGAACCCCGGCCCTCGCTACTGCCCGCGCTAAGGTCCCTCAGCGGCGCGTAGACGACCCTCGCCGGGCCCCCGCCGAGCCGGACGAGGACCCGGAGGACCTCCAACGCGTGCGTCGGCCTCTCCCTGACGGAGCCCCGGTCCCGGGAGAGGGTAGCGTTGTGCAGGGTGGCCCGCCCGAGCGGCACGCCGGGCGTCGGCTCCACCCCGTGCGGCCGCCACACGGCGAACCCGTACGGGTCGAGCCCGCCCCGCCCCCACGCCTCGACGCGGAGGTAGACGGCGGTGACGGTGACGGGCCGGCCGGGGCGCCTCACTTCGTGTACCGCCCCACGACCTCGCCGGAGGCCCCCATGGGCAGGCCCTCCGTCCACGCGGGGACGTCGAGCATGAGGGCCCGCAGGCCCTCCACGTCGGGGGACTCGTCGACCAACTCGTCGTGCACGTGGGCCACGATCCGCCGCCCGGCCCTGTCCGCCTTGAGCAGCGCCTCGGCGAGCAGGTCGCGGGCCATCGCCTGGGTGACGTTCTCGACCAGGCTGCCCCCGTACGTCTCGGTCCTGAACCCCTTGACGCTGAAGTAGGAGAGGCGGGCGCCGGCGGCGACCTGGCGGTAGCACATGCGCCGCCCGGAGGGGAGAACCACGTACCGGCTGCTCCCGTCCACCTCGACCCGGACCCGGCCGACGGGCCCGCCGGACCGGAACGCGGTCTCCATGCGGGCCCACAGCCCGACGATCCTCGGGTTGGCCGCGCGCCACCGCTTGACCAGCCGCAGCAGTTCGGCGTCCGTGCCCTTGGCGCCCATGTTGCGGAGGCTGCCCAGGGCGCCCTGGTAGCCGAGGGCGAGGGTCGCGATCTTGCCGTCGGCGCGGGTCATCCCGCCGCCCATGCGCTGCGCGGTCTCGACGTAGATGTCCCGGCCGGCGCGGAACGCGTCGAGGACCCACTGCTCGCCGGCCCACCAGGCGAGGATGCGGGCCTCGATCGACGAGAAGTCGGAGATGCCGAACGGGTCGCCCCCGAGGCCGGCCGCGAGGGGGCTCACGAACATCGGCCGGACGAGTTTCTTCAGGGCCTCCGGGGAGGCCCCGAGCCCGAGCCTGAGGTCCAGGATCAGCGCCCCGATGAGCGCCCAGTCCGTGTGCTCCTCGCCGGTCTCCGGGTCCTCCCGGGTGAACGCCTTCCGCGGGAGGTTGTGCACCTGGACGCCGCGGCTGCTCCACCGGCCGGTGTGGGCGCCGTGGAACAGGAACTGCCCGCGGAGGCGGCCGTCGAGGCTCACCCCGCGCAGGGCGGCCGTGTACTTGCGGCTGGCGACGAGGGCCAACTCCTGGCGGAGTTCCAGCACCCGGCGGACGTCGCCCTCCGCGCGGCCCAGGGCGGCCGCGACCGTGTCGGCCTGCCAGTCCGGCATGGCGAGGCCGGCGCCCTCGCACCACTCGCCGAGTTGCTGCGTGCTGCCCGGGTTCTCGACGCCCGTGATCTCGATCACCTCGCGGGTGGCCGCGGCGGCGTTCTCCTCGGCGGCCGCGACGGCCCCGCGCGCCATCTCCAGGTCGACCAGGATGCCGCGGTCGTTGACGCGCTGGTCGGCGTACCACAGGTCCCGCTCGAACTCGCTCGGCCAGCCCCCGGGCAGGCGCCGGCGGACCTCCTTCAGCGTCTCGACGTCCTGGCGGCAGTAGTCGAGGAACTGCGCCCACTTCTCCGGCTGCTCGTGCGGCATGACCCGGCGGACGACGGCGGCCGCGCCCCGGCCCACCTTGCGGGGCTTGCAGAACAGGTTGATGAGGGCCGTGCCGGCGGTGTCCTTCGGGGCGGCCCCGAGCAGCGGGGCGAGGGTCTCCAACTTCCGCGGGTAGCCGTACTCCACGGCGACCGCGGCGGTGTCGTACCAGCCCTCCGGCGCCAGGTACTCGCCGACCGGCATCCCGGCCAGGCGGGAGAAGCAGACCCGCTCGAAGGGGGCGTTGTGGGCGACCGCCTTGACGCCCGGGTCCAGCACCATCGGGAGGACCTCGGCGATGACCCCCCGCTCGCCCTCGACCACCTTGACGGGCGAGTCGTTCAGGCTCCACCCGCACATCAGGACCTCAAACGCCGGGTCCTCCACGTACGCGTAGACGTTGGACTTCGGGAGGTCGACGGTGCTGTATGTCTCGATGTCAATCTCTAGGATGTCCATCAGGCGGCGGCCCGGTGCTCCCGCGTCCACCGGGCGGCGTTCCTCGCGAAGACCACGAAGTAGACGGCGCTGGCGACGATGAACCCGTACTGCCCGGTGACGAGGGCGTAGGTCAGCCAGAGGAACTGGCACCCGATGTTGACGTACCAGGCCCACCAGACCTTTCGGCCGGCCAGGACGAAGCCGGTCACGCCCACGGCCGTGAGCAGCCAGGACCACCACCAGGAGCCCATCAGGAGGCCGCCGCGAGCATCCAGATCCCCGCCACGGCCAGGATCACGGCGAGCAACTGGAGGCCCTGCCGCTGTTCGTAGGTGTCCGTCAACTCCCGGGCGCCAAGCCCGAGGACGGCCGCCAGGAGGAATGCCGTGGCGGCGCCGGCCAGGAGGGCCGCGTCCCCGGACATCACAGGATCCCGTGGTGCGGGCAGCGCTCGTTGACGTCGGCGCCGCAGGTGCACTCCCCACCGGCCGGCCCGGGGCGCGAGCACTCCTCGTCATGGTAGCCGTCCTCCAGGCCGCACCAGTAGCAGGCGGCCCGCGCCACGACGGCCTTCAGCGGCCCCCTGTACGACCCGGCGTCGGGCACGACGCGGAGCACCGTGCCCCGGAACGTGCTGCCCCGGACCTCGTTGGCCGGCAGGAGCACGGCCTCGCCTGGCTCCAGCGGCGGCTCCGCCCTGTCGTCCCAGGTGTACGTGTAGGCCCGCCCCTCGGCGACCTCGACCCTCAGGTACTGCATCGGTTTCCCCTCTACCTCGTCCGGAGGTAGCGCCGCGCGGGGGGAGAGGAAATCCGACAAACCCGACCCGCCGCGCGGCGCCCACCAATTGTAACACGGGCCCGAGGCCCGCGCCTACCGCCTACAGCAGGTCGTCCCCGCCGTCCGGGACGGCCTCGAACTCCTCGCGGGCGCGCTTGCCGCCGCCGAGGGAGTCGCCGCCGCCCAGGACCTGGACGTTGTTGAGGCCGAACGAGACGCCCCGCTTGTTGCTGCCGTACGTGTACGGGAAGGCCGTCATGCTCACCTTCGCGTACACGCCCGAGTAGACCTCGGACTGGTCGGTGATGTCCTGGACCGCGCGGTCCACGACGCCCGGCCGGTACTGCTGGGACGAGGACACCGTCATGTAGAGGCACCCGGCCCGCTCCGGGTAGTCCTCGGCGGACCCGTCCTCGTCGCCGTCCTTGATGATGCTGTCGGCGTTGACCTCCTTGCCCTTGAACTTGGTGGTCTTGCCGTTCTCGGCCGCCTCGGCCTCCGCGGCCCGCAGGTCCGCGATGGTTTCCTTGTCGGCCTTCGGGATCAGCAGCATGACGGAGTACTTGGGGTCCCCCTCGCCGTTGATCTGCTTCGCCTCGAACAGGTGCGGGAAGGACAGCCGCACCTTCCCTGTCACAACGCGTGTCGCCATCTTCGTTTCCTCGCTTCTCATAGTTGGGGCGTGCGCCCCTCCGCCGGGCCGACCTACTCGGCCCGGAAGTCCGTCCTCGCCACGGAGCCCGGGGAGATCTCCTCGCGGGAGTCCGTCTCCTCGACCAGGGAGGGCGAGCCCTCCCCCTTGACGAGGAGGTCTCCCAGCACCTCGGGCAGTTCCTTCTTGCCGACCACCTTCTCCAGCACGCCGAGGGTCTGGGCCTTCGGCCGGCTGACCAGGTCGCGGTCGTAGCCCTCGGCCACGAGCCTCTCGACCGCGGCCTCCTCGTCGGTGATCCTGCGCCGGCCCCCGGACATCACGACCTTGAGCCCGGGCAGCCTCTTGCCCTCGCTGTACGCCTGGTGGAGCGCCTCCGCCTCGACCGCCTTGCACCAGTCGCGCAGGGTGCCGATCAGGCGCACGGCGTCGGCCAACTCCTCGGCCGACAGCACGTCCGGGTTCCCGAAGTCGCGCTGCGTGACGTGCGCCAGGCGGGGCCGGCAGGCGCCGGCGGCCGGGCACCAGCGGCAGGCCCTGTCCGAGGGGCCGAACCTGGCGTCGGGGTGCTGCGTCTCGCGGGCCGCCGGCAGGGCCACGTCCTCGCGCCAGCGGCGCAGGTCCTCGGCCGACATGGCGGTGCTGGACGCGCCCCCGTTGCGCGGCTGGTGGATCCACATGACCACGGTCCGGGTCGTGCCCAGGACGTCCCCGTACCCGTCCAGGGCGCCGAGGCCGTACAGCATGAGTTGGTGGTTACCTGCGACCTCGACGCGTACGCCCTGGCCGTACTTGTAGTCGACGACGACCACCACGTCTACCCCGACGACGATGGCGTCCGCGGTCCCCCACGAGCCGGGGACGCCGGTCTGCACGCGCTTCTCGAAGTGGACGTGGGCGTGCGGGACGCCGGCGGCGATGTCCTGGATCAGGGCGACGTACTCGTCGGAGTGCCGCTCCATCTCCTCGGCGTCGTCGTCGTGCCGGAGGGCCTCCTCCAGCCACAGCGCGTGGGCGGTCTGGTAGTCCAGGTCCGTCATCTGGCCGAACGCCAGGGACGCCTTCAGGAACGAGAGCGTGTGCGCCCGCGTCCCCTCGTCCGCCCACACGGAGCCCCCGTCGTCCGTCCGGACGAGGCTGTCGACCATGCGGATGCTGGCCGGGCAGTCGATCCACCGCTCGGCGGACGACGGGGACAGGAGGGCGTGGGCCCTTCCGTGGTCGCTCACTCGTCCGGGTCGGCCAGAGCCTTCAGGAACTCGGGCACCTGCTCCGCGGTGACCTCGCTGACGCGGGCGGCACCGACCTGCTTCAGGGCCGCGATCACGCGGTCCCGTCCTCCCGAGTTGAGGAGTTCGGAGGCCCGGGCCAGCGCGGCGTCGCGCAGGTCGTCGTCGGGCGCCTCGTCGGGCGTGGAGTCCGGGCCCGCGGAGCCCTCCGGGGTCAACTCCTCGGCGCCGGGGGCAGCCTTCTTGG
>Ga0163163_10003553_pt1 | contig 13237 bp, 7 predicted proteins | sample S65metaG_FD_119766 | JGI IMG/M metagenome (GOLD analysis project Ga0163163, IMG submission 119766) | Switchgrass rhizosphere microbial communities from Kellogg Biological Station, Michigan, USA - S6-5 metaG | ecosystem: Host-associated > Plants > Roots > Rhizosphere > Soil | place: USA: Michigan... | reverse complement strand
CCTCTGGAGCGTGATCTTGAGGTGACTGGTTTCGTCTCAGTCGAGCTATATGCAGCAACATCTGCAGTAGATACAGACTTTACCGCCCTCCTCGTGGATGTAGACGAACGCGGCTATGCGCGATTCCTTACTGACGGGATCGTGCGCGCTCGATACGCTGAAAATACCAACAGCGCAAGGCCGATTTCGCCCAATAAGGTTTACAAGTACACGATTGATCTATGGGCCACGGGCAACGTTTTCAAGGCGGGTCACAGGGTGCAGTTATATGTTTCTAGCAGCAATTTCCCCCGATTTAATCGGAATCTGAACACCGGAGAGTCGATATTGGGATCGTCGAAGACAGTGATTGCGCGTCAAACGATTTATCACGACCGTGACCACAGCTCAGTGCTGATTTTGCCGATTATTCCACGCAACTGAATTTTCGAATTGGAGCAACGAATTCCGGAAGATCCAAAAACGCGCGGAACAAAAAGCCCGCTGTTCACCAAAAAGTTCTTGCATTGAACTTCGCGGCAGTGCTATAAGCCGGAGAGTCACTTAAGCCCAGGTCAAATTCCCTTAGGTTAAAGACCAAAGTCAATTCAAAGTTGGAAATCGTTTTTGAAGTTGCTTAGTCAGGGGTTAGTCCCAAACGCAAACTAACCTCGCCTCCGAATCAAAAAGATGGAGGTTTGGGAGGTTCGTTTGAAACGCCAACTAACGTCAGATATTGGATCGATTGATTTCTGAACCTGTTAGAGACGGTCAGCTTCCCCATTCCTGTTCCGTTTGGACAGATTAATTTCTCACTCAAGGAGTCTATATGAGAATCGCGAGAAGAATCGTAAAGAGCTTGCTCATGATTACCTGTCTTTTCTGTTTTGTCGGTCTAGCCTATTCGCAAGGCACCAACACTGGAACAATCGTCGGGAGAGTAACCGATCCCAACGGCGCTTCCGTTTCGGGAGCGGCGGTGAAAGTAACCGATGTTGGCACAGCGATCGCTCGGGACTTAACGACTAACGAGGAGGGTGAGTATCAGGCTCCCAGTTTGAAACCAGGAAATTACACGGTCAGCATTTCCGCGCCTAATTTCAAGACTACTCTCCTGACCGTCACAGTTACGGGTAGCGATATCCTGCGAGCTGATGCAAAGCTGGAGATCGGGACACCGGAAGCCACAGTGAGTGTGACCGGGAACGTTGGAACCATCCAAACAGAATCGCCCACAATCAGTGGCAGCTTGACAACGCGCCAGCTGATCGAGCTTCCCAGAGACAGCCGCGATATTTACGACTTCCTTTATCTCAATCCAAACATTACTTCATCGGCCAACGGTGAGGGCTTTAAATTTATTGGAGCACAGAGTTACGGCGCGGCCTTCTCTCTCGACGGGCAACGCTCGAATGGCGGTATCTTCGGCGAGGCGACCTCAAGTCAGCCATCACTTGAAGCAATTGAGGAACTTACAGTTCTTTCGAATAACTTCTCTGCAGAGTATGCCGGCATCGCCAACATCCGAGTAATAACGAAGCGAGGCACAGGCCAGTATCATGGTTCGTTATTCGCCAATAACAAAAACTCCGCCCTCGCGGCCTGGAGCATTGGTGATAAAAACGACCTCGCGGGCTTTACGCCTAACCCGGCTAACCCGGACTTTCCAAAGCCGTACTACAATCTGAATGAAGATGGTGGCTCGGTCGGCGGACCTATTCCCGGAAGTAAAAAGACGTTCTTTCTAGGCTCCTATGAACGACGGTGGAATCTCACGCCGCTGAGGTACTCCGCGTTCAGCAGGCTGCCAGGTCAACGGATACTGAATGGGGATTTTTCGCAGATATCTGATTCAAGAAAGCCAGCCGTTCCAGCAGGGGTCGTTCTTACTCCGGATGAGATCGCCAATAATACAGTGGGTGGACTAGGAGCGCGCTTCATAACGATTCCGCAACGTCTACTCAACCCAACGACTAGAAGATTCATCGACCTCTATTACCCTAAATCGAGTCTGAACGCGCCCGTTGATTCTCTTGGAAGGCTACTTAGCTTTGCGCAAAACGTAAATCAAAATCAGGCTCGAAATCTAGTGACGGCTCGCATCGATCATGATCTGACCCAGAACGATAAGATTTATGGAGTCTATAACTACCAGGGTACGTCCGGTGATACCGGGGCAGCCGCGGGTGGTCAATACCCTGCGTTTGGGTTGAGAGACTCGGAACAGAGCAATCACACACTAGCGCTCAATTACACCCGCGTGTTTTCAAATTCAGTTGTTAATGAGCTGCGCGGTGGTTTCAACAAGCAGAAGCTGTTTGTTCATGCTCAAAGGACTCTCAGTGAGTTCCTAAGCTCGATCGGTTTTAGCAGTTCGGAAATAAGTGCCTACGGCGCTGTTGTTGGTCCCGACGCTCTTGATACGTTCGGCCAAACCGAGTTGCGAATAACGAACTTTTCAACAATCTCCAATGGCGGTCGAAGTGTGGATCGACGGCTCGATCAAGAGTTGGCGACCTTTGGCGATACGCTAACCTGGATATCTGGAAACCACTCAATCAAGGGCGGGTATGACGGTGTTCGAAATAGAGCAGTCGACGGATTTACAGCAAATCGAGGTAATCCACGCGGACGCGTTGATTACACGGGAACCAATCTGGATCCATTTGCAAACTTCTTGATCGGTCGCCCGGCGAACGCAGCCTTATATGTTCAAAAGCTACGAGGTCCGCTGGATGCATCGAATTGGGAGCATGGCTTCTTCGCGATGGACGACTGGAAGGTAACTCCCAACATCACTCTGAACCTGGGAGTCAGGTATGAGCTGATCACGCCATTCATCGAAAAAGACAATCTTCTTGTCAACTTCGATCCGAACTACGTGAACTCCGCTAACGGTAGGCGAGGACGATTCGTAGTACCGACTTCAGATGTCATTCCTTTGATCGATCCGGCAATGGTTGCTTACGGCGTTGTAACCTCGGACGACGTTGGTGTGACGCGCGGGCTAATCAACACGGACAAAAACAATGTTGCTCCCCGGCTTGGCATTGCGTGGCGCTTGAATGAATCTACAGTGATTCGTGGTGGTTACGGCATCTTCTATCCGACTTCTGCCGCACAGGGAATACGTGATGCCTTTGGATCAACGCCATTCAATCAGGGACGAAGACGCAGGACTCGCGGCGGCCTCAGCCTTGGTGGCTGGCCAGGAGGATTGACACCTGCCGGAGAGGTTCCGATCAGCGGCGGCTCACTCGATGCGGCCAGTACCGTGCCGTCGGCAAACCTGATTCCTTTCGACCTGCAAGCTCCAAGAATTCAACAATACAATGCTACGTTCGAGCGCGAGCTCGGATGGAAAACCGGACTTCGAGTCTCCTACCTCGGAAGTCGACTGAAGGGCCTAATCGGAGGCATTGATCTAAACCTTCTACCACCCAGCAATACGCCATTCGGTAACCTGGACGAAGATGGAAATCCATGCGTACCGGACGATTTTAATTGTGTGATTTCGGATGCCGATCGGGCCCGCTTGCCGTTCCCCGACCTCGGAACTTTTCTTCTCAGCTACGGTAACTTCGGTACTGGACGCTCACACGCGTTGCAAATAGAAGTGAATCGTCGTTTCGCCAATGGTTTCACCTTTAATGCCAGTTACACACTATTGGACCAGAAGGGCAGCGGCTTCGATACTGCCAATTCAAGTCTTGGAGGTACTGCCTACAACCAGTTCCATCCAGAGAACGACTTTGCCACTGATGCCTTTGTTTCACGACATCGCTTCGTGAGCTACGGTGTCATAGATCTGCCATTCGGGAAGGGCCGTAAATACGACACCTCGTCAAAAGTTGTCGACGCAACGCTCGGAGGATGGCAGCTTTCATGGAACATGTTTGCTAAATCGGGAACCGGTTTTACTCCATTCTATGATTGCGGTAATTGCGATCCTATTTTCCCCGGCAATATCGCAAGTGATTCGCTTGACGCTGTCGGTGGATTCGCAAATTACCTCTCGTACAGACCGTTGCTGGCAGGAAGCACCAGTCCCTATGGCGGCAACGGATCCTTCTTTAATGCGGCAGCATTTGCACCCCCGCCGGTGGGAGCCGACCTGCTTGATAATTCAAATGTGGTCAGGCGCAACTCGCTCACCGGTCCCAGTACCTGGGGCGCAAACCTTGGTGTGCGCAAGTCTTTCAGGATCACTGAAGGAACAAGACTTGAAGTGGGTGCTGATTTTAACAACGTCTTCAATCACCCATTGACGTCACCGGTGGATCCAGATGCGGCCTTCAACTTTACTCACATTGGCACGTTCTTTTTAGATGTTGACCCGGCTACGGGAAAGCTGCTGCCAATTACGCGAGTCGATCCAGATCCCAACTTCGGGCGACTCATACAGAGCTATTCGGATGAAGGGATTGATAATCGCAGGACTATCAGACTGCGACTCCGCTTCACCTTTTAGCTGAAGACTGGCGTGTCCGAGGCAAAGGAAGAAATTCGTTCAACCCATTTCTTCTTTGCCTCTGTCCGCTTTTAGTCTTCCCTCGGGGTCCAATCCTATCGAAGGTAGCTGATGGCTTAGACAGGGCAATATCATGGTCACTGCCTCCCGTCATAGCTTTACGCGAAAACCGAATCTTGCAGATGTTAAGGCTGCGGGCCATGACATGCTGCGGCTCGTCAACCGTCGTATTCTGCTCAGCATCCTTTCTGATCGACAGCCGATTTCACGGGCTGAAATTGCCAAGATTAGCGGCTTGAATAAGGCCACTATCTCAACCATCACGGGCGAACTACTCAAAGACTCATGCATTGTCGAAGAAGGATCTGGTCGCACAACTCCGATCGGCGGCAAGCCTCCGACTCCTCTCCGTCTGAACGGGCGACGCTTTGGTCTATTTGGAGTCGATATTCGTGCTGATGAGACCGTTGTTGCTCTGTGTGATTTCAACAATCGCATTGTCGGGCGCGTTAGTTTTGAAACGGGTTCGGATCCGGCTGCATTTCTGATCAAGATAGGTAAAGAGATTAGAAAGCTGCGCACTAAGCATGACAGTTTTATCGAGTTTCCCGGAATCGGAGTTAGCCTTCCCGGTCTCGTAGACAATCACACCGGAAAATTTCTCGTATCAGTCGTTCTGCCCTGGCGCGATGTGCCCGTGGTCCAACTACTTGAAAAGGCCGCCAGTCTCCCCGTCATAATCGACAACTCGGCTCGCTGTTCAGCGCTCGCCGAAATCTGGCATGGCAAAGCTCAATACGCGCATGTTCGTAACTTGCTCTACGTCAGCGTTAGCACTGGTCTGGCATGTGGGATGGTGATCGACGGTGGTTTGTATCGCGGTGGGAATAATACTGCGGGCCAATTCGGTCATATTCCAATTGACATAACGGGAGACGACTGTCGCTGTGGCCAGCGCGGATGTTGGGATCTTTACGCTTCGGATAAAGCGACCCTCAAACGATACCTCGAGCTACGAACCACAAACGGTCGTCGCGTGACGACGATGCGCAAGCTCGTCGAACTTGTTGAGTCTGGCGATGCGGCTGCCACCGAAGCGGTTCGAGAAACAGCACGCTACCTGGGAATCGGAATTACTGGTCTCATCAACGGAATGGATCCCGAGGTAGTCGTGATTGGAGGTGAGATCACAAAACTCTGGGGCCTTATCGAACCAATCATTGTCGAGCAAACGAAACGAAATTTACTTGCCCCCCGTTCGCATGTCATTGCGATTCGTCCATCTGCTTTTGAGGTCCGGCCCAGTCTCAAAGGCGCGTTGACCTTAATTCAAAACAGCTTGTTGTCTGTGCCGCACATGGGTTGAAGCTCGGGGTGCACTTAAATGTCTTCAAGGGTAAACAGCGGGAACTTATCCACTCTGACAAAGAAGATCGGTGGTGGTCTAATTCCCGCGGTTCCGGTTCCGTTCGACGTTGAAGGACGGTTTCACGCCCAGGCTCACGACGCATACTTGCAGTACATGTCATCGCAGCCGATTGCCGGCGTTGCGGTGTGGGCCCATACGGGACGTGGACTACACCTCGAAAACGAGATCGCAAAACGAGTACTAATTGGTTGGCGCGAAGCGTTGCCAGCAGGCGTCCTGATCGCCGGAGTTGGCGCGCGATCCGGTAGTGGAAGTATTCCTGACTCGACCACTCAGACAATGCAAATGGCGGAGCGCGCTGCCAGGTTTGGTGCAGATGCACTGCTCGTATATCCGCCAACCTGGCTCAAGAACAGTGAGACGCGCGATGAAATGATTGTTGAGTTGCACTCGCAATTGTCTCAAATTGATTTACCTCTAATCCTTTTTTATCTGTACGAAGCAGCCGGTGGAATCAGCTACGAGCCGACGGTCCTGGATGAATTACTGTCACTCCCGAATGTCGCGGGAATCAAAGTAGCTACTCTCGACAGTGTGATGACGTATCAGGACATCGCACGCCAGATTCAAGCGAAGCATCCAGATAAACTTTTGATCACTGGTGAAGACCGTTTCCTTGGTTATAGCCTGCAACGCGGGGCGAGGGCTGCACTTATCGGCATGGGAGCTGTTTGTTGTGAGCTCCAGTCAGAGCTGATCACTGCCAGCGACAAGAAGAATGCACAACGTTTTCTCGAACTTTCAAACGCGGTAGACCGGCTGGCAGAAACCTTGTTCATCAATCCAATGGAAGGTTACATCGGAAGAATTTTGTTGGCACTTGTACATCTGGGCATCATTACTCGTGATGCGGCTCACGATCCGTGGGGGCCGGAGCTGAAATCTGAAGAGTTCAAAAGTATTGGTGATGCAATCGAGGAAATTTCCTCCTGTATTGGGATCTGATCGATGATATCTATTAAGAAAGGACAACCCAGCATCGATCGATCTGTCGCTGCGACGCTCGAAGGAGATTACGAGCGCTTCCGCTCCGGCCTGCCTGATGATCTCGAGGATTATGTGCGGCAGACGTATTCGATCGATTTAAGCAGTGACTACGGCGGTCTGGTTATTAAGAACCCATTTGGTAAGGCTTCGGGGCAACTGTCGCTGAATGTTGCACAGGTTCGTCGCGACTGCGAGGAAGGCCTGGGGTTCGTGGTTCTCAAGTCGATCATTGCCGAAGATCAAGACGGTGTTCAATCGATGAGCGATTGGGCCATTGAAGAGACCAAGATGCTCGTCGAGCGAATCCGCGGGAAGGATGGGACTCAAGGTTGGACCGTTTCCTGGAAGGGTCGCGGCTGGTACGACACGCTTGAAAAGTATTTGGAGTTCTTTGATGAAGCTCTGGCAATCGGCAACTCCGGAAAGATGCCGGTTGTTCCTTCATGTAAGTATCACTTGCCACGAGCGGCTGAAGGTGAATGGAAGGTTGCTGAGTATGAGTACACGACTCGGCGACTTCTGGACGTCTGGAAGCAACACTGCAGCGACCGCGTGATGCCTATAGAGAAGGATTTCAGCCCAACCCTCGCAGGCTCCGATCGAGCTTCCCAGGAGGAGATCATCATTCAGTGGCTGACGCGCGTCACCGGTTTTATTCGGCGCGCAGCTTTACCTGATTCAGTCAGCGTGGGTCTGAAAGTGTTCAACGCAATTCTGGATGACGACTTCCAATTGCAAATGTTGAGCGCAATTAATGAGAACTGCAAAGGAGAAGAAGCGCCGGACTTTCTTGTCTATGGTAACCGGCTCTTCGATCCTAATCGAGAGTTTGACGGCGTGCGCGGCATCGCTTATGGCGGTCCGGATTTGAGCTCAAGAAATCTTTCCGTATTGGCCCAGATGAGGCTCGCCGAATCGCTGGGCAAAGTCCGTGTCTGCCGGCTGCCAATCAGCGGAACGGGCAACATCATTTCCGGTCGTATCGCTGCCGAATATCTTTTGCGAGGCGCAAGCAGCTTTCAGATTCACACTTACTTCCAGCTCCCCAGCGGTGAATACACCATGCAGACCGGTGGAAAAACTGGTCGTGCACTACTCGAACTCTATTTTCATCCACATGAAGGACTGCTTGCCTGGCTATTACACCTACGTCGTGTTCTTGACTGGCCAGACGATTGGAACATCAAGCAGATGGCTGACTTTTGTCTTGAGCCAGCGAATGGAGTTTGGGCCGAACACGAATCAGCCATCAGGTAGTCGAGATGCCGCAAGCGAGTGACATTGAGATTCGGCTGCTCGCCGAATCTGACATCGGCGAAGCAATGAAGATCAAGGAATTGGTTGGCTGGAACCAGACTGAGGCAGACTGGCAACGTTTATTGAAAGTTGAGCCTAAGGGATGTTTCGGAGCCTTTCGCAATGGTTCGCTGGTGGGAACCACAACCACTACATCCTTTGAAGACGATCTTGCGTGGATTGGGATGGTGTTAGTCCACCCGTCACATAGAAGAATGGGAATTGCCACAAAGCTCCTCCGACATGCTCTCGACTATTTGAGCAACAACGTTCGCACGGTGAAGCTCGACGCAACGGCGGATGGAAAACGACTTTATGAAGGTTTGGGCTTTCATGTTGAGTCGCTAGTTGAACGTTGGACCGGACTTGCCATTCCAAATGGACGAACAGAAGACGAAGTTGAGGTCGTTCACCTGAACGAAACGATTACTACGGAACTTCTGGATCTCGACCGGCAGGCGTTTTGCGCTAATCGTTCGTCCTTGATTAAGGAGTTGATCGCTCACGCTTCGGCGGTGCCGGCCATCGTTCGAGCAAAGGATGGTTCGGTCAAAGGTTACTCAATAGCGCGGCGCGGAAGTCAGATAGGTTACGTTGGACCAATTGTAGCGACGAAGGCGAGTGAGGCAGCGGCGCTGCTGGATCGAACGCTGGACCAAATAGCCGGCGAGCGAGTTTACGTCGACGTCAATACTCGATTTGAGGGATGGCCCAGGGTCTTGCTCGACCGCGGATTTACGAAACAGCGAGAACTTATTCGCATGCGCTTCGGAGAGCTAAGTAACCCGACTTCGCCCTGGGTGTTCGGCATTGCTGGTCCTGAAGTGGGATAGACCGCAAGGAGGAATATGGAATCAACTGTTACTACCAGGGAAGGCCTGGTCAAGGATTTTCGTGCTGACCAGCTTAACGTTCATGTTTATCAGTCGCGTCTCGAGATGGGAAAAGCTGCGGCAGCCGTGATCGCGTCGGAGATTCGTACCCTGATCGATCAAAAAGGTCGCGCCGTTGTCATCTTCGCCTCGGCCCCATCTCAAAACGAGTTCCTGGCAGCGCTGGTTGAATCGCCCGGGATCGACTGGTCACGAGTTACTGCATTTCATCTGGATGAATACCTGGGAATGAACAGTACTGCTCCACAGTCGTTTCGTCTCTTTCTGATTGAGCGGTTGGTCGATAACGTTCCGATAGGAGAGTTTCACGGATTAACTGGAGAGGCGCAGGATGGAGCCGCAGAAGCCAAAAGGTACGCAGGCTTGTTGACAGAGAATCCGCCTGATCTTGCAGTTTTAGGCATTGGAGAAAACGGGCACCTCGCATTCATCGATCCTCCTTTTTGTGATTTTGCGGATCCTGAAGCCGTTAAGGTGGTCCAACTCGACGATGTGTGCCGCCAGCAACAGGTGAACGACGGCGCGTTCAGGACGTTTGAAGAGGTTCCAGCGAACGCGTTGTCGCTGACTATCCCAACATTGATGGCAGTGCCGAAACTGTTTGCTATTGCTCCGGGGCCGGCCAAGCGGCAGGCGATCAAGCTAACGGTTGAAGGGCCAGTAGCCACTACTTGCCCTGCGTCAATCTTGCGTCGACACAGGGAAGCGCACCTATTCATAGATAAAGACTCTGCGGAACTTCTTTCCGCTTGAGTCGAAACGCGCACGGCGCCTATAGCAATCTCCCCCGCCGGGTTCTGAAATGCGCAAATCATTTTTGTTTTATTAGACCACGTTTCCTCTTAGAGGGAGTTTCGCTATGAACAGCTCAGTCCACGCCGTCGATTATGTGGTGCTGGTTTGCTACCTAATCATGATGGCCGGTATCGGAGCCTACTTCATGCGCTTCATGCGCGTGGGGGCGGACTTTCTCAAGGGCGGCAATCGGGTCGAGTGGTGGGTCGCCGGAATGGCGTCGTTCATGTCTGGTTTCTCTGTATGGACCTTCACCGGAGGCGCCGGCTTCGCATACCGGCAAGGTGTAATTGGCGTTTTTCTTATGGCCCTGGCTGTCCCCGCTTTTCTCTTTGGATACATCGTCTTTGCCGAACGCTGGCGCCGCTCGCGCGTAACAACTGTAGTCGAGTACATCCGTAGTCGTTTTGGCGATGGCACACACAAAACATTTTCCTGGCTTACTGGTCCAAGTCAGTTGATGTTTGGTTCGGTGCGACTGTTTGCTCTCTCGAGCTTTATGTCGATAGCGATCGGCGTTCCTGTTGAGTATCTCGTGGTCATTTGTGGTCTCGTGGTCCTGGCTTACACAGTTCTGGGTGGTTACTGGGCTGTCTGTTTCACAGACATGTTTCAGTTCATGTTCCTGTTTCCAATCGCTTGTGTACTGATGGTCTTGTCGCTGATCAATGTTGGCGGTTTTAGTAGTTTTGTCGCCCAGGCTCCGCCAGCCTATTTCAATCCACTCGCTGGAGAATATGGGTGGTTGTTTCTCATCTCCTATACGATCTCTCAGACTACCGGTTACAACAACTTCGGCAACGCGCAACGCTACTTCTGTGCTGACACTGAACAATCGGCCAAACGAATCGCAATCCTCTGCATGATTCTTTTTACGATTGGAAGTGTCATTTTTTATCTGCCCCCGCTCGTAGCTCGCGTCGCGTTACCGGAATTAGGAACTGCAGCCAATGGTCTAAAACAACCTTCTGAGGCTGCTTACATTGCCATGGGATTGCGAGTCTTGCCGCCGGGAATGGTGGGTGTGCTTCTCGCAGCGATGCTCGCATCTTCGATGGCTTCACTTTCTGCGCACAACCACATCATCACTGGAATTTTTGCAAAAGACATTTACCAGGCTTATTTAAGGCGCGAAGCGTCTGATCGGCACATGTTAACTGCCAGCCGGATCACATCACTCGGCGTGGGACTTGTGATGATCTGTGTTGCGCTGCTGTTCGCGCAGGGTGCGAGTGGCATCTTTACTTTGTTGTTTATTCTCGAGTCGATGTTCTTAATTCCGCTCGGTCTGCCGCTCCTTTATGGCTTTCTTGTCAAAGGTGGACCATGGTGGTCAGCCGTATGTGCTTATATTGTTGGCGCAATCACTTCCCTCTTCGTCAACTTCTATCTGAACCGCTATCTGGGTATGGGACTAAATGAAACCTATCTGATCGGGATTCCGGCAATCACGACAACAATCGCTTTCTTCCTACCAGTCATGCTGATCAAGCCCGCAGGTGAATTCGCCCGAAGAGTCGATGCGTTCTTCGTTAAGTTGAGCACTCCAATTGATACCTCGACTGAACTAGGAGAGGCGGGCGTCTCGGGACGTGGCCAACTGGCTCTCGTTGGCAAAGTAACGACGGGGATGGGGCTCGCTTGTTTCCTCATCGTGTTAGCAAACTCCGGCAGTCGTGATCGACTGATTGTTGGAATCTACGCAACTGTGACGACACTCGTAGGTCTTGCCTTCGTTTTCGCAGGTCGCACTCCTGGAAAACTTGCACCTACTGTCACAGAAAAAATCACCGGAGAGCCGGTATCTCTGGTTGAAGAATGAAAATGGGTCATCAAACTTTCGCTTATCGTTCCCTCGTTGACGTTGGTCGACGAAGTCTAGTGTGTGCATCACTACTCTGCTGCCTGTTGTTCTTTGCAACTGTTACACGAGCCTCGGTTCGCACAGTTTGGGCCGTAAACGATGGCGAGAAAGTGGAGCGAGACGATCTTAAGAACGAGAATAAGGGTACAAATTCAGTTTGGGATGGGCAAAAAATAAAGATCTTCGGAGCTCGGAACGAAATCATTGCGTTCCAGGTGATTGTTGAAGCCGACCAGGCAGGTATCAATCAACTTAATCTCAGTCTCCCTGAATTGCGCCTCAGTGGCGGAAACGCCGTCATCAAATACCAGAAACCAAAAGTCGATCCGACTGACTACGTTGACAGGCCCATCGAGATCTTTTCGGTGAACTATATGAACGTGGCGCTGCCGTCAAAAGCCGAATGGGTCTACCAACAAGGATCGCCGGCTGCCCCTAAGGACCCGACTGGTTGGAAGCCTGTGCAACTTGTTCCCGAAAATGCCAGACGTGGTCGCGGTGGCTTTCCGTTAACAGTCAGCAGCGATCAGAATCAGGCAGTGTGGATTGAAATCTACACGCACCGAAATCTTCCTGCGGGAACCTATCGCGGCAACGTCGTTGTAACGGCGGATGGGCAATCGCGCTCGATTCCGATTGAGCTTGAGCTTTTCGATTTTACCTTGCCCGATCAGAACAGTATGGATGCAATGGTTTACTACGAATCATTGCAACCGACTTTGTACCAGGGTCGAAATCTTGATCCTCAATATCATCGATTCGCTCACCGTCAGAGAGTCGAACTCGTTTACGGCTACGACATTGCGACCGCCAAATCTGCTAAAGACCGTTTCACCGGTCACGCATTTACGAGAAAAGACGGATACGAAGGACCCGGTGAAAGCGTCGGGAATCGAATCATCCCACGAACCTTCTATGGACCGGGCAAGGACTTTGACGAGCGTGCCAATGCATGGCGGCTAGCGGACGAGTGGATGACGTTTATATCCAACTCGTTTCCGTCGGCCGTAACCTTCCTCTATATGCCCGACGAGCCTGGGCGCTCGCAATATCCGTACATACAGCGGCTCGCAGATAACGTTCATTCAAACCCTGGACCAGGTAAAACGCTTCCGACATTTGTCACCAAGCATTACGTAAAAGAACTCGACGGAGCAATCGATATCTGGGACACGGGACCACTCGGCTACGACATAAAACGGGCCGATGAGGAACGTGCTCGGGGACGTCGCTACTGGATTTACAACGGCGGTCGACCTGCGGCGGGTGCGATTGTCATTGACGCTCCAGCTACTGACGCACGCGCCACGATCTGGGCCTGTTTCAAGCACAACATCGACAACTACTTCTTCTGGCAAGGCGTGCACTGGCAGCACAACCGCCAAAAGGTGGGAGAGCGCAAGCAAGATGTTTGGGCTAATCCAATCACTTTTGACAATCGGGGTCAGCCCAACAAGCCTGTAAGAGACCAGGGTTACATAAACGGTGATGGAGTCTTGATGTATCCAGGTGAAGAAAAGATT
>Ga0163163_10003551_pt1 | contig 13242 bp, 8 predicted proteins | sample S65metaG_FD_119766 | JGI IMG/M metagenome (GOLD analysis project Ga0163163, IMG submission 119766) | Switchgrass rhizosphere microbial communities from Kellogg Biological Station, Michigan, USA - S6-5 metaG | ecosystem: Host-associated > Plants > Roots > Rhizosphere > Soil | place: USA: Michigan... | reverse complement strand
GATCGAATCGGCAGAGCAGAGGCTCGAAGCAATCATGAAAGTGAGCGTCGAGGCGGATGTGCTGAAGACATTGCCCTGTGTAGGGAAGATCCTCAGCATGGTTCTGATGCTGGAGATCGGCAGAGTCGATCGGTTTCCCACCGCTGCACATCTGGCAAGCTACGCGGGACTGGTTCCACGCGTGCATTCCAGCGGCGGTCACACGCGCATGGGCCAGGTCTGCGGAAACGTGAACCGGAATCTGAAATGGGCCTTCGTGGAGGTCGGCAATCTGATCGTGATCAACCAGCGCCGTCTTGCGGGTACCATGTGGCGCGGCTTTACCAACGAATCAAACGCGCCAAGAATCATCAGAAGGCGGTGGTCGCTGTGGCGCGCCACTTGGCCGAAGCAGCTTGGTGGGTACTCACCAAGCTGGAGGTTTATCGCGAGCCCCACGGCCCGCGGCAACAGGCTCTTTCGTCGACGCACGGGTAAGCGCGTTTAAGTCACTAGCCCATGAGGCTGAATAATGGTTGCGACACCCGGCCAGCGGAATAGGCTCATGCAGAAGTTGAGGGCGGAGACATGTATTCGACGAAAGAACGGAACCTGTGCGCGAGCGGAATGACGAAATGAGTTGAAGAGGAGGAACGTTTCCCTGGGGACTCCGTCCCCAACCCCCTGGGATTTATCGCTTGATGCCAATCCCAGTGCATTAAGTTTGCCGCTGGGGCTCAGTTCGACGCCGGCCCCAGCCTGGTCTTGGCCCCGGAGTCGGCGCTCAGCTTGCTTCCCAGCAGAGGCTTATCCTCCGCTCCGGCCGCTTGTAGTGTATCCACAGAAATAGGCTTGGGCAACCATGCATCGAAAAAACATCTTGATTATCGCGGCGCTTTCAGACATGTGACATAACGTTTATGCGGAGATCTGAGGCGGTTCCGCGCTAAGGGATATGTCGACCCAATCTAAGGTGTTCGACGGCGGAATCTGGTTTACACCCCACCTGTTCCGGGTGTTAACTGGAATGAGATTCGAGGAGATAACCCATGAGAGTCCGCATTCTATCCGCGTTGGCCTGCGCCACTATGGCGGCACTGCCGGTCGAAGCCCAACTCAGCAGCGTGAGAACGGTATTCATCATCGTGATGGAAAACCACAACTGGAGCCAATTCAAAGGCGCCGCTAACTCGCCCTATATCAATAACACGCTGCTGCCACAGGCATCCCACGCAGAACAGTATTACAATCCGCCGGGGCTGCACCCCAGTCTCCCGAACTATTTGTGGCTTGAAGCGGGGACGAATTTCGGCATCACGAATGACAACGACCCGAGTTCGAACCATCAGAGCACTACGGCGCATCTAGTCACGCAACTGAAGAATGCCGGAGTTGCGTGGAAAACGTATCAGGAGGACATCGGAGGCACTACTTGCCCGCTGACCTCGGTGGGTAAGTACGCGCCCAAGCACAATCCGTTCGTGTATTTCGACGACGTTACCAATATCAACAATGTCAATTCGGCATACTGCATTGCACACGTGCGTCCTTTCACCGAGTTGGCGACCGATCTCCAGAACAATACGGTAACGCAGTATGTTTTCATTACGCCGAATTTGTGCGACGACGGTCACGATTCCTGTGCTCCAGTGAGCGATCCGGTTCGCCAGACCGACAACTGGCTGGCGGCAAACGTACCGCCGATCCTCAACTCCACCGCGTATCAGAATGGCGGCGCGCTGTTCATCACTTGGGACGAAGGCTCCGGCGGCGACGGTCCCATTGGCATGATCGTCCTGTCGCCTTTCGCTAAAGGCGGCGGCTACTCTAACACGATCCACTACACGCACGGCTCACTGCTGCGCACGGTCGAAACAATTTTCGGTGTGAGCCTGCTGGGAGACGCTGCGGCGCAAACCGATCTGAGCGATCTGTTTGGGACTCCGGCCCCCCCGGCGGCACCGGCCAGCATAAATACGACTGCGGGAAATGGCCAGGTCGTGCTGTCATGGACAGCATCGGCAGGCGCAGTCAGTTACAACGTGAAACGCTCGCTAGTGAGCGGTGGACCTTACGCGGTCGTCACAAGCGTGACCACTACCAATTACACGGACACAGGTCTCACCAACGGAATGACCTATTACTACGTGGTGACGGCTTCGAATACATCTGGCGAGAGCAGCAATTCGCCGCAGACGAGCGCAACGCCGAATCTGGCGCCGCCGGCGGCTCCGACCAATCTGACTGCGAACGCGGGCAATCAGCAGGTGGGACTCAACTGGACCGCGGCTTCGGGCGCCGTCAGTTACAATTTGAAGCGCGGAACCACTAGCAATGGTCCTTACGGCACAGTCGCGTCCGGGCTCAGCGCGACGAATTATACCGATAACACAGTTGTCAACGGAACCACGTATTACTATGTCGTAACCGCTGTGAACGGAGGCGGCGAAAGCTCCAATTCAAATCAGGCCAGCGCTACTCCTTCGGCCGCGCCCGTCTTCGTAATTGAGGTCAACTCGGGCGGAGGGAACGCCAGTCCGTTCGTGGCAGACACAGGATACAGCGGCGGCCAGGCGGCTTCGACCACGGCTGCGATTGACCTTAGCGGTCTTAGCTATCCGGCGCCGCAAGCGGTTTACCAGAGCTGGCGGACGGGAGTGAAGAAGGCGGCGAACTTCTCTTACGCTTTAGGCGGTCTGGCTGCGGGGTCGGCGTACTCGCTGCGCCTGCACTTTGCCGAGAACTCGCTGGCGAGATCCGGGGCGCGCAAATTCGACGTTACGGTGAATGGCGCGAAGGTGCTGAGCGCGTTCGATATCTTCGCCAACGCGGGTGGTAAGAACAAGGCGCTGATCAAGACTTTCAATACGACCGCCAATGGCAGCGGACAGATCGTGTTGAGCTTCACGGCGGTTACTGCGGCGCAGCCGCCGATTGTCAACGGAATTGAAATCGATCAATAAGCCGCGGAAGAATATGGGGCCCGCAGGACAACCGATAATTGGCAATTATCGGGTGAGGGATTGACACAAACAAAGATCGAAAACCCTCGTGACTTGGCTGGATGCGCTGCGCCAGAAGCCAGAAGGGACGGGCGCCGGATTCTCTTCGCACCAGCTGAGCGCGAGGAGGTAGTTGTGATCCCGGCTCACATGAGTTCCGATAATACGTGTTAACGGGATGTAACTATCCAGAGAACCTCACGCTGACGGGTGTATACTGAGCGTTGCTGGAAAATCGCTATGAACGGGCAGATCTTCATGAAAAGGAGAATAGTGCGTTTCGCGGTGCTCAGCCTTATTGTGGTTGCGGCCGCTCGCTGGGGCAAGGTAGTCGTGCTCGCGCAGAGTTCGAACCAGCCCGCGTCCATGCCTGTTTTCGAGGTCGATCCCTCGTGGCCGAAACTTCCGAACAACTGGGTCGTGGGCGTCGTGTCGTCGGTGACCGTCGATAAACGTGACCATGTCTGGCTGCTGCACCGTCCCGGCAGCGTGAAAGACCCACTCAAGGAGCGGGCTGCCCCGCCGGTGCTGGAGTTCGATGCAGACGGCCGGTTTTTGAACGCCTGGGGCGGAGCGGCCGAGGGACACGACTGGCCTTTCACCGAACATGGGATTACAGTTGACGTTGACAAGAACATCGTCTGGATCGGCGGCAGCGGCATTTCGGATGACTTCCTGCTGAAGTACGCGCTTCAAGGGAAGTTTCTGAAGGAGTTTTTCGGAAGGGGTGTGAGCAAAGGAAATGCTGACACGATGGCCTTGAACAGGCCGTCCGACGCGTTCATCTACCGCAAGACCAACGAGGTGTTCGTGTCCGATGGGTACGGCAATCGCCGCGTCATCGTGTTGGATGCGGATACTGGGTCGTTCAAGCGCATGTGGGGAGCCTTCGGCAATCCTCCGGACAGCGCACCCCCAGCGGGCGCCCCTGGTGCGGGGGGTGGGGGCCAGGCGAAGAAACAAGGACGGGCAGAGCCGGCCGCGTTAGAAACTGAGGGCCCGGGTTCGCAGCAATTCGGCAATCCTGTTCACGCCGTCAAGATCTCGAACGACGATCTGGTGTATGTCGCCGACCGCGCGAACCGGCGCGTTCAAATATTCACACCGGACGGGAAGTACGTGACGCAGGTTTTCATCAACCGTGCGATACCTTCGGGGGGTACGGCAGCGGGCATCGCCTTCTCCTCGGATGCGCAGCAGCAGTTTCTTTATGTCTCCGATCTCGGGAATTCACACATGGCCGTGCTGAATCGCAAGACGCTTCAGGTGTTGTACCAGTTCGGGGCGAAGGGCACTAAACCCGGTGAGTTTCAATCGCCCCATCTTATTTCGGTCGATTCGAAGGGCAATCTGTACACGGCGGAAGTGAACCCAGGTAACCGTGCGCAGAAGTTCTTGTTCAAGGGAATGTCCCGGACCCCTCCCCCTAACGCGCTGACGTCCGCGCAGTTGTCGGCCAATCAATAGCTAACGTCGCGGACCGTACATTCCGGATCGCCCACGACGGGGATAGTCCATCAGCGGCCGGGCCACCGTTCTGCAATCAAAACTGTGATCGTACAGTAATGCTGCTTGCCGATCGGCGAACAAATCAGCCGCGTAGTTATCCACTTTAAACGTCTAAAGGGCAAACCGGTCACGTCCAAGCGCGGAGGCAACCGATTCGCAAGAGTTCAAGAAGGCCATCCCCGGCATTTGCCGCCGTGGCGCGGGCTCTTCCCTGATCCCGAATTACTGGGTTTTGACACTTGTCCATCGTGCCCTCAAGCCGGCGCGGTCGACTTGCGATCCGTGTAGATAGACGGCGGCGATTCGGCGCGTATTCGTGATGTCGTCGAGTGGATTGGCGTCGAGCACAATGAAGTCTGCGCTCTTGCGCACCGCTACGGCTCCGGCGTCTGTGAGTTTCAGGAGTTCGGCCGCGTTGCGGGTGGCTGCGACGATGACATGCGCCGGTGTCATCCCGGACACCACCATGTCAGCCATTTCCTCGTGCGCCGCCCAGGGAATGGGTCCGTCTGTACCTAGGGCGATCTTAATGCCCGCAGCATTGAGCCTTGCCAGATTGCGGTGAGCCTTCGAATCTGTTGCAAAAAGGGAGATCTGACAGAAAGAGAGTGTAGGCAATTGTATTTTTCATACCGTCACTGGAGTTCGATTGCGATAAGCAAGCAAAAAGCCTGCCGGAACCAGGAAAACCGTGAAGATCACGGAAATTGTTAGCCCACCGATGAGCGCGCGAGCCAGCGGTGCGTATGCTTCGCTCCCCTCGCCGAGCTTTAACGCCATGGGCATCAGGCCAATCACCGTCGCGAGCGAAGTCATGAGCACAGGCCGAAGTCTCACGCGGCAGGCTGTGGCAATAGCTTCGTGAACGCCTACGCCCTCGCTTCTAAGATGATGCGCGAACTCGACGATTAGGATGCTATTCGACATCGCGATCCCCGCGAGCATGACCACGCCCATCAGTGACATGACGTTAAGGGTAGTATCCGTAGCCCACAAAGTGATGAGCACTCCGGTGATTCCGGGGGGCAGGGCTAAAAGGATGATCATAGGGTCCAGCACGGAACGGAACTGCGCGACCAGAATCAGGTAAAGCAGCACCACGGAAAGTACCAATCCCAGGCTGAAACTGCGGAACGATGCGTTCATGCTCTCCACGACCCCACGCACCGTAACGTCGACACCTTCGGGGAGCTTAGTCTGGCGAATGATCCGGTTCACGCGATCGGCGATCATTCCGAGCGCCTCACCACTGGGTCGGACATAGACGTCGAGTGTGCGGCGGATTTGGTAGTGGTCCACTTCAGTGGGCGCTTCGAATGGAGTCAGCTTCGCGACCATGTCGAGCCGTGTCGACTTGGGTAGACCCACTCCGCGCAAAGGAATCGAGCGGAGGTCCATCATGTTTTGAATCTGTTTGTCTTGATATTGCACCGTCAAGAAATAGTTATTGCCATTCTTCGGATCAATCCACACGTTCGGTGCGACCATCTGATTCGATGTGAGGGCCGTAATGACGTTGGTAACCACTTCTCTTTCGCTCAGGCCGAGTTCGCTGGCTCGGGTTCGATCGACTTCCAGGCGAAGCGCCGGGTAGTCCAGGTCCTGCGGCGTGAACACGTCGGAGACCCCTTTTAATCTGCGAATTTGGCCGGAGATTTCCAGAGCGGTTTGATAACTACCCTGAAGATTCGATCCGCTCACTTGCACGTCAATGGGGGCGGCCAGCCCCATGTTGAGAACCGAATCGACCAGGCTCCCGGAGGAGAAAAACGTCGCGAGCTCCGGCATCTCCTCACGCATCTTTTCGCGAACGCGGGCCATATACTCGAAACTGCCGGTCTTGTGCCCCGCCTTCAGCCCTACTTGGACGACGGCTGTGTGCATGGCGGCGTTTGAGGTGTAAAGTGCAGAGAATCCGGGATCAACGCCGATATTCGAGACCACAGCAGCCAGATCTCTATCGGGAACGATGCGGCGAACCAGATCCTCCGTCTGCGCGACGCTCTTCTCTGTCTCCTCCAAGCGTGTTCCCGACGGAGCCTTCAGATTAATGACGAACTGGCCGGCGTCTGTCTGGGGGAAAAAGGCCAGGCCAAGTTTCGGAAATAACAATAGGCTTCCTGCGAAGACCAGTGCGAAAAGCCCGAGAGCTAACACGGGTTGACGGAGCGTTATCGCGACGCTTCGATCATATAGCCGCAAGAAGGATTCGAAGCTGCGGTTGAACATAGCATTGAAACCCTTGGACTCAACTCCGTGAGGAGCCGCAGATTTCAGGAATCGAGCACTGTATAGAGGCACGACAGTGAGCGCCACCGCGTAACTGGCGAATAAGGAAAGTACTACGGCTAACGCCAAAGAAGAGAAGAGAAACTTGCTGACGCCGTATAACATCATGACGGGAAAGAACACGACCACAGTGGTCAAGGTTGCTGCGAGAACGGGTAGCGCGACTTCTTTGCCACCTTTTTCAGCAGCGACCATGGGTGGCTCACCGAGTTCCAAATGACGATAGATGTTCTCCAGAACCACGACCGAGTTATCGATCAGCCGCGAAAGTGCAAGCGCGAGTCCCCCGAGAACCATCGTGTTCACGCTGCTCCCGCCGAGCTGTAGAGCAATAAACGTGGCGAGTACCGAGAGTGGGATCGAGAAAAAGACCGCGACCGTAGCGCGAAAGCTTCCCAGAAACACCAGGATCATGATGGACGTCAAGAGTAGCCCAATACCACCTTCATCCAGCAGAGTCCGAATCGCGGTCTTCACAAATTGCGATTGATCGAACACGACTCGGCTAGTAAGAGTTGGCGGTATATCGAAGAGCTTAGTGAGCTTTTGCCGCACGCCCTCGACGACCGAGATAGTATTGGAATCACCGCCCTGCTTGAGAATTGGGAGATACACAGAGCGCTGTCCGTCGACACGGACGATGTTGTATTGCAGCGAATAAGCGTCCTTAGCGATGCCTACATCTGAGACCCGAACCGGATTCACGCCCGACATCTTCACAGGGACGCGGTTAATGTCTTCCACTTTGGGAATTTCGCTATTGACATACAGGCTGTAGTCATAACGGCCCATACGGACGTCGCCGGCGGGCAGCACCAAATTACTTTCGTTGAGCGCGCGAACCAGATCCATGGGGCTAAGTTGGCGGGCTTCCATCTTGAACGGATCGGCGTATAACATGATCTGGCGGGATCGTCCGCCGAATGCTTGAGGCACTGCAGCGCCAGACACTCCGGCCAATTGATTGCGCACGAGGTTTTGTGCAAGGTCCTTTAATTGCGTTTCATTGAGCCCTTCGCCCCGGAAAGCGATGAGGCAAACCGGAAGACTGGACGCGTCCATCTTCATCACGAATGGAGGCAGGGTTCCTGGCGGCAAACGACTGATTTCTGCCATGGCAAGACTCGCGATGGAGGTCACTGCCGAGTCCGGATTTGAACCTGGCTGGAAAAACACTTTGATCAGGCTAACTCCCGCGAGCGATCGGGATTCGATGTGGTCAATACCGCTTGCAAGCGTAAAGAATCGCTCCAAGTGATAGGTGATATTTCCTTCGATCTGCTCGGGCGGCATGCCGGAGTAAAAGGTCGCTACAGCGACCACTGGAATGTTCATCTGCGGAAAAAGATCGACCGGCATGCGGACCAGCGCGACACCGCCGAGAATCGCGATCACGAGGCAGAGGACGACGATGAGGTAGGGGGTCTTGATAGCAAATCGCGACATGACTACGGTTGCCCCAGCCTCGATAATTTTGGATATACGACTTGTCCCTCTTTGAGACCGGCTCGTCGGCCCGCGACCACGAGCGTGTCCTCGTGAAGCCCGGAGCGAATCTCAACCATGGTTCCTGTTTCCAGCCCAATCGTCACCGGCACGGCCCGGATTGTCTTGGTCGAGTCAACGGTCAGCACACGGGCGCCATCGGCAGTCCGTTCGATCGAATCGGGAGGAACGGCGATTGCATTAGGACGATCCTCGATACGCAGCCGAACCTCGGCGTACATGCCGGGAACCAACGTGAATTCTGGATTTGGGACATCGACTTCGGTGTCCATTGTGCGCGTGTTGGATTGAACCTTTTCCGCGCTTCGAGTGACTTTGCCACGAAAGGTTCGCGACAGCGTAGGTACGGAAACATCCACCTGCGAACCGATCCGAACGTGCGGCACCGCCGACTCCGGCACCGGCAGCGTCAATCGAAGCAGCCCGTTTTGTGAAAGCCGGACAAGCGGCATTGCCTGCGACGAAGTACCCGCCTGAATCATGGAGCCGAGATTCGCGTAGCGTTTAGTGATGACGCCGGCAAAGGGAGCCGTGATCACAGTGTAGGCATGCATGGTCTTGAGGCGTTTCTCTTCTGCCCTGGCGCCGCGAATTCGTTCGGATAGCGTGCGCAGATTCGATTTGGCCGCGGCTACCTGCGCTTCCGCCACCAGATCGCGCGAATGAGCCTCATCCACTTCTTGTTGCGGAACCAAGCCTTTCTCGCTCTTGGCTACGTTCTCAATCCGGGTATACGAAAGGTGAATAATTTCGTGCGCAGACTCCGCGCGATGGACATCATCGGTCGCCGTCTGCAGTTCCGCAGTCACTTGGTCGATGGCCGCAGTAGCCTTGTCGATCTCATCCTGCATTTCCGGACTTTCAAGCGTGGCCAGGGTCTGTCCCGCATTGACGCGATCTCCAATGTCCACCGGGATGCTATGTACGTAACCGTTCACCTTCGCCATCACATCGATTTCCTGGAAAGGAACGAACTCCCCCGTGAGGACGATCTCTCCCGCAAGGTCCATACGCGACGCCTTCACAACGGGCACTATGAGGGTGGTATCGGTAGACGAAGCGGCCGCGGCGGTCTCGCTTTTCTCCGAGCACCCCATCAGCAAGAGTGCCGCGGCGCCAACAGCAGCAAGGGAGCTTCTCATTGGATAACCCCCGTCACAAAGTCCAGCTCCGCTCGCCGACTCAGATATTCGTACTTGGCGTTCGCCGCGTTGATGCTTGCCGAAACTTGCGCGGTTTGCGCTTGGTTCAGCTCGACGATCCCGCTGAGCCCCGCGTCGTATCGAGCCTGTGCCAGCCGCAGTGCTTCGGCGGCTTGATCGGCGAGCCGGGCCGTAACCTCCAGCCGCTGGAACGCGTCGGTCGACGCGAGCCACGATGTTCTGACTTGTTCGGTTACAGCCAGCAGTGAACTGTCTACGTCTCGGTCGGCCGCCTGAGCCCGTAGAAATGCCTCGCGTTCTCGCGCCGCGAACAGTCCGCCGTTCAATACAGGGACGCTGACGTTGAGCCCGATTGCTGCGTAATCTGAGCGCAGATGCGACTCTTTTGCGGGAATGCCACCCGCCACTCCTAGCACGCTCACGGTCGGATAGCGCAGTTGCTTCTCAGCCAGTGCAAGTCGATGCGCGGACTCGCGATTCGCGCGGAGTGCCATCAGGTCGGGCCGATTCTGAATTGCCTCACTCACCAAGGCAGCGACGTCCGCAGTCAAAGGGTCCGGCAAGGGCTGGTCCTCCAAAATGAAATGCTGTGACTCTGCCGATCCAAGCGTTGAATTGAGCCGTACCCACGCCGCTTCGTTGCTGTTCCGGGCTCGTGATAGCCCCAACTCCGCTTCGGAAACTGCTACCTCAGCGAAGCGGACGTCGAGAGTCGACCTCAGAGAACTTTGCGCCAGCGCGCTGACCTGCCGAAGCGTAATTCGTCGGTTGTCGAGTACGGCCTGAGCGACGTCCAAAAGTTGACCTGCCGCCTGGGTTTGGAAGTAGGCTGTCGACACGTTTAGCAGAATCTGATTTCGAACATCGGCCGCTGTTCGCTCAAAGGCGTTCGCGCGAAGATTCGCGGCCTCAAACAGACTTCGTGTGCGGCCGAAGTCCGTGAGCAGCTGACTAACGTTTATACCGGCTGCCACACGGCTGGAGAGCGATGACGTTTGCAGAAAGCCCGCCGACAAGGCCGTACCATGGTCAGCCGCCGCTGCAGTGAAGATACCGGCTGCTTGCGGGTAGAGAGGTGCGCGAGCTTCCGTGGCAACCTCTCGCGCTGCGCCCGCGGTGAGCGCAGCCGATTTCGTCCGAGGGTGGTGTTGGATCGCCGCCTTGCGAGCTTCATCGAGCGTAAGCCGCGGCAGCACAACCTGGCCGAATAGTGAACTAGCAAAAATTAAGAGTGCCGTGCCTGCTCGGGCGGTTCGGACCATTTAACGAGGCTGCTCCCGATTGACGGACTTGATGATCACCGTATCCTGCGCCTCGATTAGTCCGTCGGTGAGTCTTGCGCATAGCAGCGGAAGAATCGCGTCGAACTTCTCGATCGATTCCACGAATTCGATGCGGACCGGCAGATGCTCATGCCGAGAATCGCCCGATTCCGATGAGTGCAGTTGGTGATGTGATCCGAATCCGGATTCTGGCCGGCTCAGAGTCGCTCCGGCAACGCCATTCTCGTAGAGAAATGCGAAGATTTCAGTATGGAGAAAGTCACGCCCGGCACTGATATCGTCATTCAAGTGAATGGTGACTTTTTTGGCGGGGCCCGGCTTCAGCATGGGGTAGAGTCATTGTGCGGCGTGGCTACACGGATTACACCTTAAGAGTTTCTGAAGATTACCTTTCTATGGCGACAGGTGGACTTCAGGCAATCTTAAGTGGCGCGAGTTCTAAAGCCGGTTTATAAGAAGAAGACACCGTGAAAATCCTGGTCGTCGAAGACGAGAAAAAACTCGCTGCAGCTCTACGCGAAGGTATTGAGGCGGAGCAGCACTCAGTTCAAGTTGCTCACACGGGCGAGGAGGGCTTCTATCTAGCGAATGCAGAGGCATTCGACTTGCTAATCCTCGACGTAATGTTACCCGGGCGCGACGGCATCGAGATACTTTCAACGCTTCGTCATCGCGGAATCACCGTTCCAGTGCTCTTATTAACCGCCAAGGATTCAGTTGGCGACCGCGTTCGTGGTTTGGACAATGGAGCTGATGACTATTTGGTGAAGCCTTTCGCGTTTCCCGAACTACTCGCAAGAATTCGCGCCCTGGCCCGGCGCGGGCATCCGGACACGCCTCCGTTGCTTCGCCTCGCCGATCTGGAGTTGGACGTCGCCCGTCGTGCGGTCACACGACGTGGCGACTTGCTGGATCTGACGACTCGTGAATTCGACCTTTTGGAGTTCCTACTCCGCAATCACGGCCGTGTGGTCTCCCGCGAAATGCTGACTCAGGAGATATGGCACGAGACGGCTCGCCACACACCTCTTGATAATGCGATCGACGTTCATATCGCACGTCTGCGCAAGAAGGTCGACGACCCATCTCCTAAAAAGTTGCTTCATACTGTCCGAGGCGTCGGCTTTGTAATGCGTGAGGACGCGGGATGATTAAGCAATTCCGTCCAACACATCTCCGCACTCGGCTCACGTTTTGGTACACCGCCGTATTGGGCGTGGTTTTGCTGTTTTCTTGGGGAATTATCGCGTCGCTTTTCTATTTGCAAGCAATCCAACAAATGGACCGATTCGCAATTCAGGATGTCGAAACAGTGGAAGGCCTTCTTTATTTCCTTCCCAACGGCAGTCTAGAACTGCACGACGACTACCATAATCATGCCGAATCGAAGCAGGTCTTGGAGCGCCTGATGGAGGTCAGGCGACTCACTGGCGAATTACTATTCAGCAATGAGCGGCTGGGAAATCGATCTCTCGGAGGGCCATCGCAGCCGGGCGAGGGATTGAACGGCTATTCGCCTCGCACATTGGTTCTATCCGATGGAACGGCGGTACGCGTTGTCAGCAGGCAGCACGTGACAGAAGGACATCTGTTGCTTCTGAGGGTAGGACACAGCGAGGAGCCACTTCGCGAGTCGCTCAAGAGAATCGCCGGGGCATCATTGCTCGCGCTTCCGTTGGTGCTGGCCGCGGCGGGGATTGCTGGATGGGTCTTAGCTCGACGTGTTCTAACGCCCCTCGAGCAGATGGCGCGCCGAGCTCGCGAGATAACGCCAGACCGCTTGCGGGAGCGATTGCCGGTCGGGCCGAGCGGGGACGAGCTGGACCAACTCGCCAAGGTAATCAATTCGATGCTCGCGCGGATTGATCAAAGCTTTGAGCAACTCCGCCGCTTCACCTCGGATGCTTCCCACGAGCTCCGTACGCCACTCGCGTCGATTCGGAGCGTAGGTGAAGTCGGACTTCAGAAAGATGGTACGCGAGAGCAATATCGTGAAGTAATTGGTAGCATGCTGGAAGAAGTGTCCCGCCTCACACGTTTGATAGATAGTCTGCTAACAATTTCCCGTGCGGATGCTGGCCAGATTCAGCTTCACCCTTCCGTGTTTCGCGTGATGGATTTGGTAAGAGAATCGGCAACGTTATTCGATGTTCTCTTGGAAGAGAAGAGTCAACAGCTCACAATCAACGGCGATGAGTCCTTGCAAGTCGAAGGGGACCGGCTTTTCTTACGTCAGGCGTTGGTGAACGTCCTCGACAATGCCATCAAACATTCTCCGCGAGAGGGAGCGATCTCGATCCGCGTGCACATGGCAGAAGAGGGAAAAGTTGAAGTTGACATCTCCGACAGCGGTCCTGGAATTGGCCCAGAACATGCCAGTAGAATTTTCGATCGTTTCTATCGCGCCGACTCGTCCCGCTCGCGCGAAGTGGGCGGCACCGGCTTGGGCCTCTCTATTGCGCAATGGGTAGTCGAGGCGAACGGCGGAAAGATTAACGTCGTCAGCAGAAT